>Ga0207862_1000682_pt1 | contig 10350 bp, 9 predicted proteins | sample LuqExpMetageno81_FD_187838 | JGI IMG/M metagenome (GOLD analysis project Ga0207862, IMG submission 187838) | Tropical forest soil microbial communities from Luquillo Experimental Forest, Puerto Rico - Sample 81 (SPAdes) | ecosystem: Environmental > Terrestrial > Soil > Tropical forest ... | reverse complement strand
GCGCTCTGGCAGCAACTGGGAAACAGTTTGAAAGCGTAGCAGCAAACCGTGGAAGCTCTGCAACAGGGTATCGTGAAGCTCTCGCGCAATCCGCGTGCGCTCTCCCACTCGTGCGTCCAGCGTTATGTCGAACTGATGACGCAATTGCCGTAATCGCCACCAATAGGCTGCCCACAAAAGAGCGAGGAAAGCAGCCAAACACAACAACCAGAACCAGACAGTCTGGTAGTACGCAGGTGCCACGTAGAGCTCCAGCTGAGCGGGCTTAGTATTCCAAACACCGTCGCTGTTAGCTGCGTTCACGCGAAACGTATACTTTCCTGGAGGCAAATCCGTGTAGAACGCCTGCCGGCGCGTCCCGGCATCGTGCCAGTCCCGGTCATAACCGTCGAGTCTGTATCTAAATTTCACCCTCTGGGGAATCAGAAACGTGGGTGATGTGTAATCGATCTGCAAATCTCGCGGGTGCGAAGGAATCCTAAGCCCGCTCCTTGCCGCCAACTCTTTCCGGTCAAGCCTGATGGAATCGATATACGTCTCCGCCGGTTGCGCTTTTTGCGAGAGCTTGGACGGGTCTACCATCTGCACGACGGCTCCGGTCACAAACCATATGCGGCCATCAGACGAGTATGCTGCCGAATTAAAAGAGGGTGGCAGAGGCCTGGCTCCGTCTAGTGCGTCGTAAATCCTGGTTCGGGCGACTGCTTCCGGGTTGACCCACCATCGTTGAAGCTCAGTATCAGAAAGTTCGACGATTCCACATTCCGTATAGAGCCACCACTGTTTCTCATTGTCCTGAACAAAGGAGAAGACCCAGTTGCAGGGGAGACCGTTCTTTTTCGTCATCCTTTGTGGCTTGCCGTTGCGCAGTCCGAAGAGCCCGTCCGTGGAACCCACGAGTACTGAGCCGTCTGCCCGGGCGAGAATCAAATCGGCGACGGATTCGCCACTCAGGTTTACCGGATATTTTCTTTCCACAGTCCCGTTGCGGAACAACGCGATGTCTCCGTTTACCGTGCCGATCCAAATTCCTCCCTTAGGGTCGGCTGCGATGCTATGTCCGGCGGGAATCTTTGATTCGGGAAACTCTTCCTGCACCTGGAAATCGCGAATGCGCACGAGCCTTCGTGGTTTGCCTGAGCACTCTGCCCAAATGTTCCCATCGATGTCCTCGGTGATTCCGACCACCATTCCTAGCGGACGGTGATTCGGTTCGGGGAGGCGACGGAATCGCCCATCCTTGAACAAATACAGGCCATCATCCACTCCCACCCACATGTTCCCGGCCCGGTCTTCAAGTAGTGAGGTGACTTGCTGACCCGGAAGACCGTTGCGAGGGCGAATGGAGGAGACGGTTCCGTTGGCGATGCGATCGAGTGAGCCATTGTTTGCAACCCAGATGGAACCATCTTTACTAGCCAGAATGCCCACCGCTGCATCCTTGGGTAACCCATCCAATGCCGAGAACGTAGTTACCGCAGGATCGCGAAAGTTATCTAGCCCATTCGAAGTCGCAGCCCAGACAATCCCTTCTCTGTCTTCAAAAAGTGTCCACACCGTATCGCTGGACAAGCCTTCCAAGTGACCGTAATGCTCTACAACACTTCCATGGATTCGAAACACCCCTTTCGAGTCGGTGCCAACCCAAAGATTACCCTGGCGGTCGGAGATCATGCGGGTGACGGCGACTCTGCTTCCGTCAAAGGTGGAGGTCACGAACGGTTTGATCGTCCCATGTTCCCATTTTGCAAGCCCCTGCCCTGGGCCTTGGCCGAGCATGCCGACCCAGAGAGACCCGTCGGCATCCGGCACGAGGCTTACAATTTGGCCTTTGCTCGGGTACATCTCAGATCGGCCGGCATGCCAATGGACAAGTGCCGTAGGTCCTCCTAGCCAAAAACCCCCTTTGCCGTCACTCAACAGAGAATTGATTGGGGCAATCGGTATTCCATCATCTTTACCGAAACACTTGAGGGCCTGGTGCGTGACGTGGCAGAGGGGCGAGTCTAAACTTGACGCTGAGCCTCGCACGACCCACAACGAGCCGTCAGGATCTTCGCTGATGTTTTGTGTCGATTGAACCCCTCTCAGTTCAAAATGAGAACTGATGATTCCCCCTTTAAAGTGGACAATTTCATCTCGCAATACTACCCAGAGCCCGCCGGAGCGGTCCGCGGAAATATTCATTATTCTGGTGCTCGGAGCATCAGAGGACAAAATCGTAGGAACAAACTGAACACCGTCGAATCTGTAGAAGCCACGAGCAGCCACGAACCAGAGAAAACCGTCTGACGTCTGCGCGATGGAGAACATGTCCGCCGCCGGCGCAGAACCGTCTTGTATTCGCCAAGACGTATGGATGTACTGCGTGAGACGTTTATTCGGATCGAGGGCATGCAGCGGGTTCGAGAGCAGCAGTACGCAGATAAGACAACAGCCGAGCGTGGCCGCGACCGCGGTGCGCGGCCAGTTATGGGGAAGCAGAATCGGTCGGCAAGGAGCTATCTTTCCCATGTTCCTAACCCGATAGCATCGAAGACTGCGGTACCGTTCCGATGCGGTAGTCGTGTGCCTCACGCACCAACAACGTGTTGTGAGTTTGCGCACAGAGCGAAAAGAACCGACGATGAACCAGCGCGATCACTTAACCGCCCTCAATGTCGTGAAGACGGGGAACCTCTCCCGGCCGTCGCGTAGCCGATGCTGGCAGGAAGGCACAGTTCTACTTCCGTACCGGCATCGACTTCGCTCCACACGGTCAGCGTAGCTCCCATTAGTGTGGCGCGTTCTCGCATGCCATGCAAGCCGTAGTGTCTCTCACTGCCCTGGCCCGTGAGAACCGCCGGATCAATACCTTTCCCATCGTCCCGCACCCGTAATCGGAACTGCTCGTTGTCATAGCGGATTTCAACCTCGACATGCCGTGCCTCGGCATGCTGAAAGGCGTTTCGCAGCGCTTCGGCCGCGATTTTGTAGATCTCATCGCGAAGTATGGGATGAAGATCGCGTGGCTCGCCCTCAACGGCCACACGGAACGCCGGTCTAGAATTGCTTGAGTGCGTTGCCAGTTCTTGCCCGAGGATGCTTACAGCCGGGGCCAAATCGTTGCCTTCGAGTATGGAGTCGCGCAATCCCTGCACAGCATCCCGGCCTTCGGTGATCGCCTCGGCTGCCTGCTCGATCGCAATTCCCAGCCTCTCTTTCGCTTCCATTGACCGCTCTGGCAGCAACTGGAAAACAGTCTGGAATCCCAGCAGCAAGCCATGGAAGCTTTGCAGCAGCGTATCGTGAAGCTCGCGGGCAATCCGTGTGCGTTCGGCAACACGCGCCTCTAGCGTCATCTCGAACTGATGACGCAATTGCCGCGCCGCATGGTTAAATGCCTTCCCAAGAACGGCCAATTCGTCATTTCCGCCGGCATTAACTTCGTGCTGAAAATCCCCGCGTGCTAAAGCCTGGGCGCCTGACGCGAGTTCAGATAAAGGAACGGTGATGCTTCGGGTGAGATACCAGCCGAGTACAGCAGCCGCCAGCAAGGTCAGCAACCATGCAACCGGCACAACCAGGAAAAGGCGATGGCGCACCTGCTCCGTCTCTGCGTTGATCGTTGCCCTTTGTTGAAATACTCGCTCCTCCACTCCCTCCACCAGCGACGAACTCAGATCGATCAGATCCTGAATTTGTCCCGTCAATCGGAGCTGAATGGCAGGCCAATCGCCGGCGTTCGCCAGTTCGATCTCACTGTCAATTTGGGAAGGCAGCGTCGTCTTCAGAGTCTTAAGTGTGCTTGAGATCAAACCGTCCTGTGCAATATCCGGCGACGAACCGAGCACTTGCTCTGCGTCTTGGACATGCTGCAGAAATGTCGCTCGTACTGAAGCCGCTTCGTTTACGAAGTGAGGCGTGTCGTGACTCCGTGTCAGTGCAGCCACCTTACCGCTGAAGGTATTCACATCCAGATGCAGACGCACAATGGCGGATGATGCCTTATCGGCCTCATTCAGCATTTGAGTGTGAGCAGCCAGTTGATGGAGTTGCCAGAGAGCCACTGCATCGGCGGCGATCATCAACGCGACTAACGCCAGGAAACCCGCAGTCAGACGTACGCCTATCGATAGCTCTCGCTGACGAAACAGATTCGCGACTATGCGGCGCGCGTCTCTCATGGTTCTAAAACCCACGGAGTCCATGCTGAGGCCGGGATTCGGCTGGATACGATCCTCGAATTTCACTAACGTCGCGCAAAGGCATGCTCCTCATCAAGCGATGCGTTCGTGCTGCGCGCAGGCCGTTCCAGTATCTGCGTTAACTCATTTTCCAACTCAGCAGCGGCTTGTAAGGGGGATTTCTTATGGCTGAGCACAGCATGCACTGCGTCAAAGTAGGCGCGCGACACGTCGGGATACATCTTTCCGGCGACGGTAGACGGCCGCACGGCTCCGCCTTGGCGAAAGGCCAGCAATACCGTAGACAGATAGGGGTTTCGCGCCAGAATCTCGGGATCCTCGTAAAGCGCAGGTATAGTTGGCGGATTGGCGGATTTGAGGCATCTCCTGGCTTGCTCATCGCGACTGGTCAAGAAGCGAACCAACATCGCTGCCTCACGCGGATGCGACGAATAGCGCGACACCCCATAACCCTGTCCTCCCAAAGTTGCGGCCGAACCAGCCTTCCCCGCCGGCAGAGGCGCGATATTGACCCAGTCCCTGGTGGGCGAGTTTTCCGCGCGGGCTGCCACGTAGGCGTTCGGCCAATTGCGCATGAAAGCAGCCTTTCCCGCTTGCCAAACATTGAAGGCATCCCATTCTTTGTACGCAGCGACTCCCGGCGGCGAAATGGATCCCACCCAACGCGCCGCCATGCTCCAAGAACTGATTGCCTGCGGATTATTTACGGTCACTTTCCCGTGGTCATCGAGAATTGTCCCGCCACCCTCGGAAACCTGCCATTCCAGAGCATTGCAGGTCAGAGCCTCAGACGGCGCCCCCTGCCACACATAACCCCAAAAGTCTTTATTCCCCTTGGCGCGCTCACCAGCCTGAATCCGCTTTGCCATGCTCTCAAGCTCATCCCATGTTTTCGGCGGCGCGTTGTAGCCGTACTTGTGCAGCAGATCGGCCCGATAAAAAAGCAGGCCTTCGTTCAGGCTAAAAGGCAAAGCCACAACCCTGCCATTTACAGTATTGTTCTTGATGAGCAGTGGAAAGTGCGCTGCGATTTCCTGCTCAGGCACGTAGGCTTTGAGATCGACCAGGTTGTCTGCCAGAATTCCCGGCCAGATGACGTCGATGCCATAAACGTCCGGGACCTTCGCCCCGCTTTCCAGCAAATTGCGCCACGTTTCCAGCTGGTCTACTGCGACCTCTGGCGCGGGCATGACTTGAACCCGAATTCCAGTCTCTTGCGTGAACCGCTGGAGTTCTTCGCCAAGAAGCGCCTGAGATGTCTTGTCGACCCACGATTGATCGATGATTGTCAGCACGACGCCGGGTGCGAGTTGCTTCTCCTTGTTACAACCTTGCGCTACCCAGAGGAAGAAGGCACACGTTGTCCCGAGAATGACACACCCGAAATAGGGGAGACAAGAGTGCAAACGGCGAAAAAAACGATGTTTACGATTTATGCCGTATCGATCTGGCACCTGTCGCCCTCACCTTTCCAGTGCAACCGGGCAGCTTCCTAGAAGGAGGTCAAGATCTCTCTGGCTGCGCCGCTCCCATTCCTGGCTCTCGATCTTAACAAGCTAGCACTTTTATTGCCGTTCGCCAGTGGCTCTTATTTTATCGATCAGCGCCATTGGATGCTGGCGATTCAAATACTTAGCGTAGCAAATGGGCTACGAATCTGCTTACGCGTCGCGCAGCGGCGAATTTCGGGGTTTGAAGGGCTAAGCACGATGCGGGCCCGCGCCCGTTCCCACTCCATCTGAACGTGCTTTCTTCCATCGGTTTCCAGCACCAATTGCCAATGCATCTTTAACCGGGTCATTTCTCCCCCTTATTCAAAAGTTCGGCGTTCAACCCCCGTACAGCACATTGGACGGTTGGACGCCAAAGCCGAGCCGTTACAAATCACACTTCAGCGCATCGGCCAGATATCACATTGATAGACCTTCAAATGCCGGAGATGGTGGTGGGCCGGATGCGATCACCGCGATTCACGCCGAGTTTCCGGATGCCAAAATTATCGTGCTGACCACCTACAAGGGCGATGTGCAGATTACTCGCGCACTGAAAGCGGGAGCGGAAGGATACCTGCTAAAGAATACGTTTCATAAAGAACTGATGGAAACGATTCGAGAGATTCAATGCAGGAAGGAAAGCTCTTTTTCCCGAAGCATCGTACGCAGTAGCGGAGTATGCGACGGATGAGACGCTGACGCCGGCAGAAATCAGTGAGTTGCGCTTGATCGCAGCTGGAAATTCAACAAGCAAATCGTTGATCAGCTCGATTACGAAAGAAACCGTCAAGAGTCGAGTCAAGTCCATCCTTTCCAAGCTGAGCGCCAACGATCGCACGCACGCAGCGGTGATTGGGTTGAAGGGAGGCATCATCGAGTTGTAGTCCTGCTTTGGTCGTATGGAGCTGCCTACGATCGCTGTAGCCTGCCCATAGTCCGGCACTGCCCACGAACCGTCACGTTTGTATAGAACCCACCTTGCGATTCACTTCACAAGTGTCTTGTTTTCAGCCTGCGGAACTTCCGCCTGTTTTGCCTTCACCGTGCACATGAGATTTGCGGCGATGGCGCAGCGGCAGCTTAGTCGGACTGTACAAACTGAACCGGCAATTGAGGTATCGCATGAATTATTGCTTTTCCCGAATGCACACCTGGGCCCTTATCCAGAATGGTCGAGAATCACGACACGTAGGCTCTCGTGCTTTCACAGCCGCCACCTTTGTGCTTGCGGGCGTGATTCTGTTGGCCGGTGTCCTAACGGCGCAAGAGAAAGCGAACGCAATGCGTGTTCCTCCACAGTTCAACATGCAAGCCCAGACCACATGCGAAACCGAAATGCTGCGTGACATAGGCGCGCGCGAAATCTTCTCTGGCAAGGGTTACAAAGTGCTGACCGAGGTCGCCCGCGCTTATGGTCGGGCAATTCCGCACATCTACATTATTCCCGGAAGCCTGAACATGGCCTACATTGCAGGCAGCACCGCCGTAGACGGGCGAGGCAAGATCATCGTCGGAAAGCGGGCCATCGAGGAGTTCGATGCGTTCTCGCTTAAGGGTTTTCTGGGTCATGAAATGGCCCACGTTGCGAGCGACAGTGCGGAGCAGGGATGCAATGATTACATGCTTCGCGATCCGCAGGTGGAAGCAGATGCGGACGCATTAGCCGTGCGAACGCTCGGAGCGGCGCCGGTCCAGGCGTTCTTGCAGCGGCTGCTGGCGCTCACACAAGGCCAGAACTGGGAAGCCAAGCGCCGGCTCGAACTGGCCGTAGTGCTTCCACCCAAGTGAAGAGAGCGACACCGCATATGATCGTAAGCTCAAAAGACTCGCGAATCGCGAGTCTTCTATTTGCTTAACCGAGCTCTTGTTGTTTTCGGTGATCTATATCAATTGCTGGCGTATGCTGTCCGGGTTAATTCCAGCCGCGCTAAAGGCGCAGTCAGATTCAGGAGAAAGCAGCCACTCACGAGCTTCGTCTCGGTGTTGCCGCTGCGCCAAGTCTTGCACTGCACGGAGAATCACTGCCTGATACAAACCGGCACAGGAATGCTGGTGCACAACTAGCTGTACGGCTCTCCTTCGATTGGCAAGCATTACAATAGCTTCCTCCCTGTTGAGCTTGGTAGAGACGCTTTGCAGGCGCCCCTGATCCGATCAAACGAACAAGCAAAACTCCGCAACCTTCGCATTATTTAGTTGAGTCGCGTTGACCACTTGAGAACGGTGCAGGGATTCTCCGCACTTACCGATGCGGTTGCAGTTCCCTTCTTCACTCATTGGATCACCTTGCTGGCGTACGAATTTCATCATGTGCTTGCTAAATGCCAACGCCAGGTAAGAATGCAATTGGCTCTCCGCTCGTAGATCATTGAAAAGAATAAAGGTGAGATCCAGAACCCTGCCCAATAATCGGCAGAATGACGGAATGTGAAGCGCGTCAGCCTGAATATGGGCAGATTCCAGACATTCCTCACCCTGCGGAGCAATGACTTAGTGTGCGGTCGTGATTCGGTCGTAAAATTGCCGTCGGGATCGCGGCGGCGTTCATGGCTGACGCAAGGGTTCGCTGGGAAAGAATCCCGGCGACTGAAGATGCCTTGGAGCCAATCAGCGCCACTAGATGCCAAGTAGTGTGCTGACCGATAGCTACATTACCAACGCGACCGTCTCGAGTGCTTCCTGAATCGTAGTAAACGAGCACCCCGATGCTCCGATCCTGGTTGCAGCATCGAGAGCTGTGGTTGAAGAGACGCCGTATCCCTGGGTGACGACAAAGTCTCTCAGGATCTCGGCTAGTTCCAGAGGATCGGCCATCGTTCGCAGCAATTGATATCTGAGGACCGACACTTCAGCGTCTGTGAACTTCTCAATAATCATCTGAATCGCCCCCGATCGCGTGCTTCCCCTGTTCCTCGAAGTCTCCTTACTAAAGAGGCTTGGGATCAGTATCCGCCGTTCTCACTTCCACATGAGGCATTCGGATTGCCACAGACAATCTGCCACAACGTGTTGGCTTGCAATGGGAGCAACCAAGCGGGGCCGACTAGCTGCCCAAATTTGGGCATTCACGATTTGCGGTTCGGCAGTCGGCATGAGGATCTGCTACGACGAAGGCGTGCCCATTAAAACAACGTTTTGGAACGCCAGGTTAAGCGCGCGGTAGTCAACGGGGGATTCTTTAACCCGGTCCTCCTAATGTATCCGGAACGGCTTCTGGGCAGGAACCGTCCTGCCACTTACATGCTGAATAGAAGCCATGTCGCTTGATCAAGAATATAGGGCAAGAAGGTATCAAGCGGGGCTGTCTGACGCGCCCTGAGCACTGATGTATGTTGCCACGGCAATTTCCAAGTTGAAATGCATCCCTGGTCGGCCCAGCATGTCTCCCAGAGGCGATCTCTGCACCATTGCCAGCACTCCGGGATTCATTCCTACGAGCCAGACCTGCACGCCGCGATCGCGCTGCCGCCTGGTGGCTTCGACGAACATCTTCAGAGCTGTGTACTCCAGGTCGAGCACTCCGCTCAGCTCTACCGCAACCACTCTCGGCTGCGCTTGCGCGACGAGGGGCTCAATCTTGTGCGCGATTTGTGCAGCATTGACGAAGAATACAGGCCCTTCCAGCCTTAAAAGCAACAGGGCATGAAAGCTCTCATCCTCGGGATGTTCCGCAGATTGCGGCCGGAAGACATTGGTGCCGGGCTTGCGCCGCAGGACGTACACCGGAGGATCGGCTAAGTGGTATGCCAGCGTGACCAGCGACACAATGATGGCGACGATGATTCCCTTCAGGGTACCCAGCAGCATGACCCCTGCAAACGCTACAACAGCCCAGACGAACTCGGTCCGGCGGATGCTCAGAATGTCGCGGAATTCGATGGGCTGAATCAACCCGAACGAGTAAACGATGACTACCGCTGCAAGGGTCGCCTGCGGCATCTTCCCTAGCAGTGGGGCCACCAAGAGCATGGTAAGCAATGCCATCGCCGCCGTTACCAGCTCGGCCATTTGCGTGCGGGCTCCGGCCAGGCGATTCACGGCAGTCTGAGTGGTCCCGCCTCCAGCCGGCATCGCACCCAGAAATGCGCCACACGCGTTCGCCATTCCCGTGGCCAGCAATTCGCGGTCAGCTCGCGGCACCGGCTCATCGCTTCGCGCGAAGGCGCGACCGGCTGCAACCGTCTCGGTGAAGCTCATCAACGCGATACCCAGCGCACCGGGCCAGAGTCGCGTCAGCAAGGATCGGTCCGGAGCGATGACCGACGGTATGCCCTGAGCTATTTGCCCAACCAGTTCGACACCGTGTGCATGAAGGTTCAGAAAGTAAGCTGCGATGATTCCTACGGCTACAGCGAATAGCGGTGCCGGAGCTTTGGGCCAGAACCGCTCGAAGGCGAGCAGAAGAGCCACCATCGAGAGCCCGAGCGCAAGGGTGGCAAGTGAAGTTTTCGGAATGCTCTGAATGGTTGTGAGCACATTCTGAAGAAATGAGCCTCTCGCGATGTGCACTCCGAGGATTTTCGGCATCTGATCCACAACGATGACCACGCCGATACCGGCTTTGAAGCCGACCAGAACCGGTTCCGAAATGAAATTGGCCACGAATCCGAGGCGCAGGATCGAGGCGACAATCAGGATTCCTCCCACAAGAGCGGTCAGGGTAGCGGTCG
>Ga0207862_1000681_pt1 | contig 10363 bp, 12 predicted proteins | sample LuqExpMetageno81_FD_187838 | JGI IMG/M metagenome (GOLD analysis project Ga0207862, IMG submission 187838) | Tropical forest soil microbial communities from Luquillo Experimental Forest, Puerto Rico - Sample 81 (SPAdes) | ecosystem: Environmental > Terrestrial > Soil > Tropical forest ... | reverse complement strand
ACGATCCCCATGCCGAGCAGGAAGACACACACGCTGCCGAGAAACGGCAGGAAGGTCGGCCTGACGATCGAAATCGTCAGAACGGCAATGCTGCCGACTGCCGTCGCGAGCAAACCAAGCCGGATCGATCGGCCAAGCCCTAACCGCGCTGCAAGCCGCGTAGCCAGCATGCCGGACGCGAATACAATCAAGACGGTGCCCGCGAAGAACAGGCCAAGCTCAATGGGGGTAAAACGCATTGCTTCGATCAAGATGCGTGGTGCCGCGGAAAACAACGAAAAGAGTCCGCCCATGATCAGGCTGACGGTCGCCGCGGGAACAACGAAACGGCGGTCGCACAGAAGGTCGCGATAACTTCGGGCAATCGCAACTGGATGAAGCGGGACGCGAACCGAACGATGAGTTTCGCCGAGGATCGTGCCATAGGCGATCGCGCCGGCCGTTGCAAAGAGCCCGACGAAGATGAACTCCGAGCGCCAGCCCCATAGCTGATCGAGGGCGCCGCCAAGCAGCGGCGAGAAGCCGGGCGCGGCTGCCATCGCGATCATGATCAGCGCCATCGCCCGGCCGAGCGCGGCACCGCTAAAGAGGTCGCGGGCGATCGCGCGGGAGAGCACCGATGTCGAGCAGGCGCCAGCGGCCTGAATCACTCGTCCGATCAGAAGGTTTGTGAGGGTGCTGGAAGTTGCGCACCAGATGCTGCCCACCAGAAACACGGCGAACCCGGCGAGGACCGGCCAGCGCCGACCATATCGATCGGAGATGGGGCCCACGGCGAGCTGGCCGAGCGCGAAGACGACGAGAAAGACTGTGATTGCCGAGGTAACCGCAGCGCTCGACACGTTTAAGGCTGCTGCCATCTGCGGTAGCGAGGGCAGCAGAATGTTGGTCGCAAGCGTGCCGAGGGCTGCGAGGCCTGCGAGCACGGCGATTTGCGAAGTCGCGGCGATCTGCGTTCGGGAGGTTGCCGCCTCAGTCGTGACAGCGCCGTCGGTCATCAGGATACCTGCACATATAAATGATGATTATCATATAATAAAGCAGGTTATCTGCTATGGCCTTGGGGGAAGACCAGCCATGCTCAAGTTCGCAGAGCAATGAAGCGGCCGCGCCACGGGAGTTACTCATGGTGGCAGCGGCGGAGGTGGAGGCGTATGTTCGTGAGCGGTGCAGCGCTGCAAAAAGAGTTTTCCAGCGTCGGCAGCCGCACGCGTAAACGCCGGGGCCAGCTTGTGTTCGCGGGGCGCGCGCCGTGCGCGACACGACATGAAAAGGCCACCAGCAATATGGCTGGTGGCCTTCCGGGCTCAAAATTTCAAGGGATGCAAACCTGTAGCCTCTGCCCGGATCAGCCCCACCCTAACCGCAGGAACGCCGCGCGACTAGTTCCTATTTTACGACCTGCTGCAGCCGATGAGACCGTCCCGCGCGATGACAGCAGGGACAACAACCCCTTTCCCCTTTGCCGGAAAACCCATTAAGGTGCCCGCCCGGCCCGGTGCCGGGTACCTTGGATTCATCAAATTAAATCAGAGGCTTAATAGATGTTTAAGCCTTTGGAGGACGGCTTGACGCGGTATGTTTCGACCCGGGGAGAGGCCCCGGCACTCGGTTTCTGCGACGTGATGCTGACCGGGCTTGCTCGGGACGGCGGCCTCTACGTGCCCGAAAGCTGGCCGCAGCTTGCGCCCGAGACCATCGCCGCCTTCTTCGGCCGGCCCTATTGGGAAGTCGCCGTCGATGTGATCCGCCCGTTCGCCGGCGGCGAGATTTCCGATGCCGATCTTGGCCGCATGGCGAACGAGGCTTATGCCACCTTCCGCCATCCCGCGGTGGTGCCGCTCGACCAGATCGGCCCGCATCAATTCCTGCTCGAGCTGTTTCACGGGCCCACGCTCGCGTTCAAGGACGTGGCGATGCAGCTCATCTCGCGCCTGATGGATCACGTGCTCGAGCAGCGCGGCCAGCGCACCACGATCGTGGTGGCAACCTCCGGCGACACCGGCGGTGCCGCGGTCGAGGCTTTTGCCGGGCTCGAAAATGTCGATCTCATCGTGTTGTTTCCGCATGGTCGCATCTCCGAGGTACAGCGGCGGATGATGACCACGACGGGCGCCGCCAACATCCATGCGCTCGCGATCGAAGGCACTTTCGACGATTGCCAGGCGATCGTGAAGGGCATGTTCAACAATCACCGCTTCCGCGATGCCGTCGCGTTGTCGGGCGTCAACTCGATCAACTGGGCGCGGATCGTCGCGCAAGTCGTCTATTATTTCACGTCCGCAGTTGCGCTCGGGGCGCCCGCGCGGCAGGTGGACTTCACCGTGCCGACCGGTAATTTCGGCGACATCTTTGCCGGCTACGTCGCCAAGCGCATGGGCCTGCCCATCCGCTCATTGCGCATCGCCGCCAACATCAACGATATCCTGCCGCGCACGCTGAAGACCGGTCACTATGAGGTCCGCGAGGTGCACGCCACCACGTCGCCATCGATGGACATTCAGGTCTCCTCCAATTTCGAGCGCCTGTTGTTCGAGGCGAGCGGCCGCGATGCGCCCACCGTGCGCCGGTTGATGGAGCAGTTGAAGCAATCCGGACGCTTCGTGCTGCCGGACGCGATGCTGGCGGCGATCCGCGAGGAGTTCGACGCCGGCCGCGCGGATGAGACCGAAACCTCGGCCGCGATCCGCGCCGCCTGGCGTGAAGCTGGCGATCTCGTCGATCCCCACACCGCGGTGGCGCTGGCGGTGGCTGACCGCGACACCTCGGATTCGAGGATCCCCAACATCGTGCTCTCGACCGCGCATGCGGCAAAATTTCCCGATGCGGTGGAAGCGGCTTGCGGGGTCCGGCCGCAATTGCCGGTCTGGCTCGACGGGCTGATGTCAAAGCCTGAGCAGATCAGGATCGCCAAAAACGACCAGGCCACGGTCGAAAAGTTCGTATTGTCGGTCAGCCGCGCCGCGGCAAAGCAAGGAGTAGCCGGATGAGCGTTGAAGTTACCAAGCTCGATACCGGCCTCACCGTGGTCACCGACACCATGCCGCATCTGGAGACTGCGGCGCTCGGCGTATGGGCCGGCGTCGGCGGCCGCGACGAAAAGCCGAACGAGCACGGTATTTCGCATCTCCTGGAACATATGGCGTTCAAGGGCACCACCAACCGAACCTCGCGCCAGATCGTGGAAGAGATCGAGGCGGTCGGCGGCGATCTCAACGCCGGCACCTCGACCGAGACCACGGCTTATTACGCGCGGGTGTTGAAGGCCGACGTGACGTTGGCGCTCGATGTGCTCTCCGACATTCTCACCAATCCATCCTTCGTGCCGGAGGAACTGGAGCGGGAAAAGAACGTGATCGTGCAGGAGATCGGCGCGGCGCAGGATACGCCCGACGACGTCGTGTTCGAGCATCTCAACGAGCTCTGCTATCCCGACCAGCCGATGGGGCGTTCGCTGCTCGGAACCGCGAAGACATTGAAGCACTTCGACCGTGATATGCTGCGTAGTTATCTCGCGACGCATTATCGTGGGCCCGACATGGTGGTGGCTGCGGCAGGCGCCGTCGACCACCAGCGGGTGGTCGCGGACGTCGCTGCACGATTCAGGAGCTTCAATGGCCCGGCCGCGCCGAAGCCGATGCCGGCAATGTTCGGCAAGGGCGGCTCGCGCGTGGTGCATCGCGAGCTCGAGCAAGCGCATCTGACGCTGGCGCTGGAAGGCGTGCCGCAGACCGATCTCTCGCTGTTCTCGCTGCAGGTCTTCACCAACACTGTCGGCGGTGGGATGTCGTCGCGGCTATTCCAGGAGGTGCGCGAGAAGCGCGGGCTCTGCTATTCGATCTATGCGTTCCACGCGCCCTATACCGACACCGGCTTTTTCGGCCTCTATACCGGTACTGATCCCGCGGACGCGCCGGAAATGGTGGAGGTGGTGGTCGACGTCATCAACGAAGCAGTGGAGACCCTGACCGAAGCCGAGGTCAACCGGGCGAAAGCGCAGATGAAGGCCGGGCTGCTGATGGCGCTGGAAAGCTGCTCGTCGCGCGCCGAGCAGCTCGCGCGGCACGTGCTGGCCTATGGCAGGCCGCAGACGACCGAAGAGCTCCTGGCCCGGATCGATGCCGTCAACGTCGAATCGACGCGGAATGCTGCCCGCGCGCTGCTCACGCGCAGCCGGCCCGCCGTGGTCGCGCTCGGCAGCGGCAGGGGTCTGGACACGGCAGTCAATTTTGCGGAAGGATTGACGCGACCGACAGCGAAGGCGCGGCTGCACTAGTGTGGCGGTTTCGAAGTCTGCATCATTCCTGGCCATCCCATTCGCTTCTGGCGGTGGAGGGATTTCAAAATCGGCGGCACGAGGGCGATAAAGTCTGCTAGAGTTGCGCCTCGGGGAGCATCATATGGCTCTGTTTCGTTTGCCATCGGCTGGACCGCCCGCGCTGGCACCGCGCGGGAACGGGTTGCTGTTGCGTGCGCCGCAGATGTCGGACTTCATGCAATGGACGCAACTGCGCGAATATAGCCGCGAATATCTGACGCCGTGGGAGCCGATCTGGCCCTCCGACGACCTGACCCGGTCCGGTTTTCGCCGCCGTTTGCGCCGTTACGCTGAGGACATCGCCGCTGACCGCTCCTATCCCTTCATCATCTTTCGCGAATCGGATGGCGCGATGGTCGGCGGCATCACGCTCGCCAATGTACGCCGCGGCATCGTGCAGGCCGGCACCATCGGCTATTGGGTTGGGCAGCCCTATGCGCACAAGGGTTACATGACGTCGGCGCTGCGCGTGTTGCTGCCGACCCTGTTCGGCGAGCTCAATCTGCACCGAGTCGAGGCCGCCTGTATTCCCTCCAATGCGCCGTCGATCCGGGTGCTGGAGAAATGTGGCTTTTCCCGCGAAGGGCTTGCGCGGCGGTACCTCTGCATCAACGGCGTCTGGCAGGACCACCTGCTGTTTGGCCTGTTGAGCGAGGATTTTCGCGGGTAATGCCCAACTTTCGCATGCCTTCTGTTTGCCGTCATCGCTGCTATAACGCCGGACCGGGGGGTGTCGCGGGACGGCAGGCAGGGTCTTCCCATGGTTGAAAAACATCTCATCAAGACCGTAGGCGTCGCGGCGATGATGCTTTTGATCGGCAGCAGCGCTTTGGTGTCGCCGTCTTCGGCGCAGTCGCTGACCGATCGCTTCAAAAGCCTGTTCGGCGGCAAGCCGGACGAACCGGCGCAACAGGCGCCGGTGGTCTCCGCGGGCCCCGAGCCGGAGGTCAATTGTCCGCCGGTGACGATCCGCGCCGGCGCCTCCACGTACGTGGTGGCTGCCCCCGGCAAGCAGGCGGTCGGCAACGACGTTCGATTCCAGGCGAGCATCACCAAAACGGCGCGCGACTGCACCAAGGCGGGCGGCGAGATCACCGCGCGCATCGGTATCCAGGGTCGCGTCATCGCGGGGCCAGCGGGCGCGCCGACCTCAATCGAGGTGCCGCTGCGCGTTGCGGTGGTGCAGGGCGGCGTCACCGAGAAGGTGATCGCCACCAAAGCCTACAAGACGACGGTGGCGATGGGCGAGAGCGAGAATGTGCCGTTCACGTTGGTTGCCGACGACGTGGTCTATCCGATCCCGCCGGGCGCCGTCGGCGACAGCTACATTTTCTACATCGGCTTCGACCCGCAGTTGGCCTCCCCCGATTCGAAGCCGAAGGCGGCGAAGAAGAAGAAATGACGTAGCCGAGTTGAGGGCCCAATAAAAAAGCCGGCGCCGATATTCCGCGCCGGCTCCCGTTCCCTGGGAACGTGAAACTCGCTCAGTTCAGCTTCTGCCGCACCTCGGCGATGCCCTTGGCGAGCAGATCGTCGGCAACCTCGCCTTTCACCGATTTCGAAAGGATGGTGGAAGCAGCCTGCACGGCGGCATCTGCCGCCGCGGCACGGACATCGGCCAGCGCCTGCGCCTCGGCGAGCGCGATCTTGCTCTCGGCCGTCTTGGTGCGCCGCGCGACGAAATCCTCCATCTTGGTCTTGGCTTCGGCTGCGATGCGCTCGGCCTCCGCCTTGGCCGAGGTGATGATCTCCTCGGCCTCACGCTCGGCGCTGGCACGGCGGTTCTTGGATTCGGCCAGGACCGTGGCTGCCTCGTCCTTGAGGCGGCGGGCGTCGTCGAGCTCCGCCTTGATCCGCGCGCTACGATTGTCGAGCGCCTTCAGCACGGTGCGGTGAACGCCGAAATAGCCGAATACGCCCATCAGGATGACGAACGCGATCGCGACCCAGGTTTCCGGCTCTTCGAACATCGAACTATCCCTTCAAGGAAGCATCCACCGCGGCTTCGACGGTCTTGCCGTCGGGAGCGGTGCCCGTGAGCCGCTGCACAATGGCAGATGCCGCATCGGCCGCGATGCCGCGCACGTTCTTCATCGCGGTCGTGCGGGTCGCAGCGATGGATTTTTCGGCGTCGGCGAGCTTGGTCGCTAGCTTCTGTTCGAGCGTCTTGCGCTCCGCGTCAGCAGCCGCATTCAGCTTCTCGCGGTTCTGGGCCGCCATCGTCTGGGCCTTCGAGCGCGCCGCGGCAAGCTCGCTTTCATAGGCCTTCAGCGCCGCCTCCGACTCGTCCTTCAGCTTTTGCGCGTCGGACAGATCGCCCTCGATCTTGTTATGCCGCGCATCGATCACGCCGCCAACGCGCGGTAGCGCGATGCGTGAAACGATGACGTAAAGCGCGACGAAACAAATCGCGAGCGAGACGAGCTGCGAGGGGAAGGTGGAGGAGTCGAACGGAGGAAAACCTCCGTTGTGCTCGCCACCATCGGCCTCGGTGTGGGCCGTCGTGTTCTCGGCGCCGCCATGACTCTCAGCCATGGAGTTCTCCTGTTGGTCTCACGCGCGCCGCAAAAACGGCGCCGCGAAAGGGCGCAAGCTTCAGAGCTTGACGAACAGCAGGAGCAGCGCAACCAGCAGCGAGAAGATGCCGAGCGCTTCGGTCACGGCGAAGCCGAAGATCAGGTTGCCGAACTGGCCCTGCGCTGCGGACGGATTGCGCACGGCGGCTGCCAGATAGTTGCCGAAGATGACGCCCACGCCCACGCCTGCGCCGCCCATGCCGATGCACGCGATGCCCGCGCCGATAAGTTTTGCTGCTGCCGGATCCATTTCTTACTCCTTGGGAAAAGATGAGTGGTGTGGGTGGAAGTTCCCGGGACCGCTTAGTGTCCCGGATGAAGGGCGTCGTTGAGATAGATGCAGGTCAGGATCGCGAACACATAGGCCTGCAGGAAAGCGACCAGAAGTTCAAGTGCGGTGAGAGCCACGGTCAACGCCAGCGGCAACATGCCGCCGATCCAGCCGATGGCGCCGAGCGAGGTGCCGAGCATGGCGACGAACCCCGCGAACACCTTGAGCGTGATATGACCGGCCAACATGTTCGCGAACAGACGCACGCTGTGCGAGAGCGGCCGCGAGAAGAAGGAGATGATTTCGATCGCGACAACCAGCGGCAGGATGTAGATCGGAACGCCCGACGGCACGAAGATCTTGAAGAACTTCAGGCCATTTTTATAGAAGCCGTACATCAGCACCGTGAAGAACACGAGCAGTGCGAACGTGGCCGTGACGATGATATGGCTTGCGACGGTGAAGGTGTAGGGAATGATGCCGACCAGGTTCGAGACCAGGATGAACATGAACAGCGAGAACACGAGCGGGAAGAACCTCATGCCTTCCGCGCCGGCGTTGGAGCGGATCATGCTGGCCACGAACTCGTAGCTCACTTCGGCCATCGATTGGAAACGGCCGGGAACCAGTTGCCGGCCTGCAACGCCTCCGATCATCAGCAGGCAGATCACCGCCACCGCGACCAGCATGTAGGCCGACGAATTGGTGAAGTAGATCGGTTGACCGCCGATGTGGCCGATCGTGAAGAGGTTGTCGATATTGAACTGGTGGATCGGGTCGAGGGTCATGCGCGGCTCTTGTCCACCGGCTCAAGCCGGCAAGCAAAATTCAGATGTCGTGACTTCCGTTGGCGCTAGCGATCGCGAGGAACGATGCCAGCGGACCTCACCACGTTGACCACCCCGGCGACGAAGCCGAGCAGAAAGAACACGATGAAACCGAATGGCGACGTCGACAGCAAACGGTCGAAACCCCAGCCAATCACCGCTCCTACGACAACGCCCGCGATCAACTCGGATGAGAGGCGGAAACCGCGCGCCATCGCAGAAGCTCTGGCGACTTCGTCTCCGCTGCCATCTCCAGGTTGGTCAGTCCCGCTTTTAAGGTCGCCGCGAAGTTCGGACAACCGCTGATCGAGACCTTCGAGCCTTGCGGAAAGCGCGGCGTCGTCGGGCGATTTAACGCGACTCCCATGCCCCTTCTCGTCCGTGCCTTCCGCCATGTTGTGGAGACCCGACACGATGTCGTGGAAATGGAAATAACGCCCCGTCACCCTTGAAAGCCGCGCGGACCATACTGACCGCCCAAAGCCAAGTCAAGATTGCGTGTAAATCATCTAGTCCATTGATTCGTCTTGATTTATTGCCGATCTCGCGAGCTGGCGAGGAACCGGTCGCCGCACTGCAAAAGCAGAAAACCGCGGCCTTCAATCGAGATGGGCACCCAGATTTGAGCTTGACTAATCCATAACTAGTTAGTTATGGGAATTTATGCATAGTACGCCGGAGCTGGTTTTCAGGACGCTTGCCGACCCGACCCGCCGGGGCATCTTCGAGCGTCTCGCAAGTGGGGGCGAGCAAACCGTGCGGGTGCTGACCGATCACGCCGGCGTGTCGCAGCCTGCCGTCTCCAAACATCTTGCGATGTTGAAACAGGCCGGCCTCGTGCATGACCGTCATGAGGGTCGCCAGACCCATTACAGCGCGAGGCCGGAGGGGCTGGCGCCGCTGGTCGACTGGATGGGCGCCTACGGCGCGTTCTGGCGCGCGCGGTTCGACGCTCTCGAAGACTTGCTGAACAGGATGGACCAATGACCGACACACAAATCGTCACGCGAACCCTCGTGGTCGAGCGGATCATGCCGCACCCGCCGGAGCGGATCTGGCGGGCGCTGACGCAAAGCGCGCTGATCGGTGAATGGCTGATGCAGAACGATTTTCAGCCGGTCGTCGGCCATCGATTCAATTTCCGCAGCCCTCCGGCGCCGCACTGGAATGGCGTGCTCGACTGCGAGGTGCTGGTCGTCGAACCCAACCGCCGGATTGCCTATACGTGGAATGCCTCCGGAGAGGAGGCGAAAACCGGGATCAAGACGACCGTCACCTGGACCCTGGCGCCGACCAGCGGCGGCACGGTGGTCCGCATGGAGCAGGCGGGCTTTCGCGAGGGCACCGAGGACAGGTTCTATCAGGGCGCCAATTACGGCTGGCAAAAATATTTTGCAGCGTTGGAGAAGGTCGCGGCCGCGCTGTCATGAGCATGGCGGGTGACGCGGTTCAGTGGAGCCTCGCGGGAGGCTAGCTGCGGAAGCTGGAGGCGAACGCGAATCATCAGCGGCGATCGACCTTGCATTGGACCTTGAGGGTTTGTTGGGATATGCGACGATCGCTCGATAGCTCAAGGAGGTCGCATGCCGCGCCAGATCGATTACTATTTTTCGTTGTCGTCTCCGTGGGCCTATATCGGGCACAAGGTGTTTCGCGAGGTGGTCGCGACCTACAATCTCACTGTCAACCACAAGCCTGTGATCCTGATCGACCTGTTCTCCGAGACCGGCGGCTTGCCTCTCGTCAAGCGTCATCCGGTGCGGCAGCGCTACCGCATGGTCGAGCTGCAGCGCTGGCGCGACAAGCGCGGGCTGAATTTCCATCTGAAGCCGAAATATTCGCCGCTCAATGCGCGGCTCGCCGATGGCGTCGTGATCGCCGCGATCGAAGCCGGTTACGACCCCGATCCGTTCCTGCAGCGGGCATTTCCGGCTGTGTGGGAAGATCAGCTCAATCTCGCCGATCCCCAAACGGTTGCCGATCTCGCCGACGATGCCGGCCTTCCTGGCCGCGAGCTCGTCGACCGCTCGGGCTCGGATGCGGTCAGCGCGGCCTATGAGCAGAATCGCCAGGACGCGATCGCAGCCGACGTATTCGGCTCGCCGGTTTACGTGCTCGACGGCGAGGTGTTTTGGGGACAGGATCGCATTGAACTGCTGGCCGATGCATTGAAATCGGGCCGCAAGCCCTATAGCTCAGAGGTCAGCGCTTGATCAGAGGATCGTGCGCAAGCAAGCAGGGGGCTCTTTTGCGAGGCGGAGCAACACCATGAATGCTGCGATATCGCCCTCTGTCATGACACTCGCGGTTGCTTTGACGCTCTCCGGCCTTGCGCCGGCGCTCGCGGAATCGATGCCGGACGCGAACGGCC
>Ga0207862_1000680_pt1 | contig 10374 bp, 10 predicted proteins | sample LuqExpMetageno81_FD_187838 | JGI IMG/M metagenome (GOLD analysis project Ga0207862, IMG submission 187838) | Tropical forest soil microbial communities from Luquillo Experimental Forest, Puerto Rico - Sample 81 (SPAdes) | ecosystem: Environmental > Terrestrial > Soil > Tropical forest ... | reverse complement strand
GCCTCTGGCGCGATTGGCGCTCGGCGTTGGCCATCGTCAAGCCAGAAACGGTCGTAGCCTGGCATCGTGCCGCCTTTCGTTTGTTCTGGACCTGGAAGGAGCGTTGCGGAAAACCAGGACGACCCGTCATTTCAAGCGAAGTCCGAGATCTGATTCGCAAGATGTGCCGGGAGAATCTCGGTTGGGGGTTATTTCTCCTTCATAATTCTCGCTGATGCTCATTTCTCTTAGGACACTCTCACAAATCTGTCTTCGATCTTCCATCCGCGCGCTGCGCTCCAGCTGGAGAACCTAGCTCTACGCCTGTCCTTCGCCAAAACTCCAGCCGGCTTTAAAATCCGCGAGATAGCGCGACGCCGCGTAACATGTTACTTGGATGAATTCAGACGGCGTACGCAATTATTGCGGAGCACAACCGACACAAGGACAATGGTTTTAGGATTATCGGTTGGAATTCTCGTAAAGTCCGCAGGCATCTTTGTCGCGTTTACGAATCTTCTCTCCATGGATGCTGACCATGGGCTGATGTTCCACGAGGCGGCGGCCAAGTGAGCCGCGGCCCTGATAGCCCACGATCATTAAATGGGCCTCTTCTCGCCAGAGATTATGCTTAAGGTGATGGAGAATACGTCCAGCATTGCACATGCCCGCTCCGGCCAAAATCAGGCAGGCGCCTTTGTGATTCTTGATCTTCATGGACTCCTGGGGAGTAGCCGTAGCTCTGAGCGTCACGAGCGCGTCGCGCAGCGGGCGCTCGGCAATGAATCGCGTCATGTTGTCATCGAACATTTCGCGATGCTTTGTGTAAATCCTTGTGGACTCGATCGCCATGGGACTATCTAAACTGTTTTTCAGCCAAATACCAGGAAGGACCGACGTGAACATCGATCGTCTTTTTCTCGGTTGCCACCCGGACCTTTCGGATTGGTTGTGTTCAGTAAGACCCCGGTGCCCGTCAGGGTGCCTTCGGTTGAAGTGTCATGCCTACCCGGAAGAGTTCTCGCGAACAGGCACGCAGGAACGCGCCAAGCATCTGGTGATGCAGCGATCGTTCATCCTGTGATGGTGGTCACTGGAATAGGTTTAGAACACATTAAAATTGCAACTGGAACATCCGATACTCTCCCTTGCGCCCATTGATCCAGATTGGGTCCGTTCCGCTCTCGAGGGAGGTGCTTATGGAGCAAATCTCCAAATTCGACATTTTTTCCGGGTCCATCGATAAGGACGCCTTGTGGCTCGAGACTACTGAAGGTCTCGCAAATGCAAAGCAGCGCATGAACGAAATAGCGGCAAAGTCACCCGGCAAATACTTTGTGTTCTGTGATTTCTCCCACACAGTAGTGGCCCTGACAGACACGGCGACTGAATTACCATTCCAACCAGGTAAGACATCGCCGACAAAACACGAGTAAAGGAGGCGCGCATGGTCGTTAAGCGGACTGCGGTGAGTACCAAACTGTCGCCGGAAACTTTCGCCTTTTTGGACAAGCAGAGGCGATTCTTTCGGCCGTATGACATTTCCATGAGCTCTCTTGTCAATTTGTGTGTGCGCGTTGTTAGACAGCTTCATGAAAGAGGTGAATTAAGTCTGGAGCCTCTACAACTCCAGGCTCAACTTAGCGTCGATCTCGGCAAGTTTATCGAAGCTAAGCAGCGCGAGCGCGTTACCGCAAAAATCGCGAAGCATCCGAAACACGTTTCTTCTCGAGGTCCCAAAAGCAGCCCAATGACGAAGAGGAGGCAGAGAGTGCAGCGGTTTGCTGAAGTTGCGGGCATGGACCAACAAAAATGCGTCATTTTGCGGCCAGCCGCTGTAGCGCAGGAAAAGATAGCTGTGTAGCAGGTCACTCTTTCTTCGTGCTGGCGCACGCAGACGAGAAGGTGACGATTCGCTCGGGAAAGGGAGAGCATGTTTAAAATCAGCGCAGCAAAATTCATTGCGCCGGGGATCAAGCGCTTTCTGATCGAAGCACCGCGAATCGCGAAGAAGCACCAAGCAGGGCAATTCGTGATTTTGCGGCTGGACGAACACGGAGAGCGGATTCCACTCACCGTTGAGGGTTCGGACAAGGAGACCGGGATCATTTCGATCGTGGTGCAGTCCGTCGGAAAGACCACGCACCAGCTGAACGGGTTGGATGCGGGGGACGGGATCCTGGACGTAGTGGGGCCCCTCGGGAAACCGTCAGTAATTGAGAATTTTGGGACGGTGGTGGTCGTGGGAGGAGGAGTAGGAACAGCGCTCGTCTACCCGACGACAGCCGCGCTGAAACGAGCGGGAAATCGTGTGCTGTCGATTGTGGGAGGGCGCAACCGGGACCTGGTGATTTTGGAAGAGGAGATGAGAGCGGTCAGCGATGAGCTGTACGTGACGACAGATGACGGAAGTTATGGAAAGAAGGGGTTGGTCACGGACAAATTGTGGGAACTGCTGGAGTCGGGAGAGGCGATCCGCCTCGTGCTGGCCGTGGGCCCGATTCCGATGATGAAGGCAGTCGCCGATCTGACACGTAAGAAAAGCATCCACACCGTCGTGAGCCTCAACCCGATCATGATTGACGGGACGGGAATGTGCGGCGGATGCCGCGTGTTGATAGGAGGAAAGAGCCAGTTTGCGTGCGTGGACGGGCCAGAGTTCAACGCACAGGAAGTGGATTTCGATGTGTTGATCCGAAGAAACCGGATGTATCGGGAGGCGGAGAAACGCTCTCTGGAGGAGTACCAGCAGCGAGTGGCGAACGAGGAAACTTCTGCGTGCATGGTCGAGGAAGGTGCTCGATGAGTCCGACAAAAGAAACCTCGACGAACCCGTTCACACTAAAAGAACGCATGAAATTCCCGCACCAGCCCATGCCGGAACAAGCCGCAGAGTTGCGCATACAAAATTTCGGAGAGGTGAATTTAGGTTATACGGAGGAGCTCGCCAGGCAAGAAGCGCTGCGTTGCCTGGAATGCGCGAACTGCACGTGTGTCGAACAATGTCCCGTCGGTGTAGACGTGAAAGAGTTTGTGAAGTTGATCGTGGCAGGAAAATTGCTAGAAGCGGCGGAAAAGATCCGGGAAAACAATGTACTGCCAGCGATAACCGGCCGGGTGTGCCCGCAGGAAAATCACTGCGAGGGTGCGTGCCTATTGCACAAGAAAGTGGATCCGCTGGGTATTGGCTATCTTGAGCGGTTTGTGGCCGACTACGACCAACGCGTGGGAGCACGCGTCGCACAGAAGGCGCCGGCAACGGGGGAAAAAGGTGGCCATCGTGGGGAGCGGACCCGCGGGCCTAAGCGCGGCTGGGGATTTAGTTCAGAAAGGCCATAAGGTGCATGTGTTCGAAGCGCTGCATGAGATCGGCGGAGTGCTGGTATACGGGATACCGGAATTCCGCTTGCCAAAACAAGTGGTTCGCGAACAGGCCGACAAAATGCGGGACATGGGAGTCCAATTCGAAACCGACGTAGTGGTCGGGAAAACGGTGACGATCGACGAACTGCTTGAGGAAGAGGGCTACAACGCGTTGTTCATCGCCACCGGGGCCGGTTTACCAGTGTTTCTGGGCATCCCAGGCGAGCATTTGAATGGCGTGTATTCAGCGAATGAGTTTCTGACTCGGATCAATCTGATGCACGCCTATGAGTTCCCACTCTATGACGAACCAATCGTGGATTTGTGCGGAAAACATGTGGCGGTCGTGGGAGGGGGGAACACGGCGCTGGACGCGATCCGCTCCGCGCGGAGGCTGGGGGCAGAGAAGGCGTACGTGATCTACCGGCGGAGCGAGAAGGAAATGCCTGCGCGAATTGAGGAAGTAAAACAGGCCCAACAGGAAGGTATCGAGTTTCGGATACTGACGAATCCCATAAAATTCCTGGACGATGGACGCGGCGGGCTCGGAGGAACTCAGTGCGTACAAATGGAACTGGGCGAACGGGACGCTTCTGGTAGGCGTCGGCCCGTCCCGATCGCGGGATCAGAATTTGAAATTCCGTTGCAAGCTGTAGTGATCGCCACAGGAACATCGGCGAACCCTTTGATCCAATCTTCTACGCCAGGCTTGAAGACGAGCAAAAGACGATACATCGAGGTCGATGGCGAAACCCAGCGGACGTCGTGCAAGGGCGTGTTCGCGGGCGGAGACATTGTTACGGGAGGGGCGACGGTGATCCTCGCGATGGGAGCCGGGAGGAGAGCAGCAAAATCAATTCACGAGTACTTGACAACGGGGAGAGTGGGCAGAGAACCCCATCAAGAGTTAAGACGCAAGAAGAAAACGCACAGGAGCGGAGAAAAGCGGGATCGCGCAGAAGGAGGCAGCTACCAATGAGGAATTGGAGGTTCGTTTAGGCAGATGTAGGCCGCGGTCCCTGCAGAAAGAGACACGAGGAGAACCGTTATGATCATCAAGAAATCGGAGGCGCTTGCCTACCATTCGGGAGGACGTCCAGGAAAAATCGAAGTCACACCGACGAAGGCTTGCCGGACCCAAAGGGACCTGAGCATGGCGTACACACCAGGGGTGGCCGAGCCATGCCTGGAAATTCAGAAACAACCTGGTGATGCATACAAATACACAGCGAAAGGAAACCTCGTAGCTGTAGTCACAAACGGGACGGCGGTGCTGGGCCTCGGAAACATTGGGGCAATCGCAGGGAAACCCGTCATGGAAGGAAAGGGAGTGCTGTTTAAGAGGTTCGCGAATGTCGATGTCTTCGACCTGGAAGTGAATTCGACGAATCCCGACGATGTAATCAAGGTTTGCCAACTGCTGGAACCGACGTTTGGCGGCATCAACCTCGAAGATATCAAGGCACCGGAGTGCTTCTACATCGAGGAGATTCTGAGAAAGACGATGAAAATTCCCGTGTTTCACGACGACCAGCACGGAACCGCAATCATTACCGGTGCCGCACTCCTGAACGCGCTGGAACTTGTGGGCAAAGCGATCGAGCAGGTGTGCGTAGTCTTCAACGGAAGCGGCGCATCGGGGATCGCGACGGCCGAGCACTACGTGAGGCTCGGCGTAAAGCGCGAGAACATCATCATGGTGGATACAAAAGGGGTAGTGTACGCGGGCCGCACGGAGGGAATGAATCCGTATAAGGCGAGGTTCGCACAGAAGACGACCCTCCGGACGCTGGCGGATGCAGTGAAAGGCGCAGATGTATTCGTCGGGCTGTCGGTGAAGGGCGCGTTCACGCAGGAAATGCTGCAGTCCATGGCCGCCCGGCCGATCGTGTTTGCCATGGCCAATCCGGATCCTGAGATCACCTACGAGGACGCGTTGGCAGCGCGGAAGGACGTGCTCATGTGCACTGGTCGAACGGATTATCCGAACCAAGTGAACAACGTGCTGGGATTCCCGTTCATTTTTCGCGGGGCGCTGGACGTGCGCGCGACAGCGATCAATGAGGAGATGAAACTAGCCGCGACGCGAGCGCTAGCGGCATTGGCAAAGGAAGATGTGCCGGATTCTGTGTGCCATGCGTATGGCGTAGATCGCATTCGATTTGGACCGGGCTACATTATCCCGAAGCCGTTTGATCCGCGCGTGCTAGTTTGGGAGGCGTCGGCGGTGGCGAAGGCGGCCATGGAAACGGGGGTGGCGCGGACGCCGGTCGACTTGGTGCAATACCGGGAACGGTTGGAAACATTGCTCGGCAAGGCGCATGAAGTGATGCGCATGATCATCCATAAGGCGCAAGCGCGGCCGCGGCGCGTAGTCTTTCCGGAAGGGGACGATGAGAAGATTCTTCGCGCTGCGCACATTCTGATTGAAGAAAAAATCGCACAACCAGTGGTGTTGGGCGACAACCGAGTGATCGAAGCGAAGGCCGTTGACCTAGGAGTGCCACTCGACAAACTGGAAATTGTGAATCCAAAGACCTGTGCAAAGCGAGAGACATACGCAAATCACCTGTATGAGCTAAGACAGAGACGAGGCGTGACGCGCTCCGAGGCGCAGGAACTGATCAGCAATCGAAATGTGCTGGGAGCCGTGATGGTGAACCTGGGCGACGCCGGCGCACTGGTTGCAGGAGTGAATCAACACTTCCCAGACGTGATTCGTCCGGCGTTGCAGGTGATCAAGCCGCGCCCAGGACTGCATCGCGTCGCAGGCCTGTATGTGCTGGTGACACGGCGGGGAGATTTGTATTTTCTCACGGACTGCACGGTGAACATCGAACCGAGCGCGGAAGATTTGGCAGAGATCGCAATCTCCGCGGCGGAAACAGCCAAGCGGTTCAACGTGACACCTCGGGTGGCGATGCTGTCCTTTTCGAACTTTGGCAGCACACGGCATCCGTTGTCGGAGAAGGTGCGACGGGCCGTGCAACTGGTCCGGCTAACCGACCCCACCTTGATGATCGATGGTGAGATGATGGCCGATACGGCCGTCACGCCAGAGATTATTGAACGCACATACCCATTCTCGAAACTGCGTCAGGGAGCAAACGTGCTCGTGTTCCCAGACCTGACCTCGGCGAACACTTGCTACAAACTGCTGCAGAGAATTGGTGGGGCCGAAGCCATCGGGCCGATCCTAATGGGGATGTCCAAGCCAGTCCATGTGCTACAGCGTGGAGCAGAGGTCGAGGAGATTGTGAATATCGCCGCGGTTGCGGTAGTGGATGCACAAGAAACGGAAGCGCAACTTGCACGGGAAGTGCGACCGGGGGAGCTGCCCGGGAAGGAAGAGCACGCCGCGCAACAACTTGTCCTTCGCCAAAACTTCAGCCGGCTTTAAAATCAGCAAGATACGCCAACACCGCGTAACATGTTACTTGGATGAATTCAGACGGCGTACGCAATTATTGCGGAGCACAACGGCGCGCTTCGTCAGGGTCGCGTCCCTGGGCGATGGCCTCGTCGATTTCGCGCTGGAGCCCTTCATTACGGAATGTATTTCTCAGCCTTGTCCACAAAGACATAGTCACGCCTCACCCAGAAGCTACTCGACGCGAAGCATGGAAGCGGGGTCGACACGGGATGCACGGATCACCGCAGGAATACAGGCCAAGACCGATGTCACAGTCAACATCAGCGCCGGAAGAATCAGCATCGGCGGGTCCGTAGGCTTCACCTGATAGAACAGGGCGGCCATGAAGCGAGCCGACGCTATGCCGAGAGCCAGACCGGCGGCCGAACCAGCAACGAGCGCGATGAAAGCGTCGACTGTAACAATGCGCGCGATATTCGCGACACCCGCACCAACCGTGATGCGAATGCCGATCTCGCGCGTGCGTTGTAGCACGTAGTAATGCAACACGCCGTAAAGGCCGACGCCGGCGAGCAACAGAGCGACCACCGAAAAGAAAACCGCCAACGTGGCGAGCAGACGTTCCCGCACAGTGTGCGATTGATTGATTTCAAGCTGCGTGCGAATGCGACTCACGCGAAACTCGGGACGCAAACGAGGGATTTCGTCGCGAAGAAATTGGCTCGCCACCAGTGGATTGCGATTGGTGGTGCGCACCAGCAAATTGGCCGCCGCCACTTCCTGCGGCTCGCCACTCTCACGAGTTATCCGGAACGGTATATAGACCTGGGGTAAGAGCGGCTGACGCAAGTCCTGGTAGCGAACATTTCCGATCATCCCGACAGCCTGGAAGTGCAAACGGAAATTGCCACTGAAGACGATGTCAAACGGTCGCCCCACGGGACTCTTTCCGTTGAAGTAAGCATTGGCGAAGGCTTGGTTCACGAGAGCGCTGCCGGGCTGGGAGTCCTCAGGAAGAAAGTCCCTGCCGTCAACCAGCGGAATCTGCAGCGTATCGATCCATCCCGGCGAAACGCGCCGCATGTAGGCGATTATGCCGTTCGGTGGAAGGCTGTCGACCGATATGAAATTGTTCCAGTTGCCGCCACCGAGAAGCGGCGCGTCGCTCATGCCGACAGCTTCGATGCCTTGTCGATGCCGCAACTGTTCCAGCAACTGGTTCCAATACGCAAGCGGCTGCAGCCGTTTTGTGACGGTGTCCACGACCAGGACCCTGTCGGCGGAGAATCCGGTGGATTCATGCGAGAGGCGCTCGAAGGTTGTAACAAACAGACCAGCCACGAATAGCACCAGAAAACAAAAGGCCATCTGCAGCCCGATCAGTCCGTGCATCAATCTTCTGCGCGCGTGAGGATCTTCTCCTCCTTTGAGAGCAGTGACAGGATTGACGGTGGACGCGCGCAACGCCGGCAGGAGTCCGAACAAGAGTGTGACCGCGAGCGCTATGGCCATACCGAAACCGAGGACACGCCAATCTGCCGGCAAGAACAAGCGCGCGGGATTGTCCGGCGGATTGATCATCCCGACGACAAACGGAGCGGCCCACCACGCAAACAAACCTCCGAGCCCAGCCGCCAGCAGCGCAAGACACGCGCTTTGCGCCAAAACCAGCTGCACCAGGCGCCACCTGCCGCCGCCAATCGACACGCGCAACGCCAGCTCGCGCGCTCGTGCGGAAGCTTGCGCGGTCATCAGGTTGGCCACATTCGCGCAAGCGATCAGCAGAACGAGCACGACCAGCACGCTGAGAATCGTGAGTGGGCGGCGCGTGTCTGTGCGCAGTTCCGAAGCGCCGGAAGCGGCCGGTTCGAGCAGCACTTGCTGGTTCAGAAACGCGTCCAGCTGTTCCTTTGGCATGCCGGCCGTTGCGCCATTCATCCGCTGCTCCTCAAATGCGCGGGAAACGGTTTCGAGCTTGGCGCGAAGCGGTTCCACGGCAGTACCGGGCTTAACGATGCCGAGTGTACGAAGCCACGACCAGTCGTTTGCGGATACTCCCGGATGCATCATGACCGGGACGAAAATGTCCACCATCGTGCCTGGTTCGGTGCCGGTGAACTTTCCATCAACGACTCCCACGATTTCGTATACGCGATCGCCCATGCGAAAGGTTCGTCCCACGATTTTGGGATCCTCGCCAAAGCGATGCTCCCAATAACCCTGAGACAGCACCGCCTGAGGATGCGCGCCAGGCTGGAGATTATCGTTCTCCGAGAGCAGTCGTCCTAGCTTTGAGCGAAGTCCAAAGGTCGGGAACATCCAGCCGCAGACGTACTGAACCTGCGCTCGTTCCATCTCTTGGTCGGATTTATATGTCAAATCCTCCGGGTCTGCGTTCGAGACCGCGATCAACTCGGTCTGATCTTTGACGGCGGCGCGCATGGTCTGGAACAAGGGATATGACCAGGCGTCGTAAGTGAAAGACTGGTTGTTGAATACTCCGTGCCGCGACACCTCGTACAGGCGATCCGCGTTGGCGACCGGCAAAGGCCTGAGCAATACGGCGTCGATCAGGCGGAAAGCTGCCATGCAGGAGCCTACGGCCAAAGCGAGCGACAAGATCGCTCCAATCGACGTGATTTTGTTCTTTCGGAGCTGGCGAAGACCGAAGATGGTGTCTGATCGAAAAGAATCGAGCCAGGTGGCCAGCCGTGCGTCGCGGCTGGCTTCGCGATGACGGAGCGGGGAGCCGAAAGCGCGGCGCGCCTCGCCAGCGTCGCGTCCGTGTTCGACTGCTTCGTCGAGGTGCGACTGCAACTCCTCGTCGATCTCATCGTTGAGCTGTTCGCCTTGAAAGACGTTTCTGATCTTGCGCCAGAGCGACATGTTAGGCCTCCCGGAGTACGCGATTCACAGCCGCGGCGACGGCCTTCCACCGCGACTCTTCCATTCCCAATTGCTTCTTGCCGGCGGCTGTCAATTCGTAGACGCGGGCGCGTCGGCCATTCTCCTTGTTGACCCATTCGGCGCGAATCCAGCCGGACTCCTCCATGCGGTGCAGGGCGGGGTAGAGGGAGCCCTCCTCCACGCGGAGAACCTCGTCGGAAATGCTCTGAATGGCGGACATGATGGCGTAGCCATGCAGGCGGGAACGGCGGGAGAGAATCTTGAGCACCAGCAAGTCGAGCGAGCCCTGAAGGGCATCGGTTTTAGGCGGCATACCTAGACCTCCGAGTATATAGACGTCTGAGTACGGAAAATGTTCCGTAGAAACCAATCTGAACGCTACCCCGCCATGCGGCTGCGTTCCCGTGGCGATGCACCGATTTTGCGAGGCCGCTGGAGAGGCCGACGACACACCTTGTGGCGCACTGCTAGACTAGCTTTGCCGCAAAGGAACTGTGCCTCTAGAAAATCTCGAAATGTTTGAGCGGATGGGGGTTATTTCTCCTTCATAATTCTCGCTGATGCTCATTTCTCTTAAGACACTTCTCACAAATCTGTCTTCGATCTTGCATTCGCGCGCTACGCTCCAGCTGGAGAACCTGGCTCTACGCCACCAAATCGGTGTGCTTCAGCGATCCTCGAGAAAACGACCAAAATTGACTCTAGTGGACCGCCTTTTATGGGTCTGGCTGTCCCGCATCTGGAGCGGCTGG
>Ga0207862_1000679_pt1 | contig 10383 bp, 5 predicted proteins | sample LuqExpMetageno81_FD_187838 | JGI IMG/M metagenome (GOLD analysis project Ga0207862, IMG submission 187838) | Tropical forest soil microbial communities from Luquillo Experimental Forest, Puerto Rico - Sample 81 (SPAdes) | ecosystem: Environmental > Terrestrial > Soil > Tropical forest ... | reverse complement strand
GGGCGACATTACACTGGAGTCGCGCGAAATAATTTGCTGAGGCGTTGGCAGCATCGAGGCGTCCCAGCCGCCACCTAGCGCTTCCATCAACTGGACGCTCGCCGTGATCTGTTGCACGCGCAGGTTGACATCGGTTTGTTGATTTGTTAGCAGACTGGCTTGCGCGACGATCACATTCAGATAAGGATCGATTCCAAGGCGATAACGATCCGTGGCGAGAGTGACGACTCTTTGGGCTGATTTGACCGCTTCGCCCTGTTGCTGAATTTCCTCCGACAAGATTCGAAGCGCCGCGAGATTATCCTCGACCTGCTGAAAAGCGACCAAAACGTTCTGGCGATAATTTGCCACGTTTGCATCGTATTGCGCGCGGAACTGCTCAACGGTGGCGCGGCGAAGTCCTGCGTCAAACAACGTTTCGGACGCCGAGGGTCCGACCGACCAAAAACGGCTGGGCCACGTGAACCATTTCGAGATGCTCGTGGTTTCGAATCCTCCGGAAGCGCTAAGCGTTACCGTCGGGTAGTAGGCAGCCTTGGCCACCCCTATTTGGGCGTTCGCTTGTGCCATCTGGCGCTCCGCCGCGGCGATATCCGGCCGGCGCTCGAGCAATTCCGAGGGGACACCAAACGGGATGGCTGGCGGCGGGACCTTTAGCGGTGCAACGGGGATCGAAAATGTAGACGCGGGCTGGCCAACCAGCAGGGCGATGGCGTGTTCGAACTGGGCGCGTGCAATGGCGAGGTTGGTGGCTTGGACGCGAGTGGTGTTGAGCTGCGTTTCCGCCTGAGCAACGGCTTCGTCTGAATCAATTCCGGTCTCATAGAGCACCTTGGTCAGGTCCAGCGATTGTTGGAAAACAACAACCGTCGAATCGAGCAGGTCCTTCAGGGAGTCCTGACCACGCAATTCATAATAATCCACAGCAACTTCTGCTTCAGCCGTTAGCTTCGTGTTTTCTAGGTCAGCGGCGGAAACCTGCGCGTTATACACATTTGCTTTCACGGTATTTCTGACGCGTCCCCAAAGGTCGGGCGTCCAGGTCGCATCAAACGGAAGAATGAAGGAGGTAAAAGTTTGTCCCGACGAACTTGCGGTCGAATTGACCGAAGTGGAAGGCTGATGTTCCCCAGCGATGCTTGGTCCTACGGTAACGGTTGGGTAATACTGCGAGCGGGCTTGGCGGACGATTGCACGAGCCGCCATGAAGTTCGAAAAAGCCGCAGCAACATTCTGGTTGGAAACGCTGACTTGCTCTTCTAAGGCGTTCAGTTCCGGGTCTCCGAAGATCTCCCACCACTTGCCGTGCAACGCGGTGTCCTTTGGCTCGGCCACTTTCCAGCCATCCATTTTCTTCAAATCTTCCGGGGTGACCTCTTTAAAGGTTGCCGGTGTTTGGGCGCTGGGCCGGTTGTACTTTGGACCAACATTGCAACTCTGCAGAAGCAGTGCTGTGCAGGCGAGCGCAAGAACTGTGTGCCAACGGTTCCCAGATTCTGTTTTCATCCTGGTTTGAATTTCTCCTGAAACTCTCGCTTTTCTCGCCTCCGCGAGCACTCGCTCCTTGCAGTTTGTTGTCATTAATCAGCTCCAATGGGCTCGGGGCGTTCTAGCCTTCCATGTGCGCGCAACCAGCGCACGCGCATGCGGTCCAGGTACAGGTAAACCACCGGGGTCGTGTACAACGTAAGCATTTGGCTGACGATCAGTCCGCCGATAATCGTAATTCCGAGCGGCTGACGCAATTCCGAGCCCGTGCCAGTACCGAAAGCCAAAGGAACTGCGCCGAACAATGCCGCCATCGTTGTCATCAGAATCGGCCGAAATCGCAGAAGGCACGCCTGAAAAATCGCGTCCCTTGGCCCCTTGCCTTCGATGCGCTCCGCGGCGAGCGCGAAATCGATCATCATGATGGCGTTCTTCTTTACGATGCCGATCAGCAAAATAATTCCAATCAGAGCAATCACGCTCAGATCCTTCTTGAAGATCAGTAACGCCAGAACTGCCCCCACTCCCGCAGACGGCAAAGTGGAAAGAATCGTTATCGGGTGGACCAGGCTCTCATACAGAATGCCCAGAACGATGTAGACTGCCATCAGGGCCGTAAGAATAAGGAACGGTTCCGAAGCCAAAGACGACTGGAAGGCCTGAAGCGTGCCCGAGAACATGCCGCGAATCGTGTTGGGCATGCCTATCTTCTGCTCCATTTCGGTGATGGCGCGCGAAGCATCGCTCAAAGCCACGCCCGGCGCCAAGTTGAACGATATGGTCACCGAAGGGTACTGGCCCTGATGATTGACCGCGAGTGGTGCGGTTGTCGGCTCGTAATGGGCAACGGCACTGAGGGGCACGACCTTGCCTTGGGATGTCCTGATGTACACGTCGTTCAACCCTAGAGGGGATTGCCAGAACTTGGGTTCGACCTCTAAAACCACGTGGTACTGGTTCACGCCGGTGTACATCGTCGAAACTTGCGACTGGCCGAACGCCTCATAAAGCGTATTGTCAATCTGTTGCGGGGTAATTCCAAGGCGAGCCGCGGTAGTGCGGTCGTAGACGATGTTCATTTGTAGCCCGCTATTTTGCTGATCGGTGTTTACGTCGGCCAACTCGCGCATCTTGCGCATTTGCTGCAAAAGAACCGGTCCCCACTGCACAAGGTCCTGCAAGTTGTCGCTCTGAATCGTGTATTGGAATTGCGCGCTGCTCATGCGCCCGCCAATCCGCAAATCCTGCCCAGCCTGCAAGAACGTATTCGCTCCGGGGACGCCGATGAGTTTCGGGCGCAACCGGTCAATAACCTGGTTTGCGCTGGCCTGCCTCTCCTCGAGAGGCTTAAGACCCATGTAGATGAAACCGCTATTCGACGCTCCGTTTCCACCCGTGAATGCCATCGCATTCTGAACGGCCGGATCCGACTTTACGACATTGATGATTCGCCTTGTGGCCACCTGCATCGCCTGGAAAGAAATATCCTGCGAGCCCTGAATGCCCCCAAAAATCGTGCCATTGTCCTGCTGAGGGAAGAATCCTTTCGGCACCTTATAGAAGAGATAGAAATTGCAGGCGATGGTGATCAACAGGACTGTCAGTGTCAACGCCGAGTGTTCCAATACCCAGGTAAGCGACTGTTCGTAAACCCGCAGCACCCACTGAAAACCTCTTTCGCTAAGGCGGTACAGTCTTCCTTGATTTTCTTCGCGTACGTGCTTTAACAGCCGGGAACACATCATCGGCGTAGCAGTAAGCGACACCACCAGTGACACTAGGATCGCCACCGACAGAGTCACGGCGAACTCGCGGAACAGTCTGCCAACGATTCCGCCCATCATGAGAATGGGGATGAAAACGGCAACCAGTGAAATACTGATCGATAGCACCGTAAAGCCGATCTCGCTCGCCCCCTTGAGTGCGGCTTGCATCGGCGACATACCCTGCTCGAGGTAGCGGGTGACGTTCTCAATCACCACGATCGCGTCGTCAACAACAAATCCGGTGGAGATTGTGAGAGCCATCAACGACAAGTTGTCGATGCTGTACCTGCACAGATACATCACTCCAAACGTACCAATCAACGAAACCGGCACAGCCACGCTGGGAATAAACGTAGCGCGTAGGTTCCGCAAAAAGAGAAATACGACGAGGATGACCAGGCTGATCGAGACCACCAGGGTCCGTTCCACATCACGAACGGAAGCGCGAATCGTAGTCGTGCGGTCCAGCACAACCCTTACGTCGATGGCGGTGGGGATCGATGCCTTCAGCGACGGTAGCGCGTCGCGGATCCGATCCACCGTGTCAATAATGTTCGCTCCTGGCTGACGGAAGATGATGATCAGCACAGAAGGTTGCCCGTTGACGAAACCAGCCGCTCGGATATTTTCGGTAGAGTCCTGGACGTTGGCAACATCCGCCAGCTTAACCGCAGCCCCGTTGTGGTAGCCGACAACGAGGGGCATGTAATCCACGGCCTTTAGAAGCTGATCGTTGCTCGCAACATCCAACGTTGTCGTGTTGTTCGAGATCTGGCCCTTGGGAGAGTTTGCGTTTTGCTTGTTTAGCATCATCGCGACATCTTGCAATCCAAGGCCATAGCTGTTGAGCTGGGTAGGATTGACGTCGACGCGCACGCCTGGCAGCGAACTTCCCCCGACCGTTACCTGGCCCACACCCTGCACCTGTGATAGCCGTTGCGCCATGATCGTTGATGCGGCGTCGTACATTTTGCCTCGGTCGTAGACTTCCGATGTCAGTGCGACGATCATGATCGGCGAATCTGCCGGATTCACTTTTCTGTATGTCGGATTTGCCGGAAGATTCGAAGGAAGATAGCTGCGCGCCGCGTTAATCGCGGCTTGAACGTCACGTGCGGCTCCGTCGATGTTGCGGTTCAAGTCGAACTGTAGCGTGATGCTGGTCGTTCCCAAAAAACTGGCGGACGTCATCTCGGTCACACCCGCGATACGCCCGAATTGGCGTTCCAGTGGTGTCGCAACGGACGAGGCCATAATCTCCGGGCTCGCCCCAGGCAAGCTCGCTCCAACAGAAACTGTCGGGAAATCGATCTGCGGCAGAGCCGAAACAGGCAGAGCTCGAAAAGCGACCGCTCCAGAAAGAGCAATCGCCGCTGTGAGAAGCGTCGTCGCAACCGGTCGCCGGATAAATGGGGAGGAAAGACTCATCGCTTCAGTCCGCCGGGACCACCTCCGGGCCTCCTTCGGCCGCACGACGCCGGGAGAACCTTCCCGCCAGCCGGTCAAAGAAAATGTAAATGACCGGCGTCGTGTACAGAGTCAGAATTTGGCTCAAGATCAACCCGCCCACCATCGAAATGCCAAGTGGTCGCCGGAGCTCCGAACCAATTCCGGTACCGAGGGCCAGCGGAACCCCGCCAAGTAGCGCCGCCATCGTGGTCATCATGATCGGGCGGAATCGCAGAAGGCAGGCTTCGTAGATCGCCTCCTCGGACTTTTTGCCTTCCTTGCGCTCTGCCTCGAGCGCAAAGTCGATCATCATAATTCCGTTTTTCTTCACAATGCCGATCAGCAGGATGATGCCGATCAACGCCACCACGCTCAATTCCTGGCCGCAAATGAGCAGTGCCAGAATCGCTCCTACGCCGGCTGACGGCAGCGTTGAAAGAATCGTTATCGGATGGATGTAGCTCTCGTAAAGGACCCCTAACACGATATACACGGTGACCAACGCAGCGAGAATCAGAATCGGTTCGTTGGATAGTGATGCCTGGAACGACGCCGCGGTTCCCTGGAATGCTCCCTGAACGCTCAGTGGCATTCCGATTTCCTGTTGAGCTCTCTCGATCGCTTTGGTTGCTTCTCCAAGCGAAGCGTTCGGCGCCAGGTTGAACGAGATAGTCACAACGGGGAATTGGCCTTGGTGATTGATCGAGAGAGGGCTGTTCTTCAATTCAAGGTGCGAAAACGCGCTGAGTGGCACGGCCCCGCCATTGGTGGCCGAGACCGCCGTCGGAAAGGCCGAGCCTGTGGTGGCCAACGTGTTTGTTGAAGCCGAAGGGCTCGGCGAAGCTGTGCTGAACGTCCCTGCTGTGCCTGACGAGGTAACCACTGGGTTGCTCGGAGTCGCGCCCGTCGTCATGGTGCCGGGAGCCAGCGCCGAGCGCACGTAAATGTCCTGCAGCTTTGCCGGATTGTTCTGAAAGGCCGGCTGAGTCTCGAGGATCACGTGGTACTGATTCAACTGTGTGTAGAGCGTGTTGACCTGGCGTTGGCCGAACGCGTCATAAAGGGTCTGATCAACCGCCTGAGGCGTAATTCCCATACGCGAAGCGGTGACGCGATCGACAACAAGCGACGCCGTAAGGCCGGACGTCTGCTGGTCGGTTGCCAGATCGCGCAGCTCCGGCATCTGTTTCAGTTTGGCCATGAGCTTGGCGGTCCAATAATTCAGCTCGTTCTGATCAGGATCTTCCAGCGTGTACTGATACTGTGTGCGGCTGACGCGGTCTTCGACGGTCAGGTCCTGTACCGGCTGCATATACAACGTGATTCCGTCAATTTTGGCTAGATTAGGTTGCAAGCGACGGATGACATCCGACGCATTGGTTTTTCTCTGCTCCAGGGGCTTCAGGTTGATCTGAATGCGTCCGCTGTTGAGCGTTGTGTTTGTGCCGTCGACGCCGATAAACGAAGAGAGGCTCTCGACGGCGGGGTCTTGAAGAATGATGTGTGCCAATTCTTGCTGCTTTTCGGCCATCGCGGCAAAGGAGGTTGTCTGGGATGCTTCGGAAATCCCCTGGATGATCCCAGTGTCCTGAACAGGAAAAAAGCCCTTGGGAATAACGATGTAAAGCAGAACAGTCAAAACAAGCGTGGCCACAGCCACAAACAGAGTGGCGGTCTGGTGCTGTAGCACCCACCGGAGCGTCTTTGCGTAAAACGCGATAATCCGCTCAAACGCTTCCTCGGAGGCGCGATAGAAGCGACCCTGCTTTTCCTTGGGAGTGTGTCTTAGCAAGCGCGAGCACATCATCGGCGTAAGCGTTAGAGAAACGAAGGCCGAGACAAGAATGGTCACGCTCAGCGTGATCGCGAACTCCCGGAACAGGCGGCCGACGATGTCCCCCATAAAAAGCAGTGGAATCAAAACGGCGATCAACGAAATGGTCAGCGATACGATCGTGAACCCGATCTGCTCCGAGCCCTTCAGCGCGGCTTCCATCGGTGGGTCACCCTCTTCAATGAAGCGGATGATGTTCTCGATCATCACGATCGCGTCATCAACCACAAACCCCGTCGAAATCGTCAGCGCCATCAGGGTCAGGTTGTTCAGACTGAAGCCAGCCAGGTACATGACGCCGAATGTGCCGACGATCGAAAGCGGCACGGCAACGCTCGGGATAACGGTCGCCGACAGGTTGCGCAAAAAGAGAAATATCACCATGACCACGAGCGCCACGGTCAGCATCAGCTCAAACTCGACGTCCGTAACCGACGCGCGAATCGTTGTCGTGCGATCCGTCAGTACATCCACTTGCAACGCAGCGGGCAGGTTGCTCTTCAATACGGGAAGAATCTTTTTAATCCGGTCAACCACCTGGATGATATTTGCGCCGGGCTGCCTCTGAATATTCACGATCACCGCAGGAGTCTCGTTCATCCACGCAGCCTGGCGCAGATTCTCAACCCCATTCACCACCGTCGCGACGTCGGAAAGCTTCACCGGCGAGCCGTTGTGATAAGCAATGACCACCTTCTCAAAATCTGCGCTCGTTAGAAGTTGATCGTTCGATTGAATCTGATAATCCTGTTGTGGGCCGTCGAAATTGCCTTTTGCCTGATCGAGGCTTGTCTGTTGGATCGCTGTGCGTACGTCCTCGAGATTGATTCCGTGCGCGGAAAGCTGTGTCGGATTCACCTGGATCCGCACTGCGGGCTTCTGACCCCCGCTGATGCTGACCAGTCCAACGCCGGGTAACTGCGATATCTTTTGGGCCAGCCGAGTGTCCGCTAGATCTTCGACCTGCGACAGCGGCAGGGTCTTGGAGCTCAGCGCCAGCGTCAGGATTGGGGTATCCGCGGGATTCGATTTGCTGTAAATCGGCGGCACCGGCAAATCCGACGGCAAATACGTCTGTGCGGCATTGATCGCTGCCTGGACTTCTTGTTCCGCGACATCGATATTCAATTCAAGCGCGAATTGCAGCACGATAATCGAGCTGCCGTCCGAACTCGTCGAAGTCATCTGGTTCAGTCCAGGAACCTGTCCGAATTGCCTCTCCAGTGGCGCCGTTACCGCCGACGCCATCACATCGGGATTTGCTCCGGGATAAAAGGTCACTACCTGAATTGTGGGATAGTCCACTTCCGGGAGCGCCGAAACGGGCAACTGCAAGTAGGCCACGAATCCCGCGAGAAGAATCGCGGCCATCAGCAGCGATGTCGCCACCGGCCGCAGGATGAAGGGGCGCGACGGACTCACTGCGTCGAACCTCCAACTTTTTTACCCGTGCCGCTGCTGCTCGGAGCTTCCCCGGGTTGCCCGCCGGGCTTGCCGCCAGCCTGTGGGGCATTCTGCGACGGCTGGCGCACAGTGATCTTTGATCCATCCTGCAGCTTGTCAAATCCGTTGATTGCCACTGTGTTTCCAGCATCAATTCCCTGGACTTGCGTCAGCGTTCCGTCGGTCGCGCCCGGCGTGACGGGATGGATCGACGCGGTCTGCTCCGCGCCGATCACATAGACGAATGCCCCCTGGGCGTTGCGTTGAATTGCCGGAGTGGGAATCAGGGTGACGTTACGTAGCGTATCAACGAGCAAGCGGGCATTTACGAACTGGCTTGGAAACAAAGCACCATCCGTGTTGGGAAACATCGCCTTCAGTTTCACGGTCCCGGTCGTCGTGTCGATCATGTTATCCAGGGTTAACAGGTATCCGCTCGCGAGTTTGGTTGCCTGTTCACGATCAAACGCATCAACAGGCAGGCGTACACCCTTGCGCAGTTGTTGTTGGATTTTTGACAAGTGATCCTCAGCGACGCTGAAGATTACCGTGATCGGCTGCAATTGCGTAATCACAACAAGCGGCGTCGTACTGTTCGCCTGAACGATGTTGCCAGGGTCCACCAGACGCAGGCCCACCCGTCCATCGATCGGAGAGTTGATGTGCGTGTACGCCAGGTTCACTTTTGCGTTGGCGAGCGTGCCTTCATCGTTCTTGACTGTCCCCTCGTCCTGAAGAACGACCTGCTGCTGATCGTCCAGTTGTTGCTTGGCGATTGCGTTGCGATTGAAAGCCTGCTGATAGCGGTCCAAATCAATCTTGGCTTCATTCAGCACAGCCTGATCGTGTGCCAACTGTCCCTCGGCTTGGGTCAGTTGCGCTTGGTAAGGGCGCGGATCGATTTCTAGCAGCGGATCGCCTTTGCGAACCATTTGCCCTTCGTGATAGTGGACCTGCGTAATCTCACCTTGAACCCGGCTCGTAACGGTAACGGTGTAAACGGGTGTAACGGTCCCCAGGGCGTCGAGGTAAACCCCGATGTCGCCTTGTTTGGCTACCGCGGCTGAGACCACAACCGGCCGAACGGGGGGATCGGCATTATTCTTTGCCTGCTGCGCCGAACCGTGACGCAAGTACAGCACAACGGCGACGATGACGGCGGCGCCAAGAATCCAAGGCCATTTCGATCTCCTGGTCCCGGCGCTCGACGGCCCGCTTGCCTCCGCCGCTTTCGTTTCCCAAGACTTTGTCCGCTCTTGCGTCATTCGCACTCCCCGATTTCAAAGTTCCTTGGCGTTATTGAGGTAGGACCTGTGACCTATCGTCATCTGAAGGAGCGAGGAGCCACCCATGAAAAGGGAAGTTAAGCGCGCACCTGCTTCTCTCCTGAGCCGCTTCATCCGCTCACTATGTCCGTACTCATTCGACGTGTAACCGAGGTCCCCCGTTTCATAAGGGTCGCCATCTGTGTCCAAAACACTCCCGTACTCAGCAAGACCCAAAGATAAACTCACCACGCGAGGGCGCCGTCAAGATTCTCTCGTCGAGGATGCCAGAGCAATCGGGTTCGTCGAAAAACTTCGGGAACTCCCCTCAAGTCTGCCAGCGAAAGGTGGTATAAGACGTTGGTCGCCCAAATCTCAAGCAACCGGCTGCGAGCGGACCATTGCTCTCCCAGCTCATGGTAAGAGGCAAACTAACGTGGAACCAGATTACGAGGCTATGTTGGCAGTCGCTGTCGCCGAAGCGCGCCAGGGCCTGCAAGAGGGTGGCATCCCGATTGGCGCTGCCATTTTCGACTCCAGCGGTCGCCTGCTGGGCAAAGGTCATAATCGCCGCGTTCAAAACGGCGACCCTTCCCTGCACGGTGAGACGGATGCTTTCCGCAGTGCTGGACGTCAGCGTAGTTACCGCAACCTCATTATGGTGACTACCCTCGCCCCTTGCTGGTATTGCAGTGGGCTCGTGCGTCAGTTTGGCTTTGGCACTGTGGTTGTTGGAGAGAGCAAAAACTTTCAGGGCGGTATTGATTGGCTACGCTCTCTTGGCGTTCGCTTGATCGACCTCGAATCCAGTGAGTGCGCCTCGCTCTTGGCTCAGTATATTCGCGCGAATCCTGCCGTCTGGAACGAGGACATAGGCCAGGAATAGAGTTGCCCCCTGCTGCCGGAGCCGCCAAGAAAAGGCAGTTGCGAGAACCAGACCGACTGCCGGCCGTTGAGATAAAAAGAGCGCCCAACGGCAGACTAGAACAAAGAGGGGAGACTTTCTTCCTGATCTGGCCATTCCGAGTTGCCTCCATACGTTCCGAGACAGGTGTGGCTATCAACCGCGGGAATGGACCAAGCACTTTTTCCTCGAGCCAAAGTTCCACGACCCACGCCCAGAAAAACGCTTTGTCTT
>Ga0207862_1000678_pt1 | contig 10390 bp, 11 predicted proteins | sample LuqExpMetageno81_FD_187838 | JGI IMG/M metagenome (GOLD analysis project Ga0207862, IMG submission 187838) | Tropical forest soil microbial communities from Luquillo Experimental Forest, Puerto Rico - Sample 81 (SPAdes) | ecosystem: Environmental > Terrestrial > Soil > Tropical forest ... | reverse complement strand
CCAAGCCGCAGGGCCAAGGGGAGGCGGCTTGCAAAGTCATAACGGCTAAGGTAAAGTGGCGGCAGATGGAACCGGAGGAGCGCCTGGTAAACCCCCGGCGAGGGCCCGAGGATGCGGGCCTGGAGTTGGGACTCAGACCCCGCAGTCTTGATGAGTTTGTGGGCCAAAAAGAGGTGCGCCGCAACCTCAGCATCGCCATTAAGGCGACTCTGGGCCGGGGGGAGGCCCTAGACCACGTGCTGGTGCATGGCCCGCCGGGCCTGGGGAAAACCACCCTGGCCTTTATCCTGGCTCAGGAATTAGGGGCAGGGATCAAGTCGACCTCTGGGCCGGTGATCGAGCGGGCCGGTGACCTGGCGGCCATCCTTACCAGCCTCTCGCCCCGGGACGTGCTCTTCATTGACGAAGTGCACCGCTTGCCCACGGTGGTGGAGGAAATTCTCTATCCGGCCATGGAGGATTTCCGCCTTGACCTGATCATCGGCCAGGGGCCCGGGGCCCGCACGGTGAAGCTGGACATCCCCCGCTTTACCCTGGTGGGGGCCACGACCCGCGCCGGGCTTTTGACCCCGGCCCTGCGTGACCGCTTCGGTCTCATCCTGCGCCTGGAGTTCTATTCCCCTGAGGATCTGGCCAGGATCACCACCAGGGCCGCCCAGGTTTTGGGACTGGAAATCGATACCGCCGGGGCCTGGGAGATCGCCCGCCGCTCCCGGGGCACCCCCAGGATCGCCAACCGGCTGCTGAAAAGGGTGCGGGACTATGCCCAGGTGCACGGCGACGGCAAGGTCACCCGGGAGATGGCCGACGCCGGGTTGAACCTCCTCGACATTGACCAGTTGGGTTTTGACCGCATGGACCGGCAGATTCTGCGCACCATCGTGGAGAAATACGACGGCGGGCCGGTGGGGCTGGATACCCTGTCCGCCTCCCTTTGCGAGGAGCGGGACACCCTGGAAGACGTGTATGAACCGTTCCTGATCCAGGCCGGCTTCATAAAACGCACTCCCCGGGGCCGGGTGGCCACCAGCCGCACCCTGGAATATTTTGACCGGCTGCAAAAAAAGAAGCCCCAGCCCTCCCTATTTTGAGTTTACCAGAGAAACTTGCCGTTTAAGAACAAATCTCCCGGCCTTTCATCCTCAATTTTATCACAATGACCTCCCAGTCACCTCCCGGGATTTTGCCTTCAGGCCCGCCAAGTGGCCCTGGAAGCCGCCGTCAAGCGAGTCACTCTGGAAAACCTCCACTTGCTGCCCTAGATGTCCCGAGAGCCCGGCAAAGTCAGTTTGCAGGAGGGGGCCAGGGATCACCCAGGCTGGAAAGCCTGTGCCACCAACCCCTGGCCCTTTCGCCAAAAATGCCAAGCTTACTGCCGCGCTTCTCTTTTATCCCAAAAAAAGGCGTAGATCAGGGCGTCCTCGCCGTTATCGGTGTAATAGCCGGGGCGGACGCCCACTTCTTCAAAGCCGAAGGAGTGGTAGAGGGCCAAGGCGGCTCGATTGGACGGCCGCACCTCCAGCCAGGCCACCCCGGCGCCCTGGGAGCGGGCCTGGACCAGGGCCGTGGTCAGGAGCGAGCGGGAAATGCCCTGCCGGCGACGGGTCGGGTGGACCGCCAGGTTGAGGAGGTGCATCTCCTCGGCTACCACCCAGAAGATAATAAAGCCCCAGGTTTCCCAATCCGCGGGGGGAGGGGGGCCGGCTACCAGGATGGTGCTTTTGGAGTTGGCGTATTCGGCCAGGAAGCACCACAAGGACCAGGGGGCCGGATAGGAAAGCTTTTCAATTTCCCAAAGAGACCTGACATCCGTGAGCCCTGCCCGCCGGATGGAGGGAGGTGAGGTCATTTCCCGTGAAGGACCTCACTGGCCACGGTGATGCCCTGCTGCCCGGACTGTCTTAAGGCCGAAGCCACTTCCTTGAGATCTTTGCCCCCTCGCAGGTGGGCCAGTTTCATCAGCATGGGCAGGTTCACCCCGGTGACCACCTCCACCTTCCCTTCCTGGAGAAAAGAAAGGCTGAGGTTGGAGGGGGTGCCCCCCAGCATGTCGGTTAAGACGATGACGCCATCACCGTTATTCACCTGACCGAGCCCCAGCTTAATCTGCTCCCGGGAGGATTCCGGGGCTTCGCTGGGGTCAAGGGAAACGGCCGCCATGCCCTCCTGGTGGCCCATAATGAGGTCACAGACAGAGATCAGAGCTTCGGCCAGTTCTCGGTGAGTGACGATCAACACGCCGATCATTCGTTATCCTCCTGCAGCTTGGGCCACGTCCCGGTGGGTCAGGGTGAATGGCAGGTTTTCCTGGGACAGGTGCTCCCCCAACACGTTGGCGATGACCACCGAGCGGTGTTGGCCGCCGGTGCAGCCGATGGCCAGGGTGAGGTGGGTCTTGCCCTCCCGCTGAAACCTGGGGAGCAGGAAGTCCAGGAATCTATGAAATTCACTTAAAAAAGCCAGGGTCTCCTCCTGCCCCAGGACAAATTCCCGGACCCGGGGCTCGTTGCCGGTGAGAGGCCTCAGTTCATCCACAAAATAGGGATTGGGCAGGAAGCGCACATCCATGACCAGATCGGCTTCCGGGGGGATGCCAATTTTATAGGAAAAGGAAATGAGGTGCAGCAACATCCGCTGCTGGGGCTCGACCTCGGAATACTCGTCAAGGATCAGCTTGCGCAGTTGGTGTGGGTTATAGAGCGAGGTGTCCAGAATGCGGTGGGCCACCTTTCTCACCGCCAGCAGGGACTCCCGCTCCTGGCGCAGGGCCTGGACGATGGACTCCCGGTCAGCCAGGGGATGTTGCCGCCGGGTTTGGCTGAAGCGGCGCAACAGCACCTTTTCATCGGCCTCGAGGAAAAGCAGGGTAAGGACGTAACCCTGGCGCTGGAGGCGCTGGCAGACCCGGTTGTAGTTCTGGAGAAAGCCGGCGGTGCGCACGTCCATCACCAGGGCGATCTTCCGGGGGTTCTGGGGAGAGCGGGAGAATTCTTTGAGGAAGGGGGGGAGCAGGCTCAAGGGGAGGTTGTCGACGCAAAAGTAACCCACATCCTCCAGGGAGCGCAACACGGTGCTTTTGCCGGAGCCGGAAAGGCCGGTGATGATGAGAACAGTAAGGGGGGCGGCGGTGGCTGCTGCGCCTGCCGGTGAGGGACTCGAGGTTAGGTTCCGGTTAACCTTGGAGCTGGTCATGGCTGCGGGCATGCCCTGCTTCCCCAAGAAGCAGTGAGCCACCGTGGTTCCTCAAATTTCCTCGTCTTTTGCCGCCAGCAGTTGATAAATGTCCTGCGCCTGGGCGGCCTGCATGAGATCTTCCCGGAAAGAGGCGCTCATGAGCATGCGGGAGATCTTGGCCAGGGCCTTCAAGTGCAAACCGGCGGAGTTGACCGGGGCCAAGAGCAGAAAGAACAGGTGAGAGAGCTTGCCGTCCACGGAGTCGAAGTTCACTCCCTTCAGGCTCCGGCCGAAGGCCAGCTTAAGGTTCGAGATGTCGGCCAGTTTTCCGTGAGGGATGGCAACGCTGTCGCCGATGCCGGTGCTGCCCAGGCGTTCCCGTTCCATGAGGACTTCCACGACTGTGTCCAGGTCCAGTCCTTCCGTGCCGGGGACCAGGGTGCTGGCCAGCTCCTCCAGGACCGCCAGTTTGGTGCTACCGATCATGTCCGGGAGGACGGACTTGGGCTCCAGCAACTCGATGATTTTCATAGAAGGGGGTCCTACCCCAGTACCGGCTCGGCCAGGGCCAAACCGCCGTCAGTGCGCCGGTACAGGATAGAAAGTTTCCCGGTATTCACATCGGTGAAGACCAGGATGGCACTTTCCTTGGATTGGAGCAGTTCTACGGCGTCGCCCAGTTCCAGGGGCGGCACCTCAACCTGGCGGCGGCGGATAGGGGTCCGCGCCCGGCTTTCTTCCGGTTCCACCGGGGCCGTCGCGGCCCGGCTGCGGTCGCCTTTGACCTCCCGGAGTTTTTCCCGGTGCTTTCTCAGCTGCATGTCGATCTTGTCCATCACCAGGTCAATGGCGGCATACATATCGGCGTTTTCTTCCCGGCCTTTGATCATGCGGCCATTACTGTTGATGGAAACGTCCGCCAAGTGCCGGAATTTTTCCAGCCCCAGGACGACGTGGGCCTCGAGGGGCCCCTCCAGGTGCCGTTTGAACTTCTTGAGGCGGTCAGTGACATAGGTTCTCAGGGCCTCAGAGGGTTCGAGTTGTCTAAAAGTCACAGAAACTTGCATTCGTTCCTCCACATAGGTTGCGGGTTAGCCGAATCCGGGGGATTAAGGGGAAGGGGAAGTGGACAAGCTTTTTTGGCGGCTGCCTGGTTTTTTGCGTTTGCTGGAGGACAGGACCCCCAACATACCCCGGTATTTGGCCACGGTGCGCCTGGCGATGATAACATTGTCACGGCGCAGAATGTCAGCGATCTCCTGGTCGCTCAGGGGATTTTCGGGATTTTCGGAGTGCACGATCTGGCGGATCTTCTCCTTGACGCTTTCGGAAGCGATCTGGTCTCCCAGGGCCAGGTTGAGGCCGCTGTTGAAAAAATATTTCATGTCTAACAACCCTTGCGGGGTGTGCATGTATTTCCCGGTGGTCACCCGGCTGATGGTGGACTCGTGCATCTGCACATCTTCGGCCACCTGGCGCAGGGTGAGGGGCTTTAATTGAGACAGGCCGTTGTCCAGGAAGTCGGTCTGGAAGCGGACGATACTTTCGGAAACCCGGTAGAGGGTCTTTTGGCGCTGGTGAATGCTCCTGATAAACCAGAGGGCGCTGTCCAGGTGTTTTTGGATGTAGGACCGGGCCGAGTCGCTGAGCTTTTCCGGGTGGCGCAGGGCCTCGAGGTAGAAATTGCTCACCCGGAGCTTGGGGAGGCCGTCCTCGTTCAAGGTGATGACATAGTCGTCCCCGACTTTCTGAACAAAAACGTCGGGGTTGATGTAGGCCGGGTCCTCCATGTCGAAGCTGCGGCCGGGTTTGGGGTCGAGCTGGCTGATCTCATCGTTGGCGTCGAGGACATCCTCCGCCGACACCTTCAGGTCCCGGGCGATGGCCTGGTAGTTCCGGTTGGCCAGATTCGTCAGGTGCCGGCTGATGATGTTGACGATGAGGGGATCGTCGATGCCCTGGGTCTTTACCTGCAGGAGGAGGCACTCCTTCAGGTCCCGGGCCGCCACCCCGGTGGGGTCGAAGCTCTGCACGATCTGCAGGACTGCTTCAACCTTCGGGGTCTCCTCTCCCAGCTCCTGAGAGATTTCTTCCACCGAGGCCTGGAGATAACCCTGGGGGTCGATGTTGCCGATGATCAGGGTGGCAATGCGCTCATCTGCCTCACTAAGCCCGGCCATGTGCATCTGCCAGGTCAGGTGGGCCTTGAGGGAGGTTTTTTGGGCGTTGAGGTTTTCGAAGGAAGGGGTGTCCCTCTCCTCGTATTCAGAGAAAGAGGGGGTGGCTTCCTGATCCCTGAAAAAGTTCGTCCAGTCCCAGTCGTCCAGGGGGCTTTTGCTCTCGCCATCCAGTTTGGGCTCGGCCTCGGCCGCGGCACCCTCGGTGCTGGCGGTCCAGCTTTCCCCGTCAGTCGGAGTCTGCGTCCGGTCTTCGGTCTGGGTGTCCTCGAGTACGGGGTTCGCTTCCAGGGCCTGGTGGATCTCGTCCAGAAGCTCCATACGGGAAAGCTGCAGCAGCTTGATGGCCTGCTGCAACTTCTGGGTCATGATGAGCGTCTGAGTGAGTTTGAGATTCTGGCGGATCTCTAATGCCATATATTAACCTTACGCCCTGGCCGACGGGAAAGCAAGATCGTCAGCACTGATTGTCACTATTATAACGTAAAGCTTTCGCCTAAGTAAATCCTTTTAGCCAGTTCGCTGTTGACCACATGTTCAGGGGTGCCCTCCTCCAGGACTACCCCCTCGTTCAGAAGATAGGCCCGGTCGCAGACCCACAGGGTTTCCCGCACATTGTGATCGGAGATCAGGACGCCCAAGCCCCGCTCCTTCAACTGGCGGATAATGTTCTGGATATCCGTCACCGCCAGGGGATCGATGCCGGCGAAGGGCTCGTCCAGAATGATGAAATGGGGGGAGGTGACGAGCGCCCGGGTGATTTCCACCCGCCGGCGTTCCCCGCCGGAGAGGGAGGCGGCTTTCTGGTTGGCCAGGTGGGTGATGCGCAGGTCCCCCAGAAGCTTGTGCAGGCGCTCCTCCCGGATCCGGGCATCCGGCTCCAGGGTCTCCAGGATGGCCAGAATGTTTTCGGCCACCGTGAGCTTGCGGAAGACGGAAGATTCCTGGGGCAGGTACTGCAAGCCTTTGCGGGCCCGCTGGTAGATGGGCAGCTGGGAGATGTCCTCCCCGTCCAGGATAATGGCCCCCTGGTCGGGCCGCAGCAGGCCCAAGACCATGAAAAAGGTGGTGGTTTTACCGGCGCCGTTGGGGCCCAGGAGCCCGACGACTTCCCCGCTTCTAACCTCGAGGGTGACGTCGTCCACTACCTTGCGGCCGTCATACCCTTTGCTGAGATGTTCCAGGAGAAGATGGTGCATGCCGCGCCCCTTAGAGCCTCACTTGCGCCTGCCCGTACGGGGAACGGCCTTTGAGCCTCCGGGAGAGAATAATTCGCTGGGAGTTTGCCCCCCCTTGGTGGCCTGATACAGGTGAGCTTCCACCCGCTGTTCGGGAGAACTTTCCACCTCCGCCTTCTTGGTGGCCAGGTACAGGATAATCTTGGTTCCCTTCAGGTGGTCTTCTCCTCGCCAGACTTGGGGATGGCCCAGGAGCACAATCTGATCTTTGTCTTTGTAAAAAATGGCTTTTTCGCCGGTGGCCACCCTATCTTCCTGAACACAGCGGACGTTGCCCCAGGCCTCGATGCGGTCAATCTGATCGCCGCCCAGGCCCCCCAGGGGGTTAGTTTCCTGACCTTTTTCGGCCGCGGGAGGAGGGGACTTACCTTTTTCCTGGGGCTTGTAGAAAATCAGCAGCTTGTCGGAGTAGAGGGTGTAATCGGCATAGTCCGCCTTCACCTGCCCCTTGAAGGTAATGAGACGCTGGTCCTGGTCGGCCTCCATCTGGGCCGCGCTGATATGCAGGGGATATTCCTGTTTCTGGGCCACCGGCTGCGGCGGCTTGGCCGGAGCCGGGGTGGGGACGGGGCATTTCAGCGCCGCCGGCTGGCCCAAAGCAGGAGTCCCCGCCATGAGAAGCCCCCACAGGAGTCCCAGAGCCAGGGCAAGCGGCCCGATGGATCTTTTTTCCCCGGTCACAGGAGCCCTTTCTCCAGTTTTACCTTGGTCAGCCGGTGCTGCTTCATGATCAGGTGCTTCTTGCCCAAATCAATGTGCAGGTTTTTCCCTGACACCTGGGCCTGGGGTCCATCGAGCACTACATCCTCCGGGGCCACCAGGGTGCGCTCCTGGTGGAAGTAGCGAATCTCCGGCGTGAAAATCATGATGTCACCCCTCTTGAGCTTCACGTCCCCCTTGACTACTATATCCCGGGTTTTGGTGTTCACCAGACCTTCATTGCTCCAAAGGTACACGGTTTCCTGGTCTTGGCTATAAAATTCCAGATACACGTCCCTGATGCGGATTTCATCGTGATTGGCCAGGTACTCGGCCTTGTCGGCGGTCAACTTCCAGCGCTGGCCCCCTTCCTCGATCTGGGTGAGGCACAGGGATTCCATCTTGGCCTTCTCCCCGGAGGCAGTTTGGGCCGGTGGAGGCGGAGGGGCAGGGCTGAGATACCACCACAGGCCGCCGGCGGCGAGGGCCACCAACGCTGTAAATACCAGGAGCACCGGGAGCCGCCCCCTCCAAAACCGCCGCGTACCGCGGGCGTCTGGGCCTCGGAAGGATGTCATGGCCGCAGGTTTTACCTCGGTCCGGGAGCAGTCCTGCGCCCCGTTCCCTTTTGCTCATCTTATCATCGAAGGTTTAATGCCTTTTCCCAGCGACTGTCTGATGGTCTATCGGCATTTCCCGGCCAAAATTGAGCCCTTTTTAAGATTGCTAAACATTCCTGAAAGATGACCGGGGCCAGAGGCCTTAACGGCCGGAGCCCATCAGACCCAAGGGTAATATACAGCTTTTTATCAATTTTACAAACTTGCCCCACCGGCAAGAAGCTAAATTTGAGGTGTGGTTATGAGCGCTTGGGAGAGGGAGCCAGGAGCCGCAAACCCGTGCCCCTTTCTTAAACCCTCAACCCAGCCCCATAGTATATTCTATTAAAACTTAAGGGTGGTGGGGAGGGGAGTTTGAGAGGAGCGTGGGCGGCCGGGTTCTCCGGACCTCCCCTCAAAAACCTTTCCAACCTTCTCATTATGAGATGCCAAATCCCCCCAGTCCCCCCTTTACAAAAGGGGATAGGAATCCGGCGCTTAAAGTCCCCCTTTGCTAAAGGGGGATTTAGGGGGATTTGTCCGAGAAAATCTGCATTTGTTTAATATCAATCTGTGGGAGGGAGCCAGATGGCCAGGAGCTTTTCCCAGGCGCCGGTGGCCTTGAGGATGAGGTCGGTGACTTCCCGCACGGCGCCCAGGCCGCCGGGGTTGGTGGTCAGCCAGTGGGCCTTGGCCTTCACCTCCGGGACCGCGTCCGCCACCGCCACCGCCAGGCCCACCCGGTGAAAGAGGGGCAAGTCCACCAGTTCGTCCCCCACCGCGGCCACCTCCTCGGGGCGCAGAGTGAGGGTGCGGCAGAGTTCGTCCATGACGGGCACCTTGTCCCTCAAGCCCTCGAAGTAGCGGGTCACGGCCAGTTCTTTGGCCCGGGAGAAGGCCGCATCGGAGCGGCGCCCGGAGAGAAAGGCCACCTCGATACCCCCCAGTTGGGCCATCTTGATGCCGTGGCCGTCCCGGACATGAAAAACCTTGAACAGTTCATCCTTGGGGCCGTAATACAGGAAGCCGTTGGTCAGGACGCCGTCCACATCCAGGATGAGCAGACGCACCCGGGCGGCGCGCTGCCAGACGTCGGCAGGGTAGGTATCATCGGTCATGGGCTGGATGCTCCTGCATGAGGGCATGAAGGGCCTTTAACGTCCGCCAGAGTTGCGGCACTTCCTGCAACGCCAGGGAGTTGGGACCGTCGCAGCGGGCTTTAGGCGGCTCCGGGTGCACTTCCAGGAAAATGCCGTCCACGCCGGCGGCCACCCCGGCCCGGGCCAGGAGTGGCACAAACTCGCGCTGGCCCCCGGAGCAGGACCCCTGGCCCCCGGGAAGCTGTACACTGTGGGTCACGTCCAGGACCACGGGGCACCCCAGGCCCCGCATGATGGCGAGGCTGCGGAAATCCACCACCAGGTTGTTGTAGCCGAGACAAGTGCCCCGCTCGGTGAGAAAGATTTGGGAGTTGCCGGTGGCACGGGCTTTTTCCACCACCTGAGCCATGTCCCAGGGGGCCAGGAACTGGCCTTTCTTGATGTTCACGGGCTTGCCGGTGGCCGCCGCGGCCACCACGAGATCAGTCTGACGGCATAAAAATGCGGGGATTTGCAAGACGTCCAGAACTTCGGCGGCGGGGGCCACTTCGCCTACCTGGTGGACGTCCGCAAGCACCGGCAACCCCACTTCTTCTTTCACCCGGGCCAGGATTTCCAGGCCTTTTTCCAGCCCCGGACCCCGGAAGGAAGCAAGAGAGGTGCGGTTGGCCTTGTCATAGGAGGCCTTGAATATGAGGGGGAGGGCAAGTTCGGCGGCGTATTTCTTGAGGGTGCGAGCGATCGTCAGGGTCAGGGCCGCGTCTTCGATGACGCAGGGCCCGGCGATCATGACCAACTCGCCGCCCCCTAACTGGAAATTTGCTATTTGTATTTTTTCAACCGATTCCATGACTGAGATTTGATCTCATGAAGGAAAGACCAGAATGCTCATTTATTAAAATCTTCAAAGAATTTTTCATCCACATCATAGGTAGTCCTCGGAATAAGGCCGAGTTGCAGCGTCTCAAACATTTGCACCAGAATGTCTCCGTCCACTAATTCTATGGGAGGCGCACCATCCCTTCGAGCCTCTTTCTTGGCTTCCAGGGTGAACGTGCCGGTGGTGATGATGATACCTTTATCAGCCCTTCCCATCATTGCGCCGCGAAAATCCCTTATCTGTGAAGGGGTTACAGCTCCTTGATAACGTTTGCATTGGAAAAGCACATTAAAGCTCACAAAAGGATTTACCTGAAGAATGCCCACTCCATCTATTCCTCCGTCGCCAGTCTTCCCAGTAACAACCACTTTCTGAAAACCTGACTCTCGCAAAAGTCTTTGACTGAGGCGTTCAAATCCGTTAGGGGGCAAGGACTTAATCAGGTTGAGTAAACTGGTTCGGTGGTTTGGAGGTTCAATTTCTTCATCACCAGTCTCGGCAACTAATGGTGGCTCTATTTTAC
>Ga0207862_1000676_pt1 | contig 10394 bp, 11 predicted proteins | sample LuqExpMetageno81_FD_187838 | JGI IMG/M metagenome (GOLD analysis project Ga0207862, IMG submission 187838) | Tropical forest soil microbial communities from Luquillo Experimental Forest, Puerto Rico - Sample 81 (SPAdes) | ecosystem: Environmental > Terrestrial > Soil > Tropical forest ... | reverse complement strand
GTTCGGCGTTGAGGTCGACGGTGTAGCCGTTAGGCAGCACCAGAGTGTTCAAGCGAAGCCGTAGTTCGCCTTTGCCCTTGACGTGGCCTGGACGCTTCGAATCGGTAATTTCGCCGCGCAAATAGGAGCCGACGGGAACCACGACTTTGTTGTTGATGGTGATCGGAAAGGAGGTGCGCATATAGACGGAATCGCCGGGCTTGGCGGTTCCGGTCGAGATACCGTTTTCAAGTGTGACGCCGAGGCGCGTGCCAGCCGGGACGAGGATGGTTTGACTGTTGCCGGCAGGACGGGGAGTTGCGCTCGGCCGGGGCGTTGCCGCCGGGGCAGGGCCTTCCTTTTGCGGGCCGTCGGGCGCCTGCGCAAAAAGAGCGACAGCGCTGAGGGTGAGACCTGCGAATGCCGCGAAGGTGATGCGAGCTGCGCTTTGAAAATTCACACTGCCCTCCTTTGCCAGTTCGGATGCCCCGGGCCAAGGCGAGGGATGCCTGAATTGATGATAGTTGAAGAACCGGTGAAGGACCAGATGACCGCGACGGAGGTTTGACTCATCTCAAAGGCGCGGCTAGGCTGAACGCGCGGATGGCTGTGGGAGGTTCGAATGGCGAAGCTGGCGTTGGTATATGGAATGAGGCTGCTGCCTGTGGAAGACCTGGGCGAAGTGAAGGAAGCTACAGTGGTGCTGACGAATGGGCGGACGGCGCATGTGGCGATGCACTTGATTGAGGGCAGCAAGGAAGAGATCGAGAAAACATTCCGGGAATCGATTGATGCGTTTTTTGAGATGTATCCGGAGATCTAGTGGGCTTGGGTGCGGGCACCCGCAATGACAAGTTGGCTCGATCGCAGGCTGTCTCAGCGATTGCCGAAGTTTTCGGGGTCCAGGTTCGGATCCCCGAGATTGTCGTTGATGAGAACGGTGGACTGGCCGGTGAGTTCGAAACGCTTGCGGCACTTGTAGCAAGCAACGAGATCGTCGAGACGAACCATAAAGGAGGTAGCTTTGACGAACTTGCGCCGGGCTTCTTCACTTGCGCCGCGCGGCAACTCCTTTTTCTTGCGGCAGACCTTCCAACGCACCGGCGCTTCGAATTCGCCGTGGCAACTCGGACAAACCAGCTTGACCTTGCGGGTCTCCTCTTTTTCGAAATAGAAGGTTCGCTCGTCCATCTCACGCCTCGACGCTACCATTTGCTCGAGTGATTGTAACAAATTCCAGGCCGAGGTCGCGCCATCGAGGGAGCCAGTGTTCGAGGGCGGCGAGGGTTCGAGAACGGTCTCCATCGAGATGCTTGTAGTCGCCGTCGTGGAGGCAGAGAACGTCCCCGTGGGCGCGGGGCCGAGGCGGGCTGCCGGTTGAGAGATTTTGTTGGGCGTGGTCGGCGACGGGCCGCATACGGTCGGTGAGCCAGTCCACAGGCCTAGCGCGCCAGTCGCCCGGAATCAGGGTCCAAATCACGGATTGCATCCCGTTGCGCGACACAATTTCGCCGAGCCAGGGGCTACGGTAGCCGAAAGGGGGACGAAACAGCCGCGGCTCCTCGTGGATCGCATGAGAGATCGCCTCGCTACAGCGAAGCAATTCGGAACGGGTCTCGCCGGGCCCGCAGAAGAAAAGATTGGGGTGCGTTTCGGTGTGATTTCCAATGACATGGCCGCGTGCGACGGTCTCCTTGACAAGGCCGGGGCACTCGCGGACGAATTTGCCAACGACGAAAAAAGTGGCTTTGGCTTGGTGGCGATCGAGAAGGTCGAGGAGCTTCGGAGTGATGGCAGGATTCGGTCCGTCGTCGAAGGTGAGCGCTAATCTGCGGGGCGAATCGGTCTGTGAAATCACGCGGCCAAATAGTTGCGATCTGGGATGCCTGGCGCCGTAGGCGGTGAAACCAGCGAAGCCAGCCGCGACCACCGGAGCAGCCAAAAGTAGGGGATGCATTGGTGATAGTTTGCCACGTTGGAGAAGAAAAGCGGCAAACTGAGTGCTGTCGAGCGAGGACAAACAGAACGGAGCGATGCAGAGTCGCGCGGAGCAGAGGGAGTTAGCGCCCTCGTTGTGCGAGCCTAGGGCAAGCGGGCTCGGGAGCGACGAGGCCGGCCGACACGGCCGCTAAGTCCGGTTGTGGTGACGCCAGAGGGAGTAGGCGACGAGGCTGCCGGCGAGGACGGAGGCTCCGAAGAACCAGCGCCACAGGGGGATGCCAACGAGGCCAATCGCGATCAAGCCAATGCAGATGACCAGGCCGATCGGATGGCCGGTCCAGAGACCTGCACCCAGCTTGCCGTAGGGGACGACGTCCCAGGTCGCACGGTCCTCGTTGGTGGGAGGAACTACCTGACCATAGGGATGACGGCGGAACGTAGCGTAAGATTTCATGGCGAGAGCTCCTTTCGCTAACCGATTCAACCGAACGAGAGAGAAGTGCGCACCGCCGCGAGCCTGGGCAGAGCGATACGGCCTCCCCCGAGCGCTGTCGAGTTAGAACCCGAAGGAACCGAGTTGGTTCCCGGGAAAAAAACTAAGATTCACCGCCTGCGTACAGCCTTTCGGAGAGATTCCTCACTCCCTGGACGCCGCCCGGAGACCGGCCTCAAAGACTTGTCGCCAGTACAGCGAAGCAGCTTTCCGATGGAGGGCCCGCTTCCCTTCCGCTGTCCGGGTGCTATGTCAACAAGCCCTTTCGCGACTTGAGGTCGGTGAGAAGGCGCTCAACTTCGGAATCGCGGTCGAGACGGTTGAGCTTTTCGGCGACGTCGTCGTCGATCAGTTCGACTTCGGCCGAAGCTCTGGCTTCGGTGTGCTGCACGCGGTCCTTCAGACGGTCGAAGGACGCGCTTTTGGAATTGTCGCCGAGAGCGACCTGGGCTTTGGCGGCCTTATCGAGGGCCACGCTGCGGCGGTGGCGCGCGAGGAGAACTTCGCGCTTGGATTTGGCTTCGTCGAGTTTCTGTTCGAGTTTAAAGAGAGCGGATTTCAAGGTATCCACCTGGGATTTCTGATCGTTGACCTGTTCCTGAAAACTCTGAGCGAGGCGCTGGCCCGTCTGGAAGCGATCGAGGGCAGCGCGCGCGAGGTCGTCCTGGCCCTTGTCGACGGCGATCTCGGCTTTGTGCATCCAGTCTTTGGCGAGGTCCTCTTGTTCGTGTAGTTTTTTCTCGAGCATATGCTGATCGGCGATGGAAACCGCAACCTGGGTTTTCACCTGGAGGTACTGGTTTTCCATGTCGAGGATGACCTGTTTGATCATTTTTTCAGGGTCCTCGGCGCGATCGATCATATCGTTGAGATTGGCGCGGATTAGGGTGCTAACGCGTTCCAAAAGTCCCATGGTGGTGCTCCTTTCCAAAAATCTTTAGCAAACTCATAAGAACCAATTCCCTTTTGCTAAGCCAGGAAGAGGATTCCTCGCTTCGCCGGACTCGCCTCGGAATAACGAGCTCATCAATGCCCAGTCGTATGCCCGCACGCATCGGTTTGCCTCAAAGGAACGACAGGCAACGACAGAGCGCTTCGTTGATCTGGGCCCAAGCGACGGTCATCAACAGTAATCCCGCGATGATCCCAAGTGCCCAGAAGACTGCGCGCTTGAACGGAATTGTGGCGGCCATGATCTCCCCCCGTGGAGCGAAGCGCCGGGGCCGGCAAGCGCCGGCCCGGGCGGAAGACGGATTTACGACTTGGCAGCGGGTGGCTGCGATTGCGGTTTCGGTGCTTTGTCGCCAATGAGCCGGACCTTGCTCAGCAGATCGGAAATCTGCATGCCGCTGAGAGCTTCGAAGAGCGCGGGAACTTGAGCGGCGATTTTGGTGACGTCGCCGGTGAGCTTGTAGGCGCCGGCGGCGTCGCCATTGCCGGTGGAGATGATGGTGACCTTGTCAACCTTGCTAAGCGGTTCGCTGAGCGCGCGGACGACGTCTGGGAGAGCGCTGAAGAGTTTGTCGACGACGGCAGCTTGGTTGTACTCCTGGAAGGCCTCGGCCTTGACGTTCATTGCGCGGGCTTCAGCTTCGCCCTTCTTGTAGATGATTTCGGCTTCGGCTTCACCTTGCGCGCGAATCGCAGCGGCCTGGCCTTCGGCTTCGGTCATGAGGCGCTGACGTTCGGCGCTGGCAAGCGTCTCAATACGCTGGCGCTCGATTTCGGCCTGCTTTAGAACGGTGGCGATGAGCTCACGTTCACGGCGGGCGATTTCGGCTTCTTGCACTTTGACCTGGGCCTCGCGCTCGACCTGCTGAATGCGTACTTGCTCGGCCACAACGGCCTGCTGCTGGCGGTTGGTCTCAATTTCATAGGATTTGTCGGCCTGGGCCTGGGCTTTTTTGGTCGCTTCGAGGTAGCTGGCTTTCTTGATGTCGAGGTCGCGTTCGGCTTCGGCCTGCTTGGCGAGCGAGGCGGTCTCGGCGGCGACGCGTTCCTGGTCAGCTTGCGCCTTGGCGATGGCCGCGGCACGAGTGGCCTCGGCACGTTTGATGGCGATGTCGCGTTCGGCTTCGGCGGCGGCAACCTCGGCGTCGCGCTTGATGCGGGCGATGTCCGGCCGGCCCATGTTGGTGATGTATTCGTTTTTGTCGCGAACTTCCTTGATGGTGAAGCTGACGACTTCGAGGCCCATCTTGCTCATGTCCTCGGCACAGGTGGAGCGCATGCGGCCGCCGACCATTTCCGGCTCCTTGACGATCTGCTCGACGGTGAGCTGGCCGATGATGCCGCGCAGGTGGCCTTCCATCACGAGGCGGATGAGCCCCTCACGCTGTTCCGGTCGCTTGGTGAGGAACTGTTCGGCCGCCGTGCGAATGGACACGGGATCGGATTTTACTTTCAGTTGAGCAACGGCCTCGACCGTGACGGCAACGCCTTGGTTGGTGTAAAGACTCTGCTGCGGCGCCACGTCGAACGACATCAGTTCGAGTGAGAGCTCCTTGCACTGCTCCACCATCGGAAAGATGATCGTGCCGCCGCCCTTGATGATGCGGGTGTCGCGGAAACCGTAGACGATCAAGGCTTCGTGCGGACCCACCTTGCGATACATGCGCGCGATCATGCCAGTGATGGCCAAGACCGCGAGCACCGCTAGCCCGGCGATGACCCAAACACTCGAGAACTCGGTCATATGTCCCTCCCTATCTGCGCGATCGGAACTGATTGAAGCGTGCTTCAGTCCGTCAAAACCCTTTTCGAAAGGCGGGCCCTAACGACGGCAAATTGCTAGGGCTTTTCGCCTGTGAACTCGTCCCACCGGCGGACGTAGGCAATTCCTTTTTCATAGCGAGAGATGACGACTTCAACGCCCTTTTCGATCGCCGAGTCGTCTTCGCTGCGAGCACCGGCGCTGCGACGCGCGCCCTGTTGCTCGAAGATGATTTCGCCGGTGCTGCCCGGCCGAATCGAAATGCTCACGGTCCCGACGGCGCCCTCCTGGCGGTAATCCCATTCATTCATTTGCGCGTCGCTGTTTTTCACAAGACGCGCCATGAAACGGAAAACCACCCATCCGGCGACCAGACCGGCCGCGACAGCAATGCTCAAGCTGGCGAGTGCGACGAGGCTTGAGTTCTTCGTGAGGATGTAGCCGGTGCCTCCAAACCACGCGAGGAACGCCAGGATGCTCGAAGCGTTGAACCAGGAAATGTGAGCGCCGTGACCGCCTCGCGTGGCTCCTGCTCCTCCGCCGTGATGGCCGCCGTGCACCGGCAAGTGCCACTTGAAAGGCAGATGCAGATGAACGGCGCCGGCAAGGAAGGAGACGATGCTCAGCGAGAAGCCAACCAGGAAGCACAGCAGGTAGAAGTCAGACCATGACATAAGACACCTCGCGGAGTGACACACTGCGGGTACGGCTCGGCTTTCTCGAAAAAGAAGGCCTAGTTATGTGATGGGGGCGGATGACCGGACCCGATCATCCCTTTCGGTTGCAAAACCTCGCCGAGGCGCTCGGCCAAGCCGGGCGCGCGAAGAATTTCGCCGAGAAGAAGAAGGGCGCCGCGCGAATCCGGTTCCTGGGCAATCGCGAGGAGCGCGCGCTTGAGCTCCGGGTCAGGGGCGAACTGGTCAGCTCCGGCGTAGAGCCAGGAGTCTACCGTGGCGTCTGCCATACGAAGCTCGGATTGCAGTTCGCGCGAAAAGCCTAGCGGGTCGTCGACCAGAAAGCCCGGATAAACACGGAAGAAGCGTGCCAGCAGTTCGCGCGACGTATTCGTCAAATGGGGTCGGGCGCCATTTTCGATCTGCGAAAGGTAAGCCTGGCTGAGCCCACGGCCGAGTTCCTGTTTCATGGCCTGAACGACTTCGGATTGCGTCATGGGGCGGCCGAAACCGCGGAGCGACCCTTCGATGGCGCGTAAGGAGCGAAGTTTGTCGCCGAGAGTCATGCGAAGGGGCCTCCCTTTCCTCGATATTGCGATATGCGAAATGTACATAGCAATATGTAATTTGTCAAGCAAAATCGACATCTTCCGTAAATGCAATTAAATCATAGTGTTACGGTAGAACCAGGTGGTGAGATTCTGAGGCCGAGGTCCTTCGCTCCGTGGTGTACGGCGGCCGGCTGGCTCAGGATGACACGCGGCCATTTGCGATCCGGTCGAAACGCGCGACAAACATTTCCGAGCAGCCCTTGTGGCTTGCCGGACCTATCCGGATTCAACAGGCGATTTATTCGGGCTTGCGGAGGGAGGGGAGGTCGATGCCGAGCTGCTGGCACTTCTTGTAGAGGTGGCTGCGCTCGAGGCCGAGAGCGCGCGCAACGTTGGTCATGTGGAAATTGTAGCGTCGGATTTCGGCGAGAAGTACTTCCCGTTCGAAGGCTTCGGTGCGTTGCTCGAGAGTTCCCTGTCCCGCATCAGGCTTGCCATCGTTCCCGGCGGGCGGCAGCATTTCGCCGGTCGGAAGAGCGAGGCGCACATCTTCGGCACTTACGGTGTCCTCGGAGGCAAGCAGAACGAGGCGCTCGACGATGTTGCGAAGCTCGCGAACGTTGCCGGGCCAGGAGTAGCGACGGAGTTCGGCGATGGCTTCGCTTGAAAAGAGCTTTTCTTTCCAGCCGTTTTGCTTGGCGACTTGACAGGCAAAGTGAGCGAGGAGATCGGGGAAATCCTCGAGTCGTTCACGTAGCGGCGGCAAGGCCAGCGGGAATACGTAGACGCGGTGGAAGAGATCGCGGCGAAACTCGGTTTTTTTGACAAGATCTTCGAGGTCGCGGTGCGTGGCCACGATGACGCGGACGTTGACCTTGAGGGGCCGGTCGCCGCCGACGCGCTCGATTTCACCTTCTTCGAGAACGCGCAGGAGTTTGGCTTGCATGGCGACGGGCATGTCGCCGATTTCGTCGAGGAACAGGGTACCACCCTCGGCTTGTTCGAACTTGCCGAGGTGACGAGCCGCCGCACCAGTAAAGGCGCCTTTCTCGTGGCCGAAGAGTTCAGACTCGATCAATTCGGCGGGGACCGCAGCGCAGTTGAGGGTGACGAAAGCGTTCTCGTGGCGGGGAGATTTTTCGTGGATGGCGCGGGCGACGAGTTCTTTCCCGGTGCCGGTTTCGCCGAGGATGCACACACGGGTTTCGCTGGCGGCGACCTTTTCGATCTGCGCCAGGAGTTTGCTCATGGCGGGGCCGGTGCCGATGAGTTCGTGTTTACCGAGGCGGTGGCGGAGCTCCCGGTTTTCGTCTTCGAGGCGGGAGAGTTTGAGGGCGTTTTCAACGGTGAGAAGGAGTTTGTCGGTGGAGAGCGGTTTTTCGAGGAAGTCCAAAGCGCCGAGACGCGTGGCCTTGACAGCCATTTCGATATTAGCCTGGCCGGAGATGAGAACGATGGGAGTCTGGACTCCTGATTTCTTGAGTTCTTCGAGAAGCTCAAGGCCGGTTTTGCCGGGCATGACGACGTCGGAGAGGATGAGGTCGAAATGGTGGTTGCGGATCAGATCGGCGGCACGCAGGGCGTTGTCGCAGACGGTGGCATCGTGACCGGCCAGGCGGAAGGCACGGGACAGAGACGCCAGGGTGTTGGCGTCGTCGTCGACCAGCAGTAGATGAGCCTTGCGAGGCACGATTAATCCGTCGCGGCGGCGGCGCGCTCAGCCTCTGGTACACGGGAGGGGGGATCGGATCTCGGCTTCACCGCGGCACCCGGCTGCTGCTTCGGAAGCTCAATGCGGAATGTGGCGCCGCGGCCTTCCTCACTCGTGACGGAAATCGTGCCGTGGTGATCGGCAACAATGGATTGGATAATCGCGAGGCCGAGACCAGTTCCCTGCTGCTTGGTCGTGTAATACGGCGTGAAGAGGCGCGAGCATTCTTCCGGCGTCAAGCCTTTGCCCGTATCGGAGACTTCAATGCGGACGGAGTCTTCGCCGTTGCTGCTGCGCAGCATGAGCGTGCCGCCGGCGGGCATCGCGTCGAGCGCGTTAAGAACGAGATTCTGAAAGGCGCGATGGAGCAAGTCGGGGTCCGCGTCAATTTCCGGGAGGGCGTCTGCGAGGAAGTACTCGGTGGTGATGGGAGGCTTGCCCACAGCGGTAAATTGTGGCTCGAAGAGGCGTACGGCGTTTCGCAGGGTCTCGTTGACGTTGACCTGGGTCAGTTGCGGAGCAGGCATTTTCGAGAAATCGCTGAAGCGGCCGATGATGGTATTGAGGTTAGCGAGTTCAGCTTTCAGAGTGGCGGTGGCTTCGTTGAAGACTTCCTGGAACTGCGCCGGAGCGAGCTGGCGGGCACGCTGCAGGTTTTCGACCGTGATCTGCAACGGGAAGAGCGGATTGCGGAGCTCGTGCGCGAGGCGGCGGGCCAGTTCGCGCCATGCGGCCACACGCTCGGTCTGAACCAGCTTTTCCTTTTGTGAAGCGAGCGTGCGGGTCATGTCGTTGAACGCGGTGGCCAGTTGACCGACTTCATCCGTTCCCTTTACGTCGATCTGCGTGTCCCAGCGCCCGGTGGCCACTTCACGTGCGGCAGCAGAGAGTTCTTCGACAGGACGCGTAATGCGGCGCGAGATCCACCAACTCAAGAGCAGCCCGATTAGCACCGCCGCCAAGGAGACCACGCCGGCGGTCTTCAGGATGTCGCGCTTGAGGGTAACTAATTCCTTGCGCGAACTGCCCAGCAGGAGAACGCCAAGGAGTTCGCCATTACGGCCTTTGAGGGGCATGGCATGAAAGGTTTCTGAAGCGGCGGGATCCCTGCTCCAATCGATAGTCCTCACAACCTCTTCTGGCTGCTTCTGGATTTGCTCGATGAGGGGTTGAAGCAGATCCGGCTGCGAGACAGCGCCGGCCGCGTCGGTGAGAGCTGTGGGAACGAAGGCAGGTTCGAGGTTGCGGTACAATAGCGCGCGCATCCCGGACGGCAGGATCAAAGAGGCAAGGAAATTCTGATCCAGGCGGCGGCCACCTACGACGTAGAAATTTTTGTCACCCACGGGCAAGGTCCGGACCGCGGTCATGGAAAGTGCCACGCCATCGGGCAATTCTTCTTTCTTCAGGAAGGCCTTAGAGCCGCGCCAGTCTCTTGCGGAAGAAATCCAATCGTTCTTGTAGCCGACACGGGAGGGATACTGAGCGGAAGAGATCAGCGCGCCGTCGCCATTTATGAATTCCACAAAATCCAAGCCGTGGTCCTGTGCCGCGCCATTGGCATCGTGCACATACAAGGAGGTATCCGCATTGGAGCGCGCCAAATCGAGGGCCATGCGCAGGGTTATGTCGGCGTTAGTGATGTTTTCGACTTGCTGGACGACGTTTTCACCGTGCTGAGCAAATTCCTTTTTGAATTGGGCAACGAGCGCTTCGGTGCGCTGGGAGTCCATCGCTTCGAAGGCGTTCTGCGTGTAGTGCGTCACGCCGTAGGCTACGAGCGAAACGGACGCCAGCACGGTAATAAGAAAAATGAGGAAAATCTTGTTGCGGAAACTCATGGGTGGACTCCGGGAGCACGATCTTTCAGAGAAGTCCCCGAAGGTTCACCGGGGGCACCTGAGGGTGTGATCTCACTAGGATCGAGCCAAACGTCGGCAAGGCGCCATTCGCCCCAGGGGGCGGGACTCCAATTGCGGACGGTTGGGCCGATGGCGACATAGTCGGGCAAAACGATGAGCGGGAGCAACTGGAGCCGATCGAGGAGGTGGCGCTCGGCGGCATACAATTTTTCGGGGTCGGCGGCGGGAGCAAGTGCCTCGCGGGCATCCTGCGAGTAGAGCTGATTGGCGAGAGCATCGAGCTCCGCCCGGGGGGAAAGCGAGTCGTAATGCCAAGCAATGAGGTGGAGTCCAGCCGCCCCGGGATTGGGGCTGGTTGAGGTGGAAGGATAAGAGGTAGACGCGTGCTGCGTAACTTGAACGGCGAGATTCGCCTGGCGGGCGTTCACGGCGACGCGTTCTGCCAGCAGTTTCATCAAGTCTCCCGGGGC
>Ga0207862_1000674_pt1 | contig 10411 bp, 10 predicted proteins | sample LuqExpMetageno81_FD_187838 | JGI IMG/M metagenome (GOLD analysis project Ga0207862, IMG submission 187838) | Tropical forest soil microbial communities from Luquillo Experimental Forest, Puerto Rico - Sample 81 (SPAdes) | ecosystem: Environmental > Terrestrial > Soil > Tropical forest ... | reverse complement strand
AGTGAGAATGAATCGCTTCGCCAAAGAAATTAGCGCCAAAGTCAACAGATCGACGTTTCAATGACGAACTTGGGCTAGGCTTGGGCATCGGCAGCATGCAAGGGCGGGCACGACTTTTGGGTGAAGAATTCGAGATTCATTCAGAACCCGGGAAGGGGACGAGAATCGAGGTGTGGGTCCCTCTCCTGTTGGAAGCAGATCAAGTGAAGAGTTGAATTTCGAATCCGAATCAAGTGCGCCGCCGCCGCTTGACTTGAATTTGTGCCAAGGAACGCGCCAAGGATGCATTCACAGAGGCAACCTCTTCCGTTGAAAGCTTCTCTTTCAGGCGAGCTTCGGCGCGTCGCCGTGCCTCTTCCGCCTTCACTTCATCGATGTTGGCTGCGGCCACCGCCATGTCTGTCAGTACGGCTACGCTCTCACTCGTAACCTGCACAATCCCCTCGCCCACGGCCAGAAATTCATCCTGGCCACCCCTGCGCACAACCATTTCGCCTGGCACCAATTGGGTCATGAGCCGGGAATGCTGGGGAAGAACTGTCATTTGTCCTTCCACCCCCGTGAGGATGACGTACTCAACTTCTTGCGAATAAACCGTGGCCTCAGGCGTGACGATTTCGAGCTTTAGGGTATTAGCCATATGAAACCGGTCGTGGCACGAAAGCCTCTGACTTCGCGTGCCGGTGTTTACGCTTGACGGATCTCCTCAATTCCACCCTTCATATAGAAGTTCCCTTCCGGAACGTCGTCGTGCTTCCCATCGAGAATCTCCTTGAAACCGCGGACCGTGTCCGCGACAGGAACCTGCTTACCCTCTCTTCCGGTAAACACTTGGGCGACGCTGAAGGGCTGGCTCAAGAAGCGCTGAATCTTGCGGGCTCGGAGGACCGTGAGCTTATCTTGAGGCGACAGCTCGTCCATGCCGAGAATCGCGATGATATCCTGCAAATCCTTGTAGCGCTGTAGAACCTTTTGCACGTTGCGCGCTACCTCGTAGTGCTCCTTGCCGACAATTTCCGGAGCTAACGCTCGGGAAGTTGAGGCCAGGGGATCTACCGCGGGGTAGATGCCCAACTCAGCAATCGCGCGCTCCAAGACGATGGTGGCATCCAAGTGTGCAAACGTGGTGGCCGGTGCGGGATCTGTCAGGTCATCCGCCGGAACATATACGGCTTGGAACGAGGTGATCGAGCCCTTTTTCGTCGAGGTGATGCGCTCCTGAAGCATCCCCATTTCCGCGGCAAGCGTGGGCTGGTATCCAACGGCGCTGGCGGTGCGGCCGAGTAAGGCAGATACCTCGGCGCCGGCCTGTGAGAACCGAAAAATGTTATCGATGAAGAGCAATACATCCTGATTTTTCTCGTCGCGGAAATATTCAGTAATGGCGAGGCCAGAAAGAGCAACACGGAGACGGGCACCGGGAGGCTCGTTCATCTGTCCATAGACAAGAGCAATCTTTGACTCATTCAGGTTGTCTTGTTTAATGACCCCAGCTTGGGTCATTTCGTGATAGAAGTCATTACCTTCTCGCGTTCGCTCGCCGACGCCGGCGAAGACCGATACACCGCCGTGTAACTTGGCGATGTTATTGATCAGTTCCATGATGACGACAGTCTTCCCTACACCGGCGCCACCGAATGCTCCCGCTTTGCCTCCCTTCAAGAAAGGGCATATGAGATCGATAACCTTGATTCCAGTAGCGAGCAATTGGGGAGACGTCGCCTGGTCTGCAAGCGGCGGGGGTGGACGATGGATGGGATAAAACTTGTCGGCGTTGACAGGTCCGCGTTCATCAACGGGGTTTCCGGTGACGTCGAAGATGCGGCCCATAACGGCTGCGCCCACGGGCATGGAAATAGGCCCACCAGTGTCGACCACTTCGGAACCGCGTTTCAAACCTTCAGTGCCTCCCATGGAAATTGTGCGGACCACGTTGTCGCCCAAATCCTGTTGGACTTCGAGGGTCACCTTCGCGGGTTGGTTCTTAACCTTGTATTCGACGGTCAAGGCGTTATAGATCGCGGGCAGGGTCTCCGGGAATTCGACGTCCACCACGGGACCAGAAACTTTGACAATCTTTCCTTTAGCCATAAATCGCCTCTATTTCGTCAGATTAAGCAAACTGGATCAGCCGGCCTTGCCCCCCGCGATTTCCAGCATTTCCTTAGTAATATTGCCTTGGCGCAACTTGTTGTACTCCAGGGTCAAGTCTTTGATAAGGTTGTCGGCATTGTCTGTGGCGTTTTTCATCGACACCATGCGGGCACTCTGCTCGCTCGCTTTGGCAGTGAGCAGGACTTCGTAGATGTAAATGTTGAGATACTGGATGAGAAGGTTACCCAAGACAAATTCAGGACTGGGCTCAAACGCAAATTCGGTATCATCAGCCGATGGTTCAGAAGTTGACGGCTTCGTCGTCGGCAATTCCAGTCCGTGTATTTCTCCGACGGGCAGAAACTCAAGGGTAACAGGAATTTGGGTGAGCGTATTGACGAAGTTGTTCACAACGACCTGCACTTGGTCCACTTCGTTTTTCAAGAAAAGGTCGCGAGCAAGTCCGGCGATGGCGCGGGCTTCCGCGTAGGTCGGCGAGTCACCATAGGAAAACTCCGCCGCAAGCTGGCGTTGGGTTCTGGCAATGAACTGAGCGGCTCTCCGTCCGGCAGTTATAAATATTGTGGTTTCGGTATCAAACTTTGTGGCCATCCGAAGCACGTTGCTGTTCAAGGGACCACATAGACCTTTGTCGGCTCCGACCAGGATGACGGCCCGCTTTCGAACCTCGCGGACTTCTAGCAGCGGGTGCTTAAAATCGCCCATGTGCGTTGTTGCTTCGCGTTGGATGGCGTACACCAGCCGCCCGAAGGGACGCGCGACGATGGACGCCTCTTGCGCTTTTCGCATTTTGGAAGCGGCCACCATCTGCATGGCCTTCGTTAGCTGCGCCGTGCTGGTAATGGACTTAATGCGCCGCCGTAGATCGCGAGGGCTATTCATTTCCAACTTCCTTTGAATTGGTCAGCCGCGGCCTTGAGCTCGCTGATCAAAGTGGGGCTGAGCTGTTTTTCATGACCAATCTTTCGGAGCAGGTCATCTTTTCTGGTAGTCAAAAACTCCGTGAGCTCGTCCTGGTATTCCTTGATCCTTTCGACTGGTATGTCATCCACATAGCCGTTCTGGACCGTCCAAATAACGGCCACCTGGATCTCCACGGGAATGGGGTTGTATTGGGGCTGCTTGAAAAGTTCGGTTATGCGCTTGCCACGGTCGATCTTGGATTGCGTGGTGGCATCCAGTTCCGAGCCAAATTGCGCGAAAGCGGCCAGTTCGCGGAACTGCGCAAGGTCACCTTTGAGCTGCCCAGCGACTTGCTTCATTGCTTTGAGCTGTGCGGCGGAACCAACGCGAGAGACGGACAGGCCGATGGAGATAGCCGGACGGATTCCTTGATAGAACAAATCGGTTTCCAGATAGATCTGTCCGTCCGTGATCGAGATAACGTTCGTTGGGATGTAAGCGGACACGTCGCCGGCCTGCGTTTCAATGATGGGCAGGGCTGTGAGTGAACCATTTCCAAATTTTTCGCCGACGCGGGCTGCCCGCTCTAGCAAGCGGCTGTGAAGATAGAACACATCACCGGGATACGCTTCGCGACCTGATGGTCGTTTGAGCACCAGAGAGACTTGCCGATAAGCGACCGCATGCTTTGAGAGGTCGTCATAGATAATCAGCGCATCCATGCCGTTATCCATGAACCACTCGCCTATAGCGGCACCGGCAAATGGCGCCAGATACTGGCTCGTGGCGGAATCGGCCGCAGGAGACGCAACAATGATCGTGTATGGCAATGCGCCTGCTTCCTCGAGAATAGTGATGATACGTGCGATGCTGGACTGCTTCTGTCCAATCGCGACATAGATGGAATACAAGGGGCGGTAACTCTTATCTCCAGCCGCCTCCGCTGCTTTATTAAGGCGCGCCTGATTGATTATTGTGTCGATGCAAACTGTAGTTTTGCCGGTCGAGCGATCGCCGATGATTAATTCGCGCTGACCGCGACCGATTGGAATCATCGCATCGATTGACATGATGCCGGTCTGAACCGGTTGGCTGACAGGCTGTCGTCGTATGATACCCGGCGCGATTTTTTCAACTGGATACGCAGCATCAGCCTTGATGGGACCTTTCCCATCCAGTGGCTGGCCTAGTGTGTTCACGACGCGCCCCAAGAGGCCCTTTCCTACCGGGACCTGCAAGAGGTTTCCCGTGGCGCGGACCTCGTCTCCTTCGTCAAGATGCGTGTAATCGCCAAGAATTACCACACCCACCTCGGTTTCATCGAGGTCTAAGGCGAGTCCGGTGATTCCATGGCCAAGATCAAGCATCTCGTTGAGCATCACGTCCGCAAGTCCTTCCACCTTAGCGACGCCGTCACCGATTTCCCGGATGACACCGACGTTTTGTTTGGCCGCCGAAATCTTGGCGCCCGCAATTTGACTCTCAATTTCGCGCAGCAAGTCAGCCATGTCTTAACTCCTCGCCCCTCCATACTGCCGCCAAGGGCGGCATGCCTTTTGGCAGAGGGGGACCGTCTATGGTTTTGTGCAGTTACGGTTCAAAACTTCTCTCTAAGGTAGCCAACTGAGACTGCACGCTACCGTCATAGACATCGCTACCGACTTTGACTCGCATTCCGCCGATCAATGTCGGCTTGAGCGAGAATTCTGTTTGTATGGCGGGGCCATACAGATCCTTCAGCCGAGCCCGGACAGCTGCCTGCAAATCAGGCGGCAACGGGACGGCTGTCTCCACACTGGCGGTGTGGGCCTCACGGTCAAGTCGGACAAAGCGCTGAAAGTGCATGAGCAGGGCCGTCGAGCCACGCCTCTTGCTGTCAATGACTTGCCGAACTATCTGAGATGCACGGCTCTCGTTCAGGGATCCGTCGGCTAGGCATAAATGATAAAGTCGCTTTGCTTCGCGCTTGATTTGAGCCGTTGTCTTCATGGTTGCCAGAATCTCGCTAAACCCGCAATTCCTTCGCAGTTTCGTCGGCGAGGCGCCGTTGATCTTCGGGGGTCAGGATTTTCCGCGTCACCGAAGCAGTGGTCTGGACCACCAGACGGCCTACTTCGCGCTTCAACTCCGTGAGCATGCGCTCGTAATCTTGCGAGGCGGCTTCTTTCGACTTGGCCAGGATCTGTTCAGCCCCAGCGATGGCCTTTTGGGTTTCGCGGTCCTGAACACGGGTGGCTGCTGCGCGAGCTTCTTGAATGATTCTGGCGGCCTCAACATTGGCCTTTTGGATTACCTCTTGGCGTTGTGCTTCCGTGCGGGCTAACTCTGCCTTTATTTGCTCGGCATTCTTCTCGCCGAGCGCGATGACCTTGCGTCGCTCTTCCAGCATCTTTAGTACGGGCGTATACGCCCATCGGTAAAGGACAGCACACATAATGCAGAAGCTGACGATCTGGGCAAGCAGATGGGGCCAGTCCACGCCAAAGGTTCGCGTAATGGTCTCGATCTGCCCGCCACCTTGCACTTCTGCGAAAAAGACAATTGCGTTTAACATTGCACACCCATCTCAGACGGCCGAAAAGCTACTATTGACCTCGGGCCCAAATCTCGTCCCTACTTCGCAAGGAAGAGAGCGTAGAACACGATCGCTTCAGCGAAGGCAATAGACAGAATCGACTGAACCATAATCTTCGTCGAGGCGCTGGGGTTCCGCCCCACCGCGTCCGAAGCTCTTCCACCGATCAAACCGACGCCAATCGCTGCTCCGAGAGCCGCTAGACCAACACACAGGTTCCCAGTCATAGCTTCTGTTTCCTCCTTTTCGCGCATTCACCCTCGTGGACTGGATGGCAGCGCCGAATTCTTTTCCTAATCGTGTGTAGCAGCGGACCCTTCTTCATGCTGGCACATTAAAAACGTGAATACTGCAGTTAACAACATAAAGACGACCGCTTGAACAAGGCCCATCAATAGTTCTAGAAAATAAAAAGGGATTTGCAGTAACCAGCCCAAACCGGGGACAAGCGTGGCCATGGCATCCAGCATGTTTTCACCGGCAAAAATGTTACCGTACAGACGGAACGTCAACGACACCGGTCGAAAAAGAATCGAAACGACTTCCAGGCAACCGGCCGCAAAGAAGACGAAAATCATCATCCATTTCATCACACCTGAGTTTTCTCCTTTGGGCCCGAACAACTCCTTCAGAAATCCCAATGGACCGACTTCCTTAAGAGACCAGTAAATCCACAAGGCGAAGAACACCAGGGCCATCGCGAGCGTCATATTGACGTCCGCGTTGGCACCACGGAACAAAGGCTGATCAATCTTGAAACCGTGCGCGGTTTGGTGCCCCCAGCCAATCGAGCCTACACCTGGTACGAGCCCGATCCAGTTGGCTGCCAGAATGAAAATGAAGATAGTTGCGAAAAACCAAAACGTCCGCTTGGTCAAATGCGAACCAATAATCCCTTCGATAAACTTGTATAGTGCCTCGACGAGCCATTCGAGAAGATTTTGCGCCCCATCGGGCACCGGTTTCATGTTACGGGTGGCAACCTGGGCGAAAACGATCAGCATTAGGGCTACGATCCAGCTCGCCATCATCGAATTGGTAATTGGAAAACCGAGAAAACGGCCGATTTCCTCAGCTTTTTGCGAGACGCCTCTTTCTTCCTCTTCAAGCCTGTTTGCAGCCGATGCGCTTTGTGCCGGATCGACGGACCTATCGGCAGCACTCTCCCTGGCAGCACCTTGTGATCTCGCGGCTACCCCGGGAGTCACATCGATACCAAATCCCAGAACGGCCAAGGACAGAAGCAGTGAGACAATACGGATCTTGCTAGGTCTCGTCATCGCATAGTTCCGCTTCGTTAAGGAATCGCTTAGCCGTAGCCGCGTGAAGGTTTAAACTCTACTGAAGAGTGTCTTTCCCGCGCACCTAGGAAAACACCTAGGTCGAAAATGCCGCTTTGCTAAAGGAAACCAACACTGTGCGACGACACAAGGATCTGGCGACCGGGGCGACCGGCGACCGTCTTTACCCCACTGTTCCTTTAGTCTCGCGAGAGGAGATCACAAAGAGGTACGGAAAATGATCGTCACGGCGCTGGCTGTAACGTTGCTTGGCGTGTCGTCGACGCGGTCTTCTATCTCATGCACCGTTTTAGCGAACACGGGCAGGGCATTCTGTGGAGTATCTTGTTGATTTTAGCGCCGGCCGGATTTTGGCGAAACACAGGTCCTGACAAGATCTTCGAATCCCGCCAGGACTGCTTGACGGCCTACAGCTCTCTAAGTTCAGTGGCGAACAAGCCCGCGTCTATCCGAGAGTCCTGACACGTCGACGGAAAGCAAACCAGGCCGCAAAAATACTAGTCGAGCAACTCCATCAATCGCGCTATTTTCCATTCTCCATCCGCTTGACGCCCATACACGATCACAATCTTCACATATGCATGTATTTCAATCCCGCTTCTCACCACCGTCACGGTACTCTCCATTTCATCCAGTTCAATCGCCAACTGATCTCGCGTCACCACTCGCGACGAGAGAATCTTCCGCTCCACGTCATACAACCCGAAGGCGTGTTGCAAAAGCGCGTTCAAATCCCCTTTCCCACATATGCACCGGCCGTCCTTCAATACAGCGACCACATCATCCGTCACGAAGTTCGTCAAGCGGTTTGCGTCACCGTCTCTCACTGCTTGCATCCACGCCTGCCGCACCCCGGCAATCTTCGCTTGCTCAAGGCTGGTACTTGCATTCGGAACGCTGCTCGCCATGGCTCCCTCCGTCACGTGGAACTTGTCAGTGCAAGGAGAAACGCGTGTCTTAAGCTGCTCTGGGCAAGGATACCATATGCATCATACTGGTCCTGGTGATGAACCAACAGAAGATCGAAAGGGCATAATGCGGTATAGTGCAACTCCGCGACCATGACGTCCACACGAGACCGAAAAGCTAGGCAGCGGCCCACAGATTGTCGACCTGCAAGATGACAACAGGGCCTGCTGAGGTCTGCGAGAGGATGAGAGGGGGGAATGCCTGACCAAACAACCGCCGCGCCCCAGTACGTTCCGACCCACCTCACCAGCATGTCAGCCCTGAGCCTAGCCGCCCTCGGCGTGGTGTTTGGCGACATTGGCACGAGTCCGCTCTACACGCTGAAGACTGTGCTTGACATCACCGGCCCACATCCAGGACCGGCGGCAATCCTCGGCTCGCTGTCGCTAATCTTGTGGACGCTTATCATCGTCACCTCGGTGAAATACGTCACCATCGCCCTGCGTGTGGACAATGGCGGAGAAGGCGGGATTCTCGCACTGATGGCACTTCTGCGCAGGATGCACGGGCAGCAATTACCCCTCATCATGTTCATCGGCCTCTGCGGCGCGGCGCTGGTGTACGGCGATGCCGCGATCACGCCAGCAATCTCGGTAATGTCTGCACTGGAGGGGCTGAACATCGTCGCACCTCACCTGCAGCGCTACGTGCTGCCGGCAACCGTGGTAGTCCTGGTCGCGGTATTCGCGGTGCAGAAGCAGGGCACTGCGCGCATTGGTCGGCTGTTGGGACCAGTCATGTTGATCTGGTTCGTGACAATAGCGCTGCTCGGCCTGTGGGGGATCGTACAGCATCCGGCGGTTTTGTGGGCTCTCAATCCGATAGTGGGCCTGCGCTACCTTTTTGCGGGCGGCGGCATCACCACCTTGCTGGTGGTCGGCGGCGTGTTCCTTTGTGTCACCGGGGCGGAGGCGCTGTATGCCGACCTGGGTCATTTCGGCCGGGTGCCGATCCGGCTGGCCTGGTCCTGCTTGGTTTTCCCGGCGCTAATCCTGAACTATGCGGGACAGGCAGCGTTCGTGCTGGCCGGTGCACCGACTGGGGGGAACATCTTTTACCACCTCTGCCCCACGCCCCTGCTGCTGCCGCTGGTGCTACTGGCCACAGTTGCAACCATCATCGCCAGCCAAGCTGTTATCACGGGCGCCTTCTCGATGACGCGCCAGGCAATCCAGCTAGGCTTGTTGCCGCGACTGCAGATCATCCAGACCTCGGCCGAGGGCTATGGCCAGATCTACCTGCCCGCGGTGAACTGGCTGCTCATGGTGGTGACGCTCGGCATCTCGATTGGCTTCGGAAGCTCAAGGAGCCTCGCCGCTGCCTATGGAATCGCAGTGTCGGCGACGATGCTGGCAACCACCTTTCTCTTGTCCATCGCCATGCGCGAGATTTGGAGCTGGCCGCTGCCGGCCGTGATCGTGATCGCCATCGGGTTTGCCACAGTGGACGTAGGATTTCTGTCCGCAAATATGATGAAGGTCGCCCAGGGCGGATGGGTGCCGCTACTGCTCGGCGCGTTAATCTGCTGCGTGATGCTGGTCTGGCGGAAGGGCACCGCTGCGGTCCAAAAACAGGTGGACGAAATGCAGATTCCGATCAGTGATATCGCGGCACAAATCGCCAGCGGCAACATTCCGCGCGTGCCCGGCACCGCAGTATTCTTGGCGCGCCTCACGCGGGACATTCCGCCGATTGTGGTCTGGCACCTCAGACACATCCGATCGCTGCACGGTTCGATCGTGATCGTTAACGTCGTCACCGAGTTGGTGCCTTACGTAGCAGCCGAGGACCGGGTGGAAGTCTACGAGATCGCCCTGCGGGTTTGGCGGGCCCACCTCCATTTCGGCTTCATGGAACAGCCGGATATCCCAGCCCTGCTGCAGCGCGCTCAGGCGAGGGGCTACCCGGTGGACCCCTCTAACGTTACCTATTTCGTAGGGCGAGAGACGGTCGTGCCACGTGAGGACGGCAAAGGGCTGCCGCGCGGGTTAGTTGCCCTGTTCGCGGCAATGCACCGGAACGCTGCACACGTCACCGACCTCCTCGATTTTCCGCGCGACCGCGTCATAGAGATCGGCCGCCAAGTCGCCATCTAGATCTAAAGCGGCATGGCCAGGCGATCGCCGCGGAAAGACCTCGGCGCCCCCGGCGGCGCCCAAGCCGTCAAAGGAGCCCAAGGCGTCCGAGGAGTCCGGAGGCGAGACCCCGAAGGAATCCGCCGCGGCCACCGCTGATCCGGCGACCGACGAACCGGCCGCCGACGAACCGGCAGGTGAGAACCCGTGACCGACGACGTCGTACTCGACTCGGCCGACGACGTGAACGACGTGAACAGGGTCGACGACTTCGCGGAGCACGACGACGATCTGGGGAACCGGGTGACCGGCAAGACCCCGCTCGCGGTCCTGACCTATCTGGTGAGCTCCATCGCGACGGACCCCGAGGCGGTGGTGGTCAACACCGAGGAGCGCCGTGGCACGGTGCGGTTCCGGATCCACGTCGCTCCCGACGACATGGGTCGGATCATCGGCCGCCGCGGGCGGGTGGC
>Ga0207862_1000671_pt1 | contig 10435 bp, 11 predicted proteins | sample LuqExpMetageno81_FD_187838 | JGI IMG/M metagenome (GOLD analysis project Ga0207862, IMG submission 187838) | Tropical forest soil microbial communities from Luquillo Experimental Forest, Puerto Rico - Sample 81 (SPAdes) | ecosystem: Environmental > Terrestrial > Soil > Tropical forest ... | reverse complement strand
GCATTTTGCGAAGTTCCGCATTCGCCCACGCCTTGCTATAGAGCCGGGGAACCAAGCGCCCGCGGCGGTCCTCCCTCACGTCCTCGATAAGCTTGGCGGTTTCGGGATCGAGCTCTGTCAACGGCCGCGGAACGACGCGCGTACGGGGCGAAAAGGCGGGTTTCTGCTGATCTAAATTATTGGCTATTTCTGCTGTTTCGGTGGGGTTGATCTGATCTTCGGTTGTGAAAAAGTCCTGAATGTTGGCTTCGGCGATCGCCCAGAGCTGCGCCTCGATCCTTTGGCGCTTCACCGCGATCAATTCTTCCTCCTGACGGCTCAAATAGCTGATGCGGTCGCGTATTTCCGGCCGCCGCTCGAGCCGACAGCAATTGGAGTAAACGTCAGCATCATTGCTCGTTTCCCAACCGGCCTCCCGGTAAGCGGGTATGCGCGGCTGCGCTGCCGCTCGCGCCCGGCAATACCGTTCCTGTCGCGTGTTCCTGAGTGGCCGTGACCCCGGTGATGGTAGTGCGGGAAGGTCAGTTTTCGCCATTTTCTAGCCTGTCGATGTTCTGTCTCGCGGATTTGGCCATCCATTGGTGTCGTCTGTCGGAAAATATCCGAAATATTGTTTTGAATTTAATTGCGCCCCAATATTTTATCATTTTAAGCCCTTCGGAACGCTGCTGTTTTAATTTTCCATTTTTCCGTTTCCGCCTATATTTTCTGTCGGCAAATTATTATCGCTCCACCATCCAGATAAACTGGCAGCGGCAATCAGGCCGACACGCCCGGGTGCGGGGTTCGGCAGCAGGACGGCATCGAACGTCCTAGCACCGGACCGCATGTCTAGTTTCATCCGCCTTGCTCCACTCAGCGTTTGTGAAATCAAGGGCTTGGATGTAACGGACCGTTAACCTTGCATGCCGCTTAATCGCCGGCGATGCCGCTTCCGCGCATCGGAGCATCACGCTCCGGCCGGCGGCAGAGGAAACGGCTGGGTGGGCACCGTTATCAAATTCCCGGGCGACGGGCGCATTGTGCGCTTCGGCCGCGAGGCCGGCGAGTCCGCAACAATCATCATCCTTCCGGTGATCCGGATCGAGCGATATCCCGATTCATTCGACGGTATCGAGCCGCAGACGCAGCCGCCCGCCGAAAATGGCGGCCGGCGGCGCGTGCGGCGGCGCTGACGAAAATTCATTGCGCCGACGCCACGAAGATTGTCCGCAGCGGCTGATCTATTTCCTATTGCGATTGAATCCGGCACGTTGCAGCCGCTAGCGCCTGTCGTGCCATCGGCATCAGGCCAGGTTCTGGCGCCAAAGCCCGCAGAACGATAAGACCCATTGTAGTCGGCGATTCGATAATGAGCCGGTCTGCCGCCGTGACTTCCTCATCCTCGGGCACCTGCGCGTGCTGTGCGGCGGTCATGAGATCGAGTTCGATCGTGTGCCGACCGGCGGCGCGATCGTTGATCGCGTAAAAGGCGACGCTCCTGCGGGTGTAGAAGGTCACCGAGGTATAACCTTGGCTGACCGGGGCGATCAGCTTGAGCGGACCGTCGCTGAGGTCGTAACGGCACACCGCCGCCGCGAAAGCCGGATCCATGAACGGCATGATCTCGGCTCCCGCTTTGGTCGCCGCGAGCGGCGCCATGGCGTTCACCGGCGTAAGCTGGGCAAGCCGGGAATAGGCATCTTGCTTCGCCGCCTCCGGCATGGCCAGCACGGTCGAGAGATGCACAATGCCGCCCAGCAGGATCGCGGCGAGAACCCATAATACACCGCGGACCATCAGCAGCCCTTTCGCTCGATTGCAGGCATCGGACCTTCCTTGGTCGTGCGGGTGGCGACCCCGATCGCGGTGTCGTAGAGCCTCCAGACCAGTATGAATTGCTCAATCCCGCCGGTCGGCAGCCAATTGCCGGGGCGGGCCAGCGGCGCGACCGTGATGGTGAAGCGGCCGTCATTATCGCGAACGATTTCCTCGCTCGTGAAACCGTGCCGATCGATCGTGTTGGCCACGAGCCGCCCTTCCGGAGTATAGAGCGTCACGGTCCAATATCGGGCCGTCGGGGTCATGCCGCTGATGCTGAACGTGCAGCGGCCGTCAAAAGCATTTCCGACGTCGTCGGTACGCGCATAAAAGGCGACGCCGTCCCCCATCCCGGTCGGCAATTCGCCGGTTCTGGCGACCATGGCGCGGGCGTAGGGATCGATATCCGCCGATCCGCTCTTCGGCCATGCTTTCCAGGCGCCGATTGTCAGCGCTCCGAATGCGACGCCACGCGTAAGCGTGAACCAAGTCGCGCCAAGTCCCAGCGCTGCTGCGATCAATAACGTGAAGCATGAACCGAACAGAAGACGCATGATGGCGTGCGCTTGATCGTTGGGATGCTTAAGACTCAGTCGCCGCTCGGACTGGTGGAAGCGGCGCGGTCAGCCGCCGTGGCGAAAGCGCTCGAGGCGCTTCCGGTCTCGTTCTTCACACCGCCGTCGAGCGCCCCGACCGAAGTCTTTGTTGCGGCTTGCGAGGAGGGCATGTGAACCGCATCGTCCAATATGCGCTCCACATGAAGAAGTGCCTCGGTTCCCTTGCGCGTGAGCAGTACCGCATGCGGCTGCTCGCCGCCCTTCGATGAAGCGTCGGCGACCGCCGGGGCATGTTGAGGTGGCGACAGACCGGGAAGCGGCCGCAACTCAACGCCCTGATGCGCATAGGCCATGATGTTGTGCCATGTCGCCGCCGGCAGCGTGCCGCCGGTCATCCGTTTGGTTGGGGAATAATCGTCGTTGCCCATCCAAATGGCGCCAACGAAATTGCCGGTGTAGCCGACGAACCAGGCATCGCGCCAATCGTTGGTGGTGCCGGTCTTGCCGCAGGTCGGCACGCCGTCGAGCTGCGCGCGTCGCCCGGTGCCATTTTCGACCACGGAGTTCATCATCTTTATCATGTCCATGGCCACTTCCGGACTGATCACCTGCTTCGGTTTCGGGCCGTCGCGGTCGAAGCGCCAGACCAATTCGCCGGAATCGGTGCGAACCTCGAGCGCGGCATGCGGCACGACTGCGCGGCCGAGATTAGGGAAGGTGGCGTAAGCCATCGCGTGCTCGTAAACGTAAACTTCATCGGCGCCGATCGGCAAAGAAGGCGTATCCGGCAGCGGCGCGCGAACGCCGAAATTTCGCGCGGTCTGAACGATCATAGCGCGGCCGAGCTTTGGATTGCCGTTGCCGAGCATGATCGACAGCTTGACCGGAATTACGTTGATCGAATGGGTGATTGCCTCCAGCAGAGTCACGTTTCCGGAATAGCCGCCAGAATAGTTGTGCGGACACCAATTGCCGATGCAAACCGGCGAATCGGCAACCACCGAGGTCGGCTTAAAGCCGTTCGCTAGCGCAGTCGCGTAAACATAAGGCTTGAACGAGGAGCCGGGCTGGCGCAGCGCATCCGTGGCGCGGTTGAATTGGCTGGCGCCGTAGTCGCGGCCGCCGACCATGGCCCGGACTCCGCCATCGAGGTCGCCGATCACGACGGCCACTTGGCTCGCGCCGTAATCGCGCCCGTACTGGCGCAATTGGGATTCCGCCTCGTGCTCGGCATAGCGCTGCAAATTGCTGTCCAGTGCGGTGCGCACCGTGAATGAGCGCGAGGCCACCGACTTCGGCAAGGTGTCGACGAGCTTGCGCATCTCGTCGAAAGCCCAGTCGAGATAATAGTTCGGGGCGTCCTCGATCGCCCGATCGATCGGCGTCGCTGGATTGCGCCGTGCGCCATAGACCTGGCCCTCGCTCATAAAACCGTTCTCGACCAGATTATCGAGCACGACGTTGGCGCGGGCGCGGGCTGCCGGCAGATTGATCAACGGGGAGAATTTGGTTGGTGCTTTGAACAGCCCGGCGATCATTGCGGCTTCGGCGAGGTTGAGATCGCGGACCGATTTGCCGAAATAGTAGCGCGCCGCTGCGTCGACGCCGAATGCGCCGCCGCCGAGATAGGCGCGGTCGAGATAGAGTTTGAGGATTTCGTTCTTGGGCAGATGCGCCTCCAACCACAGTGCCAGAAAAGCTTCGTTGATCTTGCGCTCATAGGTGCGCTCGTTGGAGAGGAACAGATTTTTCGCCAGTTGCTGCGTTATGGTGGACCCGCCCTGAACCACGCCGCCGGCTTGAGTGTTCGTGACAAAGGCGCGGAACACGCCTTGGATATCGATGCCGAAATGCTCGTAGAAACGGCGATCTTCGGTCGCCAGGACCGCCTTGATGAGATGATCCGGAAAATCCTCGAGCGGAACCGATTCAGTGTGCTTGATGCCGCGGCTGCCGATCTCGTTGCCGTAACGGTCAAGAAACGTCACCGCCAGATCGGATTTCTTCAGCCAATCGTCGTCGGAAGTCTGGCGGAACGAGGGAATCGCCAGCGCCAGCAGTAGAAACAATCCGCCGGTGCTTAGCGTCGCCGCTTCCGAGATCGGCTCGACCAATAGCCAGCGGCGCCAGCCGGCGACATGGGCGCGGTCCATGAAGGCGGTGAACCGCTCATATATTTCGCGCGTCCACTTGCCACTCTGGAATATTGCGGAATCTATTCGCGCGTCGATGTCGAGAAGGGCACGCCGGAGCCTCGGCCTCCAGTCCTCGCCCGGATCGGGGAACATGTCTGTCATGGCCACTTGCTCCGGGAAACGGCAGGAAGCACAGCAGTTGTCCTTCTAGCGGAATGGCCTCGTGCCGGCCAAGGGTTGGGTGCCCCGGCAAGGTAAATGGAAATTACGGGCAAATTTGGCATAGCTTCGTGCGGAGACCACCATGGCAAATAATTCCGACCACTCCGAGGAGGTTCCATTTTGGCGCCGCAAGTCATTGAGTCAAATGACCGATTTGGAATGGGAAAGCCTCTGCGATGGCTGTGGGCGCTGTTGCCTCAATAAGCTCGAGGAGGACGAATCAGCCGCCGAGACCTTTTACACCGATGTCGGTTGCCGACTCCTCGACGGGCATAGCTGCCGTTGCCGGGATTACCAAAATCGGCTGGACCTGGTCGACGATTGCGTCCGTTTGACGCCCGAAAACCTCAAAAAGATTAAATGGCTTCCGCCTTCCTGCGCCTATGCGCTGCTGGCCCAGGGGCACGATCTGTATTGGTGGCATCCATTGGTCTCCGGCGATCCCGAGACCGTACACGCCGCCGGGGTCTCGGTGCGCGGGCGTGTACGCGCGACCGAGCTCGACGTGCCGGATTACGAGCTGGAAGACCACATCGTCGATTGGCCGCAAAAATTGCCGCGGCTTGCACGCCGCCGCCGATAGGCCGCCAAAAAGAGGGTCGACGCACGCCTGATCTGCGCAAAGTCCGGTTGCAAAGGGGCTAGGCAGCGGCCAAGTGGCAGCAAAGTCCGACATGAGCACCCGAGCCGCTCCCGAACACCTCATCACTGTCGCGCCTGCCGGCGCCACGACCGAGCTCCTCGGGGCTACTCCCGGTACAGCTCCAGTCGACCATGCAGCGGTGCGCGCAATCGTCGCCGGCATCATGCTGGCGATGTTTCTCTCCGCCCTCGAGCAGACCATCGTGGCGCCGGCCTTGCCCGCGATTGGCAGAAGCCTTGGCGGCATCGACGAGTTGTCCTGGGTGGTCACGGCTTATCTGCTTGCGGTGACGGCGACCACTCCGCTCTTTGGAAAATTGTCCGACATCTACGGCCGACGTGTCGTTCTGCTCTGGGCGATTGGAATTTTCATCGGCGGCTCGATCGCCTGTGCGCTTGCGCCGACGATCTGGGTCCTGGTCTTTGCGCGCGGGCTGCAGGGCATTGGCGGCGGCGGCTTGCTGCCGATCGCGCAGACGATCATTGCCGATTTGTTGTCGCCCCAGGAACGGCCCGTGGTTCAGGGTCGAACCTCCATCATGTTCATGAGTGCGAGCATTCTCGGCCCTGTGCTGGGCGGCTTCTTCACCGATCAGCTGCACTGGTCATTGATCTTTTGGATCAATCTGCCGCTCGGCGCGGTGGCGCTAGTCATGAGCGAGCGCGCATTGCGGCAGCTGCCGCGCAACGAACGCCCGCATCAGCTAGATGTAATTGGCGCCATCTTGATGGTGGCCGCGGGGCTATCGCTGATGCTGGCGCTCGCCTGGGGCGGTACGCACTATCCGTGGAGGTCGCCGCTCATTGTCGGTCTGCTGGCCGGATCGGCCATGCTGTGGGGACTGTTCGCCGCACGCCTTTTAACCGCGCGCGAACCGTTCATTCCGCTGACCATATTGCGCGGTCGCGTCACCAGTACGATCACCTGTGCGGCATTCTTTGGCGTCGGCACAATCATCGGCATCACGATCTACACGCCGCTTTATTGCGAAACGGTGCTCGGCCTTTCGGCGAGTTCGTCAGGACTTGCGCTTATCGCATTCATGGCAGGCACGGTGGTGGGTTCGCTGACTGCAGCACGGTTGATGGTCCAACTTGCGCATTACATGCGCGTGCCGCTTGCGGGGCTGCTGTTCGCCGTCATGGCTCTCGGCGTGCTCGCCGTCGATCCTGTCAATCAATCAATCGCGCGACTCGTGTTCTTGCTGTTTGTGCTGGGTTGCGGTGTTGGGCCGATGTATCCGATGAGCACGATTGTCATGCAGAACGCGGTCAAGCCGCACCAACTTGGCACCGCCACCGGAACTCTCAATTTTTTCCGCACATTGGGCGGTGCAATCATTGTCGCGGTGTTCGGCGCCATTGTGCTCAGTAGCGGCGTGGACGGCGCCGGAGTAATAACGCTGGAACGCTTGGCTGCGGCCCACGGCGATTTGGCGCCGGCATTCCGCTCGGTGTTTATCGCGGCAGTAATCTGTCTTGCGATTGCGTTCTGTAGCCTGCTTGCAGTGGAGGAGCGTCCGCTGCACGGTCCGCTGCGCCGATCCGAATAGTTTGCACGCCGACGCGATGCCGCGGCAATCATGGTGTAAGTGGAGTACCGAGCCTTCGCGCAGTGTCCACGATCCAGCCGCGATACCGCGCCAGCGGCGTAACCCCGGTCAAGCCGCCGCAGCCCGCCGTCAGATTTGGTCCTGTCGACCAGCTCACCACGCCGAGGACCGCGGGTCCCGCGCCTGAGATGCGAAACACCGGAGCTCCAGAGTCACCAGCACAGGCGCCAAGGCCGGCGTTTAGTCCTTTGCTCTGCGGATCAAACAATCTGACCTGCAGCGACCCGGGCTGACGGTAGCGATGAGAGTAGCAGCGCGTGCGGTGCCGCCCGTGCGGCCGTCACCGCGCACGGTCACGCCATAGCCGGCGACCACAAGCGAATCTCCGACGGCAACGGTTTCGCTGCCGCCAGCAATGAACGCCGGAGAAATTCGCGCCGGGAGCGGTTCCGCAAGCTTGATCAGGGCAACGTCGGCGGTCGCGAGGTGGTTGAGTAGTCGCTTTATGTCAAATTGCGGATGCTGTTCGATGCGAATGATGGCCTTGAGAACAGGAGGCTGCCCAAGCTCGCTGCCGAGCACCTTGTAATCGGCGCCGGGCTGCACGCAATGCGCCGCAGTCAGTAAAAGGTCGCGGCCGATCGCCGTCGCGGTGCACGCCGTGCCGGATGAGCCGAGAATCATAACCACAGAATGTCCAAATTCGGCGGGCGCCGGCGGCGCACCGCCGACCATGGCTTGCGCGTGCCCTGGAAGCTGCAGGCCTCCGATACCGGCAGCTAGGGCGAGCAAGAGGGCGGTAAGGCCCTTGCCGCCTCGCCGATCGGTGGCCCTCAATCGCATCGCCTTTGCCTCATTTGCCTGTCGGACGCTCTTTTTAGTGGCCAAACAGCGTGCTCGCCTTAAACCGGCCGTTCACGGCAGGTTCACTGCGCCCGGCTTAGGACACATATCATGGCCGCCGTGTACCGATTCGCCTTGGGCGCCCCTTTGCTGCTCGCCTCTGTTATCGCGATCGCCGCCGCGCGCGGCGAGGAGGCCCGTTCGGTCCGCGCCCCGTCGGAGCACGCCGCGCCCGAGCACACCTGTCTCGATCAGAAGGAGCGCCGAGCGGAGACGGCCTCCGGCGGGGTCGTTCGCCTCGCTGCCGCGATTCGCGCTGCAAAGAGCCGGATGCCGGGCACCGTGGTGCAAGCGCGGCTATGCCACGGCCAAGATGGCCTCGTCTATGTGCTGACAGTTCTCGCCCGCGATGGCAAAGTGGCGCGAATAATCGTCGACGCGGTCAAAGGCACCCTGGTCGGCGAGCGCTGAGCGGAGCGATCTCTTGCGGCTTCTTGTTGTCGAGGACGATCCCGATCTCAATCGGCAGCTCGCGACCGCACTAACGGACGCGGGCTACGTCGTCGATCGCGCCTTCGACGGTGAAGAGGGACACTATCTCGGCGAGAGCGAGCCTTACGACGCCGTGATCCTGGATATTGGCCTGCCAAAGATGGATGGCATCTCGGTGCTCGAGGCCTGGCGGCGGGCCGGCCGGGCCATGCCGGTTTTGATCCTTACCGCGCGGGATCGCTGGAGCGACAAGGTGCAAGGCTTCGACGCCGGCGCCGACGACTATGTTGCCAAGCCGTTTCACCTTGAAGAAGTACTGGCGCGCGTGCGCGCGCTGCTGCGCCGTTCGGCAGGCCACGCCAAGAGCGAGTTCACCTGTGGCCCGGTTCGGCTCGATACCCGCACCGGTCGGGTGGCTGTCGACGGCAATCCGGTGAAGCTTACGTCGCATGAGTACCGGCTATTGTCTTACCTCATGCACCATACCGGCCGGGTGGTCTCTCGCACCGAGTTGGTCGAGCATCTTTACGATCAGGATTTTGATCGTGACTCCAATACCATTGAGGTCTTCGTCGGGCGCATTCGCAAAAAACTCGGCGTCGATGTCATCCAGACGGTGAGAGGGCTCGGTTATCTCCTGACGCCGCCCGATGCGCGCTAATTCGCTCGCGGTCCGCCTGTTCTTGTGGGCCACAACCTGGACGGTGGTCATCCTCATCGCCACCGGCATTGCGCTCTCCACACTCTATCGCCATGCGGTCGAACGGGCGTTCGACCGCCGGCTCGACGTCTATCTGCGGACGCTGGTAGCGGATGTCGCCTCGCCCGAAGACAGCGGTGACAAATTTCCCCAGTCAATCGGCGAGCCATTGTTCGAATTGCCGCTCTCGGGCTGGTACTGGCAGGTCACGCGTCTCGATAGCAAAATGCCCGAAGTGCACTCGTCGCGCTCGCTGTGGGATTCCAATCTGCCGCGGTTGGCGGCGGACAAAGCGACCAGCGACTCGGAGTCTCGCCAAGGCTACGCGCGCGGCCCGGAGGATCAGGACTTGCGCCTGGTCGAGCGCAACATCGATCTCGGCGCCGAAGGCCGTTACCTCGTAGCCGTTGCTGGCGACGCCTCCGAAATCGACGACGAGACTCAAGGTTTCAATCGCGCGATCATCATTACCTTTACGGCCCTGACGATGGCGCTGCTGCTGACCACGGCCCTGCAGGTGCGGTTCGGCCTCGCGCCGCTCGCCCGTATTTCAGAAAGTCTTGCCGCAATCCGCTCCGGCCGCGCCGAGCGGCTGGAAGGCGAATTCCCTGTCGAGATCGCGCCCCTGGCGCGGGAGACCAATGCGCTGATCGAGGCCAATCGCGAAATTGTCGAACGGGCGCGTACCCATGTGGGCAATCTCGCCCATGCGCTCAAGACCCCGTTGTCGGTCATCGTCAACGAGGCGGCAACGCGCGGCAGCGATCGCTTCGCGCAAAAGGTGTTGGAGCAAACCGACATCATGCGCGATCAGGTGGCGCGGCAGCTTGAGCGGGCGCGGCTGGCCGCGCGCTCGAGCCGGATGAGCGCGCTGGTCGATGTGCCTCACGTCGTGAAGACGCTCGCCCGCAGTATGGAGAAGCTTCATCGCGACCGCGAGATCGCCATCGATATCGACGTGCCGGAGCATGCGCGCTTTCGCGGCGAACAGCAGGATCTGGAAGAGATGGTCGGCAATCTGGTCGACAACGGGTGTAAATGGGCGCGCTCGCGTGTGGCGATCGAAGTCCTGGCCGATCCGCCCGCGCCGAGTAGTGAAAAGGCGCGGGTGCGCATCATCGTCGACGATGATGGGCCGGGGCTGTCGCCGGCTCAGCGCGAGCAGGTTGCGTTGCGCGGCCAGCGTCTCGACGAGACCAAGCCGGGCTCCGGGCTCGGGCTATCGATCGTGGTCGAGCTTGCCGGTCTGTATGGAGGCGTTCTCACGCTCGGCACGGCGCCGATCGGCGGACTTCGCGCCGAACTCGCACTGCCGGGCGAGTGATAAAATCCCGCGATCTTGAGCTGCGCTTTACCGCTTGCGCTCGGCGGGATTGCGCGTGCACGATCGGCGATCAGCCGCTGACCGACCGATCCATAGGGGAGGGCCCGCCATGAAATTAAAAACCACAATAACTCGGCGCCGTTTGCTTGCTGCCGTAAGTTTGACGC
>Ga0207862_1000669_pt1 | contig 10442 bp, 10 predicted proteins | sample LuqExpMetageno81_FD_187838 | JGI IMG/M metagenome (GOLD analysis project Ga0207862, IMG submission 187838) | Tropical forest soil microbial communities from Luquillo Experimental Forest, Puerto Rico - Sample 81 (SPAdes) | ecosystem: Environmental > Terrestrial > Soil > Tropical forest ... | reverse complement strand
AACCTCCAGGTGGCGGAATCCCGCATCTCCGACGTCGACGTGGCCAGCGAAATGACCGAGTTCACCAGAAACCAAATCCTGGTTCAGTCCGCCGTGGCTATGCTGGCCCAGGCCAACACCCTGCCACAGCTGGCACTCAAGCTGATAGGTTAAGGTTCATTCTTTCCCGGGCGGGGAGGCAATTTCTTCCCCGCTCCGCCCCCCTCCGGGTCCCGTCTTGGGTAACAGGTTGAAATTACGTTAATTCTTGATTGGTATGGCCGTTGCATGACCAAGAGGCGACTGAGCATGCGAAACCTGCGAGGCCCAAGCCATGGCGGATAGCACTATTTCCAGCACCAGTTCCAGCACGGTTTCATCTCTAATCCAGAGCCAATACCAGCAGCCCGCCATAAGCTTCTCCGGCCTGGGCAGCAACATTGACACCACCAGCATGTCAACCAGCTGGTGAAGGCGGAGTCCGGCCAACTTAACCAGCTCACCACCTGGCGGGATCAGTGGACAGCAAAAATTTCCGCCCTGCAGACCCTGAACACCAAGCTGTCGGGTCTGCGCACCACGATCCAGGGCATGGATACCCTGGCGGATTTCCAGGGTAAAACCACCAGTATCAGCGACCAGTCAGTGTTGTCCGCCACCACCTCTTCCGGCGCGGCTTCGGGGAACCACCAGGTGCTGGTCAACCGCCTGGCCCAAAATGAAGTCCAGGTGCAGTTGGGGCTGGCCGGGTCCGACACCGTGGTCAACGCCAGCGGCAACACTCAGGTCTTTGCCTTCAGTTATGCCGGGGGAAATCCGGTCTCCATCCAGGTGCCGGACGGCACGACCCTCGCCGGCCTGGCCCAGCTCATCAACGCCAATGGCGCCAACCAGGGGGTGACGGCCACGGTCCTGGACATGGGTTCGTCCTATACCACGGACCGCTACCGCCTCATGCTCACCGGCAATGACACCGGGGCGGCCAACACCATTGCCGTGGATGACAATCTTACCACCCTGAACGGCAACAACGGCACGGTCAATTTCACTTCCACGGGCTTCCAGAACCCGCCTCCCCAAGAGGCCCAGAATGCCCAGGTGCGACTGGACGGCTATCCCCCCGGCGGTTGGATCGAACGGGCCAGCAACACCGTCACGGATTTGATTCCCGGCGTAACCCTGTCCCTGCTCAAGCCCTCGGCCACGGCAGTCCAGGTAACGGTGGCGGACGACACCGCGGCCATGCAGGATAAGATCACCACCTTTGTGAACCAATACAACGACCTGCTGCCGAATATCCAGGACCTGATCAAATACGACAAGACCTCCGGCCAGGCCGGGGTACTCTTCGGCAACTATGGTGTAGAAATCATCAAGAGCCAGCTAAATGCCATGGTCACCGGCAATGCTTCAGGTTTTGCTGATGGCAAGGACCCTTACATCAACCTGGCCCAGATCGGCATCACTACGGACCCGGACGAAACCAGCCCTACTTTCGGGCAACTCCTCATAGACAATGCCACCCTGACCGGCGCCCTGCAGTCCAACTCCCAGGGCGTGGCCACGCTGATGGCGGACTTTGCGGGGGTCAGCGATGATACTTCCGGCAACATCAGCTACTTGAGCTCTCTGCCCGGCATCACTAAACCCGGAACTTATCAGGTCACGGCCATGGTGGCGGGGGGCGTGCTCACCGGGGGCACCATCAACGGCCATGCCGCCACGGTGGATGGCAACACCCTCACCGGGACCAGCGGCAACCCCGAGTATGGCCTGGCAGTGCAGATCAACCCCGCGGACGGCACCTATACCGGCACCGTGCGCCTCAAACAAGGGGTGAATGGTCAACTCAGCGATAAGCTGGATGACCTCCTGAGCGCCTCCTCGGGGCCTGTGAACATTCTCATCAACAACTATACGGACATCATCGGGAATATTGACAACAAGATCACCCAGGAGCAGAACCGGATAGATGCATATCGGCAGCGCCTGACCACCCAATTCAGCCAATTGGAAGCAGTGATGGCCCAGCTCAACGACCAGTCCAACTACCTGTCCAGCCAGGTTTCCAAGATGGGGTCCAGCAGCAGTGGGTAAGCTATTAGTAAAACAGGAAAAACACCGCGGCCTGGCGGCTTCAGACCCCAGGGCGATTTTCCGAAATAATCGAGGAGGGTTAAGGGCTCATGAAACAGCAGTTGGCGCAGCAGCAATATGTCACCACCCAGGTTGGCACCGCCGACCGCCTGCAGTTGGTGATCATGCTTTACGACGGGGCCATTTCTTTTTTGGGCCAGGCGAGGGAACGGATGGCGGCCCAGGACGCTCCTGGCAAGGGACTGTTCATCGGGCGGGCCCTGGATATCATCGCCGAGCTGAACGCTTCCCTCAATTTCCAGGCAGGCCAGGAGCTTTCCACCAATCTCTTCCACCTCGATAATTTCATGACCGGCCACCTGACCAAAGCGAACCTCAATTGGGACGTGCAGGCCATACAGGAGGTCATGGGGATCCTGCAACAATTGCGGGAGGCCTGGGTGGAAGTGGCCCACCGGGCCCGGGGGGGGAATTGGAGGACCACGGCGAGGCCGTAGACGCGGCCCCCCGGCGCCATCTCGGGTCGCTCAGGGTGTAAAAAAACGGCCGGTCCCCAGGTCCGACTATGAGCAGCAATTTTTCCTCACCCCCTCTCCTAAAGGATTGTGAGGGTGGTGACGACAACATTTATCAGAATGCCCCCTCCTCTAGGGGAGAGGGGTTCTGGGGAGGGCGACTGTTATCAGCCATCTTCCCACCTAAAACTCACCCGGGCGAAGGAGATGAGTGCATGTTGACGACTCCCAATCCATTAATCTGGTATCGGGTCCAGGAAAGAAAAGGGAAAAGAACCTTTCGGAAAGTCCAAACCCCAGAAATCTTCACCAGCGTTCCCGTCTCCATTGCCTGCCATCCTGCTGCTTCCTGCCTGATATTTGCTCCGGTCCAAAACAGATGGGTTTTTCCACCTCCCGGGCGACGGCCCTGAGCAGGCCCCGGTAACCCCAGTGATGGAGGGTATGAGGGCATACCAGTACAGGAGACTGCCTAGACCCCGGGGCAGAAACCGAGCTACCTGGCGCAGTTCCGTACCGCCCTCAGGAGATTGCGCCAGGGTAAATTCCAGCACGGCCTTCCCGGGGAGCTTCATCTCTGCCAGGAGGAGGTAAGGCGGTTCCACCGCTAACACCCGCCAGAAATCCAGGGCGTCCCCGGGGGCCAGTTCCTCGGTGTTTTGCAGGCGGTTACTCATGGGGAACGGTTTTCATTTCCCTTACTCCCCTGATTTAGTAAACTCGCGAGGGTTGGTTGAAAGAAAAAAACAGTCAGGGAGGAAAATGCGTGCTCAGTATAAGTGATGTCTGGGGTCTGAAGAGCCTGCTCACGGCCCTGTTAACTTGTGCGGTAGCCCTGTCTTTCGGGTCCGGGGCTGAGGCGGTGCAAAAACCGGTCCGGGTGAAACTCACCACCACCATGGGGGATATCATCCTCGAACTCTACCCGGACAAGGCCCCGGTTACGGTGGCCAATTTTCTGCAATACGTCAAGGACGGCTTCTACAACGGCACTGTCTTCCACCGGGTCATCGACGGCTTCATGATCCAGGGAGGCGGCCTCGATGCCAACCTGCAGAAGAAGCCCACCCGGGCGCCCATCCAGAACGAGGCGGATAACGGGCTCAAGAACGAACCCTACACCATCGCCATGGCCAGGACCAGCGACCCCAATTCCGCCACCAGCCAGTTCTTCATTAATGTGGCGGATAATAAGTCCCTCAACCACCGGGCCAAAACCGCGACTGACTGGGGGTACACCGTGTTCGGCAGCGTGGTGCAGGGGAAAGACGTGGTGGACAAGATCAAGGCCGTGTCCACCGGGACCCAGGGCATGTATGAGAACGTGCCCCAAACGCCGGTGGTCATCACTCAGGCGACTATTGTCAACCAATAGGCCGGGGTGGGTATCCTGATTTTCAATGCTTGAGGGAAGGTCCCCAGGGGTCGCTGACCCCTGCTCTCCTCCAACCCTTTAGCACTTTTTAGCCGGAACGTCAGTATCCGGCCCCCTTTTCGGCTTCTTCTGCGGGTAAGTATGGGGCAGGGTAGAGGTCTCAAGTCCCTGGCCTTTCCCCCAAATGCCATCCTGGTAAAGTCAGGGCTGCCCTACCTTCAGGCTGTCGCGCAGTTCCACCATGCGCTTCTGGCCTACCTGAATCAGGCCGTGGCGGGGCCGGTCGAGGTCGATGATCACGATAATGACCGCAGAAATCAGGACCGAGGCCACCACGGTGACAAAGAAGTTGCGCACCTCCCCCAGCCCGCAGCCGTAGCCGATTAAGCCGGTGGCCACCATGGCCACGAAATAGAGCAGGATCAAGATGACTTCGGGTACATGGTTCTCGAGCGCAGTCAATCTCTTGTTGTGCAGGTCGATGACCTCGTTCAAAGACTGGAGAAACAAGCCGACGGTGACAGCCCGGGGGTCTTTCTCTCCCAAGGCGGCACCGGTTGACCAGAGCTGCGTCTGCAGCCTGGCTGTGGCCTGGTTGGCGGCGTCCAGCTTTTTATCGTCGTTGCCTGCCTCATAAAAATCCAGCCGCACCTGGACATAGCGGCGCAACAGGTCGGAAATCTCCCGGCGTTGCGGCTCTGGGAGAATTTGGGCCCGGAGATAGGTGGTGCCGATGGCGTTGGCTTCATCTAAGACCAATTGCTTGCGCACCTCGAACCGGGACATGGCCATGGCAAAGGTAAACCCGAGAAGCAGCGCCAGAAGGCCCAGAAGAGCCGCCTGAATAGTGCCGACCTCGGACCGGGCGCGGTCGCTGGTGCCGGACGCCGCTCGGCGCCCCAGATGAAAGCCAAGCTCGGTAAATAAAAGGAAAACCCCGATGCTGACGAAAAAAATCAGCCACAGGTCCAGGTCATACAGCAAATCTTCAGCCACGGCTCAATTCCCTTTGTACATGGGAGGGTTTGCGTCTCCTTGCCATCAAGGAACTGCTTTTACCAACGCTGTGTGTGCAGCAGGGACGGGTCGTAACTTTCCAGCTGTTTTTTTCGGCCGGATAGCCGATGGGGATAATGTTAAGGGGTATCACCTCTTCGGGCAGATTGAGTAACTTTTTCACGGCGGCGATGCGGTCCTGATAAGGAAAGATGGCGGTCCAGACAGCGCCCAGGCCCACGGCGTTGGCGGCGATGAGGATACTCTCCGCCGCGCACGACCCGTTAAGCTGCCAGTACCACTGGACTTTGAACTTTTCCTTACCCTGGTTGCCGCAGATCATAATGGCCACCGAGGCCATCTTAATCTGCAGGGCCTTGGGATTGAATAATTTTACGGCCTGGGAAACACGCTCTATTATAAGGCCAAACCTCCAGATATCCATCTTGATGAAAGAAATTTATCTGAAGCCGTCAGCCCCGGTAGCTTACCTCTGTTGGACCAGGGAATCAAAAACCTAGGTCTCCCGGACGGCCCGGTCGTCAGCGATAGACTGTGTGGACAGGCGGTGCCCTGCCCATGTCCATTCCCCAGGCGGTTTTTACCCGGTATTTTCCGGCCTTGACAAAGTTGAAAAACCCGCTCGTAGCTGCTAGTTATGTTGGGCTTTGTCCATATGTGTTTCCTTCAGCATCCAGGTGTAATTCGCTGAAGATGTTGACCAGAGAAATGCTGATGAGATTGAGGGTCGTTGCCGCATACCACAGGTATGATTCGTAAAGATCCAGGTTCTTGATCCACCCTGACCACAACACCAAGCAGATAATAGAAAACGACAACAGGGTGTCGACCGCCAGAAAAAGGGCAGAACGGTTGAAAATGCTGCCGATCTGGGCAATGATACAAAATTCGACCAAGGGTTTTTTACCCAGAATATGAAAGATAATTCTCGACACGTTCAGGAGAACGTCGATTACAGCCCAGACAATAACAAATTGACCAAAAATGAGCAGAAAATGGTTGCTGTATAGTATTCCAGCCCGCATTGAAAGCAGGCCGAAAAGATATTTAAATATGCAAAAAGGAATTCCGATCGTGATCGCCAGAAGTAAAGAAGATTGATACCATTTCTGCTTTAACGGCGCCGTTTTTACTGATTCTGCAGCCATTACTCCTGCCTTTTGCCAAGGTTGTGAGCCGGGACTAAGGAGAATCCCTGCTGATCTCTGCCAGGTGGGCGGCGAGAACCCCTCCCTGGCAAAGGACCCTTGAGGCCGCATAACCCGGCGCCTGGCAGTGGGATTATCCGCACTATCAATTGGCCCGGCCAGCTAAGCGGCCTTGATTTTTTTCCAAGCTCCGAGCTTAGAGACGATCCTGGGAATAAAAAGAGAGAAGATAAATAAACCCAAAGACAAGAAAATCTTCCAGGTGAGCAACTGGGCCCACTGGCCGCTGACCCACACTTCCTTTACGGTGCCCACGAAAAAGGTAAAGATGAAGGTTCCCACCAGGATACCCAGGCCTGTGCCCCAGAGGTAATCCTGGAAGCGGACTTTGGTCAATCCCATGCCGAAGTTCATGGGGGTGAAGGGGAAATAGACCAGGCGCAGGTAAAGCACCGTGGCGAAGCCGTTGCGCTCGATGGCGTCATCGTATTTCTTGAGCCGGTCGCCGATGAGGGAGGCCGCGAATTCCCGCCCCAGATAACGCCCGATGAGAAAGGCCCCCGACGCCCCCAGCATGGCGGCCACCCAAACGTAGACAAAACCCCAGTAAGGGCCGAAAATGGCGGCCCCCAGGGCAGTCAAAAGGGTCCCGGGAACAAACAGGCAAACTCCCACGGCATAGACCAGGATGAAAGCGAGCGGCGCCCAGATGCCCGCGGCCGCCAGGAAGGCCCCCAGCTTGTCCACGGTGAGCAATTCCCTGATGCCGGTGAAGCGGACCAGGGCCAAGGCCGCCACGATGAACCCGACCAGAATAAGGGCCTTTATGAGGCCGGTTCTACGCATAGTGCTGACTGGCATGTCGAGAACCTCTCTGTTGAGCCTGTGGGAAGGAATGTCAGGAAGAAGGGGGTTCCCCCTAGGGCATTAAGCCCGACCTGCCGGGAGCGCGAGCCTTGGTTACATTCCTGATCTCACCCCAACCCCATTCGATAGTTTGATAACCTGGATTATTAATAACCAATTTTATCTTAACGGAGGTGGGGAGCACTCGTATATGGTCGAAGTTTACCAATTTATGCCATAATCCCGGCTGTCCAGACACCCCCGGAGAATGTGCGTCTTTGACTGGGCTTATGGGAAAAGACCCCAGGTCTTTAAAAAATTCGACAGCCGCGGGAACAATTGAACAAATTAACAAAATTGTGCTACTATGATGTCCTCTTTCAGGGTAAAGAGCAGGGTTTCTTGCAAGAGAAGATTAGGGCAAGCTAATCATCAGGAAAGGAGGGCGACAGGAGACTTTCAGAAGACTTCATATCGGCTGCCGCTAATCTCCATGGAGATTCCCAACGAGGAGGTATCGGATGGGCATTTCACGCAGGACTTTTCTCAAGGGTTTGGGGGGCGGTCTGACCGTTCTCAGCCTGGGGGAGGTGATGTTTTCCCGTCAGGGCTGGGCCGGCTTTGTCCATCCCGCCAAAACCCAGGGAGCCACCAAAACCACCTCCATCTGCCCCTTCTGCGGCGTCGGCTGCGGGCTTGTGGCCTACACGGCCAACGGCCGGCTGGTGGCCGTAGAAGGCGATCCGGAACATCCCATCAACCAGGGCACGCTGTGCAGTAAAGGCCAGGCGGTCTTCGAGGTCGTCACCAGCCCCCGCCGCCTGAAAAAAGCCCTGTACCGGGCCCCGGGCAGCGACGCCTGGGAGGAAAAACCCCTGGATTGGGCCGTCAAGACCGTGGCCCAACGCCTCAAAGAAACCAGAGACGCTTCCTTTATCAGCAATACTCCCGCCGGGGTGCAGGTGAACCGCACCGAGGCCCTGGCCTCCATCGGGGGCGCGGCCTTAAACAACGAAGAGTGCTATCTCATTCATAAGCTGGCCCGGGCCCTGGGCATCGTTTATTTAGAACATCAAGCCCGCCTCTGACATTCCTCTACCGTGGCCTCGTTGGGGCCCACCTTCGGTAGGGGAGCCATGACCAATCATTGGAATGATCTAGCCAACAGCGACTGCGTCATGATTGTCGGCTGCAACCCCGCCGAGAACCATCCCATCAGTTTCAAGTACATCACCCAGGTGCAGGAAAAAGGGGGCAAGCTCATCGTGGCGGACCCCCGCTTCACCCGCTCCGCCTCCAAGGCCGACCTTTATGTGCGCCTGCGACCCGGGACCGATGTTGCCCTTTTTGCCGGCCTCATCAACTATGCTTTGGCAAACGAGCTCTACTTTAATGACTATATAGTCAATTACACCAACGCCACGTTCCTGGTCCGGGGAGATTTTTCCTTCAATTCTCAGGAAGGCCTCTTTTCCGGCTTTGACCCGGAGAAACGCACCTACGACATCGCCTCCTGGGACTACGACCTGGACAAGGACGGCAAACCCGTCACGGACCCAACCTTGCAAAACCCCCGCACCGTCTTCCAGCTCATGAAGCAGGAATACACTAAGTACACCCCGGAACTGGTGCAGCAGGTCACCGGCGTACCTAAGGACACCTTCGCGAAAATGGCAGCTCTCTACTGCGCCACCGGTAAGCCGGACCGGGCCGGGACCCTCCTCTACGCCATGGGGGGCACCCAGCACACCACCGGCGTGCAGATCATCCGGGCTTACTCCATCCTGCAGCAGCTTCTGGGCAACATGGGCATAGCCGGCGGCGGCATCAACGCGCTGCGGGGCGAGAACAACGTCCAGGGCTCCACGGATATGGGCCTCCTGTGTCACATCGTCCCTGGTTACATGGCTATCCCCTCGGAGGCCACCCACCCCACTTTGAAGGACTATCTGGACAAGGAGACCCCCAAGGCCGGTTGGTGGGTGAACAAGCCCAAGTATTTCGTGAGTCTCCTCAAGGCCTTCTGGGGGGACGCGGCCACGCCCGAGAACGAGTTCGCCTACCACTTCATGCCCAAGGTGGGGAAAGGCTATGAGGGCGCGGGTTACTCCTGGCTGCCCCTGTTCGAGAACATGGCCGAAGGCAATATTCACGGCATGCTGGTCTGGGGCATGAACCCCGCGATCGGCTCCTCCAATCTCAACCAGACCTATAACGCCCTGGACAAGCTCAAGTGGATGGCGGCCTTTGACCTCTGGGAGACGGACACCTCGGTTTTCTGGAAGCGCCCCGGCGCCAACCCCAGGGACATCAAGACCGAGGTCTTCCTTTTCCCTGCCGCCGACGCCCTGGAAAAGGAGGGGAGCGCCAGCAACAGCGGCCGCTGGCTGCAGTGGCGCTACCAGGCGGTGAAACCCCACGGTGATGCCCGCAGCGACCTCTGGTATGCCAACGCCCTGGCCCTGGAATTGAAGAAACTCTATAAGGACGATGCCAAGGCGGTGGCCCCTGAGCCCATCGTCAATCTGAACTGGAAATATGGCGAGGACCCGGACGTCCACCTGGTGGCCAAGGAAATCAATGGCTACACCTGGGCCGACAAGAAGCAGGTGGCCAATTTCGTGGCCCTAAAAGATGACGGCTCCACCGCCAGCGGCTGTTGGATTTACTCCGGCTACTATCCCGGGCCGGACAAGAAAGACAACAAGGCGGCGGCCAGAAACGGCAAAGATCCCAGCGGCCTGGGCCTCTATTCGGGGTGGTCCTTCTCCTGGCCGGTGAACCGGCGCATCATCTACAACCGCTGCTCGGTGGATGCCTCGGGCCAGCCCTGGAATCCCCAAAAAGCCCTGGTGGGTTGGGATCAAGAAGCCAGGAAATGGACCAGAAACGACGTTCCCGACTTCAAATGGATCGACCTGGCCACCAAGGTGGAGTTTCCGCCTGACGAGTCCCTCAAGGCCCCGTTTATTATGCTCCCCGAGGGCAAAAGCCGCCTGTTTGTGCCCAAGGGGCTTTGCAAGGACGGTCCCTTTCCCGAGCATTACGAGGCCCTGGAGTGCCCCTTCATAAACCCGGTGTTCAAACAGCAGAGCAACCCGGTGATCAAAATCTGGAAGTCGGCCTGGGACACGGTGGCGCAAATCTGCGACCCGCGCTACCCCATCATCGCCACCACCTTTCGGGTCACTGAGCATTGGCAGGCCGGGGCCATGACCCGGAACCTCACCTGGCAAAATGAAATGATGCCGGAGATGTTCGTGGAAATGAGCCCCGCTCTGGCCAAGGCCAAGGGGATTAAGCCGGGTGACTGGGTCAAGGTGAGAAGCAGCCGGGGGGAAGTCCTGGCCCGGGCCAACGTCACCAACCGGGTGGCGGCTTTTTCCTGCGGCCCCCCGGGTCAGCAGAACACCGTGGAAATGGTGGCTCTGCCCTGGCACTTCGGCTTTGCCGGTTTAAAAACTG
>Ga0207862_1000668_pt1 | contig 10444 bp, 10 predicted proteins | sample LuqExpMetageno81_FD_187838 | JGI IMG/M metagenome (GOLD analysis project Ga0207862, IMG submission 187838) | Tropical forest soil microbial communities from Luquillo Experimental Forest, Puerto Rico - Sample 81 (SPAdes) | ecosystem: Environmental > Terrestrial > Soil > Tropical forest ... | reverse complement strand
GGGCCTGTTCCATGACCTGGGCTTAACCCACCTCAAAGAAGAAATCGTCAACAAAGCCGGACCCCTCGACCCCGAAGAGCGGGAGATTCTGAAACGGCACCCCAGCCTGAGCTTCCGGCTCCTTAAGAATAACCCCGAAATACCGCTGGATTCCCTGCGCTTGATCCTGGAGCACCACGAAAGCGCTGACGGCTCCGGCTATCCCCAGGGCCTCAGCTTAACGCGTCAGCACCCCTTCACTAGGATCCTCTTCATCCTGGAAATGTACGACGGTCTCACCACCTTCCGGCCGTACCGACCGGCCCACACTCCCTTTGCCGCCTTGAAAATCCTCCAGGAGCAGGAGGGCACCCGGGGCCTGGCCTGTGAACCCCAGGCCCTGAAGCGGTTTATCCAGTTCCTGGCCCTTGCTTAAAGCACCCGCTTGGGGCAGCCCCCCAGATCCCGGCAGTACTGCATTAGGACGTCAGTTTCGGTGATGAGTCCCAGGAGTTTGTCGTCCTGCACCACCGGCAGGCAGCCGATTTTGCGCTCGGCCATGAGGGCCACGGCATCCTTGAGCTCCGTATCCGGGGAAACGGTGGTCACCTGCTTCACCATGACATCCTTGATGTGCAGGGTCTTCATGACCTCCCGGGTGTCTTTGTTGCCGTAGCCCAGGGCCTGGGCCAGGGAGCTGCGGAACAGATCCCGCTCCGAGACGATCCCCACCAGGGTCTCCCCGGAGACCACCGGCAGGTGGCGGATGCGCCCCAGGCGCATGATGTCGTTGGCCAGACTGAGTTCGTCCTCGATACCCAGGGTAGCCACTTCTTTGGTCATGATATCTTTTACTTTCATAATTCCCCCGGCACCTTCAGGCAGAAAGGGTCTAGATCAGGATTATGACGCCGCCAGCCACTGGCGGGCCCGGCCGCTCAGTTCGGCAAGAAGTGCCAGGGCCCGGGTGGCCTCTTCCGGGCTGAGATACCCCAGCCCACAGGCCGGGGTTAACAGGGAGTGACGGAGCACTTCCGGCAACCCCAGGCCCAGACCGGCCAGGCGTTCCACCTGGGAGGCGAAGCGCTGCCAGAGACTATCCCCGGTTTCCTGGGCCAATTTCTCTGCTTCCAGTGTGGGCACCAGCCCCCAGGCCAGATATCCTCCCCGCTTAAAGAAAGCAGTGAGGTCCTTGTCGTATAGGAGGAGATGATCAAAATAGCCGTACGAATCAAAGCTCAGGATATCAAGGGGCGTCGACAGCAGCAGGCCCCAGTCGGTATTGCCGCAGCAGTGAACCCCCACCGTCAGCGGTCCCGATTCCTTGGCGGCCTCGATGGTCTCCGTGAGGATGGTGGTCACCTCTTCCCTGGACACGGACAGGAAGGCGGAGCCAAAGCCGGTGAGAATGGGCTCGTCGAAAAATATCACGGCGTCCCGCCCCGCCTGCCGGAACTGCTCTGCTTGCCAGGCGGCCTTGCGGGCCAGCCCCTGGGAGACGGCCTGGGTCATTTCCCGATCGTAGAGGATGGGTTTGCCGTCGCCGGCCTTCACCATGCCGGCGAAGGTCACCGGCCCCACTACCTGGCCTTTCAGGGCCGAGGGCCCCTGCCCCCGGGCACTGACCTGGGCCAGGAGGGTGTGAAAGCCCTGGGCTTCCTCGGGAGTCAGGGCGTAGTGATCGAGCCCCCCGGCCCACAGGGTCTCATAAAACTGGGCCAGGGCCATCTCCCGGGAGGCCTCCGGGTCAAGGAATACCTGGTGGGCCTCCAGGTCCACCTTTAATCCCGGCAGCCCCCCTGCTCCCTGGGCCACCATCTCTTCCCGGAAGCCCAGGCGGACAAACTGCGGCCAGAAGGGGATCTCGGGACAGTGCGTGAGAATCAGGCTCACTGCCTCCCGGGGGTCCACATAGGGGACGGAGCCGATGCCGGTAACTGCCAGAGGTGCCAGTGTCTTCATGGCGCCAATGTAGCCACTTTCCCCCTTTCTGTCAACCAGGTTCGAGGCCCGGCCAGGCCTTTTGGAGGGTCGGCAGACTCCCGCCGCCCTGGCCTTGAGGAAAAATCCCGGCATCCCCCGGATTGGCTCACTTTTTTCGTTGCATCACCTTAGATTTTCATACAAAATAGGCCCAGCGAAAATCGGCGGAGGTCTAAGGTGGCAGCAGATGCCGCGCCCCAGGGAATCGGCAAGGCCAGGTTTAGCACCAAAACGGTGGCCATCGCCACCCTGTCCCTGGTTATGGTCCTGATTTTTCTCGTCTTTTTTAGCCACCGGGGACTCTTTAAGATTTATCACCTCAAGCAGGAAAAAGCCCACCTCGATGTGGAAAATCAAAAACTGATCGAGGATAACTCCAGGCTGGCCCGGAGCATCGACCGACTGCACAACGACCCGGAGATGATCCAAGACATGATTCGCCGGGCCTTGAACTTCGTCAAGAAGAACGAGATCATCATTCAATTGCCCCTCAAGGACGAGGGCAACCCTGTCAAAGCGGCTGCCCTTCCCGACCGTCCTCCACCTGCGGCCAAGGAGGGGACCGAGAAGCACCGGCCCCGGGGGCAAAGCCGGGAAGTCCAGGATCCCCAGAAACATAAGCCCTGACCGGCCGGTCCTCTCCGGAAATCATCCTCTCCCGCTTTTATCTTCATGGTGCGCCACGCTGGGGGCGTTGTTTGCTGATGCCCCGGGAGCGCAGTTTGCTGGCAGCGGGCGGGCTTTAACCGATTTAACCACAGAAAATTATGAAAGGAAGGAAGGCTTATGTACTCTCCGTCTGATTTCAAGAAAGGCTTAAAGATAGAGATGGACGGCACCCCCTATGTCATTGTGGAATTTCTCCACGTCAAACCGGGGAAGGGGGGCGCGTTCGTGCGCACCAAGATCAAAAATCTGGTGACCGGAAAAGTCCTGGACCAGACCTTCCGTTCAGGGGAGAAGGTGAAGCGGCCGGACCTGGTGGAGCGGGAAATGCAATTCCTCTACCGGGAAGGGGATAGCTTCTACCTGATGGATAACGAGAACTTCGAGCAGTTGGCCCTCACCGCCGAGCAGCTGGGGGACGCGGTCCTCTTTCTCACCGAGAACTTAAACGTCAAGGTCCTTTTTTTCAACCAGCAGCCGGTGACCGCAGAACTGCCCAACTTTGTGGAGCTGACCGTGGCTCAGACCGAACCCGGGGTGAAGGGAGACACCGCCAGCGGCGGCAGCAAGCCGGCGACTTTAGAGACCGGCGCCGTTATCCAGGTGCCGCTCTTCATCAATGAGGGCGACCGCTTGAAGGTAGACAGCCGCACCGGCAGCTACATCGAGCGGGCCAAATAAGCGGGGTCAGACGAGCTTGACCAGGACTATCTGGCGCTTGACCCCAAAGGAGCGGGCTTTCTGGTCGGAGTGCATGAACACGTCGGCTTTCAGGGACCAGCGGGGGGCCATGCGGTCGTGAAATTCGAAGACCCCCAGGCCATGCAGGAGTACCCGGTCGCCAAAGTTCAACGCCAGGTCTCGTTCCACATCCCGGCTGACCGCGACCATGCCTTCCTGGACCCGCCTGCCCGAGGCGGTGACATTATAAGGATACTGGCCGCCGCTATAGGAATAGGCGGTCACCGAGACGATGGACATGTTGACGCCCATGGTGGCCTGGGGCACCACAACTAATCCCAAACCGACAAGACAAATTATCACTAAAGTTCTCATGGTTCCCTCACGCAATTTTGGTTGATTGCAAAAAGGTTAATGGTAGCGAGCACTTAGGAGAAACCGCCAGGAAAAGAAGAAAACGCTAGCCCGGGATTTGTCGCTGGATTCTTCTTGCCGACGGCGGCTTGGACTCGATCTCGTCTGGGGAAGGCACTACGTCAGCCGGGTTTTTCACCCGGTCCCGTCCCACAATCCGCCATGTAAAGGTGAGAAAAACGAACCTATGAAAATGATTGGTTGATGGTTGGTGAATGCCTATCCCAAATTCAAAGATGTGTCAAGAAAATTTTTCACAAAAAATTTCATCTCATTGATTTTTCAATAGAATTTAATCAGCTCAATTTGTCCTTTTCCGCACAATACCCCTGTCAAAATTGCCTGAAATTAGATAACTTATCTAAAATTCTGCTCTTTTCCTATTGCAAGGGGGATTATTCCCTGATTAAAAAAAAGGGCCGGGGAGAGCAACACCCCCCGCCCCTGAAGGTATCTCACCAGGACTGTGGCGCCGCAGAATTATGCCTAATCAGGTCAGGCCCCCTTGGAAATTCGAGGCTCCGACGGCTTGGGGGTCCCACCTGGCCTTAATGCTTGGGACCTGCAACCTTGCAGGTTCTTCAGATTTTTCAGGAGCCTCCGAACCCCACCGTGCTTTTGCCGTCTTCCACCAGGACCGGTACTTTCCTGACTCCCTGGGAAAATTTCAGCATTTCTTCCAGATTGCTGGGGTCCTGAAGCACATCGCGATAATCCACCAGGCAGCCTTCCTGGACCTTGACCTCCCGGGCCTTTTGGGTATACGGTCAGCTGCTTTTGCCGAAAATGATGATCTCTTTGGCCACGGTCGCCTCCTTCATTTGCCTAAATAATACACCCGGATATTGAGAAAATCCACCAGGTTCAAGATGACCAGGGGGTTCTCCGAGAGGGTGTACTGCACCCCCTCGAAGCGGGGGCTGACTTTCTTCTTGATAAGGGTAATAGCCTCGTCCCCCAACCGCGGGTTTTGGGGAACCGCCTGGCGCAGGTAGCCGCTGATAAACTGGGCGTGGCGCTGAGCCAGGTCCTGGCACTTCTGGCGGAGTTGCACCCGGAGGGGCTTCAAGGCATCCTCGAAGAAATCGCCGATGTCTTCGTATTTGGCTTTGATCTGGCCGAAGTTCCATTGCCGCAACTTCTGGTAATCGTCGGTGGTCTTACCTCCCAGTTTGTCCATGGACAGGTCAACAATGTTGATGTTGGGGACCCCCGGCCCGCTGGAAGGCAGGTTGGCCACCCTGACCACCATCTCCGGGTACCGGCTGCTGGTCAGATTGAAGCTCCGGGTCAGCTGCTTGCCCGGAGTATCGTAACTTTTAGCCTTGCTCACGGTGAAGCCCTCTCCCCGCAGAAAGTCCCACAGGCCCCGGGCCTGAGGTACGAGTTGGTAGAGCTCGCCAAATTCCCCGGTGGGGGGCGGACCGCTGGCCTCGGGGGCGGCCGGTTCCGGGGGGGGCGGTGTGGCCGGGAGGGCTTCCCGGGTCCTGGTTTCAGGACTTGCCCCGTAGGTCTGCTCGGCTTGGGGTGCGGGCTCGGGATATCCCGCCGGCGGCAGTTCCTTGGCCGGGACGGCATTGGGGTCGAACCGCAGGCCCAGGCGGAACATGGCCAACCCCTTGGCCATAGGCTGTAATTCCCGGGACATGAGGTAAGGCCGGTCCGGAAACATCTCGACAATGATTTTGACCCCGGTGGCCGAGACCTCGGTTCTGACGCTTTTCACCAGGGTCTCGTCCCCGGCCAGGGTCTCGGGCAGCTTGGCGGCTTGAGCCTGGGGGAATTCTATCACCACCTCGGACCGGTTTGCCCCGGTGTAAGGCGTCACCCGGGGATTGGCGGCCTGGTCTAGGATCACAGTCACCATGGTCCGTTCACCCACCCGGCTGATACCCAGGTTGCGAACTTCGACGCTCCGGGGCGCGGCCGGCGCCGGGGAGGGCAGCCCCCAAACCAAAGCCAGCCCCAATATCAGAAGGATCCCTCCGGCCTGCCGCCAACAGCCGCGGCCAGAAAGGGTCAGCAGTTTCAACCCCGAAAATCTCATACCGCCACTCATAAAAAATTCACTCCCCGAGGAGGATTTCCCGGAGTCCAAAGGCCAGCAAGGGCAGGAGTCTTCCCGGACTATAGACGGACTAGGCAAGGAAGGCAGGAGAGAAGCTTACGCCCCTGAAAAACTAGGAGCCTCCTGCCTTCACCCGTTCGAATAAGAGACAATGCTCGGTGGGACAGCTGGGGTTCCATTGGCCGGTCAGATCCACCATCAGCTTTTTGCCCCCCTCGGAAGGGATGGCATGAAGGATCCCGCCCTCCTTGTTATAGAGCCAAATGTGGTCACTTTCCACTCGCCACTTAAATTTGATGGCAATCCCTTCTTTTGCCAAACTCCAGGTGGCCTCGCCGTTATCCTTGAGCTCCAGATCGACATGCCCTTTCCCGGCATAGGGTTCTACGGAACGATAGCTCCCGGCATAGGATTGCCGGGATTCGCCGCAACCCGCCAGGAAGAGCCCGCATAAAAGCAGGCCTAAGATGGCGCCCGATATCGCCAAGCCTCTTTTCATATCTTTTTCTCCCGCCAGATGAAGCCTCCCCGGTCAAGGACGAAGAGTTTGTCGTAGAAGAAGACCTGCAGGGCCATGACCAGCATCCCGGTGTTCTTGAGAACCTTCCACCAGGTGACCGGCTCCCCTGCCTCCCCCACACAGCCGCAGGTGATGGGAAGCCCCTGTAATATAACCTTCACCAGGCCGATGATGAAGATGATGTTCATGCCCCCGATGATGGTGGCCGCAGCCCGGGTGCGGATGCCCAGGATCAGGAAAAGACCGGCCAGGAGTTCCCCCCAGGGGAGGGCCAGGGCCCACAGGTTAACGGCCCAGGCAGGCATCATGCCATAATCCACCACGTTCATGGCAAAGACGGCCGGCCGCATGATCTTGCTCAGGGCGAACTGCACGAAGATAACCCCCAGAAGCAAGCGGCAAAACGCCGACAGATAGGGGCTACGGCGCACCGGCGGTATCAGGATGAGCAGGAAAATACTCACCGGCAGCCATTCGATGTACCCCCCAATCCCCAGGGGCATGGCATGGACTTCTTTTTTTGGGTGTCCTTCCAGAGGGAAGGCTTGCTGCCAGGCCCCGTAATCCGAGCCCAGGACCATCACCTTATAGTCCTTGTCCTTTAAGAGGCGGGCCAATTCGAGATCGAAGCGGCGGCTGGTGCTGCCCCCGTAAATGATGAGGGGTTCGTCCTTGGGCACCTTGTCCTGTTCCAGCATGAACTGGAACATGGGGTATTGCAGGTCGAAGAACACCAGGGGCAGATTTATGGCTCCCTTGATATGGTCCTGCTCAAAAAAATTGGCCTTGCGGGCATCGACGAACACGGCCCCTTTTTTCTGGTACAAATCCACCGCCTGCTTCAGGGGAATCACTTCCACGCCGGCGAGATCCCCCTCACTGTGGATGAGGGGAATCTGGTTGTCGTTGTACAGGTTAAAGACCAGGGCCAGAATCAGGCTCAGCCCCAGGATCAGAACATAGTCGAACCAGGAAATCCGGCGCATCTTCACCTGATGCACCGTCTCCTGCTCCAGGCGCTTATCCCCCTCCACCAGCCACTGGGACAGACCGTAAATGATCTGGCGGGCCAGTTTGGGGTTTTGATCCAGAACCAAGTCGAACTCATCCTTGCCGATGGCGAGCACCGTGCTCTCTTCCACGGCCTCCACTGACGCCGAGCGGGGCTTGCCGGTCACGATGGCCACCTCGCCGAAGTAGGCCCCCGGGCCCAGCACCGTTAAATCGGTGCGGATGCCATCCAGGGTCTCCCGGTAGACCTTCAGTTTCCCGGAGAGGACCACATAAAAATGCTTGGGCAACTCCCCCTGCTTGACTACCTGGGCGCCGGCCGAGATACGCACCTCTTTACCGACCTGCTCCAGCTTCAGCTTGTCAACTTGATTCTCGGACTCGGTCATGCTTTTTCCCCCGGCAACCCGTAGGTCAGCTCCTGCCTGCTTGTCCGCCAAATACGTCCTTTTATTTATCACAGTATTGTCCCGGTGGGAACTGGAAAGAGAAGAAAACCAAAGGATATCGGTGACTCTGAACTATCTCCTCCCCGCCTGTCCTCCTTGCGCCTCTTTTTCTTGCACTATTTTTCTCATTTTGAAAAAAATTTTCCGGTCCTACCGGCCCTTCTCTCAAGGAGAGAATTTTTCCAGAAAGAAGGGCCGGGGGCGAATTTTCTCTATTTTTTTCCAAAGATATTTCAACAGGTTATATCACGTTTGGAAAATGTGAGTTGGCAAGGCCTTTGCATGTTGTGCCTGCCAGAGCAAAAATTCATTAACCTTTTGCGAGGTAACATCCGCCATGCGATCCTTAACCGGCAGCCTCACCTGGAGCACAGGGAAATGGGCTTCCGCAGAAGAGCAGCGCTTACAGGTCCTGGACCTCATTTTGAAGATTCTGGTCCCGGCTTTCTTATTAGTCTGTTTCGCCGCCGCCGCAAAGTTCGGCTCCTTCAGCGGCTATCTGAATCTTGTCAACCGCTCCAGCTATGCCACGCCGCTGGTGGGACTGGCCTCCGGCTTTACCCTGGTGGTCCTGGGTTTCCAGGCCTTGCGCACCTTCCTGTGGCTGCGCTACAAACCGTATCCCTTGCCTCAAGGGCCTCTCCCGAAAGTGACCGTCATCGTCCCGGCTTACAATGAAGGGGCCATGGTGGAAAAGGCCTTGTACTCCGCGGTGGCCTCGGACTACCCGGCTGACCGCCTGGAGATCATCTGCATCGATGACGGCTCCAAAGACAATACCTGGACATATATCGAACGGGCCCAACAGCGCTTCCCCCACCTCATCAAGGCCATCCGCTTCCCGAAGAATCAGGGCAAAAAGGAAGGCCTCTATACCGGTTTTTCCCAGGGCACCGGGGACTATTTCGTCACCATAGACTCCGACAGCGTCATTGCCCCTGACACCATCAAGCAGGTCATCGCCCCCATGCTGCACGACTATAAGGTCGGCGCGGTGGCCGGCAACGTCAAGGTGTACAACCGCTTCCGGAGTATTTTGGCCCGCATGCTGGCAGTGCGCTTTGTCCTGGCCTTCGATTTTCTCCGGGCTTCACAGTCCATGTACGGCTTTGTTACCTGCACCCCCGGAGCCCTGTCCGCCTACCGCCGGAGCGCCATCCTGCCGATCCTGGAGAAATGGCGCCAACAGACCTTCCTGGGTGCCCCCGCCACCATCGGCGAGGACCGGGCCCTGACCAATTACGTGGTCCGCCAGGGTTTTTACTCCGTATATCAGCGCACCGCCCGGGTGGACACCGTGGTACCGGAAACCTACAGGGGACTTTGCAAGATGTACCTCAGGTGGGACCGCTCCAACTTTCGGGAATCCTGGGTGCAGCTCTCGTTTCTCTTTAAAAAATACCGCCGGCAAGACCGGGTGCTCCCTATCCTGGACTTTTTCATCACTCAATTCGAGTTCCCCCTGACCTATCTCTTCGTGGGGCTCATGCTCCTCTCTTTTGTCACCTGCCCCATTCTCATGGTGAAATTCCTGGCGGGCCTGGGCGTCCTTACCCTGGTCTACATGTACTATTACATCCACCAGGAACGGGACGGCGAATACATCTACGGTATCCTCTACGCCTACTTTGCCTTCTTCGCCTTGTACTGGGTGACACCCTATGCCCTCATCACCCTCAAGAACGACCGCTGGCTTACCCGCTAAGGGGGGATTGCTTATATAACATAAAGGAGCGGGCGACCTGCGGTCGCCCGCTCCTTTATGTTTTGGAGCTTTCTGCGGGGAGAGGGCCAGGGACCTGAGGTCCCTGCCCTCCCCCCCGCACCCCCCTCCCAACCCTTTAAGGGGCCAGGTAAAGGCAGAGCCAGGCTCCGCCTTTACCCGGCTGATTACCCTCTCCAAGGGATTGGGGGTGGGGGCTTGGAGGGGGTAAGGGGCCGCCGCCCCTTAGCCCCCTCCCCCCAACATCACTTCCTCTAAAACCGCCCGCCAAGAGAGCCGGCGTAGCCGGTGAGCTCGACGTAGCCCTGGCCGGTTATGGCTCGCTGTTTGCTGGCGCCCTGGATGCTCACCTGTCCTTCCCAGTAGGTGATGGGGGAGGTCCCGCCGGTCCGCAGTTCCTGGTCGGCCAGGGTAGGTTGCAGCGCCAGGATATAGCCCGCCTCGGGGAGGCTGATCTGCCAGCCTGACGGGTAGGTGGCCTGGGAGTGAGGCGATTTCCAGGTCCCCGTGTTTTTGACGGTGAAGTCGGCCAGGGTCAGGTGCCGGGATTGTCCCTGGGGGTCCACCAGGGTGCCGCTGGAGGCCGGATCGAGGCTGCCGTCCTCGAGCCGCATGAGATAGAGCATAAGGTCCGACCCGTCCGAGAGTTGCAGGGAGAACCAGTCCCAGCCCACCTGGTTGGGGGCCAGCTGGCTGGAGGAGAATTCCCGGTCGAACCAGCTCGTCCCGGTGACTTCGAGAATCTGGTTTCCCAGGAAGAGCTTTCCCCGGGTGGCCAACCGGGTGATGGAGTAATAATAGCTGGCCGCCTCCGTGGATGCGGCCTTGCGGCTATAGCCTCCTTCGCCGTGCAGGACCGGCGGTTTCAGGGGAGTAAGCATAAGGTCCAGGCCGATCCCGTCCTTCCGGGCTTTCAGGTGGTGGTTCTCGCCCCTGGACTCAATATGCCA
>Ga0207862_1000667_pt1 | contig 10459 bp, 7 predicted proteins | sample LuqExpMetageno81_FD_187838 | JGI IMG/M metagenome (GOLD analysis project Ga0207862, IMG submission 187838) | Tropical forest soil microbial communities from Luquillo Experimental Forest, Puerto Rico - Sample 81 (SPAdes) | ecosystem: Environmental > Terrestrial > Soil > Tropical forest ... | reverse complement strand
GCGCCTTCCGCAATAGCGGTAGTTCCGATTCGAAGACTCGCGTCCCATCACGGAGGCGCGCTTGCGAATGGGGGAATCGGCGAACTACTTTGCCGGTGGAGCTCTGGATTTAGCGTTCGCATGAGAGAAATGCGGCAGGGGGGATGGCGGCCGCTCCACGAGTGTGACACGGGGATGATATAGCCCCTTTTTCCCATCTATTTTTTAGCCCGATACTGGCTCTTCAGGATGAACAAGCAACGCGTGATCCCGCTGATCGTGGCCACCGCCCTGTTTATGGAAAACATGGACTCGACGGTGATTGCGACCTCGCTTCCCGCGATTGCGGCCGATATCGGCTCCAGTCCGCTGACGCTGAAACTCGCGATCACCTCTTACCTTCTGTCGCTCGCCGTATTTATTCCGGCGAGCGGCTGGACAGCCGACCGTTTCGGCGCACGCATGGTATTTGCGCTCGCGGTCGCGGTGTTCATGGCAGGTTCGATCGGTTGCGCCCTTTCGGGTTCGGTCACGGATTTCGTGATCGCGCGTATCCTGCAGGGCATGGGCGGCGCGATGATGACGCCGGTCGGGCGCCTTGTGCTGCTCAGATCGATCGACAAGAGCGCATTGGTGAACGCGATGACGTGGGTCACCGTGCCGGCGCTGATTGGGCCTGTGATCGGGCCGCCGCTCGGCGGTTTTATCACCACCTATTTCTCCTGGCACTGGATCTTCCTCATCAATATTCCCATCGGGCTCATCGGCATCTTCATGGCGATGAAGTTCATCGATCCCATCAAGAGCATCAATCCCGAACGCTTCGACCTTTACGGGCTGGTTCTGGCGGGCATCGGGCTTGGGGGTATCGCTTTCGGGCTTTCGGTCGCGGGCCTCAATCTCCTGCCATGGGGTGTCGTCGCCGCCCTGGTAGGGATCGGTTCGATCTCGATGACGCTTTATGTTCTGCATGCGCGGCGGACTGGATCGCCGGTGCTCGACTTCTCCTTACTGCGGCTTTCCACATTGCGTGCCTCGATCGTCGGTGGCCTCATGTTTCGGCTGGGTATCGGCGCGTTGCCGTTCCTCTTGCCGCTCTTGATGCAGGTTGGCTTCGGTCTCACGCCATTTCAGTCGGGATTGGTGACGTTTGCCTCCGCGGTCGGCGCGATGGGCATGAAGACGCTCGCCGCGCGCATCATCCGTGCTTTCGGCTTCCGAAACATGATGACCATCAATGCCGTTCTCAGCGCGTTCTTTCTGGCAGCCTGCGCACTGTTTACGCCGGCGACGCCGCTGCTGTTGATCATGATCATCCTGGTGGTCGGCGGCTTCTTCCGCTCACTGCAATTCACCGCGATCAATACGGTTGCTTACGCGGAGGTCGAGCAGGCGCAGATGAGCCGGGCTACGACGCTGGTCAGCGTCAATCAGCAGTTGGCGGTCTCGGCGGGGGTCGCGGTCGGCGCATTCTGCGTCGAAACCACGTTGTGGCTGCGCCACCAGGACGAATTGACCGCGAGCGCGTTCCCGCCCGCCTTCCTTGTGGTGGCCCTGATCTCGGCGGCGTCCTCCTATTTTTTCTGGCAGATGCCAGACGATGCCGGGCACGAAATCTCCGGGCGCAAGGCGCTGGCGATTTCGAGCCGCAAGGGTGCGGCCAAGGAGGCTGCGCAGGAAGCGACGGTCGTTGCGACCGAGAGCACCCAGGACGCGCGGGATCAAAAACTCTAGCCCCGAAACCCCGTCGCCAGCAAATAGCGCTCGGACGAATCCTGCCGGCTCGAGGCCGGCTTCACATGCCGCACGTTGGCATAATTGCGCTTCAACTGCGCCAGCAGTTCTGCATCGGCGCCGCTCTGGAACGTCTTTGCCAGAAAGCTGCCGCCCGGTTTCAGAACCTCGGAGGCAAACAGGGCCGCCGATTCCACGAGCCCGACCATCCGCAACTGGTCGGTCTTGCGATGGCCGGTGGTGTTAGCGGCCATATCGGACATGACCATGTCGGCACGTGCGCCCAGCATAGCGACCAGCCTTTCCGGCGCGTCCGCGTCCAGAAAGTCAAGCTGCGCGAACTGAACGCCCGGAATCTCCGGCATCTCCAACAGGTCGATCGCGACTACCCTGCCTTTGCCGTCGGGAGCGCCAACGCGCTTTGCAGCGATCTGGCTCCAGCCGCCGGGCGCTGCCCCAAGATCGACCACGGTCATGCCGGGCTTTAGCAGACGGTACTTGTCGTCGATCTCGATCAGCTTGAAGGCGGCGCGCGAGCGAAAGCCCTCGCGTTTGGCCTGCGCCACGTAGGGATCGTTGAGCTGGCGTTCCAGCCAGAGCTTTGACGACAGCTTTCGTTTTCCCCCGGTCCTGACCGTCACGTGCAGGCGGCCGGTTTTGTCTTTTGCCATGTCGGAAAAACCTTAGAGCGCGCCGTCCTCACGCATCATCTCGACAAGCATCCCCTCGCGCAGGCCACGGTCGGCGACCCGCAGCCGCGGCAGCGGGAAAGCACCGCGGATTGCGTCGAGAATGGCGCAGCCTGCCAGCACCAGATCAGCGCGATCGATGCTGATGCAATTGTTGTCGGCGCGCTCCTGATAGCTCATGCCGAGCAGGCGGTCGATCGTGGCCGTGATATCGGCATCCCCCATCCAGATGCCGTCGACGCGCCGCCGGTCGTAGCGCGGAAGATTGAGGTGAATTCCGGCAAGGGTCGTCACGGTTCCTGACGTACCGAGCAAGTGCATGTCCCGAAGCTCGCGGCCGTGCTCGGCCGCAAAGAGGGCCACATGTTTCGCGACCTCGTCGACCATTTGCGCGTAGGTGTCACGCGTGACGTCCCTGCCGCCAAAATGCTCGGCCAGCGTGACAACGCCAAGCGGGATCGACATCCACGCCTTGGTGCGCGGCTCGGCGTGCGCTTCGGCCGGGTCGCGCTCTATACGAACCAGTTCGGTCGAACCGCCGCCAATATCGAAAAGGATTGCGCCGCGGCCTTTCGGATCGAGCAGCGGCGAACAACCGATTACGGCAAGGGCGGCCTCTGTCTCGCGATCAATCACCTCAAGTCGGATTCCCGTCTCGGCGGCGACCCGGTCGCGAAAGCCCTGAGCGTTCGATGCGGCACGGCAGGCCTCGGTCGCAATCAAGCGCAGACGTCTGGCTTTCCTCGACTCGATCTTGTCCCGGCAAATGCTCAAGGCGGCGATCGCACGCTCGATTGCGGCCTCGCTGATGCATCCGGTTGCGGAAACCCCCTCGCCCAGGCGAATGATCCGCGAAAACGAATCGACCACGCGGAATCCGTCGCTGGACGGGCAAGCGATCAGCAGCCGGCAGTTGTTGGTGCCGAGGTCGAGCGCTGCGTAGACGCCGGCAGCCGGAAATTGCGACCGGGCCCCTCGCGGCGCACCGGCGCCGTCTGCCACAATCGATTTTTGCGTGTCTTCGCCGGGCAGAAGGCCGTCGCGAAGCCGCGTTCCATCATTCATCCAAATTGTCTTTCCGCGGCCGGTTCCGGCGGCACTGGAATAGCTTTTTCACGGAAACTTTAGCAGCGCGGAGAGGCGGTGCAACAACCCCGCACATAGGACTATGCCTAAACTGCCATTGTCGTCTCCGGATCGGGACGTTATCTCGTTGAGGAAGCACGAATTCGCGCCAAATCAGGCTTTTCCTATGCAAGATCAGACTGCGCCCTCGACCGTCGAAAACGCTATCGCAATGCAAAAATACGGTGTCGGGCAACCCGTCCGCCGCAAGGAGGACGACACGCTCGTTCGCGGCAACGGCAAATACACCGACGATTTCAGCCTTCCCGGCCAGGCCTACGCATGGATGGTCCGATCGAGCCACGCCCACGGCATCATCAAGGGCATTGACACCTCGGCCGCAAAGGCGATGCCCGGCGTGCTTGGCGTCTGGACTGCCGCCGACCTTGCGAGTGCCAACTACAAGCCCTTTGTCTGCGGGCTCCCCTTGAAGAACCGCGACGGCTCGCCGCTTCTGCAGACCAACCGTATGCCGCTTGCAACCGACAAGGTTCGCTTCGTCGGCGACCCCGTCGCCTTCGTCGTTGCCGAAACGGTGGCCGCGGCGCGCGATGCCGCGGAGGCGGTCGAGGTCGACATCGAGCCGCTCCCTGCGGTCACCAATGCGGCCGAAGCCGCCAAGCCCGGCGCGCCGCAGCTTTATGATCACATCCCCAATAACGTCGCGCTGGACTTTCATTATGGCGATAGCGCCAAGATCGACGTGGCTTTTGCGAGCGCAGCCCATGTGACGAAACTCGACATGGTCAACACCCGCGTTGCCGTTGTGTCGATGGAGCCGCGCGTCGCGCTCGGCCACTATGACAAGACGAAAGACCGCTACACCATCCAGGTGCCGACCCAGGGAGTGTCAGGCAACAAGGCGATCATCGCCAGGATACTGAATGTACCCTCGGAAAAGGTTCGCGTGCTCACCGCCAATGTCGGCGGCTCCTTTGGCATGAAGAACCTCAACTATCCCGAATACACCTGCATCCTGCATGCCGCGAAGGCGCTCGGCCGGCCGGTGAAATGGACCGACGAACGCTCGACGAGCTTCTTGTCCGACAGCCATGGCCGCTCCCAGCTCATTCACGGCGAGCTCGCGCTCGATGCCGATGGCAAGTTTCTCGCCGTCCGCCTTTCCGGTTACGGCAATCTCGGCGCCTACATTACGGGGGTGGCCCCCGGCCCGCTGTCGCTCAACACCACGAAAAATCTGGCAAGCGTCTACCGCACGCCACTGCTCGGCGTCGACATCAAGACGGTCTTGACCAATACCACGCTGATGGGCGCCTATCGCGGTGCCGGCCGCCCCGAGGCGAATTACTTCATGGAACGATTGATCGATCGCGCCGCCGACGAAATGGGCATCGACCGTCTTACCTTGCGCAAGCGCAATTTCATCAAGTCGGCGCAACTGCCGTTCGCGGCCGCATCCGGTGTCACCTATGACAGCGGCGATTTCGGCGGCGTTTTCTCCAAGGCGGTGGAGATTTCCGACTACGCGAATTTTGCCAAGCGCAAGAGGGAAAGCCGCAAGAATGGCAAGCTGCGCGGTATTGCGGTCGGCTCTTACCTCGAAGTCACCGCGCCGCCGAGCGGCGAGCTCGGCAAGATCACCTTCGAACCCGAAGGCACCGTCAAATTGACCACGGGCACGCTCGACTACGGCCAGGGCCACGCCACGCCGTTTGCGCAGGTGCTGTCCGCGCAGCTTGGCGTCCCCTTTGAGAAGATCGCGCTCGAGCAGAATGACAGCGATCTCGTGCGCTTCGGCAACGGCACGGGCGGCTCGCGCTCGATCACCGCGACGGGAACGGCCATCGTCGAGGCGTCCGCGCTCGTGGTCGAGAAGGGCAAGAAGGCAGCCGCGCATTTCATGGAAGCTGCCGAAGCCGATATCGAATTCGCGGGCGGCCGGTTTACGATCGCCGGGACCGATCGCTCGATCGGCATCATGGAGCTCGCCGAACGGCTGCGTGACGGCAAGGTGCCCGAGGGCGTGCCTTCTTCGCTCGACGTCGATCACGCCACCAAGGAAATCCCATCGACCTTCCCGAACGGCTGTCACGTCGCCGAAGTCGAGATCGACCCCGAGACCGGCGTGGTGAAGATCGTACGTTACAGCGGCGTGAACGATTTCGGCACCATCGTCAATCCGATGATCGTGGCCGGGCAATTACATGGCGGCGTCGCGCAAGGCATCGGCCAGGCTCTGATGGAGGAGATCAATTACGATTCGAGCGGCCAGCCGATCACCGGCTCGTTCATGGATTACGCACTCCCGCGCGCGGAGGACATTCCGCCGATCGTGGTGGGCGATCATCCGTCGCCGGCCAAATCAAATCCGCTGGGCACCAAGGGCTGCGGTGAGGCCGGTTGCGCCGGCAGTCTTACGACCATCGTGAACGCGGTGCTCGACGCGCTCTCGGACTATGGCATCAAGCAGATCGACATGCCCTTGACGCCGGAAAAGGTCTGGCGCGCGATCCAGGAAGCCAAGACGAAGGCGGCGTAAGTAGCCACCATATCGCCGTCATGGCCGGGCTTGTCCCGGCCATCCACGTCTTCGGAGTCAAGCTGAGGAAAGGAATGGATGCCCGGCACAAGGCCGGGCGTGACGATTGAGTGCGAGGCGGCGATGTGCCTCTTTCTCGTCGGTTTCCTACGCCGCAGCCTGCTCGCGCGGCTGATAGATCGCAATGTGCCAGCAATGCGCAAGCGCTCTGGTGCCGTTGGCAATCACCAGCGCGTCGAGTTCGACAAACCGATGACCCTTTTTCTCGTAATTTGCGATGATCTTTGCACGTGCCGTGAGCTCGTCACCCATCTTCGCCGCGGCGAGCAGTTGCATCCGGCTGCCGACGTGAATCCAGGGTCCGAGAATCGCGTTATCGACCAGAACCTTGTTCATCACCCGCTGCAGCAACCCGGGGTGGCCTAGATTTTCCCGCTCATAGAGCGGATCAGTTTCCCTGATATCGGCGAGGTAGTCCGTCGCCTCGTGACCGGCCCAGCGGCGCGGGATCGTGCCGAGCCATTTATCGACTTGATACGAGGCGGCACTCACCGGTCGGCGCTCGGCCACGGGAGCCACCTCGGCAAAATCAGATAAAGTGAACGAGGGCACCGAAGCGGGCAACGAGGCGCTGCCGGTGGCGCAAAGCGTGCCTCGGCTTACGACTTCCAGGGTCAGCACGCCGTTATCTTCGGCCGCGGTGACTTCCGCGGTCTCGCCATCATAGACGGGTTTGACAAAACGCGCCTCGATCAGTCCGCGCTCGAGAAAGGCACGGCCCCATTTCGCGACCGGCAAATGCATCATATAGGCCATGACATCAACGCCGGGCACCAGCCCCCCGGAAAAACCGAAGCGGCGTGCCACCGTGTCGTCGTGGATCTTGTTCTCGGAGAGTTTTGAGGTGTTGTGGGCCGAGACGCGGTAAGTCTCCAACCGGCTGGACATGCTTGTTTTCCATGCGTTGATCGCGGTCGCAGCGATTATGCTACGCCAAGGAACAGGCGTGGCAAGGGGCGCTTTTCCTCGCAATTTCCGCGTGAATCGGCTACCACGCGCGCAAAACAGAGTTGAAGACTACGAATGGCGCCGCCCCTCATCCAGCTCAAGGACATCGCGCTGACCTTTGGCGGCACGCCGTTGCTCGACGGCGTCGAGCTTTCAGTGTCGCCGTCGGAGCGAGTCTGCCTGATCGGCCGCAACGGCTCCGGCAAATCGACGTTGCTCAGGATTGCCGCGGGCCTGGTCGAGCCCGACCGCGGCAGCCGCTTTGTTCAGCCGGGCGCAACCATCCGTTATCTGCCGCAGGAACCGGATTTTGCCGGTCACGCGACGACACTGTCCTATGTCGAGGCAGGTCTAGGCCCGGGCGACGACCGCTATGCGGCGCGCTATTTGCTGGACCAGCTCGGCCTTCGCGGCGACGAGGAGCCTGCGCAGTTGTCGGGCGGGGAGGCGCGCCGCGCGGCACTGGCGCGAGTGATGGCACCCTCACCTGACATTCTCCTGCTGGATGAGCCCACCAATCATCTCGATCTGCCGACCATCGAATGGCTGGAAGCAGAACTCGACAGCCGCCGCAGCGCGATGGTCCTCATCAGCCACGACCGCCGTTTTCTTGCCCACCTTTCACGTTCGACCGCCTGGCTCGACCGCGGCACGATCCGCCAGATCGATCGCGGCTTTGGTGCGTTCGAGGCCTGGCGTGACGAAGTGCTGGCGGAGGAAGAGCGCGACCAGCACAAGCTCGACCGCAAGATCGTCGAGGAAGAACATTGGCTGCGCTACGGTGTTTCCGCACGGCGCAAGCGCAATGTGAAGCGATTAGGCAACCTTCGGGCGTTGCGCGAGGCGCGCAGGAACTATCGCGGCGCGGCCGGCAATGCCACCCTCAGTGCGGCAGAAGCGGACAAATCGGGCAAGCTCGTGATCGAGGCCAAGGGCATCAGCAAGGCTTATGGCGATCGCAAGATCGTCGAGAATTTCTCGATCCGTGTGCTGCGCGGAGACCGCGTCGGCGTTATCGGTCCCAACGGCGCCGGCAAGACGACGCTGGTCAACCTCTTGACCGGGGCCATCGCGCCGGATGCCGGAAGCCTCCGGCTCGGCGTGAACATCGAGATGACGACGCTCGACCAGAATCGTGAAAGCCTCGACCCCAAGGCCACACTGGCGGAAGCGCTGACCGGCGGCCGCGGTGATCATGTCATGGTTGGCGGCAGGCCGAGGCACGTGGTCGGTTACATGAAGGATTTCTTGTTTGCGCAGGAACAGCGGGGCACGCGGCTCGAGGTTTTGTCCGGCGGCGAGCGGGGCCGCCTGATGCTGGCGCGCGCGCTTGCCAAGCCCTCAAACCTCCTGGCGCTTGACGAGCCGACGAACGATCTCGATCTGGAAACGCTCGACGTGCTGGAAGAGATGCTCGGCGACTACGAGGGCACGGTCATCCTGATCAGCCACGACCGCGATTTCCTCGACCGCATCGTCACCTCGGTGATTGCACCCGACGGTCACGGCAAATGGATCGAATATGCCGGCGGCTATTCCGACATGCTGGCGCAGCGCGGTTCGGACTTGAAGCGCGAAGCGGCGAAGGCGCCCGTTATCGAACAGAAGCAGGCAAAGCCAGCAGCGCCCTCGCCTCTGCCGAAACGCCGGCTCAGTTTCAACGAAAAACACGCGCTGGAAACGCTGCCAAAAAGAATCGCCGCGCTGCAGGCTGACATTGCCGGCCGCCAGCGACTGCTCGACGATCCCGACCTCTACCGGAAAGACCGGAAGACATTCGATGAGGCCTCGTTGGCGATCGCGAGAGCGCAGGAAGAATTGGCCGCGGCCGAAGACCGCTGGCTGGAACTGGAAGTGTTACGCGAAGAGATCGAACAGGCCTAGCTTATGACAACACCCCTCGCAGCCAAAATCGCCCGCGAATACGGAACGCCCTGCGCCGTGATCGACATGGACAGGGTCGAGCGCAACATCGCGCGGATTCAAAAGGCGTGCGAGGCAGCCGGCGTCGCCAATCGGCCGCACATCAAGACCCACAAGAGCCCGCTGCTAGCAAAGATGCAGATCGCAGCCGGGGCGAGCGGCATCACCTGCCAGAAACTTGGCGAGGCCGAGGTGATGGCAGAGGCCGGTATCGACGACATCCTGATCTCCTACAACCTCATCGGCGATGAGAAGATGGCACGCCTCGGCGCGCTGCAGCGCAAGGCCAACATGACCGTAGCCGCCGACAATTCCACCGTGATCGCCGGCCTGCCAAAGGCAGCGGAGACGTCCGGCCGGCCGCTCCCGGTCGTGGTCGAATGCGACACCGGGCGCAAGCGCGCCGGGGTCGAGACCCCGGCGGAAGCGGTGCGGCTCGCGCGCGAGATCGATGCCTCCAAGGGATTGGTGTTCGCCGGTTTCATGCTTTATCCGACCGAAACAGGTTGGGCGGAAGCGCAGAGATTTTATGACGAAGCCCTGGCCGGCGTACGAGCGCAGGGCCAGGAGGTAAAAATGGTCTCGACAGGCGGCACGCCGAACATGAAGAATGTCGGCAAGCTCAAAGGCGCGACCGAACACCGACCGGGCACCTATATCTACAACGACCGCATGCAGGTTGCAGCCGGGGTTGCGACCTGGGATGATTGTGCGCTGAACATTTATTCGACGGTGGTGAGTCGCGCCGCGCCCGAGCGCGGTATTCTCGATGCCGGCTCCAAGACCCTGACATCTGATCCGGGCGGCGGGCTCGATGGTTTTGGATTGATCCTCGAGCACCCCGAAGCCAGGATCGCGCGCTTTGCCGAAGAGCACGGCTTTCTCGATTTGTCCCGCAGCAACACCCGACCCAATGTCGGTGACGTCGTGCGGATCGTGCCCAATCATGTCTGTGTCGTCGTCAATATGATGGACGAAGTCGTGATGGTGCGCGGGGAAGAAATTCTTGGCGTGCTGCCGGTCGCGGCGCGGGGGAAGCTGCGCTGATTTTCCTCACCTTGAGGAGCACGCCCTCGCAGGTGTCTCGCGGGAAAGACCAATGCCTCATGGTTCGAGACGCGCGGCGTTTCTGCGCTCTTCACTGTGAAGGGTTGAGCCACTTCAGTGCGCCCCGCCCCGCCGCCGCGCCAGTCGCAAAGCAGGCCTGCAACAAATAGCCACCGGTCGGCGCTTCCCAGTCGAGCATTTCGCCCGCCGCAAACACGCCGGGCAGGCGGCGAAGCATGAAGTCGGGATCGAGTTCGTCGAGCCTGATCCCGCCGGCACTCGAAATCGCGCGCGCGATCGGCGCGGGGCCGACGAGCGTGAGGGGAACGTCGTTGATCAGCCGCGCGAGCTGCGCTGACGACAGCGAGGAGAGCGGAGCACCTGAGGCAATCGCCGCCTCCTGCAGCAGGCCGATCGCAACCGGCGATAGTCGCACGGCCTTCCGCAAAAAATT
>Ga0207862_1000665_pt1 | contig 10461 bp, 7 predicted proteins | sample LuqExpMetageno81_FD_187838 | JGI IMG/M metagenome (GOLD analysis project Ga0207862, IMG submission 187838) | Tropical forest soil microbial communities from Luquillo Experimental Forest, Puerto Rico - Sample 81 (SPAdes) | ecosystem: Environmental > Terrestrial > Soil > Tropical forest ... | reverse complement strand
TTCGTTAAGAGCGAAATCGATAAATGGGCAGCGCCGATTAAGGCGTCCGGCGTTAGCGTTGATTGAAGATTCGCTCACTGTCGGACCGAACCGGGCGTTCGCGATTATGCTTTGAGCGCCGCCAGCACGTCGGCGAATTTATCGCGCACTTTGGCCAGAAGCTCGGGGCTGGCGCGCGCCACGGGCGGAAAGTCCTCGAGTCGCTCAAATGGCCGGCAAGCGTCGATCACTGCGCGGGAATTCGTGGAACTGGCTCGATCGAAAATGGGGTCGAGCGGACCGCTCCAGGCCCGGCGGATGAAGTCAATATCCTCGGCGGGATCGCATCGCGTGCACATCGCCCACAGCACGTCGAAGGTGTTGGTCGGATCGACGTCGTCGTCGACCACCACGACGAAGCGGCCGAGATAGGATCCCGATTGGCAGCTCGCCGCCAGCATGCCGGCCTGGCGCGCGTGACCCGGATAGGCCTGGCGGATTGCGATCACGTTGAACAGACGAGCGCCGCCGAACTCATGACACCACACGCCGCTGACGCCGGAAAGGCCAGCGCGCTCGACCTCATCCCAAATCATGCCGGCCTTCATGACGCATTTGCTGAAAGAAAAGTCGGACGGCGGCCGCATCGGCGAAGCGACCGACAGGATCGGATCGTCGCGGAAATAGACGCGCCTGACCTGCACGACTGGCTGTTCGCTGGGCGAACTCGCGTAATATCCGGTGAACTCCCCGAACGGTCCTTCCTTGGCCACGGCCCCGGCGAACATTTCGCCTTCCAGAACGATCTCCGCATCGGCCGGCATCGGCAGGCCGTGCAGTTCGCTCAGCACCACGTCGTAAGGCGAGCCGCGATGCCCGGCGGCGTAGTCGTATTCCGAGACACCGAACTTGAGCTCGTTGCCACCAGCGAGGAACAGCAGTGGATCGTGACCGCAGCTGATCAGCACCGGACAGAGCTTGCCGGCGCGGAAATATTTTTCACGGATCTGGCGGCCATGCTTGCCCGGCGATATCCACACATTGACATGATTGCGGTCCTGCACCATCGATCGGTAGGTCGCCGCGTTGATCCAGTCTCCCTCTGGGTCGCGCATAATGACAAGATCGTCGGTGCCGATGTAGCGGCCGCCGTCAAGCTCGTGCAACCGCGGCACCGGAAATTTCAATAGATCGACTTGCTCGTCGCGATCGACATTCTGCAGCACCGGCCCGTTGGGCACGACGTTCGGCGGGATTGGCCGGTGAATCTTCATGCGATCGCGATAGGCGCGCACGACGTCAAGCGGATGCTGGGGGACCGGGAAGCCGAGCGCTATCGCCAGTCGTTTCGAAGAGTTGGTGGCACCAGAGAACAGCCGCATCCCCTTCGGATAACCCGGGATGTCTTCGAACAGTATGGCGGGCGGCTCGGACTTAGCGTGGTTGACGATTTCGGTAAGTGCCCCAATCTCGAGATCCCAGTTGGCGCCGTTAATCTGCAATAATTCGTCGGCAGCCCGCGTTCGTTCGATGAATTCACGCAGGTCCGCGTGGGCGCGATCGTAGACGTTGTAGCTTCGAGGCTTTGCGGGATCGAGCACGCGTACTTTCCCCCTCCCAACCGATGACGGTCCTGGCCAATGATGCGGCTATCCGCATTGGTTTTTTGGGAAGGCGCATTGACCTAAATCAAATAGAATCCCAAACAGTTGCGGGCAATCGAGGAGGCAGCGTTTGCGTTAGATCAAGGCGGTGGCGGCTCGAAAGTCTATTTTTCACCTGCGTTTTCGAGCAGAGCCGATGAGCGAGCCGGAACGAGCAGCGGGTTTCGAGATCCTGGACCGCCAGGACTTTTCAGACGCGACTTATTCGCTGGTCATCCGCCATCCACGGATGGCCAAAGCGGCACGACCGGGCCAGTTTGTCATTGTCATGTTGCACGGGGCCGGCGAGCGAATTCCGCTGACAATTGCGGATTTCAATCGCCAGGCGGGCACGATCACGCTCGTCATCCAGGCGGTCGGCAAGACAACCAAAGAAATGCAACAAACCTGCAGGGCGGGAAGTTTCCTTCATGCACTGGTCGGCCCGATGGGGATGCCGAGCGCGCTGACGGGGCGACGCAAGGTAGTGTGCGTCGGCGGAGGGCTCGGCGTCGCACCGATCTTTCCCCAGGCGCGCGGCTTCAAGGAGAACGGCGCGTACGTCATCGGCATTGTCGGGTTTCGCACCAAGAAGCTGATCTTCTGGCAGGAAAAATTCCAGGCTTGCTGCGACGAATTGATTCTGTGCACCGACGACGGTTCGGCCGGCATCAAGGGTTTCGTCAGCGACGGAATCAAACTCGCCATCGACCGGCATCGCGACATCGACGAAGTTATCGCCATCGGTCCCCCGGTGATGATGCGGGCTTGCGCCGAGACGACCCGGCCGCGCGCGATCAAGACCGTCGTGAGTCTCAACCCCATCATGGTCGACGGCACCGGAATGTGTGGCGGCTGCCGCGTCAAAGTCGGCGGTGCGGTCAAATTCGCCTGCGTCGACGGTCCCGATTTCGACGGCCACCAGGTCGATTTCCACGACTTGGTGATGCGGTTGGGTCGTTACGCCGTGCAGGAGAAGGCGGCCGTGCAGCGATGGTCGGAAAACTGCCGCATGAAAGAGCCGGATTTCTCGCTCGACGTATTCGAGACGCCCGATCCGTTTGAACAGGTGCTGGGCGGCTAGATCGAGATCCTTCATGGCGAAAAAGCGAACCATACGGACCATTCCGCAGCAGCGCACCGCAGTGCGCGAGCAGGAGCCTGCACAGCGGGTGCGCAATTTTGCCGAGGTGAATTGCGGCTACACACTCGAGCAGGCGCTCAACGAAGCGGATCGTTGCCTGTTGTGCCCGGAGGCGCCTTGCGTCGCGGGCTGTCCGGTCAGCATCGATATTCCCAACTTCATTCAGAAAATCGGCGAAAAGAATTATCGCGGCGCCTACGACGTAATCACCGATACCAATCTGCTGGCCGCCGTGTGCGGGCGGGTCTGTCCGCAGGAAACCCAGTGCGAAGGCGTCTGCGTTGTCGGCGATTCGCTCGAACCGGTGGCAATCGGCCGGCTTGAGCGCTTTATTGGCGATCTGGCCATCGTCGAAGGCTGGACCAACATTCCCTACATCGAACTGAACGGCTTGCAGGTCGGCGTCGTCGGTTCGGGTCCCGCCGGCATGGCCTGCGCTGCCGACATGGCGAAAGCCGGCTGCAATGTCACGGTCTATGAGGCCTTCCACGAGGCCGGCGGCGTGTTGAAATACGGCATTCCTGAATTTCGCCTGCCCAACAACGTGGTCGATGCCGAGATCGGCAAACTGCTCAAGCTCGGCGTCAAATTCGAGTGCAACACGCTGGTCGGACGCCTGTTCACCATCGAGCAGATGATTTCCGAAATGGGCTATGACGCAGTGTTCATCGGCGTTGGCGCCGGCTACCCGAGCTTCATGGGCATTCCAGGCGAATCCCTCAACGGCGTGCTGTCGGCCAATGAATTGCTCACCCGCTGCAATTTGATGCATGCCGGCGACTTCCCCAAGCACGACACGCCGCTGCAGCTCGGGCGCCGTGTGGCCGTGATCGGCGCCGGCAACACGGCGATGGATGCGATGCGTGTCTCGCTGCGGCTGGGCGCCGAACAGGTTCACTGCATCTATCGGCGCACGAAGGCCGAGGCTCCGGCGCGTGCCGAGGAGCTGCATCACGCCGAGGAAGAAGGCATTGCATTCCATTGGCTGACTAGCCCGGTCGAATTGCTCGACGACGGCCGCGGCGGCGTGCGCGGCATGCGCTGCATCCGCATGGAGCTTGGCGAACCCGACGATTCGGGACGGCGCCGGCCGCTGCCGTTGGAGGGCAGTGAGTTCGAATTCGATTGCGACACCGTGGTGTATGCCATCGGGACCAATGCCAATCCGATTCTCGGGCAAACCTCGAAGCTCAAGCTCAAGAAGCGCGGCTATATCGAGGTCGACGAAAATCTCGCGACCTCGATCATGGGCGTTTTCGCGGGCGGCGACATCGTCACTGGTGCCGCAACCGTCATCGAAGCAATGGGCGCGGGCCGCAAGGCGGCGCGCAGCATGAAACGCTATCTCGGTCTGCGCGATACCGATGTGGTCTACCGGCCCGAACGGATCGGCAGCGAGCATACGCTGTTCGGCATCGATCTCGGCGAACGCAACTACGCGCGGCTGCGGGAGGTCAGGGTCTGATCCTGTGCCGCCGCGCGCGTGAAGGCGACAAGAGGCGCAAAGGGAAATGAACGACGCTGCCACTCTTGAAAAGCCAAGCGGAGATGTCACGCAGTTGCCGCGCGCCAAGCGGCCCGTGCGTACCGTCGAGCTGCCCGAGTCCATCATCGAAGTCGTCAGCGATTCCGGCGAAGGCGCGCAGCGCTGCGGTCAATCGCTCGGTTCCGTCGCCGCCAAGTCGGGCAACGGCGTGTGGACGGTTGAGATTATTCCCGCGGAAATTCAGCCGCCGGCGCGCAGCGTCGCCGGAGCCAGCGGCAATCGCGTGCGCATCGGCTCCCGCCCGGTCACCAATGGCGGCGACGAGGCCGATCTGGTGGTCGCCTTCAACGAGCAGGTGCTGCTCGGGCGCGTGCGCGCGGGCGAGCTCAAGCCCGGCTGCATTATTCTCTTGGAAAGCATGTGGCGCAATGATCGCAATCCGAGCGTGGTCGCTTCCTACGTCGCGACCCGCGACAAGCTCCTGGAGGCGGGCTACCGGGTCTACGAAATTCCGATGGAGCAGGAATGCCGCAAGCTGGTCTCCGACCCGCGCCGCGGCAAGAACATGTTCGTGCTCGGCATGCTCTGCAGCATCTACAGCCTCGATCTCGAGCTGGCGCGCGAGCAGATCGCCATTACCTTCGGCAAGAAGGACCAGAAAGTCATCGAGGCCAATATCGGCCTGCTGGAGGCTGGCTGGCATTGGGCAGATGCCAATCTCGACTTCCGTTATTGGATACCGCCGGCGCACGTCGCGCAGCCGCAGCTGGTGGTCAACGGTAATACCGCGCTGGCGCTTGGCGTCCTCGCTTCCGGCATGGAAATCTGCGCGATGTATCCGATCACTCCGGCCACCTCGGTATCGCACTATCTCAGCGACGTGTTCGAGCGCGTTGGCGGCCTGGTGCACCAGGCGGAGGACGAAATCGCGGCTTGCGCCTTCGCCGTCGGCGCCTCCTATGCCGGCAAATGCACGGCCACCGTGACTTCGGGCCCCGGCTATTCGCTCAAGCAGGAGGCAATCGGGCTAGCGGTCATGGCGGAGATCCCGATGGTGGTAATCAATGTGCAGCGCGGCGGTCCCTCGACCGGCCAGCCGACCAAAGGCGAGCAGGGCGACCTGCTGACCGCCATCTACGGCAGCCATGGCGACGCGCCCAAGGTCGTGATGGCGGCGAGCAGCATTGAGGACTGCTTCTACTCAGTGATCACTGCCCGCAAGATCGCGGAAACCTTCAATATGGTGGTAGTGCTGCTGTCGGATGCCAATCTGGCGACCGGACAGCAACCGTTCCCGCGGCCGAAATTCAGCGAGGGCTGGCTCGCTCCGCCGATCGATCAAAGCGCGGTCGCCGAGGGTAGCAAGCCCTACGATTGGGATCGGGTCACCGGTCTCGCCCGCCGCTTCATGCCGGGCCAGCCGCACGGCATGCACACGCTGACTGGGCTTGCCCACGACCGCGACAGCCACGTCGCCTATGACCCGCTGAGCAACGAAGAGGGCCTGCGCCACCGCAGCCTCAAACTGGCGGCGCTGCAGAAGACCTTGCGGCCGCTGCAAGTGTTCGGCGACGGCAGCGGCGATCTTTTGGTCATCGGCTGGGGCAGCACCAAAGGCGCGATCGAGGAAGCGGTCGCGCGGTTGCGAGCCGATGGGCTGAAAGTGTCATCGCTGCACCTGCAGTTCCTGCAGCCGATGGCGCCCGGCCTGAAAGAGATCATGCAGCGCTTTCGCAAGGTAATGACGGTCGAGAGCAACTGGTCCGACGATCCGAGCGACGAAATCGTCGACGCGGAAAACCGCCGTTATTCGGCGCTGGCAATGATGCTGCGCGCACGCACCCTGATCGACGTCGACTGCTGGACCGAGGTGCGAGCGCGCCCCATCAAGCCCGGCATAATTGCCGAGGCGCTGCGCGCGAAATTGCAAGAGTGAGGCGGCGATCATGACATTGGAGGTTACCAATTGCCTGCTCCGGATGTACGAGGAGCATCATAACCTGGAGGATTATCAGGGCGGCGTTCCGCGCTGGTGCACCGGCTGCGGCGACAATGCCATCTTGACGGCGATGCAGCGGCTTTGCCGTGACAACGACCTGCGTCCAGAAAAGACCGTGTTCGTCTCCGGCATCGGCTGCTCCAGCCGGCTGCCGCACTACATGCGTACCTACGGCTTCCACGGCATCCACGGCCGCGCCCTGCCGGTCGCCGAGGGCATCAAAATGGCCCGCCCCGACCTCCACGTGTTTGTCAACACCGGCGACGGCGACTGCTGCAGCATCGGCGCCGGGCACTGGATCCACGGCATCCGTTACAACATGAACATGACTATGGTGCTGCACGACAACCACGTCTATGGGCTCACCAAAAAACAGGTTTCCCCGACTTCGCCGCGCGGCCTGAAAAGCAACACCACGCCGCGCGGCGCTTATCTTGAGGCGCTCAATCCGCTCACCGTCACGCTCGGCGTTCAGAACGTCTCGTTCGTCGCCCAGGCGGTCGATTGGATCCCCGAGGCGCTTTACGACGTCCTGAGCATGGCATTCCGCCACCGCGGCTTCTCGTTCGTGCGCGTGATCCAGCGCTGTCCCGAGTTCCTGCCGAACATGTTCGATCCGTGGCTGCAGAACCCGCAGAAGACCCTACTCCTAACTCACGAGCGCGGGCTGCATGTCAGCGCCAACATGGCCAAGGTCTACAACAACCGGAAGGAACACGATCCGCTCGACCTCGACCGCGCGCGCGAAGTCGCCTCGGCGGAGGATCCGATCCCGGTCGGGCTTCTCTATCAGAACCCCGCGGTGCCCTGTTACGAGGACTTGCGCCGGTCCGGGCAACTGCGCACGGCCGATTATGTGCGCGCCGGGCTCGAGGCTGAATTCGACAAATTCACGGTGTGGCCAGCGGAGCAGGAGCGATCGAAGCCGGCGGCATGATCAATGTGCCGACCGGTCGGGATGGTCCCGGCGGCGGCAGAGAGCTGCAGACGATGCAAATGAACGTCGATCTTGAAGCCCAAACAGTCGACCCGCTGGTCTTTTATCTGACCGGAAAGCGGCCAGCCACCGGCCCGGATGCGCTCGTGGGACAGCGGCCGGCGCTGCTTGCTGGTTACGCCGACCTGACCCGACTGCGTTACGATTTCCCGCTGGTGCTGATCGAAGGCAAAACCGACGGGGCGCCCGTCCGCTCGCTGTCGAGCGTGGTCGACAATCTCTTGCAGAAGATCGCGCCTCCGGGCATGGAGAGCGAGCAGCTCCGCAAAATGATCCTGCGGCTCGAGCGCGAGATCCGCGCGTTGGCGGCGGCCGGCGCCAGCGGGCGTTTGTCGGAGCTATGGGACGAGGCTGCGGCGCGTTTGGAGAAGTCCGACCAGACGTTCGGCAAGTCCGTACGCATCGCCCGGGCTGCCCTCGAAATCGACGGCACGGTGCTCGACTGCCGCGCCGACATGGCGACCGGCTTTATTGCGCATCTGTGGTCGGCGGTGCAGGCCGATAAGGCGCAAAAATTCCGCGTCACCGCGAGCCGGCTGGCGGTCCGGCTTGCCGATATTTTGCGCGCCGACCATTTGCGCTCCGCCGCAGGCCGGAACGCGGAAAGTCTCATGGCCGCCATTGGGCTGGCGCACCAAGCGCTGTTCGATTTCGCCGCGCTCGCGAAAGTGCTACCGAAATCATCGCCGGGCGAAGCGCTGTCGGACAGCCGGCGCCGCCGTATCGAGTCGGCGCTCGCGGTGTTGAACGGCCAGCGGTTCTTTGCGCCGGCGCCGGGCCAGGCGCGGCCCGAAGGAGCCGCCGAACCTTATTCGTTCCACTTCGATAATTGCGCCGACGCGATTGCCGCTTACCGCGCGCGGCTGCCGGAACTCGCTGAGCTATTGAAAGCGATGGCGATCGCCGAACTCGAGGTGGATGGCGCCTACGTCGAGGGTAAGCACGACGTCGTTTTCGCCGGCTTCGACGCCGGCTCGCTGAGCCCGCGGGACCTCGCGTTGTTCCCCGACTACTTGGTCACCATCCGCGAGGGCGGCACCTCCCTCGACCACGCCATGTTGATGGACGCACTGTCTTCCGACCTGTCGTTGAAGGTCGTTCTGCAGGTCGGCGATCTGGCCGCAGAGGCGCCGGCAGGAAACGGTCACGCTTCGGGATTGCGCGGCACGCAACTCGCCACCCTGGCAGTGGCTTTGGGCGAGGCCTTTGTCCTGCAATCGGTAAGCTCGAACCTTTATCAGCTCAGGGAACGCGTCCTGCGCGGGCTGAGCTTTGCCGGGTCGGCTTTGTTCTCGGTGTTTTCAGGCGTCGCCGCGCAACAAACCTCGTTGCCGCTCTATCTGAGCGCAGCCGCGGCCATGCAGTCGCGGGCGTTTCCGGCGTTCAGTTACGATCCGTCTGCCGGCCGCGATATGGCGTCGCGGTTCTCGTTGGAAAACAACCAGCAACCGGAAGCCGATTGGCCGGTCCAGGTGTTTGAATATGCCGATCCCGAGATGCAGCGCATCAGTCAGCAGGCTGTGTTCACGTTCGTCGATTTTCTGGTTTGCGATCCGCGTTATCACGGCCACTTTGTTGCGGTTCCCCGTGGTTTTCAGGCCGAACGAATGGTGCCGGCGGCAGAGTGGGTCGGCCGGCCGTCGGCGGATGCGTCCGGTTCAGTTCCTTATGTGCTGACGGCCGGCAGCGACAACGTGCTTGCCCGCGCCATCGTCGATGATCGAGCGATCGGCGCCGCGCGGCGCTGTCTAGAGAGGTGGCGCCGGCTGCAGGAGGCGGGTGGCATCCGCGATTCCCACGCCGAGCGGCTAATTGAGCGCGAAAAGAAAATCTGGGAGGAACAAAAGCGGCAGGAATTGGCAAGCTCGACAACGGCCGCCGCGCCGATCCCGGCAATCGCTTTGCCGGCAGCGGCAACTCAAGCGGAGCCGGCAGCTGCAACGGCGCAACGGTCACCCGACGAAGCCTATATCGAAACCGAGCGTTGCTCGACCTGCAACGAATGCACCCAGATCAACGACCGCATGTTCGCCTATAATGGCAACAAGCAGGCCTACATCGCCGACATCAGGGCGGGCAGCTACGGACAACTGGTCGAGGCAGCGGAAAGCTGCCAGCTCGGAATCATTCATCCGGGCAAACCGATCGATCAGGCCGAGCCCGGGCTGGACGATCTGATCAAGCGGGCCGAGCCGTTCCTGTAATCCGGTGCTGCTGCCGTTGCCGTGGTCATCGCTGGCTGCCCGCGAAGTACAGGCCACGCGTGAAGAGAGCTTCCACCCGCTTATCCGGGCACAACTATGATGCCATCCATTATGTCGGCCACAGCCCTAACTGACCGATTTGACCGCGCCTTGTTATACGCAACCCATGTCCACGGTGGTCAGGTGCGTAAAGAAACGACCATCCCTTATGTCGCGCATCTTCTCGCAGTAGCGGCAACGGTTCTGGAGTATGGCGGCTCGGAAGACATGGCGATTGCCGGGCTCTTGCATGATGCGGCGGAGGACCAAGGAGGCGAGCCGCGTCTGGTAGATATTCGCAACCGCTTTGGCGATCGCGTGGCGGACATTGTGCACGCATGTTCGGATAGCGTGGTCAATACGGCCGCCGGTGAACAAAAGCACGACTGGCGGACGCGCAAAACGCGATACATTGAGCATTTGCAAACCGTTGATCGAGAGACGCGTTTGGTTTCGTTATCGGATAAAGTTCACAACGCGCGCTCGATTCTTCGCGACTTGCGCAAACCAGAAGTCGGCCCGGCTGTATGGAGCCGATTCGGGAAACGACCTAAAGAGGATACGCTTTGGTATTACCGCGAATTGGCAAAGGCGTTTCAAGAATTGTTGCCTGGCCAGCTTGCCGAAGAGCTGATGGAAATTGTGATCGTGCTCGAAAACGAATAGGCCGGTCTCGCCAGACCTGGTCAATGTGACATCGGCATCGCGAAGGAGCGGTCCTGGGACTGACAACCTCTCAGACAAGCTCTCAGACCCGGCCGGACCTGATTTACCCACCGCAAACTTGCTGGGAATGAAGTGCGAGCCCGGAATGGCCCCCTCCTTGATAGTGAGTGGCGAATAGCGAATAGTCGAAGGGCAAAGCTCCTACTCGCTATTCACCATTCGCTATTCGCCATTCGCCCTTTTACGCAACTTTTCCCATTGTCATTCGTTTAGGATACTGCCTTTCCCACCTCGACTCGCGTCG
>Ga0207862_1000662_pt1 | contig 10501 bp, 11 predicted proteins | sample LuqExpMetageno81_FD_187838 | JGI IMG/M metagenome (GOLD analysis project Ga0207862, IMG submission 187838) | Tropical forest soil microbial communities from Luquillo Experimental Forest, Puerto Rico - Sample 81 (SPAdes) | ecosystem: Environmental > Terrestrial > Soil > Tropical forest ... | reverse complement strand
TTCTTTACCAGAAAAAACAGGCAGATAATGACCCTGACGGGGTCAGGAATCACTCATCTATTTTGTTACGTATACAGAGCAGGTATCTTGTCATTTCGGCGCAATCGGTTTTTCATCGATCCAACTAGTGAGGGTACATTTTTAGATCTCACCCGCGAGGTGTGTGCCCCATGACTTTGGTCAGCCCCAAGATTTATCTCGAGAGCCTCGCTCTAGGACACTGCCTGGGCTTGGTCTTGAAAGGAGGGGAAGATAGCCGGGATGCACCGCGCAGTCTGACGCAAAAAGGGCCATCTGGTCGAATCCATGCGATAAGAAGGAGGCCATCACTGGTTCATAGTGACCAAAGCCGGAGGACCGCCGAGGCGCCAATAGGAGATTTCATTTGAGGGAACCTATGACAAGCTATTAGGAAATTTTTTCCTGAACCAGCAACATTTCTCTTTACTTTTATTAAATTAATATATATTGTTGCGCTCAGAAATGCTCAGAGCCAAAAAGGGGAAGTGAGAGCCCCACGAATATGAGAAGCTCTATAAAAGAATATTTCATTTCCATGATGTGCTGCATGGGCATGCCTGACCTCTATGGGAGGGGGGGTCCGCCTATGTGAACGTCATTTGATTCCGTTTTACAGGCAAGGTCGCCCACTACCCATAGAGGTCTAGTGGGTTTTTTGTTTTTTTACCATGAGCAAAAACTGGAAAATCCGGTTGGCTCCAACTCACCAACCGGCTGGGAATTGCGGTCAATCTGAAAAATGGAAGAGGGAGGTTATCATGGCTAAGACGATTCAAGAGATCAACGAGAAGATCAGGCGAGGTAAGGCCGTGGTCTGCACTGCCGAGGAAATCATCGGCGTGGTCAAAGAAAAAGGTTTGAAACAAGCGGCCGCCCAGGTGGATGTGGTCACCACAGGCACTTTCGGGCCCATGTGTTCCTCCGGCGCTTATTTCAACATGGGCCATTCCAAGCCCCGCATCAAGATGGGGGGCGGCCGGGTCACTTTGAACGACATCCCGGCCTATGCCGGGTTTGCCGCGGTGGATCTTTTCATCGGAGCCACTGCCATTGCCGAGGATGACCCCAGGAACAAAGTCTTTCCTGGGAAGTTTATTTATGGTGGCGGCCATGTGATCGAGGACCTGGTGGCCGGTAAAGATGTTCGCCTCACGGCCAATGCTTATGGCACTGACTGCTACCCCCGCCGCGCTCTGGACACCTGGATTCGACTGACGGACATGAATGAGGCGGTGCTCTTCAACATGCGCAACGCCTATCAGAATTACAACGTGGCCGTGAACCGGGGGGACCGCGTCATTTATACCTACATGGGGGTTTTGCAGCCCAGGATGCGCAATGCCAACTACTGCACCGCCGGCCAGTTCAGCCCCCTCCTAAACGATCCCCTGTACCGCACAGTGGGGGTGGGAACCCGCATCTTCCTGGGCGGCGGCGTCGGGTTTGTAGTGAGCCAAGGCACCCAGCATAACCCGGGGGTGCGGCGCACAGAAAGAGGGGTGCCTAAGGTGCCTGCAGGAACCCTGTCGTTGACTGGCGATCTGAAGCAAATGAGTCCTCGCTGGCTTCGGGGCGCGTCCTTCACCGGCTACGGCGTCACCTTGACCGTAGGGGTCGGTCTTCCCATCCCTATCCTGGACGAGGAAATCCTCCATTTTGCCTCAGTGAGCGACGATGACCTCGTCGCGCCGGTAGTGGATTACAGCGAAGCCTATCCCAACTGCCAACCAGAAATTCTTGCCGAGGTGACGGTAGCCCAGCTCAGGTCAGGAGAGATCACCGTAGATGGGAAAAAGGTAATTACCGCTGGACACTCTTCCTACGCCAGGGCACGGGAAATTGCCTTGACTTTGAAACAATGGATCGAGGCGGGAACCTTTCTGTTGACTGATCCCGTGGCCCATATCCCTGCCCCGGAGTCCGGGTATGCCTTCAAACCTTTGAAGGAGCGGCCCTGGGAGCCACCGCAGGAAATTTCTGACAATTGACCCGCTACGGGTTTGAGAGGAGCCAACCATGCCGAAAAAGAAAGTGGTATTGAACTTTCCGCCGCATCTCATCGACCAGCCGATAATCTCCCATTTGATTCGGGATCATGGTCTGGAAGTCAATATTCTTAAAGCTCGCATTACTCCCAACGAATGGGGCCGGATGGTGGTGGAGTTGAGAGGCAATGGGGGAAACTTGGAGGACGGCCTGAATCACCTGGCCCAGACGGGAGTCGTCGTCGAACCCCTGGCCAGGGAGATTAGGTGGCTGGAAGAGCGCTGTGTGCAATGTACCGCCTGCACAGCCCCCTGCCCTACCCATGCCCTTGGAGTGGAGCGTAGCGACATGACGATAACCTTTGACCGGGAACTATGCATCGCCTGCGAGCTCTGCCTGAATGCGTGCCCCTATGGGGCCATCGAAATGTCCTTTGACTAATTACTTATGAGGGGCAAGCCCTTGCAATCCGGGGAAAGGGTTTCACTCGCCAAACTCGCTGGGGGATTCCGGCCATGGAACCGCGAAGGTTTGCCCTCATCTCAGGAGGTCGCCCATGTCAGGAATTTATGACGACAACATTCTCAGTATCGGCAATACCCCCCTGGTGCGCCTGAACCGGATTCCCAGGGGTCTTCCTGGAACTATCGTTGCGAAAATCGAAGGGCGCAATCCGGCTTATTCGGTGAAATGTCGCATCGGCGCCTCGATGATCTAGGCCGCCGAAAAGGAAGGCAAGCTCCAAACAAAGACAACTCACCCAATATTCTAATAAAATAGACCATCCAGAATGGTCAAAACAACCATATGAAAATGGTCACCCAGTTTATATGACTTTTTTGTTTTTTCTTGTTTATTAAGGCAAAATGGCCGTGTCTTTTTCTGGAAAGATAGGTCAGGTAGTAATCCTCCGACGCGGTGCTCAAACCCCATTCAAGCCATGCCTCACAAACCCTAGCGATGGGAACGGGCATTGACCCCTGCGTCAGGGGAAAAGCGTCTGCCCGATTGCAGAGCCAAGGCCTTCTTTTTAAGATTTAAAATTATGAAGGAGAAAAATTAACACTTTGAATCTTTGAGAATCTAACCATGGTAAAGGCTTTTGAACAAACGCCCACGATTAGCTTGATTCGGGACAAAATATTGTTTATAAAAAATATATATATGCGAAAGGTAGGCCGTATCCTGTTTTGGGCAGTGCTCGTCTGCGCCATGATCCTCCCCCTGGTGGCTCAGGTGAAAGCCAATAGTGCCCCCATGGCAGCCTCGGCCAGTGACCAGCAAGTGTCCGCACAGAAATGCCATATGGCTGACTGTGGCTGTCCGTGTTGCCGGCATACTGGCCAGAAGAGCAAGTCCGGCTGCCGCTGTTTGCCCATAAGTTTGCTGTCCCTTCATGCTGTTGGCACCAGTGCCCCTGCGCAGCAAAATTTCCCCAGTTATACTGCTTATATCTCACCTCGACCTCCCCTCATTATCACCGACATCTACCGTCCGCCTCAAAGCTGATCTGTCCTTGCTCCTTTAATTGAGTCAGGTATCTCAATCGCTCTTAACTTAGGTTGAAACGTTTTCTGTAGGGAAAACCTTGCGGTTCCGCAAGGAGGAAGACATGAGCCGTTTGCTGCAACTCGCAATTAATTCGGAGGGGTTTATTTTCGACCCTAATTCAGGTGGATGTTTTAACGTTAATGGCACGGGATTGCTGATTATCAAAGCACTTCAAGAACAAAAATCAGCTGAGATGATCACCCGGGAATTGGTAGAGAGGTTTGATGAGGCCCCGGAAGCTATTGAAAAGGATATCCTGGACTTCATGGCCCTCCTGCGCATCTATCAGTTGTTATAGCGGGGGCTACTGTGAAAGAGCTTATTGTGGGTGTATCCGGGATCAACGCGATAGACAACCCGGGACCAGGAGTGGGCGTCGCCCGATCCCTGAAAGCTGATACAGAGTTGGCGGTCAAGATCGTCGGCCTGGCTTATGACGCCCTGGAACCGGGCAATTACCTGGATTGGTTGATTGATAAGGTCTTTATCATGCCCTATCCTTCCACGGGTCCGGAGGCTTATTTCGATAGGCTGAAATATATCAAACAGAGCTTTGGCTTGGATTTCGTTATCCCGAATTTGGATGCAGAGCTGCCACTCTATACAAATTACAGCCCTGAGATCGAAGACTTGGGAATTAAAACCTTCGTCCCGAATAAAGAACAATACCGTCTACGGAGTAAAGATCGACTGCCGGAAGTGGCGGAAAAAATTAATTTGGCTATCCCACAAACTCTGGTGGTCAATGCTCGCGAAGCACTGAGCCGGGCTATTGAGGAAATTGGCCTACCGATTATGGTAAAAGGGGCTTTTTATCAAGCCTACCGCGCCAATAACGCCCGGGAGGCGGAAGACTATTTCCAAACTCTCGTGGAGCAATGGGGTTACCCCGTCATTCTCCAACAGGTGGTGTCGGGTGAGGAGATGAATGTGGTGGGGGTTGGCGACGGCGCCGGCGGTAATATCGGGCAGGTGGCGATTAAAAAGACTTCGGTGACCGCTTTGGGCAAAATTTGGACCGGGATCACGGTCAAGAATGAGCCGATGCTCACAGCGGCGGAGAATTTTGTCCGCGACTACCGCTGGCCGGGACCTTTTGAGCTGGAATGTATCGTTGATGGCGACACCGTTTATCTCATTGAAATTAACCCGCGCTTTCCGGCCTGGTCATACTTTGCCACCGGAGTGGGGATTAACCTGCCGGCTAACCTGGTACGGCTGGCTTTTGATTTGCCCCTGACCCTGATCTGTCCTTATGAAGCAGGGAGGTTATTCATCCGTTACACCGATGAAATCATCACCGGCATGACTAAACTCCAAGACCTGGTTACCAAAGGAGAAACCCATTATGCGGGAGAAGTATGAAAAACCTGTGATCGTTAAGAGCCAAAGCGGCATAATGAATAAATACGGTGGCAATCCCCACTATGCCCGAAAAATCCGCAGCGATATAGATGGAGTGAAAATTGCGGACCTAGTGGCCGAGTACGGCTCACCCCTCTTTGTTTTTTCCGAAACAGCCTTGCGCCATCGTTACCGGACGATCCAGCAGGCCTTCTCCACCCGTTATCCTAATATCACTTTTGCCTGGTCTTATAAAACCAACCATTTGCAGGCCATATGTTCGATTCTGCATCGGGAAGGGGCCATTGCCGAGGTGGTTTCGGACATGGAGTATGACAAGGCCCGCAGTTTAGGTGTGCCCGGGAACAAGATTATTTTTAATGGGCCCCATAAATCCACTGCGGCTCTGGAGAAGGCCCTCCTGGAAGGGGCCATGGTCCATATTGACCATCTGGATGAGCTCTATGAGTTGGAGAAAATCGCGGATCGATTGGAAGGTACCTTTAAAGTTGGACTCCGGATCAATATGGATACGGGTATTTATCCCCAATGGTCGCGTTTCGGCCTCAACCTGGAATCCGGCCAGGCTATGGATGCGGTGAACCGCATGGCTCAGCGTGGCAGATTAAAGCTAAACGGCCTCCATTGTCATCTAGGCACGTTTATCTTGGAGCCGCAAGCTTACGAAATAGCAGTGGGGAAACTTATCGAGTTTGCTTACGCCATCGAAAGCCAACTGAACTGGCCCATCGAATATTTGGACCTGGGCGGGGGATTTCCGTCCCAAAACAGGCTCAAAACCACCTATCACGCTCCGGAACTGCTGGTGCCCTCCATAGACGAATATGCCGACAAGATCACCACAGCACTTTATAAATATTTACGCCCGGGACATTTCCCCCGCTTATTCATAGAATCAGGGCGCGCCATTGTGGATGAGACCGGCTACCTGATTACCAGTATTATTGCTTCAAAACGGCTGCCTGATGGCCGCAAGGCTTACGTGGCCGACGCCGGGATTAACCTGCTCTATACTTCCTTCTGGTATAATTTCGCTCTGGAAATCGATCGGCTGGTGCAAGGGCTCAGTGAACCATCGGTCATCTACGGCCCGTTGTGTATGAATATCGACGTCCTCAACGAAGGCGTTATGCTGCCCCCCTTGGAAAAGGGCACCCGGCTGATTCTCTCCCCGGTGGGCGCCTATAATGTTACCCAATGGCTGCAGTTTATCGAGTATCGCCCCCCGGTGGTGTTAGTCGGGGACAAGGGTCATGTGGATATCATCCGGGAGGCCGAAGATCTGTCGGACATCTTAAGGCGGGAACGCCTGCCGGAACGGCTGACCGAGCCAACTGCAAATGATTCTCCCGGTGACCCGGACTTAAACCGTTCCCGGAGATCTCTGAAAGGGGCGCAACCATCGTCTCCCAAGGTTATCAGATCGCTACATTGAAGACCGAAATTATGAAAAGATCTTTTGCCTCTCAGAAAGTTGTGCAGCTAACTGAAAAAATGAGCGACGCTGCTTCGGGGTCATTTCTATCCCGGCTCTTGCATTTTGTTGGGAGAATTTTGCCATCCCGATATGGCCTTAAAGGGACAAAACAGCACCTTGACTCCATTTTCAAAGGTTATGCCGGCATATTTTTTCTAAGAAGCTACTGGGTCGGCGTTCTTTTAGTCGTTGCCAGCTTATTCAACCCCAACATTGGGTTGGCGGGCATAATCTCTATAGTCGCCACCCGGGCCTTCGCCCGATTGATCAAGGTTGATCGGGAATTTTGGAAAAACGATTGTTACACCTATAACCCGCTCCTGGTGGGACTGGGCATCGGTTATTTGTTCAAATTAACGCCGTTGACGATCTCGTTCCTCATCTTCAGCGCCCTTTTGACGTTCATCCTTACCACAGTCATGTTCAGCATTTCTTCCTATTACCTGAAACTTCCCATTCTCAGTCTGCCTTTTGTTTTTGCCAGCTGGCTGGCCTACTTCGCCACGCCGGCTTACCCTCATCTTCCGTGGGTCGGTTTTGCCGCACCGCCGGTTTCCTGGATGGAGGCATATCTCCCCTTCTGGCTCTCGGGGTACTTTAAAGCACTGGGGGCAATCTTTTTTCTCCCTGAAGTGGCCCCAGGCCTCCTTATCGCAGCAGTCATTGTCGGCGCCTCGCGGATCTTGTTTCTCTTATCCATGGCGGGCTACTTAACCGGTTCGCTGGTTACAGCGGGGCTGGTGGGATCATCTGCCCAAGCCTTCGCCAACCTCAATAACTTCAATTTTATCTTGATTGCTATGGCCTTGGGGGGCATTTTCCTTATTCCTTCCCTCGAAAGCTCCGTCCTGGCATTGTTGGCCGTGGCGATGTCCACCGTCGTTCTGAATGCCGCGCAGGTTTTCTGTGCGCTTTATAAGATTCCCGTCCTGACCCTGCCCTTCAACGTGGTCACCCTCTCGTTTATTTACGTGTTGGGTCTGCTTAAATACCCCCAGGTGGCAAAGCTGATAAAGAACAGCCCGGAAGAAACCCTGGATCTCCATCTGGCAAACCGCCAGCGGTTCCAGGGGTCTGATCGCACCGTGGCGCTTCCATTTTCAGGGAGATGGACAGTCTGGCAGGGCTTTGATGGTGATTGGACCCATCAGGATAAATGGAAGTATGCTTACGATTTTATTATCACGGATGAACAGGGCCTCAGCTACAGGGATGATGGTAAAAAGCTGGGCGACTACTATGCCTTCGGAAAACCGGTGTTGTCGCCGTTAAGCGGTAAGGTGCATAAATTAGTCAATAGCCTGCCGGATAATCCCATCGGCCAGATTGATAAAATCAACAACTGGGGCAACCATCTCATCATTCTGGATGAGCGCGGCTTTTTCGTAGAGATCTCCCATTTTGCCGAAGGCTCTATCAAAGTCAAAGAAGGAGAACAATTAGAGCGGGGTGCTTTCTTGGGTTTGTGCGGCAATACCGGCTACTCCCCCCAACCCCATATTCATATTCAGGTTCAGGAAAGCTGCGAGCTGGGATCTAATACCCTGCCGTTCAGCTTCGTGAACTACACCGTGAATAATCAGTACCAATCCATCGGCTCGCCGCAAGTGGATACCCAGGTGGAATCTCTGCTTGGTGAGAGAAGTATCCAGGACCAAACCACCTTTAAATTCGGGGAAGTCTATCGCTATGAAGTTTGGCAAGACGGCCGTAAAGTTGATGAGCTGAGGCTGACCGTCAAGATAGCCCCGGATGGAACGTTTTACTTTGATTCCGGTAGGGGCAAACTTTATTTCGGTAAGTATGACGGGGCGTTTTACTTCTATAGTGTGGATGGCAAAGACCCGTATCTTGAAACCATCCTGCTAGCCTTGCCCCGGTTTCCCCTGGCCTTCCGGCCCCAGCTCCAATGGAGTGATCACCTTCCTGTCGGTCTGGTCACCTCCGGTGTAACCAAAGCCGCAGTGCAATTCCTCAAGCTGCTATCCCCGAAATTGATGCAAAACCAAATCGAGTTGGCCTGTATCGGTCAAGATGAATTTGCCGGTACGGTTCGAGTACCAATGCTCAAGTTGGAAAAAAAGATTTTGGTGACCTGGGACGATTATGTGGGCTTTAGTAAGCTCTCGGTTAATGGCCTGGAACTTCGGCGACCGGCTCGGGGCCTAACTGCAAAAGAGAGTCCGGGGTTAGGACCCCATCGCTGGATACAGACGGGAGAATCAAAAATTCTGAGGTTCTAAAAGCAGTTACAACAACCTCCATTCTTCCGCTTGAGAGAATGGATCCAGATAACGTTAAAAAACTATCGAATTAAAGAGGCTTCTGTCATGCATCGTTTTTTCATTAGGTGCACCTTTATTGTGTTGTTGTTGTCAGGCTGTGCGACTCTTCAATCGGTCCAGGAATATGCCGGAGGAGAGCAGTTATTCAATTCCGGGGACCAAGAATATGCCGAAGGAGAGCGGTTATTCAAATCCGGCCAATATGCCGAGGCCCACAGCCATGCCTTAAAGGCTCACAATGAGGAGCCTGATAATCCGAAATACCAGTCCTTATTGGGATGGACTTATCTGAAACAAGGTAACTTAACCGAAGCCAGGCGTCTGTTTTCTGATCTCTATAACGGTGATCACAACAGCCTTCCGGCTCTTATGGGGTTGGCCTGGGTGGAATATTCCAGCGGACAATCAGGCCAGGCGGAGGTTTGGTTTCAGAAGGAATTAGCCAGGGCAAAAGAAAACGTCGACAATCCTCCAAACCTCACCTTTTATTTCCCTGCTGAACGAGATTTCTACATCTCCTGCCTTTCGGACGCCAACTATGGATTGGGGCTCATGGCGCTCGCCAGAAAAGATTATTCTGGAGCCCAATCGTATCTGTCGAATGCTCTGAAATACCCTAATAGTTTCATCGGCCATGGTCCTATACGGGCTGCCCTGGAAGACAGCCAAGGGAAAAAGCCGCAATACGCCGCTGACTTCAAACAGGGTAAGCAGAAGGAATCTGCCCAGGCTTATTTCCAGATGGGAGATTTCAAAAGGGCCCAGGAACAACTGCAGGCTTACCTTTCGCACAATGGTAAGGATGATGAAGCTCGCATTATGGATGCCTGGTGTGACCTCTATTTGGGCTGGCTACCCGTGGCCTTCAATAAATTTAATGCTCTTTCCCGGAGTAAGACATCGAATACTCAAGCAGTATTGGGTCGTGGGGTAACAGAACTCTATCTGGGCCAGCTCGACCAGGCCGAGGCAGATTTTAAACAAGTTGTGGCCAGAGAACCGGGAAATGTCCGGGCTAGGGTGGCCGTGGGGGCAGTGGAGTTTAAGCGAGGAAACCTGCCCCAGGCTATAAAGATTTACACTGCTAATCTGCCATACCTACCGAAAAAAGAGCCTTTCTTTGACTGGTCCAGTCACGCCTTGAATAACCTGGGTTGGAGCTATATCCGCACCGGTCAATATCAAGAGGCTTTGAAGACCTTCGAACTCCTGAAGAATCACCATACTCGCCCCATTTACCCTGAGCCATATGACGGTCTGGGATGGACTTACGTATACATGGGAAAGAACGACGAGGCCCAACAGGCGTTTCAGCAATCCTTAAAGTTAGCGCCGGGCGATGTTGTGGCCAAAAACGGGCTGGCCAAAATTGCCACTGCTCAAAAATGATCACATTCGTTGCCCTTCTGTTAGGTCTCAACGCTTCACTGCCCGGGAAGCCATCTACCCCGGGCATTTCTTCTCCAGACGGTTGGATGGGACGCAAAGAAACCGCCTGAGAGCAAATCCAGCCCACGAAAGAGTCAGAAGAAATTTAGATTATGCTTACGCTAAGGATTACCCTTCAGAGAAAATATTTGGCGAAAATCCTCAGGCAATTCCCTGGCTCCTAAAATGGACACTACTTTTGTTGCACCCCAATCCTGATTTATGGTATAGTTGTGTACCCTTTCTGTGCAGTGTCCCCCACCTACCGCCCAGGGCCGCTCCTCCCTGGGGGTTTTTTTGACCAGTTCCCGTCTGCCTTTCCGTCTCTGTCCATCTCCTGGAAAGTCATTTTAGAGAGTTTTGGTAGCTAAGGTCTTTTTCTCGGTCA
>Ga0207862_1000660_pt1 | contig 10505 bp, 13 predicted proteins | sample LuqExpMetageno81_FD_187838 | JGI IMG/M metagenome (GOLD analysis project Ga0207862, IMG submission 187838) | Tropical forest soil microbial communities from Luquillo Experimental Forest, Puerto Rico - Sample 81 (SPAdes) | ecosystem: Environmental > Terrestrial > Soil > Tropical forest ... | reverse complement strand
ATCGACTCGACCTGGTGGGCGACGTCCTCCCATCCCACGCTGTCCGCGAAAAGCTCGTTCTTGGCGTCGAGGCCGAGCGAGTGAATCCGGTCCGGCGGCGTGATGGGAAGCGTCAACTGAGCAAACGTAAGCAACTGGAGAGCGCAGGCAACCACGACTGCGACCTGGAAACCGGCGCGCAGCCTCGGCCGCTTGACGCGCCCGATCGCCACGAGCCCCTGAGCAAGGGCGATCGGCACGGTACCCACCGCGTAGTAGGACTTGCCCACGAACATGAAAAGGACGAGAGGCAAAAGGCACGCGATACCAATCGGGTGCAGGGTGGCACTGCGAAACAGTGACACCAATCCCGCTACCCAGAGCGGAATCAAGAAAAAGAGATAGACCACGATCAGGACGACATTGACAACGAGGCCACCACCAGAGCCCTGATGATTCGCTATGTAGACAAGCGATGGGAAACCTTTTTCAACCTGCCACGCGAGGTTCGGCGCCCAGATCAGCAATGCGACACCTGCCGCGATCCACGGATACCGCGTCCGTAGGCCCAAACGCAGCGCGGGAGTCAGCAGGATGGCGACCCCGATGGCAGCCACCAGACCTCCGATCGTGTACTTGACCTCAAGGCCGATGCCGAGCGAGATACCTAGGTAGATCCAATATCTGGGCCGGCGCTCTAGAACCAGGCACAGAAAGCAATAGAGCGCGACCATCCATGTCACCTCATCGAACGTCACGGTCTGATAGACCCAGTTTGCCCCGAGGAAGTAGGGCGCTGTGACCGCGATCAATAAGGCGAGGGCCTGCAGGCGGAGCGAGCCGCCAAGGCGCCACACGTATGCACCCGAGAGAACGACCATGAACGCGCCCAACAGCGTCGGAAGCAAGCGGAGAGCCCACGGTGTCGCTCCCAGAAGATCCGTCTCAAGACCCGCGAGCAGCGGGACTATCGGGGGGAAGTCGACATATCCGAGTGCAGGATGTCGGCCGCAATCGATGTAGTAGAATTCGTCGGTGTGGAAGCCGAGGTTGCCGTTCGTGGCGAGATGCACGAGGAGGACGACTACCGCTGCGCCCCCGAAGAGAAACGGGCCCTTGAGGCGATCGCTCCTTTGCTCTTTAGTTAAGTCGAGTTCTTCCATGCTGGTTCTTCGGAGGTAAGGCTGCTTCCGAGCGCGAGTCTACATCATTTTGGCTGTCATGGCCCATAAGTCAGCAAGTCGGAGTAATCGGTCAGGTGCGGCTTGTGCCACGATTCTGGCGGCGAGTTGGAACAGATCCAATTTTTTCTGGGTCACGTTTCAGTACAGACGAAGGAAAAATATTTCGGTTGCAAGCAACGGCTCCGAGGTGCAGTCAATGATCGAACCGGAATCGAGCCATGCTGAGTTCGGAACAACCTTGACGTCCAGCGCCAGCGGGAGCATCGTAGGCACGTTGGCCACGGTCGCCGAGGTGGGTAGGTATGCAAATCGATCTTCACGGTTATCATCCTGCTGAAATCGTGTTCAACGGAAACGCTTGCAAAGATATTGCAACAGGCTTGCGAGATGGGCGAAGACGAACTCGTATTAATCCACGGCCATGGACGCAATCGGGGAATCAGTCCCGGATTTGTTAATACAAACACCGGTTATTTTGGACTTTGCATTCGACAAACCTTGCGTCATGACAAGTCTCTTCGTCAGTGGATCAAACACACGACACTCAGCCTGAGCGTACCATTCGATGACGCGGCGACTCCTCCGGAGATGCGATTCTCGTTTTCCCAACTCCTCGAGTTGTTTCACGGGCAGAGCTCGAAGCCAGAGGTTATATCGGAACTGTTTTGGGCGAGCCTCCATGGTATCGCCGAGCTAACAAGAACCAAGCGATTTCCGCCCAGCCGTCAGAAGGAGCGTGTGAGGGCGCTCGTCGAGCTCTTCACTTTCCCAAGATGAAACGGCACAGGTGGTGAAAGCGCGATGGCTGTAATAGGCCCGCTCTCGTCTTTTCGCGAAACTAGGCAAGATGAGTCCTCACCAACGCGGTTCCCGGTAACTTGAGCGACTCGGAGTCGAACTCCAACCAATTTCTATGGTCCACTATAATGCGTGAGGAGGATTCAAAAGCACTGATGGATACATCTCCTCGCGGGTCCGGGCGATGGAAACTCATCGTGCCCGTCGTTGTGGTTATCGTGCCGCTGCTGGGCTTTGCGACTTGGACGTGGCTCACCCTGCATGTTGGTTATTCGAATGGTGAGCGGGTCGGCTACGTCCAGAAGATTTCACGTAAGGGCTGGGTGTGCAAGACCTGGGAGGGTGAATTGGCAATGGTTAGCATGCCCGGGACTGCTCCTCAGATTTTCTACTTCACGGTACCAAGTGACGTCATCGCTCGCAAGGTAATGGATGCTGCGGGTCAGCGGGTGGCACTGATTTATGAGCAGCATCGTGGAGTGCCGTCCAAATGTTTTGGCGAGACGGAATACTTCATCACGGGAGTTCGCGTGCTGGGGCCATGAATCTGAATAATCATCACGACCGAATTTCAACGCGCGATGAAGTCGCATGCGTGGAACATGGCGTTGAATCTTGTACAGACGCGATGGTTATTGTACCAACAAGGAGCCACTTCCGTGTCCAAGCCGATGATGATCATTATGGTCTTCTGGCTGACCATTGTTTTCGTCAGCTGGGGATTGTTAGCTCCCCGCAACCCTACCGTCGTGGCTACATTATTCACCTCTGCATTGTCGGTGTCTGGCGCGATCTTTATGATAATGGAGATGTACAATCCGTACAGGGAAGTGATTCAAATCTCCAACGCCCCACGGCAATCGGCTCTTGCGCTCCTTGGCCAGTAGCTGTGCAGTTGGGCTAATTGGCAGATTCTCTGGCAGCAAACCCGTTGGTACACGCACCAGAGCAGTATGCCCGTTCCGTGCGCCATCAATTTGAAAAGCAAGGCATGGAAACCGAAAAGACGGAATCTCCCATTGAGGTTTCTGGACTGCCGTTTGTACAAGCCATATTGAAAGTGAACGCGGGAGGACGCAGCCATTACCGCGCTATTTATACAACTTTCCTGAATGGCTACATCCGTCTCTGGATGTATCGGGGCTGCGACGCCTGAGAACATAACTCAGGTCGAACGGGCGCCCTCTTAAAATGTCCAGTAGGGCCTACGGCCCACGAAAATGAATGAACGTCCCGGCAGTAATCGATTTGTTTTCAGCAACGGGACGACGACTTTCGACCCTATCAGCTCTTCCCCGCGGCTTTTCGGCGTTGCTTGCTCGCGTCCCTCAGTGCCGTCATGTCGACAATCGGGCGAATCTCAAATCCCGTCGCGTCGAAGACCATGGCCGGGTGCTTGGACCACAAGGCAATCGCCTCGTTCAGGTCCTTCGCTTCGATAATCCCTACACCGCCCAACTGCTCCTTCGTCTCGATAAATGGGCCGTCGGTAACGGAAATCTTGCCGTTCTCCATCCGTACGCTAACAGCTGCGCTCGCATCCTCTATCGCTTCCCCACTCAACCAGTGCCCCTTGGCCCGCATCTCGTCGTCGTAGGCGAAACATGCATCGAAAAGCGCATTCTTCTCGCTTTCCGACATCTGTTCCCATTTCTTTTCATTTTGATACCCAAAGCATATATATTTCATGATTTCCTCCGGATTCGGCATTTGAGTCGGCTCCTGCCTTCCCGTCAGATAGTCGCAAGAAACCCGCAAAATCGACAAGCAACCTTCCTCAAAACTTCATTTTATTTCGGCAAGCCGCCTTTCGAGGAACCGTCGCTGCTGCTCCTGGCTGGTGAGTGCTAGAACTCTCTCGAAAGAAGCCTTAGCTTCGTCCATCTGGCCGACCCTCCGGCATAGCTCCGCTTTGGCCGAGTGCGCCAGCGGGTAGTTGTCGAGTTTCCCCTTCGCCAGAAGGCCCTCAATCTGACTCAGCCCGGCCGCCGGGCCATCACGCATGGCAATGGCTAGGGCCCGGTTCAGCTCCACACCGGCGAAAGGTCGATCCTCACAACAGCAGGGTCATACAAGGCAACTATCTCTGACCAGTCCGTTGCCGCGCTGCTCGGCGCCTCCGCGTGTAGGGCTGAGATCGCCGCCTGCACCGTGTAAGGTCCCAAACGCCGCGAAACAAGTGCATGCTGCACCAGCCTAATACCTTCTGCGATCGGCTACCGATTCCACAATGAGCGGTCCTGATCCTCGCGTCCGGCAGCAATCTCGGCTGACAGCACGTAAAGATCAGCCGCAGCCGGGTCACCTTCAATCTCTGGCTTATCGTTGGATCAGGGTATGTGGAATTACCGGTCGAGGATTGAAGATAAGGTTCTGGTCTAATCCGTACTAATACCCGTACTACTCCCGCCGCGAAGTACCTTTGTACCTTTTTTTCGGACGTGCGGCCTATTGGTCGAACGGTCAGGAGAGGGCAATCTACTGTCCGAACGTACAGGGTCTAAATCGAACGACCTGTCGAAGACCTCCACTCGCCAGATGCGGACGAAGCAAGCCGAAGCCAGGATCACACGGTCTTACGATCAGCTAAGGCTTAAGCGCAGGCATCAACGAGTTTGGGATGGTCAAGGCCCATACAAGACCTTGCATGCAAGGAAGAGGAGTCAGGGAGCCATCATGAGGTTAGCAGCTGTATTCCTATTGTGCGGGTCGGTGGCAAGCGCTCAGGAGGTTATGGCCCCGAGAGTCATCGACAGCCGGGACGCCACTCCAAACTTCACGGCTACTGCACCAACAAGCCAAGGCAGCATGTGGATTGATTCGGGTGGATCGAGCCCGCTTGAAAAAGACTTCGCAGTGCGCGTCTTCGCAGAAGAGGGCCTGATCTTCCGCAGCGTGGGTCCATTTGACCTCGGTGCCTACGTCAACACCACTGACAGCTTTGACCAGCACAGTCTGGACTGGAACCGATTCGCACGTGCCAGTGGTGGTATGAAGCTGGTGAAGACGTTTCGCTGGAAAGGCATAGACGGCTTGGCAAGGGCGGACGTTGGGTACACCGTTGAGCACCGCTTCGTGAGCGGCGAATCGGCGGCAGCTCCCTCGGTCGACGTCAATTATTGGATGGGCTGGAATCCTCGCGCGGGCCGGTTGCCCGGAAGTAGCTGGGGTATCGCCGCGCTGAACATCAGCCCTACCGAACTTCATAACGCCTTGTTCGTGGATTACGTGAAGCAGGGCGTCACCCTGTGGAAGGACAAAGAGCACGGTGCCATTAAACCCCTCCCCAGGCTTATCGCGTTCGGGCAGATCACTGTCTCGAAGGATGCCAAGCACTACGACTGGAACAACTTCACGCGCGAGGGCGGCGGCCTCGAAGTGCTGGTCCCGAGCGAGCATTCGAGCTTCGAAATCGGCGCGATGTACCTGTACGAAACGCGCACCGTTATTCCGCGAACCGGCGTAGGCGCGGAAATATTTATAAGGTTCTGGCATGGTTGGCACGATAGGCACTAGCCCGCAGAGTATATCTCGATGGGTTTAAGCGGTTTGAGTTCGATTCTTCACCAGCGGGCCAGGTCGTCGTAAGCCCGAGCCCACAAGACAGGGAGTGAAGGACGAAAAGCATCTCTGGCGCTGTTCAGTCAAGGAGGAAGGATGAGCATGAAAAAGTTATCAATCTCGGTGACGATCTTGGCCTTGGCCACGTTGCTTTACGGCTGCACGTACGGCGGTCAGCAACCGCTCGCAGCCAACACGCCCTCTGTCAGTGTAACTCCGCCTCCGACTACGACTCCAGCTGCCGGTCCGGTTCCTATCCCGCCGCCGGGAACAAGCGTGAAGCAGAATTCTCTGACGCCAGCAGGTCAGGGAGTTTGGACGACGTCACCGAACATGATGCCCATCAATCCGGTACACGGAATCCTCCTGAACACCGGCAACGTCTTATATATCGCTGGATCGGGAAACTGCCCGCCGGGTATGGCCGGCTGCCCGACTGGCTCCGGATCAGCCACGATTTGGACTCCTTCGACGGGTGCGTTCAATACGATACCCCTTCCTTTCGATGCCTTTTGTAACGGCGCTACACAGATGGCCGACGGCAGGGTTTTCATTAACGGAGGGACCGATACTTACGCAACGGGTCCGGCGGCGGCCGTTATGCGTGCGATGGGCCATGGCACCACGGTCCCCGGCGGCAGAGCATCGATCGCCACGGAAGGCACACCGGGACACAAAGTTCCGCATGACGCTACCACCGTGGCAGACCAGGGGTTCGGCGGCAGTAAGCTGTCTGCGATTTTCGATCCGGCCACCTCAACGTTCACGGTCACTCCGCCTATGGTGGCGGGACGCTGGTATCCCACGACGACTTTGCTCTCCGATGGCCGTGTGATGGCCTATGGAGGCCAAGATGAGAAGGCCGATGACGATCCGTTGATTGAATATTGGAATGGCTCTTGGAGCGCGCCGGTTATTCCGACGTGCTCCATTGGCGGCGGTCCGGTAGGAGACTGCCGCAACCTGAAGTATTCCGACGGAAGCTTGCCGGTACCGGGAGCGCCCGCACTCTATCCTCGGATGATCTTGCTGCCGAACGGCAAGGTAGTTCACGCCGGACCCGAACCTGAGACTTGGGTGTTTGACCCGGCTGCTGGCGCGAATGTAGCGAATTGGACTTCCTTAGCATCGACCATCGATACCCAATACCGCTCTTACGGCTCGGTGGTTCTGCTGCCCCTGTTGCCCGAGACCAACTACCAACCCGTAATATTGAGCATGGGAGGTATGGGTAACTCTGTCGTCGCCACCAACACCACAGAACTGATTGACATGTCGAATGCAACCCCAATGTGGGTTGCTGGTCCTGCCATGTCCCTTCCGCGTACAGAGATGAACGCTGTATTGCTCCCCACCGGAAAGGTTCTGGCAGTAGGTGGGAGCGCCAACGACGAACAAGCTTCGACCGCGAGTCTGACGGCTGACCTTTATGACCCGAAGACAAACTCCTTCTCTTCGGCAGCTCCAAACGTCTACCCCCACCTGTACCACAGCACCGCATTGCTCCTACCAGATGCAACCGTGGTCCTGAGCGGCGGCAACCCGCGACAGGGTGTCTTTGAGCCGCACATCGAAATTTACCAACCAGCCTATCTGTTTAACCCGGATGGCTCCTTGGCAACGAGGCCTTCACTAACCGGAGCTCCGACCACCGTAACATACGGGCAGACGTTCACAGTGACGTCGAATGGAACCATCGCCAGTGCAGCGCTGATCCGCGAGGGTGCTGTTACCCATGCCTTCGATATGTCCCAGCGCCTAGTGGGATTATCCTTCACCACAAACGGCCAGACCCTTACTTTGAACGGGCCTCCGAATGGCAACGTGGCGCCTCCGGGTGCGTATCTTTTGTTCCTGGTCAACACCGATGGTGTTCCCTCGGTCGGGCAGGTCGTAACGGTTCAGTGAGGATCTGCGTTCTCATCGCGGCGAAGAACGAAGGAATCGCCATCGGATCGACGATCGAGAGCATCGTCTCGGCGGGTGTCGACAAAAAAGATGTCTATCTGGTGAGCGACGGATCTTCCGATGACACAGCCCTACAGGGCATGGCGCGCAGCATTGAGGTCCTGGACCTTCCGGTAAATGGCGGAAAGTCTTTGGCGATCGCCAAAGGCATCAAGCACTTCAATTTGGCCAGCTATGACTTACTGGCCCTGGCCGATGCAGATACCACTTTCGAACCGGGCTACTTCGCCGCCATGGCACGCGCCTTTGAAGAGTTCCCGAATGCGGCGATTGCTTGCGGCCAAGTCAAATCTCGGCCTAAGAACTGGCTCACGGCTTGGCGTGCTCTACAGTATGCGGTTGGGCATTGGTTGATCAAAGAGGGACAACACGCGCTAGGAACTATCAACGTCGCGGCGGGTTGCTGTTCGGTTTTCCGCATGAGCCTGTTCGATCAGATTTGGGAAAGCAGACCTAGCATTGTCGAAGACATGATGGCAACACTTCGTGCCCATGATCTTGGCTACGACGTAATCTACGTTCGCGACGCGATGGTCGTCACGGCGGACCCTCAGGATTTGCTGCGTTCCTACAGCCGGCAGCTGGCACGCTGGAACGGCGGCGCATGGTCTTGCACTCGGCAACTCAAGATGTGGGGCAGCACACGCAAGATTGCTCTCGAGACCCAATTGGTGATGGGCGAGGGATTCGTTGTATCCATCTTCTTCTTGCTCGCGCCGTTATGGTTCTACCTGTTTCCAAGGACGGCGACGACATATCTGACCATTGATGGCGGGTTCATGCTTATCAGCGCAGCCGTGGTCAGTCTCAGGCACAAACGCTGGGACATTCTGTTATACACACCGACTTACCTTGCCCTGCGATTTGTGGATAGTTACCTATTCCTGAAAGGGTTCCATCAAGCATTCTTCGGCCTCAAGTCCGAGAAACTCACCTGGCAGAGTTCCACTCGCTACAAGCTGGGTTAGCGCGGGTCGCTAGTTTAGCCGCTAGCGATCTACTGTTCCTCCCAATCCCGCCGTCCAGTTTTGCCAGAAAGTTGACCTATTTCGTCCGAGCTTTGGCTGTCCTTTCGAAGTACTAAACTTCAATACTGCTGGCCAGTGGTACTACTAATATACAGTACTATCAATCAAATGGATCGGACGTAGTAGTCGTCCCGGGGCCGACGTACTCTTGGTTCGATAGCCGAAACCTCTAGAATGGGGCAGCTAATCATATTTCTGGAAAGGCTGACGCGACCGATCGAGACGAGGAGGAAGGAAGCATGCTCTACGGAGTATGGTATCTCTCAGGCCCTAGTTCCTTTGTGCACTTGTGTGCCAAGTACGTTCTTCCGTTTTGGCGAAAATTCCGATGAAAAGCGGCGAGGCAGCTGGTAGCTTTAAACCGCAACGAAAACCCCTGATGCGTTCACTACTCTTGGTTGCGACGCTGTTGTTCGGGATGGTCACAGCAAAAGCGCAGCCGGTTTCCTACGCCTTCAACAACGGCCTCGGCAAGGCCTGGAGGATCGCCACGTGGAAAGCTCCCGACTCGAAGATCGGCTTGAATCAGGGCGCTTACGTGGCTGAGAACGTTGACTTCGTTGATGGCATGCTGCGCCTTAAGGTCGAACAGACCCAGGGCCCGAACGGCGTCATTTCCAAAGGAGCTGCTCTCTGGAGCAGGGAGAGGTTCGGCTATGGCACATATGAGTTTGTCATGAGAATGGCTTCAGATTCTTCGACGCCGAACGGCCCCGGGAAGGCCTATCCCGGCACCGTGTCGTCGGCATTCTTGTATTTTCAGAACTCAGAAACGGAAATGGATATCGAGTTTCTTGGAGACAAAAACTGCCTGTGGGCGACCAACTGGCGCAACCTGAATTTCAATGTACCACCAAGCTATTCGCAGGAGGTGCGAACCACCGACCAGATTATGGATTCGTCCTTGGCGGAGCAGTTTCACCGCTACAAACTTGTCTGGCTACCGGAAAGCGTCAAGTGGTACATCGATGGAGTGCTTGTCGCCGATCACCACACCAATGTACCCGTTGCGGCTGCCTATATCATGCTGCAAATTCGCGGTACCAACAGCGACGAGTGGGGCGGTAAGGCGACCCTCAAGGTCGCCCGATATGCCTACGTGAAAAGCGTCAAGTTCTACCCCGAGTAGCTCAGAACGTCCGCCTCTTGAGCCACATCGCGACGAAACCCTCATCCAGATTTGCACCTTATCCGGTGACCGTTCCAACCTGATCGTTCAGGGCTTCAGACCACTCGCGACGGCTTAACAGGTGAGCGTCCGAGAGAGCGTGGCTGAGGTTCCATGCTTAGCCACGGCTCCGGAAGTCTGCTAGGGGACCAAAAAATTCACGAATCACGACGCCTACCTTTCCGTAATCCGCTGCACAGAGGAGGTACAGGAACCCAGGTGGTCAGCTGATTGTCTGAGTTCCTGTGCTGAGGGGCTTGATCGGGGAGATCGAGCAGCTCTGTGCAGGTCACAGAATTCTCCGGGAGTTGTTGGAGCTGCTGGACCGGCTGAATCCGAGCACCGAGGAGTTAACGACAGCCGTCCAGCAGGAAGTCAAAAAGGACTTGACAGAGCCGACACTGTTAGAGATACCCGGTAATTTGACATAGGTTGGCGGAATCTTTCAGGGCTCATTAAGGCTAACTGAAATGGACGGTCATTCACATGGCGGAAATAGTTCTACCAAAACGCCGCTTCGCGCTGCTTCGTCGGATCCTGCGTAAATCCGTGCCTGGCTTCTACGGTTGGATGCTCGGGAATGCAACTTTGCGGCGCGTCTTCGGAGTTATTAAGGGAGAGCGGAAGATCATTGTTGAAGACGATCCTGTCAAGATATTCACGGCGATCTATAAAACCCACTATTGGGTAGACGATGAATCGCGCTCGGGTGGCGGGTCTAATCTTTATGCCACGGAGAAGATCCGAGGAGCGATTCCTGGCTTGTTGTCGAAGTACGGGGTTCGCTCGGTACTTGATATTCCGTGTGGTGATTTCGTC
>Ga0207862_1000658_pt1 | contig 10514 bp, 13 predicted proteins | sample LuqExpMetageno81_FD_187838 | JGI IMG/M metagenome (GOLD analysis project Ga0207862, IMG submission 187838) | Tropical forest soil microbial communities from Luquillo Experimental Forest, Puerto Rico - Sample 81 (SPAdes) | ecosystem: Environmental > Terrestrial > Soil > Tropical forest ... | reverse complement strand
GCTTGAGGCGCGGCGGCGGGCGTTCCGCGAGCCGCGGGCTGGGCCAGCGGTTCGGTTCGGACCTCGTCGGCAGGAGAGGGAAGATCGTCGGCCGCCACGGTCGCCAAGCGTAGCGCGCGTGCCCGCTGCGCCGCCCGGTGGCCTCTGACGCCGACCAGATGGTTGGAAATAGACGGGATTTCAGTAACTTGATCTTGGCGATCCGGTTGCATCGTTCACTCCGACCGCTTGCAGGCCATTGACCGAACGGTTCGGTCAACATAGATTGCCGATCGGTGGAGTCAACCCTTTTTTGACCGAACGGTTCGGTCATTGATCTAAAGTCTTAAGTTACCAGTCCGGGGCTATGGCTGGCGTCGAAAAGCCGCTGAAGCGATGGCCCCACTTCGGGGTTATCGTTAGAAGACGCGGGAATCGCGCCAAAGGAGCGCTGCAATGTCCGAACTAGCCGAACGCCTGCATACCGCCCCGCTGGACGGGGAGGAGGACAATGCCAAGCGCCGGCAGATCGTCGATGGCGCGCGCCGGATTTTCCTCAAGCGCGGCTTCGACGCCGCCAGCATGATGGACATCGCCAAGGCCGCCGGCGTGTCAAAAGGCACTCTCTACGTCTATTTTGAGAACAAGGAAGAACTCTTCGCTGCGATCGTCCAGGAAGAGTGCTGCCACCATGCCGAAGGCATGTTCAAGCTCGACGGCAACGATCACGACGTTGAGAAGGTCTTGACCCACGTCGGCATCGATTACCTGCATTTTCTCTGCAACACCGGCAAAGCCGCCTCGCTGCGCATCGTCATCGCGATTGCCGATCGCATGCCGACGATCGGCAAGACGTTTTACGAGACCGGTCCGAAGTCGGGCATCGCGCGCGTGCAAGCCTATCTCGAGGCGCAGGTGCGCACCGGCGTTCTGGCGATCGACGATTGCGAGATCGCCGCCTGTCAGTTTCTCGACGCCTGCCAGTCGACCCTGTTCAAACCCGTATTGTTTAATTTCGAGCCGCCGCCGAGCGAAGAGCGCATTCGCAAGGTCGTAGGTATGGCCGTGCGGATGTTTTTAGCAGCGTACAAGACCGAGCGCGGGCCGTAACTTGCGGTTGGCGGTGAAGATCTGACGCCTCCAGATCCACGGCGAATGTCATTCTGCCGCTTCTTGCCGCGGCTGCCCGTCAATCCAGATCTGCAAATCCGCCAGCGCGCGGCGCGTGAGCGCACTTTTCTTCGCTAGCGCCTTCGCGGTTGCGCGGCCGAGCGGACTCTTGCGGTCGAAGACGGGCGCTTCCGTCAGCGGTGGAAACAGGCCGAAATTGATATTCATCGGCTGGAATGACGACGGTCCGTTGTCGATCGTCTCGATATGCCCGCCGGTGATGTGCGCAAGCAGCGCGCCAAGCGCGGTGGTCGGCGGCGGCAGCGAGACAGACTCGCTGCGGCGCTCAGCGGCGGCGAAGCGGCCGACCATCAGCCCGACGGCGGCCGATTCCACGTAGCCTTCGCAGCCGGTGATCTGTCCGGCAAAACGCCACGCGGGCTTCGCCCGCAGCCGCAGGCTTGCGTCCAAAAGCTTCGGCGAATTGAGAAACGTATTGCGGTGTAGCCCGCCGAGTCGCGCAAACTCGGCGTTCTGCAGCCCGGGGATACTGCGAAAGATGCGTACCTGCTCGCCGTGCTTCAGCTTGGTCTGGAAGCCGACCATGTTGAACAGCGTGCCGAGTTTGTTGTCCTGCCGCAGTTGCACCACGGCATATGGCTTCACGTCCGGCGCTTGCGGATTGGTCAGCCCGAACGGCTTCATCGGGCCGTGACGCAAGGTCTCGCGTCCGCGTTCGGCCATGACTTCGATCGGCAGGCAGCCGTCGAAATAGGGCGTGTCGGCCTCCCATTCATGGAAGACGGTTTTGTCGCCCGTGATCAGTGCGTCGACGAAGGCCTCGTACTGCTCGCGCGTGAGCGGGCAATTGACGTAGTCGGCGCCCGAGCCGCCGGGGCCGGACTTGTCGTAGCGCGACTGAAACCAGGCCTGACCGAGATTGATCGAGTCACGATGCACGATCGGCGCGATCGCATCGAAGAAGGCGAGCGACTCCTCACCGGTGAGCTCGCGGATGGTGGCGGCGAGATCGGGCGAGGTGAGGGGGCCGGTCGCGACAATGACGCTGTCCCATTCGTTGGGCGGGATTGCCACCTCCCCGCGCGCGATGGTGATCAGTGGATGCGCCTCCAGCGCGGCGCTCACTGCGGCCGAAAATCCGTCGCGGTCGACGGCGAGCGCACCGCCGGCGGGCACCTGGTTGGCGTCGCCAGCGCACATGATCAAGGAGCCCAGGCGGCGCATCTCCGCGTGCAGGAGCCCGACTGCATTGTGCTCGGCGTCGTCGGAGCGGAAAGAGTTTGAGCAGACGAGTTCGGCGAGACCGTCTGTCTTGTGGGCGGGCGTGCAGCGCACTGGCCGCATCTCGTGCAGCACGACCGGAATTCCGGCTTGCGCAAGCTGCCAAGACGCTTCGGAACCGGCGAGGCCGCCGCCGATGACATGAACTGCAGTCATGAATGGCAAACTAGGGCTGGGGCGAGGACGCGGCAACGGCGCGCACAAAACAAAACCGCCCGCGCGAGGCGGGCGGCTTCGTTACTCAGGACCTATTTACTCGGTACGGAAACTCTTAGCGTTGATGCGCCGCGTTCCAGGCGATGCGCTGGATATCCGAACGGCTGATGCCGATATCGGCGAGCTCACGGTCGCCCAAGTTGTTGAGCTCGGCGAGGCTCTGGTGGTAGCGCTTCCACGCGCGGATCATACGGACAAGGCTGGCAAACATTGTCTTCTTCCTCTCTCGCCTCCGCCTTCGGAGGTCCCGGCCCACGCTGGCCGGCTCGAATCTCTCTTTGCAAAATAGGCTGCTGCGAACAGATGAGAAGCATGCATGTTGCGGTGCAGCTAGGCGGAAAGCGCATACCTTAAGTAATTGTACTTAAAAGTGTAATGTCGTTTTTGTAGCCAAAGCTTGGTTTCACCGGCTTCCGGCGATTGTGCGTTGCAACAAAACTAGGTGGCCGAGCGCTGCGTATGGCGCCCTTCGGCCATCTCCTCGATGATTTTTTTCGAAAAGGCCTCCAGATCCCCCGGATTTCGGGAGGTGACGACGCCCTGGTCGACGACAACCTCTTTATCCTCCCATGCAGCGCCTGCATTGGTCGGGTCGGCCTTGTAGAAGTCGTTGATCGGCTTGAGCACGGTCTTGTCCACCCGCAGTAGGTCCGGGTTGATCTGGCCGCCCGAGCACCCCCGCCCGTCTCGTTGCAACGGTCGGCCGGTCGACTAGTTTCGTGCGCAAGAAGTCGGTTGCGGGAACCGAATGGCAGCCATGGGAGAAAACGAATGAGAGCGCGAATTGGAATCGCGGGCCTGCTTGCGGCCTGCTGTCTTGGTCCGGCCTACACACAAGCTGCCGAAATCAACCTGCTGACGACCGGCGCCTTCAAACAGGTCGTCCTCGCACTCTTGCCGGATTTCGAGCGGCAGACCGGCGACAAAGTTGTCGTTACGAACGACACCTCCGGCGGCGTAAAGGCGCGCGTCGAGACGGGCGAAAGCATCGACGTCGCCGTTGCGACGCCGGCGATCCTCGACGAGCTCATGCGCGCCGGAAAGGTTGAGAAGGGCAGCGAGGTGAAACTCGCGAATGTCGGTGTCGGTGTCGTCGTGAAGGAAGGCGCGCCGAAGCCCGACATCAGCACGGTCGAGGCGTTCAAGCGGACACTGCTCAATGCCAAAAGCGTCGCCTACATCGATCCGAAGAGCGGCGGCTCGAGCGGCATCTATGTCGACAAGTTGCTCGAGAAGCTCGGCATTGCGGATCAGGTGCGCGCGAAAGCGAAGCTGAAGCAGGGCGGTTACGTCGCCGACCTTATCGTCGACGGCACCGCAGAGATCGGCATCCACCAGATCAGCGAAATCGTACCGGTGAAAGGCGTGGTACTGGTCGGCCCTCTGCCGAAGGAAATCCAGAACGTTACAACCTATGCGGCTGGGATCGTGACATCGTCCGCGAATAAGGATGCGGCCGCAGCCCTCATCAAAGCGTTGAGCGGGCCTGCGGCCGCGCAGGTGCTCAAGTCGAAAGGGATGGACCCGGCGTCCTAAACCGTTCGCTAGCGGGCGGTGACCGCGGCGGGAGCGGGTTGCTCCTGTTCGCCTTGGGCGGCGCTGTACGACACGGCGCAAGCGAGGAGGGCAAAGGCGAACATGCTGATGGCGAAACGGACAAGGAACATGGCACGAGACTGTGTACTGCGGGGCGGATAGTCTGGAGTGGAAGTGGTTAAGTGCCCGTCAACGTTTTGAATCGAACTTTGGTTTCCTTGTCCAGCCGCACGAAAGGTCAGGCCGGATGACGCTGCCGCTGCCGTTGCGCATGCTCTTTTTTGAGGACCTCTCGGTTGGTATGACCGAGGTCCTGCGCAAGACGATCGACTCCTCCGACGTCGTCGGTTTCGCGGAGGTGACCGGCGACCGCAACCCGATCCATCTTTCCGAGCACTTCGCCGCCAAGACTCCCTTTGGGACGCGCATCGCGCACGGACTTTATACCGCCAGCCTGATTTCAGCCGTGCTTGGCACCAGGCTGCCGGGACCGGGCGCAGTGTACATCTCGCAGACATTGAATTTCCGTGCCCCGGTCAAGATCGGCGACACCGTCGAGGTCAAGGTCATCGTGGCCGAGCTGATGCCGGAGAAGACGCGTGCGCGGCTTGCCTGCACCTGCAGCGTCGAGGATGACGTGGTGCTCGACGGAGAGGCTTGGGTGAAGGTGCCGTCGCGCGAGAGCGGGGGGCGTCCGCTGCCGCGCGTGTGAGCGAGATGTACCCGCGGCTTTGTGATTGCATGTGAGGAGCGGGCGGCGCGCAAGGCGTGCTAAGCCCGCGGCCGATCGGGATTTTGATGCACGGAACGACCACTCCATCCGCTGCCGCATGGCAGCTTTGGCGCGACCGCCGCGGCCGCCTGTCGTGGCTGCGCATCGCCGCGCTCGCGCTGCTGCTGTTTCCGCTCGTCAAAGCGGCGGTCGAATACGACACGATCGTGCATGGCGCGCGGCCGCTGAACAATCTGATCCACCGCGCCGGGTTCTGGACGCTGGTCTTTCTCGGCGTGACGCTCGCAATCGCGCCGTTCCGTCATGTTGCGCGCTTCGGTAACCTCGTCGACATACGGCGCATCATCGGCGTCGGCACCTTCTGCTATGCGGCCGCGCATCTGTCGCTGTTCGCTGCCGACCAGCAGTTCAATTTGGCAAAAGTGGTGCACGAGATCACACACCGCGTCTATCTCGTCATCGGATTCACCGCGTGGCTCGGACTTGCCGCACTCGCGATCACATCGACCGACCGGATGCAGCGGAGGCTCGGGCCCGTCCGCTGGCGGCGGCTGCATCAAATTATCTATGCCATCGCGTTGCTCGCTCTTATCCACTACTTCCAGCAGACGAAGGCGGACGTGACCGTTCCGGTATTGGCGTCCAGTCTGTTCGGCTGGCTCATTCTCTACCGCGTCTTCGCGTGGTGGCAGGACAAGAATGAACTGTCGCCAGTGAGACTCATCGCGCTCGCGCTGATCGTCGCGACGCTGACCTTCTTCGGCGAGGCGTTCGGTATTGCGATCGCGTTCCATGTCTCGCCGATGCGTGTCTTGGAGACGGCGTTCGATTTCGACATCGGCATTCGCCCCGGCTGGCAGGTGCTCGCGGCAGGACTTGCCGTAGGCGCAATCGATATCGTGCGCAGCTGGCAGAGCAAGCTCAAGGTCAAGCGCAAGGCAGCAGCCTAAATCGCGTCCATCCTTAGGAAAGCGATGGACGAGATCGCGATCATTGTCGGCAGTCCGATGCGCGACAGCTTTTCGGAGGCGCTCGCGACGCTTACTTGCACGGTGCGCAGGCCGGCGGACATGACGCCACTTTGATCGTGCTTGCCCGCATGCAGTTCGACGCGGTTCGGCCGCGCGGCTGGCTAGGCCCGGATATCCGAAAACTCCGGATGCCGCTGCATGTAGGCGGCCACGAACGAGCACAAAGGCTTCACCTTCAAGTCTTGCGCGCGTGCGAGATTGAGCATGCCCTTGACCAGCGTGGAGCCGATACCGCGGCCCTCGAATTCGCGCGGCACCTCGGTATGGTACACGAGCAGCACGTTGCCATCGCGGCGATAGCTGGCGTACGCGGTGTGACCGTCGAGCGGCAGTTCGTAACGGTGGTGGGCGGGGTTGTCGGTCACCTGCATGATCATTCTTTCGCTGCCACTCTGCGCTTTCGTCAGGATGGCCGGGTCTCCGCCCGCCGACGGAGTCGAAGGCACGATAAAGTGACGCTCGCTTCGGCCCGCAGGGCAGGACAAGCCCGGCCATGACCCCTACGATCTCGTGAGCTGCCCTCGATTGCACAAGGGGTGCACTGCATGGCCGAACTGACGCTCTATCATGCCTCGCCGTCGCGTTCCTCGATCGTGTTGTGGATGCTCGAGGAAGTCGGGCAGCCCTACGACGTCAAGCTGATCAAGCTGAGCGAGGGCGACAACCTCAAGCCCGGCTATCTCGCGATCAATCCGATGGGGAAGGTGCCGGCGCTCGATCACCGCGGCACCGTCATCACCGAAGTCGCCGCGATCTGCGCCTATCTCGCCGACGAATTCCCGCAGGCGAAATTGAACATTCCGACCGGCACGCCGCAGCGCGGCGTCTATCTCAAATGGCTGTTCTTCGGGCCGGGCACGCTCGAGCCGGCGGTGATCGACCGCGCCGCGCCGCGCAAGGAACAGGCGCGCCGCGGCATGCTCCCGTACGGCGACTTCGATACCACCATGGACGTTGTCGCCAAAGCCGTGGCGAAGGGCCTATGGCTGATGGGCGAGCAGTTCACCGCCGCCGACGTCGTCATCGGCTCGAACGTGCGCTGGGGGATGCATTTCAAGATGCTGCCGGAGCGCAAGGAGTTCGTCGACTACGCGACGCGCATCGGCGCGCGTCCGGCCGCGCAGCGCGCCGAGGCGAAGGACAAGCAATTGTCCGCCGGGTGAACGAGCATGCGGCGCGCGCTCACACACCTGATCCTGCTGCTGGCTCCGCCGGCATTCGCACAAAGCGCGGCGGAAAAGCTGTATCTCGCGACGCGCGATGTCGGAGTACCTTAGGCTCGATTGCGAAATTCTGCTCCGGGCGGAGACGGAAAGCGAGCGTGCCGGAAACGCAGCATCGCGGGCTGGCAGAGCAGAGGCGCGCTGTGAGCCCGATAAGCGTCGATGAGAAGATCGACAAATCCTCGCCCAAGCTCATGTAGTAGAGTGGCGGCCGATTTGGCTGAAAGAACCGCATCGTCGTCGTGGTCGGGCTAAAACGCGCAGAGCGTCTTCACGCATATGTCCCGGCCATTCACGTATTGCTGCGGTAAGCGGCCCTAAAGAGGTGGATGCCCGGCACGAGGCCGGGCAGGACGGAAATGGAGCAAGCCTCACGCCATCGGAGTTGACAGCCTCGACGGCCATGTCCGATCTGGAGCGGCAGCAAACAGCGCGGTAATGCGATGGCGGTTCGTTTCGAGCTTGGAGGCGCCGACGTTCTGCTGGTCGTCGACGTGCAGAACGACTTCTGCACGGGCAGGGCGTCGCGGTGCCGCGCGGCGAAGAGGTCGTCCCGCGGATCAATGCGCTTGCCGGCCGGTTTGCGCATGTGGTGCTGACGCAGGACTGGCACCCGCGCGGGCATTTGTCATTCGCATCCTCACATGCGGATGCGCAGCCGTTTCAAAGCATCGCGCTGCCGTACGGCCCGCAGGTGCTCTGGCCCGACCATTGCGTGCAGGGCACCGTCGGGGCCGATTTTCATCCCGGCCTCGACGTGCCGCATGCCGAGCTGATCGTGCGCAAGGGCCACACGCGCGAGATCGACTCCTATTCGGCGTTCTACGAGAACGACCACGCGACGCCGACCGGCCTCGCCGGTTACCTGCGCGAGCGGGCCTTACGCCGCGTGTTTTTGGCCGGGCTCGCCTTCGATTTCTGTGTTCGTTATTCGGCCGAGGACGCGCGGCGCTCGGGGCTGGAGGTGATCGTGATCGAGGACGCCTGCCGCGGCATCGATCTCGACGGCTCGGTGTCGGCGACGTACGCGGCGCTCACCGCGCTGGGCGTGCCATGCGTTCGGGCGGAGGGGGTGTAGGCGTTCCTCAGATGCCGGAGATCGCTGCCGCGATGCGCGGGCTGGCGAACATGGCGAGCTGCCAATCCGAGCAATGCTCGACGACGCGCAAGATGTAGACAGCGCCATCGTCTCCCTTGAGCTTGCAGTAGCGATAGTCCGGGCCGAACCACTGGTCGATGATGTCGACGACAGCGATGCAGCGGCCGCGCAGGTGGAACGCGAGCGGCAGCTCTCTGCCTGCGTCGTGTGTCGTTTCGACCTCGATGCGCATGAGGTTCTTATAGCGCACCAAAGCGCCGCCGTCGCGTGTGTGGATATTCAGCGAGCGCATCACGTTTTACCCCACAGGGGTTGACCCGAAGGGCAGCGGTACAACGGTCTACGCCTGGTTCGTCTGGGACAAGGTTGCGCCGGGCTCGACCGAATTGCGTTGGTTCAAGCCAGGCTACAAGGCGCGTTTTTCCTATGTGCACCCATGATGCGCCAAACACGTTTGGATACAACGCGGTGAGAAGTGGCGGTCGAGCGAAGCAGACCGATTGATTATGAAAATCATGTGCCGCTGTCCGATGTGACGGCTGGCACCGACTAGGCCCCCGGGCACCCTCCGGAGAGCTATTCGCCAGGCTCAGCCGCGGCGCGCCCGTCGGCGCCGGTACCAATAAAGACCGAGTAGACCGCTGCCGAACAGCGCCAGGCTCGACGGCTCGGGCACGGCTGGCGCCAAGCCAATTCCCGACAGCGGCACCACGACATCAGGACTATTCGACGAAAGCGCCGAGTAATATGAGCCGTCGCTGCTCGCGGTCGTGCTGGCGCTCGCGACAGCTGCGGTAGGACCCGTGCCGGACACGAGAGACGGTTGAGATCGAATACGCCAAGTGTGGGCGCGCTCCACGGTCGGCTGCGGACCTCTCGGCTGGCTCGCGGAGCATGGACCCGACATCAAGCTGCCGGACCTCCTAGGGGTGATCGCGCAATGCCCGAAGTGGGGCAGCATGAGCGATGCCTGCGAAGGACGCCCGTGTGTTCGTGCCTCTTGGTACAATTTCCCACAACAAGCTGGCTGTTTGGAACTACAGATTTGGTGACACACATTTTGAAGGTGCGCCGATACCCCCAACCTAGTTTGGTGTACGAGTTCAGAGAAAATCAATCGCTTGGGAGGTATGCGCCATGTGTCACTTTCTTTGACAACCAAGCGGCGAAAATCCCTGCTCCTCAGGTCGAACGTCGCCATCGCAGCGGTTGCACAGCGTTTCACCAAGTAGACACAAAATTTATATTCAAAGACGCCACCTTTATGTTCTTGCGACCGACATCAATCAAATCTTTATTATGGAAGGCGGCTAGGGAATACCTTGTGCAACCGGACAGACTTGTACGCATGGATTAGCAACACGCGGCAAGAACTCGATCAGTGTCAATTCTGTTTACAATTCGAAAGAACTGTCTGATGCAAGTCATTGAAACTACTAGTTGGCACGAATAATGCTAGCCAGGGGGGCGAACGAGCCTACAACAGCGTACGAGCCGGCGTTAGTAGATGGCACGGCACGAGAGTTGCGTTTTGTGCGATGCACATAAAAAATCCTATGGTCTATAACCCGGAGGGACAGTCGTGAAACCGCCGACTTCAATGGGACTGGTTACGGGCTTGGCTATCTCGTTGGCGACGGTTGCCAACGCACCGGCTTACGCGTCCCTCATCATCGACGCGACATTCGACCCTTCGATCGCCAGTGTTTCCGGCGCTGAAACGGCGATCGACGCCGCGATCGCTTCGATCGAAAGCCAGATTAGCTCGCCCAACAACATCACTGTTTCTATTTACTTCAACAACATGACCAGCGGGCTTGGCCAAAGCCTTACTGGCTTCTACTCCGAAACCTACTTCAACTACTACAACGCGCTTAAGGCTGTTGCCACGCAGCCCAACCAGCTAACGGCCCTTGCCTCCCTGGGAGCGCCGCCAGGGTCGGGCACAGGGAACCCGGTTAACGGCACTAACGTCATCATAACCTCAGCCGAAGGAAGAAATCTCGGCTTCAACACTCCCGGTTTTGTTACTGTTGGCGGAGTAAATTACGATTCTGAAATCTCCTTTAACACGTCGATCACATCACCGCCAAACGGCCTTTCCGGCAACTACAGCCTTGAATCGGTGGCGTTGCATGAGCTCGACGAGGCCCTCGGCATCGGCGGAGCCGGCTCGACCATTGGTGGTACAGGCTTCTTCGCAACTGGCGTCGGAGATACGGACCTCTACCGCTATTCCGCGCCGGGCGTCAGGAGCTATTCAACCACTGCGGCGAATTCCTACT
>Ga0207862_1000657_pt1 | contig 10515 bp, 6 predicted proteins | sample LuqExpMetageno81_FD_187838 | JGI IMG/M metagenome (GOLD analysis project Ga0207862, IMG submission 187838) | Tropical forest soil microbial communities from Luquillo Experimental Forest, Puerto Rico - Sample 81 (SPAdes) | ecosystem: Environmental > Terrestrial > Soil > Tropical forest ... | reverse complement strand
TATTCCATCGCGCTGGCCCGCGCCGTCCCCGGCCTGAAAGCCGAAATCCTCGACACCGCCGAGGTCGTTCCGCTCGCTCAGGAATACATCCGCAAAGCCGGCCTCGCCGATCGCATATCCGCCCACGTTGGGGACATGCTGGCCGATCCCCTCGGCAACGGATTCGACCTGGTGCTGGTCTCGGCCATCTGCCACATGTTTCCGCCCGACAAAAACCGCGGACTATTCGAGCGTGCCTTCAACGGCCTCGCGCCCAAAGGGCTGATCGTGGTGCAGGATTTCATCCTCGAGCCTGACAAGACAGCCCCCCGTGCCGCTGCATTGTTTGCGCTGAACATGTTGGTAGGAACCACCGGCGGCAGTGCCTACAGTGAGCCCGAATATGCCGAGTGGTTGCGAGAGGCCGGCTTTACCGAAGTGCGCCGCGTGCGCCTGCCCGGCCCCAGCGGCCTGATGATCGGCGTGCGGCCGTAGCGGTCGGCGTTTCAAATCGGGAATCATTTCGTAGATTTCGTAATTGCAGATTGTTGCAACTGTAACTTCTGCCTACAATCGCACCCAGGAGCCTGGCATGCGCTCACTTTGTGCCGCACTTTTAGTTCTCTCCCCGCTGATTTGCTTTTTCGTCACCTCGTCCGCACAGACTCAGGCCCCAGCCCAGGCGGAAAGACCTCTAGCAGCAGATGCGCCGTCTCCCTTGCGGACGATCAAGGTGCAGACCCTGCTCCAGCAAGGCGACCTCGATGGAGCTTACGCCGAAGCCGATGCCGCCTTGAAAGCGTTCCCCGACTCCGCCGCGGCCAACCTTCTCATGGGACAGGTTCTGTTTCGCCGCGGCGACATCGCACAGGCCAACGAATCCATCCAGAAGACGCTCCAGCTCGATCCCAACAATGCGCAGGCCTGGCTTGCCTTGTCCCGCATTGCGGACGTGGTCTCCTTGCGCAAGAAGGCCGTCGCCTGCGTCGAGAAGGCCCATTCCCTCGCTCCTGACAGCCCTGACGTCATAATGGCCTGGGCTAATACCCGCCCAACGCGGGCGGAGCAGATCGCTGGCTTCCAGCAGTACCTGCAGGCCGAAAAGAAACGCACGAACGCTGAGCCGGCATGGGCCGTTAAACGTATCGAAGACCTCAAGACCCTCGGCGACATCGAAACCGACGCGCTCGTCACTCCCGTCGCGCACTACGACGTGCCAATCGACTACATCCTGCGAGACTCCACGCACCTCCAAGGCTGGGGCGCAAAGGTAGCCATCGGCACTTGCAAACCGGTCAAGCTAATGATCGACAGCGGCGCTGCGGGCATCCTCATGGGCGACAGTTTGGCGCAGAAGTGCGGCGTCAAGAAACTCTATTCCGGCTTCATCACCGGAATCGGCAACAAGCCCCCGCTCGGCGTCTACACCGGACTTTCCGACCACGTGCAAGTAGGTCCCGTCGAACTCAAGAACGTCTTGATCGACGTAGAAGAGCGAACTCCGGTTGGCGATGAGTCAGGCCTGATCGGGATCAACCTGCTTGGCCAGTTCCTCATCAATCTCAACCTCAGCGATTACAAGCTCACCCTCGACCCGCTGCCGCCCATCCCCGGCGACGACAGCAAGCGCGGCCCAAAAGACCGTTACGTCGCGCCCGAAATGGCCAGCTTTTCCAAAGTTTTCATCGTCCAGAAACACCTTCTCATTCCGACGAAAGTTGGCACCGACCCCAAACCGACGCTGTTCATCCTCGATACCGGCGCCAGCAACAATTTCATCTCGCAACGCTACGTGGCCAAGCTGCAGAAACTGACCGAAGAAAGCCACGTCGAGGTAAAGGGCGTCCAAGGCAAAGCGCAGCAGGTCTTCTCGGCCGACGACCTCACCCTACAGTTCGCCGGCTTTCGCCAGATGAACCAACGGCTCATCACCGAAAGCCTCGGCAGCATCGACGACATCCGGTTTTCCGGACTGTTGGGTCTGCCCATCCTGCGCTGGTTCACTCTGCACATTGACTACCGCGATGGCCTCGTTGGCTTCGAGTACCACGAGCCCAAGGGGGTCACTACCGACCGTCTGCGCTGAACCGAGCTCGCTAAACGGTCGCGACTCCATTTCCCTCTCTTTCGGATTACACTAATTTGTTATGCCTAAACACATTTTTGCCGTCACTCTCCTGTTTGCCCTTATGACAACTCCCGCAATCACCACCGCCGCCGATTTCGGCCCCAGCAATCCCTTCTACGCTCCCAGCAATCTGCCTTATCAGTCGATTCCTTTCGACAAGATCAAGGACAGCGACTACCAGCCGGCGATCGAGGCCGGCATGGCGGAGCAACTGAAGGAAGTCCAGGCCATCGCCAACAATCCTGCGCCGCCCACTTTCGACAACACCGTCGTTGCCCTCGAAAAGAGCGGCCAGTTGCTGACTCGCGCGGCTAGCGCCTTCTTTGCGGTCGCCGGCGCCAATACCAATCCCACCCTGCTGAAGATCCGTTCCGAGGTCGCTCCCAAGCTCGCCGCCCACCGCGACGCCATCTTCCTCGATCCAAAACTCTTTCAGCGCGTCAATACTCTCTACCAGCAGCGCGACACGCTCAAGCTCGACCCCGAATCGCAGCGCCTGCTCAAGTACTATTACGACGAGTTCGTGCACGCCGGCGCCAATCTCAGCGAGGCCGACAAGACGCAACTCAAGAAACTCAATGAAGAGCTGGCCGGGCTCTCCGACACCTTCGAAAGCAAGCTGCTCGCAGCCACCAAAGACGGCGCCTTCGAAGCCAAGGACAAGGCCGCGCTCGCCGGCCTCTCCGACGCACAGATCACCGCCGCCGCCGAAGCCGCCAAAGGCCGCAAGGTCGAGGGCTACGTCGTCCCCTTGCAGAACACCACCCAGCAGCCTGACCTTTCGTCGCTCACCAACCGCGGCACCCGCGAGACCATCTTTAACAACTCCTGGAACCGCACCGAACGCGACAACGCCAACGACACCCGCGACACCATCGCCAAAATGGCCCAACGCCGCGCCCAGGCAGCCAAGTTGCTCGGCTTTCCCAACTACGCCGCCTGGAAGCTCGAAGACCAGATGGCCAAGACCCCCGAAAACGCCCTCGAATTCATGGGCAAGATCGGCCCGGCGGCCGCTGCTCGTGCCGCCACCGAGGCCAAGGACATCCAGACCGTCATCGACCAGCAAAAGGGCGGCTTCCAGCTTCAGCCATGGGACTGGGAGATTTACTCGGAGCAGGTTCGCAAGGCCAAGTACGATCTCGACGAGGAACAGGTCAAGCCCTACTTCGAGATGAACAACGTGCTGGAAAACGGCGTCTTCTACGCCGCTAACCAGCTCTACGGCATCACCTTCAAGGAGCGCAAAGACCTGCCGGTGTACGACTCCGACATGCGCGTCTTCGAAGTCTTCAACGCCGACGGCTCCTCGCTCGCGCTCTTCTACACCGACTATTACAAGCGCGACAACAAGCAGGGCGGCGCCTGGATGAACAACTTCGTCGAGCAATCGAAGCTGATGGGCACCAAGCCTGTCGTCGTCAACGTGGCCAACTTCTCCAAGCCCGCGCCCGGCGAGCCCGCGCTGCTCACCTCCGACGACGTGCGCACCATGTTCCACGAGTTCGGACACGGCCTGCACGGCATGTTCGCCGATACCAAGTACCCATCGCTGTCTGGCACTTCCACCGCGCGCGACTTCGTCGAGTTCCCCTCGCAGTTCAACGAATACTGGGGGGAGTATCCCACCGTCTTCCAGCACTACGCCAGGCACTACAAGACCGGAGCTCCCATGCCCCCCGAACTGGTCGAGAAGATCAAGAAGTCGCGCACCTTCAACAAGGGCTACGACATGACCGAGCTGGTGGCCGCTGCCGAGCTCGACATGAACTGGCACGTCCTGCCGGCCACCGCGCCGCTCCAGAAGCCTGACGAATTCGAGAAGTCCGTGCTGGAGAAGGACAAGCTCTGGATCAGCTACGTGCCGCCGCGCTATCGCTCCAGCTACTTCAGCCACATCTGGGGCAGCGGCTACGCCGCCGGCTACTACGCCTATCTCTGGACGCAGATGCTCGCCGACGACGCCTACCAGTGGTTCGTGGACAACGGCGGACTCACCCGCGCCAACGGCGACCGCTTCCGCCAGATGGTGTTGTCACAGGGCAACACGCAAGACCTCGAAACGCTGTACGAGAAATGGCGCGGCGGCAAGCCCACCATTGGCCCCATGCTGAAATACCGCGGCCTGGAGCCGGAAACCAGCTCGAAGTAACTCCCCGGATTAGAAGTCTGGGCGCCCCATCCTTTCGCGTTCTTCGGCGAAAGGGTGGGGATTTTGATTTTGGCTTGCAGCGGAGACGAGAAACTTTTATCCCGCCGCCGCAACCGGCGTCCGCGGCACTGGCGCTGTCGTTTCTTTCCGGACTTTCGGCAACTCCAGCATCGCCCTTACCTGGGGCAGCGCGGCCCGCATCGCGGCCTCGCCCGCGGCAATCAACTCCGGCGTGCGCTCGAAACAGTCGTAGGCGAAGCCCTCAACGTTGGGCTCGATCACCAGGTTGGCATCTTTCTTCCACGATTCCGCCAGCTTTGCCTGGGCAATCGAGAAGCACTGTCCAATCACCTCGAATAGGTGCCGCGGCGGCTTCGCGTTGTTCCAGTGGGCGCTCAGGTAAATGCCAATGACACGCTCGGCGCCCATCTGCCGCAGGGGGGTGGTGGGCACTGCATACGCCAGCATTCCGTCGATATACGACCGCCCGTCAATCTCTACCGGCAAGAACATTCCCGGATACGCGCAGCTCGCCCGAATCGGATCCACCAGCTTGCCCTTCGTGAACACCACAGCCTCGCCGGTGCGAAACTCGGTAGCCGTGATCGCCAGCGGAATCCTCAGTTCCTCGAACGTGTGCTGCTTCAGCACCCGCTCGAAGAACCGCACCATGCGGTCATTGTTGTAGAAGCCGTAGCGTGAAAGCGTCAGCCGGGCGAAGTTCGACAGCCGCAGCGTCTTGCCCATAGCAGCCAGTTCGGCTGCCGACAGGCCGCTGCAGTAGCCCGCGCCGATGATTGCCCCTACGCTGGTACCGGCTACGTAATCAACCGGGATGCCCTCTTCTTCCAGCACCTTCAGCACGCCGATGTGCGCGATGCCGCGGGCGAACCCTCCACCCAACGCCAGCCCCAGCGTCGGCCGTCGCGACAACCCCGACAACCGGCTCCACTCTTGTGAAAAGGCTTGTACCGAACGAACGATTCGACCGAAGCTGCCCAAGACCGAACTCCTTACGGCTCAGGACCGCCCCACGCGGTCCCTACTTCTTCATGGATCCTACTGCTTCACGGCATGATGCCGCAATTTACTCCGCATGGGAAGTGCCCTCTGCAGCACACTTTGTCAAACCGTCGTGAAACCGGCCGGTACGTCGGGCACCCGATTGAGAGGTACCCCTCCCCCCACCGCCCCTCGTGTAATCAATCACTTACGAGGAAAATACGTGCAAACGTACAGAAACAAAAGACTTATACGTAAATGTGCACAAACAAAGCAGTTAACAGCGGCTTCTCAAAGAACTCGATTCGTTCCTAGCTCGGTTTCGAGCAAAGCTGCAAAGCGCAGTCTGTGTGGATGATGAAGGACAGAAGGGGGCATGTCACGTAAAAAAGCGAAGGGCAATGTGACGAAAGTAACCGAAGATTCCCGAATTGGGACAACTCGCTTTTAGCCTTTCGCTCTTCGCCAGAAACAATAAATGGCTCATTTCGCCGGTGGCAAGGGCGCGTCGAGGTACTTCGCGAAGAGTGGAGTGGCGTCGGGGATTTCTTCGATTCGCCAGATGCGTTTATCCGGCACTCGCACCATTCGGATGCGAATTTCCTGGAGATCGAACGGGTTCGGTTGCGGTAAGCCACCAATGTAAACGTCGGCGCTGTCGCCGTGGACTTCCGAGCGCAGTACGTGAAGTTGCGAGAAGTTGTGGATGTCGAGCTGCTGAATACCCGAGGTGCCGGTCAATACGCCGTTTCCACTCAAGAGTAGCCGGATTGCATTGCGTGTGCCGATGAGCGTCCAGTCGTGACACTTCGGGGCGAGCTTATTCAGCCACTCGATGCGGGTTTGGGTGAAGGGCAGAGGATCGTCCTGAAATTTTTTCGTATATTTCGCGACCAGCACATCGGTGAGCGACTGGCTGATCGCCTGGGCAATGCGTTCCTCATCGACGTATTGGCTGGCCCTGCCGTAGTTCTTCTCGCGCACGGCTTTGCCGAGCTGCGACAACGAATACTCGGGCGTACGGCTGTAGCGATACCACCAGACGCCTACGGAGATGCTGGCCGCAAGCGAAATCAGCAAGAGAAGTGAGAGTCGTTCGCGCCAGGGGTTGCGTTCGAACTGCAGGCGGTCTTGCGAGTCCATGATGACAGGATAGCCGGTGAAAGTTACAAGAACATCGCCCGGTTTGGGAGCAAGGATCGGAGTGTTCCGAAAGACAATCTAGCGGTATCCTATCGAAGTCAGACGGTGGAAATCTGGCGAAGAAATAGTGAATCGCACCAGAAGGTTAACCGTCTAAAGAGGCATAGGTGGTTATATGGCGACGATGGAATCGGCGTATCTGCAGAGCGCGAAAGAGCAGCTTGAGGCGCGGTTACAGCGGCTGGAGAGCTTGCTGCAAGAGCAGCCCAGCGAACAGGTGACGCAACTTATCAGCGAGGTGGACGAGGCGCTGGATCGCATCGATGCGGGGCGTTTTGGGCAGTGCACGGTCTGTCACGAGAGCGTGGAGATGGACCGATTGATGCACGATCCGCTGATCTCGGTATGCCTAGGATGCCTGTCGCCGCAACAACAGCGCGCGCTGGAGTATGACCTGCAATTGGCAGCACAGATTCACCACGGTTCGCTGCCGGCGTCGGACATAACGATTCCCGGCTGGCAGGTCGCTTATCACTACCAGCCAGCGGGCGTGATTGGCGGCGATTATTTCGACGTGCTCAGCGATGGCAAGGGAGGCACGTACTTTCTGATCGCCGACGTTGCCGGGAAGGGCGTGGCAGCGGCGATGCTGACGGCGAATTTGCGGGCCGTTTTTCGCGCGTTGATTCCGCTGGGGCTGGAAGTGGAGCAACTTCTGACGCACGCCAACCGGTTGTTCTGCGAAAGCAAGCTGCCGATGCAGTATGCGACGGTGGTATTTGGACATGCCTCGGTGACGGGCTCGCTGCAGGTGGTAAACGCCGGACATCTGCCCGCGCTGCTGGTACACGATGGCGAGGTGAAACGGCTGGAGAGCAATTGCATTCCGCTGGGGATGTTCACGGACCAGCAGTTCACGGCAACCCGGCACGCGCTGGGAATGGGAGACGTGCTGGTGTTGTTCACCGATGGCGTTTCCGAGACGGCGGACGCAAGCGGCAAGGAATACGGTGTCGCGAGGCTGCAGGCGCTGATTCAGGAATGGGTTGACCGGAGTCCGGAAGATTTGGTGAAAGCTTGCCGCGAGTGCCTGGAAGCGTATCGTGGAGCGGCGGAACGCACCGATGATGAGACGCTGCTGGCGATCCAGCATGTCGGTACTGGGCCGCGGCTGGTGGTGTGAGGTTCGCTCGTCGCCGTTCGCTTCTCGCTGTTCGCCAGAAACTCTGTCGAACAAGAAGACTCAGCAGCTAAGAAGGAAAACCGCTAAAGAGCAGTGCCCGACCTTAGTTATCTCAAAAGCAAAAGGCTCCGGGATTCCGGAGCTTTTTGAACTTATGGTGCCGAAGAAGGGACTCGAACCCCCACACCCTTGCGGGTACATGGACCTGAACCATGCGCGTCTGCCAATTCCGCCACTTCGGCGCGCGAAGCGAGCGAGACATCAACCCACTCGTCGCAACGACAACCTTCTTATTCTACAGGCGACGCATTGAGTTCGCAACGCACGAGACCGATCTAGCTGGCGGCAGCGTCGGGTTCGTTGTGCGCCAGTCCACCGTGCTGTCCGTATTCCTTGAGCTTGTTGTGCAGTGTCTTAAGGCTGATACCGAGGATCTCCGCTGCCTTGGTCTTGTTGTTGTGGGTGGACTCAAGGGTCTTGAGGATCAGCAGCCGTTCGGCTTCGTCGACCGTGGTACCAACGCCGAGTTGGATGGATTGACCGTCTTGCACCGGGATGCGCTGGACCAACTTGCCGAAGCCCGGAGGCAGGTGCTTTGGTTCAATCGTAGGACCGCTGCAGAGGATCACGGCCCGTTCCAGCGTGTTGCGCAACTCGCGCACGTTCCCCGGCCAGGCATGCGCCCGGAAGGCGTTCATCACGGCATCGGAGACGCCGACAACCGAACGATCGTGCTTTTCATTCATGTCAGCCATAAGGGCGTGGACGAGGTCGGGCAGGTCTTCGATGTGCTCGCGCAGCGGCGGCATGTGAATGTTGAATACGTTCAGGCGATAGTACAAGTCATTGCGCAGTTCACCACGGGCCACCGCTTCTTCCGGCGGCTTGTTGGTGGCGGCGAGGACGCGCACGTCCACGGCGGTTTCGCTTTTGGCTCCGAGCCGGCGCAGCTTGCGGTCTTCGAGAACGCGCAGGAGCTTGGCCTGAGTAGCAATCGGCATCTCACCGATTTCGTCGAGCAGAAGGGTGCCGCCTTCGGCCAGTTCGAAGCAGCCCGTGCGGCGTTCGAAGGCGCCAGTGAAGGCGCCTTTTTCATGGCCGAAAACTTCGCTTTCAATGAGAGTCTCAGGGATGGCCGCGCAATTGATGGCGACGAACGGCCTGCCCTTGCGGGCGCTAAGCGAGTGGATGGTGCGCGCAACCAGTTCCTTGCCGGTGCCGCTGTCACCCGTAATCAGCACGGAGGCGGTGCTGGGAGAAACCATTTCGACGAGACGGAAGATCTCTTGCATGACCTTCGAGGATCCGACCAAGGAACCTAATACGCCCACGTCGCGCAAGCGGCGGCGACTGGCTTCGAGTTCGCGTTCGGTGCCGCGCAAGCGGGTTGCGTTTTGCAGAATGTTGCGCAATCGAGTAGGGTTGACGGGCTTCTCGATGAAGTCGAAGGCACCGTGCTTCATGGCGGTCACAGCGGCGTCAATGCTGCCGAGCGCGGTCAGCAGGATCACAGTAACCTGTTGTGGGGCCGCAGCGATCTGTTCCAAAAGCTGCATGCCGTCCATGCGCGGCATCTTGAGGTCGGTGAGTACGATGGCCGGCCCCCAGGATTCCACCTTGGTCCAGCCGTCCGCGCCATCGACTGCAGTTTCCGTCTGATAGCCCCAAGCGCGAATCAGTTCGGCAAGCCCCGTGCGCTCGTTCTCCTCATCTTCGACGATTAGTACACGTTCCTGATCCATACGATTCTGCTGCCTCTCGAAGAGAAAACCCCAACCAAGCAAAATGGCTCAGCATTATTGACCGGCGCGGTTACGTACAACAAATGCCTGCTGAATCGGGGCCGACCCTCCGGAATGGAGATTGGCGACGAGGCGGCTGTCCATAAGGTAACACTCCAAAGCTGTTTATGGTTACGCGAGCGGTCTGGCCACGGGGCCGGTGCCAGGTAAATCCTGTGGCTTCGGGCAGCGAGGTGTGCCAAAAGCGGAGAAGTGACTCACCCAAGATATTGATTTTCTTTAGCTGGGCGGTGGTCTTTGATGTAGGATAAAAGCACCTGCAACTCAGCCGTACGTCGGGGCGTACGTACCGTGGCTTTGCCGCGGCACGCGATGGCGAGGTGCAAAGAACTATGCGAACATTCTGACCCCCCGGTTACAAGAGCAGTAAACATCGGGAAACAAGGGTGTTGTGAATTCCGATGCTTGCTGTACAATCGATTCGGCTATTTTGCAGGGCGTTTATTGGTACCTGACAAGTTCAATACTGAACCCCAGTAGGCCAGGTTGCTTACGGTACTGCTAGAGTTCCGGAGGAATTTAGAATGGCGTTTTGTGAAGGTGTACCGAAACGGCTTTTTGCGACATCGATCGCGATTGCGATTGCGGTTTGCATGATGGGGGCGCTGGCCGCGGCGCAAACAACCCTACAGCCGCGGGCTGAGATATTTGGCGGCTATTCGTGGCTAAACCCGGATGGTTATGTCGACTGGGGCAAGGTTAATTCCATAGCGCATGGCTGGAACGCATCCAGCACGTTCTATTTTCCGAACGCGAGGAATCTGGGCGCCGTGATCGACGGCAGCGGACACTACAACGGCCAGCAGGCCAATGTTGGCCTGGGATTGCTCGGATTGCAGTACAAGTTCCGCAATGACCAGTTCTCACCGTTCATTCATGTTCTGGGCGGCGCCGCGCACATCAGCCCGGCAGCGCTCAACTCGGAATGGCGTGCTACTGTGGGTGGAGGCGGCGGATTCGACCTGACGCTCACCCACCTGATTGATCTACGCGTGATTCAGGCAGACTACCTCTACACGTCTTACAGTCCCGGAACGTTCAACAACCATACCTCGTCGTGGAACATGGTACGTCTGTCGGCGGGCCTGGTATTCAATCTGGGCAACTACTATACAGCGCCGCTGTC
>Ga0207862_1000656_pt1 | contig 10519 bp, 11 predicted proteins | sample LuqExpMetageno81_FD_187838 | JGI IMG/M metagenome (GOLD analysis project Ga0207862, IMG submission 187838) | Tropical forest soil microbial communities from Luquillo Experimental Forest, Puerto Rico - Sample 81 (SPAdes) | ecosystem: Environmental > Terrestrial > Soil > Tropical forest ... | reverse complement strand
TACAGCCAAAAAATCGTGTGAGTGGCGACGGCTGCAACCACCGCCACTCACCGTGAATTTACGCTGGGTTTTTGCGCTACCGACCGAAGCGCCACACGATGCCGCTCTGCAGCCTGAAGCTGTTCTGCGAAGCACCACCGAAGTGCGTGTAAAGGTATTCAACCTGAATCGCTCGCAGGGAAACATGCTGCGTTAATGTGACATCTGCGCCGCCGCCCGCCGTCATCGCAAAAGCGTTGCTTGACGCCGAGCCAAACCCCGTCACACCAGCAGAGAATTGTTCGCCACCAAGGAGCGCCTGGACAAACGGGAACACACGTCCTTGAGTCGGGAAATAAACCCTTGGCCCGAACAGATAGTCCAGTTCATGAGCGCTCGTGCCGGAAGGCAAGCCCGTAACTTTGCACCCTCCGAACTCTCCGATGACGCCCACCCGCGACGTCGGATAAGCCCCGAAGGAACCTGAACCACCTTGGCAGTTGATCCCGGAGGCTCCGTTGCCTGGATTGAAACGAACGTACTGATAGGTGCCGGAAACCTCATATCCGGGACCTTCCTGAGCCTGCGTGGAAACTGCCCACACGAGAAGTAACCCACACACAATCATTAACTTACGCATTCTTTCCTCCAAAAGCTTGTAGAATGAGACCTGGTAGTATGTTGGTGGCGGGTCGCGCTTCGCCGCAAGACTGTTAGTTCCGTCGGTTTCGCATAAAGAACTTGACCTTTCGGCCTAACGCTGTGACCAAACGACCAGGCCGCTGAGTGCCTTCGTCGGCGCGAATGGTAAAATGGAGCCCCTCAAACTGAAGTTCAGGCAAGTCGCTAGTGCCGCTACGATTACTCGATCATCGTCCTGCAGTAGGCCCTTGATGCGCTCCTTCCAGTCGGGTGGGCGACCTGCCTGTCCTTTCGCGGTAGCACAACTGCAGTTTATCACTGCGCTTTCGGGTGCCTGCGCCTCCACTCAGCACGCGCCTCTTTCAGTTGCGCCTTCCACGGGTCGGGAGTGACGCCAACTCTCGGCTCACTCAGGCCACGAACCAGCTTGCCAAATTTGATTAGCTCACTGTCGGACATGAGGCGCAGACGTTCGCGCAGCTTCTGCAACTGCACTTCTTCGGATTGGAAAGCGACGGACATGCCGGGTCTCCCGGCAGAGGTGGGGCCTTAATTGTACCTTACGGCGCGGCTTCCGGAAGGCAGTTAAGCGCCGTCAGACTGCCTTCTCTGCGATTCCAGGATGACCCGCGGCTCGCTCCAACTCTGCGTTCACTGACTCGCAGTCCAGAAAAACGGTTCAAGCTGCGCCCTTCGTTCCCTCCATTTCGCGTGCAATTCTGGCCCAAGCTCCTTGAGCATCAGTTCGTTAATGTGCTGCCGCACTTGCTCAAGGCTCATCTCGGCGTGTGCCCCGGCATCAAGTTGTCTTGTTTTCTCCTCTGCCTTCGCCAGCATCTCCCCGAGCGATTGCAGGCACTCGCGCACTTCGCGCAAAGCCACAATCGAGCCTCTGTGGTCGCCTTCGGATTCAGTTCGGGAAAGCAGTTCCCAAGCTTTTCGCTGCACGCGCCGCATGTCATCAAGCAGGCTGTCGCCAAGACGCTCTTCCCGGTTCTGGCTCGCTTTCACGATGGCTTGAGCAACGTGACTCCTGTAACGCAACAGGCCTGCCGGTGAAATCGAAACACGTTTCGCTATGTTTCGTAACGGCTCGCGCGCAACGAGGGCCTTGTCAATCGCGTCGCGCTCGAGCCCGCGAGCGATTTTATAGACCGGCTGTGCGGCCCAGGTTCCGACCAAGGAACACATAGATAACTCCGCCGGTAACTGCTAACGACTGTCCCAAGTTTGCCCCAGGCCAATAGCCGCGATTCGGTCTGTGGCTTCATCTCGTGCTCGGCCGAATCAAACCCAGGGCGGGGGTGGCTTTGGCCTGGGACATCTTTTGTCTGCCGTTCCCCTGCCTTCCTCTGGGGAGAAAAACGCGGGCAAGTTCGTGTTTGCGCGTGCTGCTGTGGAGCAACTCCAGTACTGCCCGCGAGCAACGACGGTCTGCGTTTGCAAAATTAGAATAGAGAGTTCGGATGGTGCATCCGCCCGGCGGCAAGACCGCACCCCATTCGATCAAAGCCCCAAGGTTCGAACCCTTGGGGCAAATTGTTTCACCGTTCTGCTGTAACTCATTTCTCTCGCTACTTCGTGTCTATGCGTTGCAAGCCTGTCCGTCGGTGGGAGGCGGCACTGCCGGGCGGCCCTGCGCAGGTCAAAAATTCTCCGCCCAAGAACTTCTGTCAATTCCATCCTGCGCAAGGCTGCACAAAGAGCGCGGACGCTACAACCGAACGGTCCGTCCTAGCAAAGAATGCCAATCCTGCCGCAGCGAACGTGAAAAATCCCACAGCAGCGCTTCACGCTGGTAGAGAGCAAAAAATGCTCCGGGCAAAGGCCTCCGACGCGACGGTTGACAGTCTCACTACCGAGCGTATGCTTAGGCGCGGGTCTTCCTCAAACGCCCGGCCGGGGAAGCCGCCCTCCTCGGGCTCTCCCTTCGCACGCGCACAACTCCAGTTGCCTTTGGATGCCGGCGCCGCCACTCGGCACGCGCTTCCTGCAGTGAACAGAATCACGGGTCAGACGGGCGAACCTGGCACAAATAGGAATTGCCCCAGAGCCACGTGTGGCTCAAGTGCGTCAGCTATTTGTGGCGCAGCATACCGATCCTGCGAAGCGGACAGCAACCAGTGTTCTTATATTCTATGCATGGCTCGAGCGGCATCGTCCTGAATTTGCTACCGCAAGGAAAGCATGATGACCCGCTTCAATACTTGGAGCCAGACCTCAGCGGCCAATACCAAGCCTAACAGCAAAAAATATGTTCGAGAACGCCGTGATGTAAAATCGTGCCGCGCCAGTCAAGGACCCAAAGGGCGAGTTCAAGGTCGGCGACAAAAGCCGCGTGAACCTGCATCACGGACAAATCGAGGATGCCGTCGTTCGTGCCGTGATTTAGGACGATGATGGAATCAAACTGCAGGTGGACGTTGTGGGTCTCGACCTCACGGCGTTGATTGATACCTGGCAAGTTGTCGGGTGGGCTTGGAAGGGTTCACCTAGCTGTAGGGCTCAGTACTATAAGGTCAGCGGGTATGAGGAAAAGAATTGGTATTGTGATGCTCGGGGTCCTGGCAATGGGAACCATTTGGAGCTTGGGTTACGACTGGAAGATCACGGCGATACTCTACGCGACTGCGGTTGCGCTCATAGTGTACTTGGGTGTAGCCCTGTGGCTGATATTCGGAGGAGAAGAAATAAGCGAGAAAAAGCCGGCCATTACGACCGAAGGTGAAGTGAAAACTGATGCGGAGACAGCAAAGCCTGAGGGTCTTCCTCAGAAACGTAAGCCCCGCCGGGGAAGCCGCTCTCCTCGTGCTCGCTCCTAGCAGCGGCCCGGCCTGCCTTGTCCTTTCGCAATAACACAACTGCAGTTTATCGCTGCGCCTTTGGATCCCGGCGCCGCGACTCCGCCCCCGCGCCTCCTGCAGGGAACATGCTCTGGTACAACATAGGAATTGCCCAAGGCAACGTCGCTTCACTCATGACTGAGTTTCTGAGTGGATAAGCTAGCGGCCCCATTCGCCGTAAAGGACGTAAAGAAGGATTGGGAGACGTTTCCATGCAAGTCGGCGCGTCCAACTGCGTCCAAGCTTAGGGTGATTTAGGGCTGTTTTGAGGGGGTAAAGGCCGGTAAAGGTATTGAGCGGGCGATGGGAATCGAACCCACGTCCGAAGCTTGGGGAGCCCAGGTTTTGGGACGTTCGGGCTGGGCTCTGCCGCGACGTTGATCAAGTACCCAGAGTCTCTTTGCCCAAGGTCAGATTTCCCGCCCCTTGGGGAAACGTGTTCGTTTCCTCCGAGGACATTACTCCCCGTTCTTCGCTCCTACAGACTCATGCGCCAATCCCGCTGGCTCTCCTGTCCTTCGGTTATTCACCTCGTCGATGTGAGGAGCGGAATCTGCGGTACGTAGCGGTCCCTCGCACCCAGTCAGGAGGCAGATCCAACTCCTTCGATGTGGCTCTTCCGGCCACGGAACTCGCGGACGAGTCCTCAGCGGAGCCGTGCACAGGTCGCATTCCACCTGCACTTCGGGAAAAAAGGATTGCCGTGAAGCGACGTTTTGGCGCCACGGAAACAATCATGATTGTTTGGATGCACGAGAGATTAAAATGAAGGGGTGGGTGTATCACTTTTCCCCTCACTGTAACCATACCCCTCAATTGAATGGCTGCACGTCAACCATTCAAAGCAAGTTAAGCCGCGACCGCGCCCGGGCAATCGGCAGCCAGTATAAACGCCGGTCATGAATATCCTCATTCAATTGAGGGGTAGGCGTCTACGCACATGAAAAAGGGACCACCCTGGGGTATCAACGTCTCCCTCGTGCACCGGTCAATCACACGGGGATTAGGAGATAGGGCGGTTCGAAAGTGCCCTTTTTTGCACAATTTTGGTGCAACGGGCTGCTACATGTGAGGGCACCCGCGTCTAACTTTTCCGATAGCGTTTACCAGGATTTAATTTAGTTCAGTTCGTGCCAATTCCTTTTTTCCTTGTTGTTGGTTCGTTGACTTGCCTTACGTCGCAGCCTAAGATGCCCTCAAATGGCAAGCCCCGACGCCCTCATCGGCCAAATCGTCTCCCATTACCGCATCATCGAGAAGCTGGGCGGGGGCGGGATGGGGGTCGTGTATAAGGCCGAAGATACACGGCTGCACCGCAACGTCGCTCTCAAGTTTCTCCCTGAGGACCTCGCTCGCAATCCCCAAGCCCTGACTCGCTTTCAACGGGAAGCTCAAGCAGCCTCGGCACTGAATCACCCAAACATTTGTACCATCCACGATATTGACGAACAAAATGGTAAAGCTTTCATTGCCATGGAATTTCTGGAGGGTGCTACGCTGAAGCATCGCATTGCGGGGCGGCCCATGGAACTCGAATCGCTGGTGGCGCTCGGCATTGAAATCGCCGATGCGCTCGACGCCGCTCACACCAAAGGAATCGTCCACCGCGACATCAAGCCCACAAACATTTTTGTGACCGAGCGCGGCCACGCCAAAATTCTCGACTTTGGCCTCGCCAAAGTCTCCCCCAGGGCCTCCGACAGCCATAGTTCTGCTGATCAGGGAGAAACGCGTTCTTTCGTCGAATGGCACCTCACCAGTCCGGGCACCGCACTCGGCACGGTCGCCTATATGTCTCCTGAGCAGGTAAGGGCCAAGGAACTGGACGCACGTACGGATTTGTTCTCATTCGGAGTCGTCTTATATGAGATGGCGACGGGCACGTTGCCTTTTCGTGGTGAGAGTAAAGGAGTGATCTTTGATGGAATTATGAACCGTGTTCCGGTGTCTCCCGTACGACTGAATCCTGATCTGCCGACAAAACTCGAAGACATTATCCATCGGGCGCTGGAGAAAGATCAAAAACTCCGCTATCAGCATGCCTCTGACATGCGTGCCGAGTTGCAACGCCTGAAGCGGGATACCGAAACGGGTCGAGTAGTTGCGGCAAGCTCGGAGGCGACGGCCGTGGCGCAGGATGCCAGCTCTCAGGTCGCCCAGCAGCGGCCACCACCCGGTTCTCCGCCTGTGTTGGGTCTACCTCCGTCATCGAGCGCCGTGAAAGTGGCCGAAGTTCCTGTAGCTGGCAGTAAACTCTGGAAGGCACTTCTTCCCGCCGCCGTCTTGCTTTTGATTGCCGCACTTGCATATTGGCTCGTGCCGCTGCTGCCTCCGCCCGCAGTTTCAGGCTATATTCAGCTAACCCACGACTCGCGGCCGAAGCAACTGATAGGTACCGACGGCTCGCGGCTCTACTTTGCTTTTCCCAGGGGGTTGGCTTTTAACTCCTTGGCTCAAGTGTCTGTTACCGGCGGGGACGTGGCCCCAGTCCGTGCTCCGTCGCCCGACACAACCCTCCTGAACATTTCTCCGGACGGTTCGGACCTGCTGGTTCTAAATCGCACCGATCCAGAAGTCTCGGAAGGACCGCTCTGGGCGCTGCCGATCCTCGGAGGTTCGCCGCGCCGGCTTGCGGATATTCAGGGCCACGACGGGGCGTGGTCGCCGGACGGAAAGAAACTTGTCTACGCAATTGGCAACGATCTGTACATTGCCAACGAGGACGGGACGGAGCCACGCAAGCTTGTTTCCTTGCCGGACATGCCCTATGCGCTTGCCTGGTCGCCGGAGGAAAGCAAAATACGCTTCACCGTCCGCGACAGCAAAACCAGCCTCAATCGCCTGTGGCAGGTCTCCTCTCAGGGGACCGACCTCCGCCCGCTCCACCCCGACTGGCGCCAAAACCGCAATGAATGCTGCGGCAAATGGACTTCGGACGGGAACTATTACGTTTTCTGGTCGCAAGGACAGATCTGGGCCATCCGCGAGGCGGGCGCTTTCCTTCGCAGGGTGAGCTACAACCCTGTCCAGTTGACCACTGGCGCAATCCGATACGGCTCTTGGCCTGTTCCCAGCAAGGACGGAAAAAAACTCTACATCCTCGCCGACCTGCCGCGAGGGGAACTCGAGCGTTACGACGTCAAGATTAAAACATTCTCGCCTTATCTCGACGGCATTTCAGCACAAGACGTGGGCTTCTCGAAAGACGGGCAGTGGTTGGCCTACGTCACTTTCCCGGATGGCGTGCTCTGGCGGAGCAAGTTGGACGGAAGCGACAAGCTCCGGCTCAGCTCCGAGCCGCTTTACGCCTTTAGCCCTCGCTGGTCGCCGGACGGGAAAGCGATCGCTTTCATGTCTTTTCAGGAAGGAAAGGGCTACAGCACCTATTTGATCTCGGCTGACGGCGGCACGCCGGTTGAACTAGCCCCAAACGCGCCTGGCAATCAGAGTGACCCGTTCTGGTCGCCGGATGGCAACTCCTTGGCTTTTGGCATCGGTTTCTTGATTCCCGGCCAAGCAGCTATCCTCGTCCTCGACCGGAAGACACAGCAGATCTCGCGACTCCCCGGCTCCGAAGGTCTGTACTCTCCCCGCTGGTCCCCCGATGGACGGTACATCGTTGCAATGCCGCTGGACCAGAAGGTTTTGATGCTTTTCGATTTCAAGACCCAGAAGTGGTCGTTGTTGGCCAAAGTCAACAGAGCAGGCTATCCCTGCTGGTCGGCAAACGGCCAATACGTCTATTTCCTGCTGGGCGGGTCCGAAGAATCAGGGGTCATGCGGGTAAAGGTCACCGATGGAAGAATTGACCAGGTGATCAGCCTGATGGGTTTCCACCAGACGGGCTACTTCGGCTTCTACCTCGGTCTCGCCCCCGACGATTCACCTCTTCTGCTCAAGGATACGGGTGCGCAGGATATCGTCGCGCTCGATTGGCACGCGCCTTAGCCATCCGCTCTCGTTCCACCCCACGCTTGCGGAACCTCGTAGCCCATCCCACACTACCAAGATTTCAGACGACGACTTGATGCGCTTCGGCAAAGCCGCAAGAAACTTGTGCCGGGACCCAAGATGCCCCGACACGTTCAAGCGCAAGTTGCAGGAGGCGCGTGCGGAGTGGAGGCGCAGGCATCCGAAGGCGCAGTGATAGACTGCAGTTGTGTTACTGCGAAAGGACAAGCAGGTCGGTCCGAACCCCTCGGGCCTGTGCATGTGCGGGTGCGGGCGAAAGACGAAGATTGTGACGAAAAGCGATCGGCAACACGGTCATGTAATGGGTCAGCCTTTCGAGACAACTATGGGCGCTTTGATCGATGGACGTAGGAATCATAAGGCAACAGTTGGAGACTACCGCTGTCCGGCTCGACTAGCCACACTTTTCGTCCATGGAAGTAGTTGAGCAAGGGCTGCAAGGAAACCGAGGGAATCTCTCGCGCCCACACAACATTAGCTCGGTCAATGTCTGCGCGATTGTAGACCCATTCTTGTTCCGGATCGTGCTGGAGCGAGTAGCGGACAATGACAAGTTGATCGCCAGGGACTGCCCTGAGTTTGGCCGCTATCGTAGCGCGGTTGTCGATGGGGCTCGTGACAGTGCGAAAACGAACCGGCGCCAAGAACAAGGCGCACAGGAAGATAGCTCTCGAAACGCCAATTCCAATTGGCCGTTTGTTAAAGTGCCAACGCCGAACATGACGCATTCCTTGCACTACGAGAGCGAACGTTGTGGCGGTTAACGGCGCTGCATAGTGGGGTAGGAACCAAGCGACCAACAGGAATCCAGCGAAACAAGTTGTCCACTGCAACACCAAAAATCTCACGCGCCGATCGCGCAGAAGCCAAGGGAGAGCAATGAGTGGCACGCAAAGCTCAGACCCGAGGTAAAATCTGACGAAATCAATGCCATTGTTCTTGAGTGCTAATCCGATGTGCTTTGCACTATCCGGATGTCCATTCTTCCACGCCACGGAGGGCCACCAAACGTTATAGTAAGTGTCAAACTGCGGATTCGAGAACTGGAATGGCTGCTGCACCCTCTGCCAGGCTAATAGAGGGACTGCAAAGTGATTTTGATTATTAATCGTGTACGGCAAGTGCCAGGGGTTGCCAGTTGCCCTGCTGTTGTAATAGAGGATGAATGTGCCGCACAGGAGCAGGACGAGACAGAGGGGTGCGACGATGCGCCGCAGCTTTACACGTGGAACGCAACCATGGCTGCCAAACAACCATGCCACAAGCACGACATATATAAAGGTCAGGAAGACAATTCCTTCGAATGGTCGGCTATTTGCCAGAATCGCCGTGCCGATTCCTAGGATCACCGCATCACGACTTCGGCAAGAATGAAGGATTCGCGGCAACGCTCCAATGGCCAGGGCTCCCCCGGTCGCAGCCACGGCACCGCCCCAATAGCTGTTCGCCCAGTAACTGAAGATTCCAAGGCGGAACAGCACAAGGACTCCGCCCACTAGCGCCCAAGGTGGCGGCAGCCAACCCTGAAGCATCCATAAAACCGCTGCGCACATGGCCGAAATGCTAAGTAAGACACCGACCCAGGGATGTCCGAGAAGCTGCCCCAACGCCAAGATGGCACCTTGCGCCGGGGGATACATAGAAACATAGTTCGGGTGCTGATTTACGTGAAACGTATCGAAGTAGACCCACATAGCGTGGCTCGGATTGGCCAGGCGTCCGTGCGCGAACGTGTCAGATGCCAGGAGATAACTGAACTCATCATGAAAACGGGGGATAGGAACCGGCAGTATCCAGAGAAGACTCACTCTTATGACGGCAGCCGCGACACCGACCAGGCATATCGATAAGAGCTTCTTTTCGGCAAGGCGTGCCCCGAACCTCTCAATCGGTCGCAACACAACACTGCCAAACTGGGGCGCAATGCAAGCGGCGCAGGATAGGACCAATACAATAAGGGGCCCGAAGTTCCGCTGAATTACAGTTTCAAAGATAGTCACCGCATCACGCATGTATTAGCTCTCGCGATGTCCGTGCTACTTAATATGAACTACTGCCCCGGCGCAGATTCGATTTCCCGTAAACTCTCGCCTCGTGGTTGGATCAGGCGACTGCCCGCAATAATTCTATTTGCTGATGACGTTGCTTGCCACGAGCGTGGCCGTGAACGGTCCAGGGCAATTCCACGCTGCTCTAAACCAACTTCACTCAACAACCTGCCTCGTATCAATCAACGCCGTCAGGTCGAGACCGACGACATCCGCTTGTAGTTTGATTCCATCGTCGTCGTGAATCACGGCGCGAACGATGGCATCCTCAATCTTCCCGTGATGCAGGTTGACGCGGACTTTGTTTCCGACCTTGAAGTCGCGCTTTGGTTCCTTGGCTGGCACGTGAGGAATCTACGACGGAGGCAGGGCTATTTTCAAGGCTCATGATCCCTGTGAGCTTTGCGAGCGGCACCCAGTGCCTTGCGTGAGGAATGGCAGTACCGCGCCGAATGTTGGTGGCGTATGGATGAGACACGCCGAGCGCAAACCGAATTGCTTTGACTGTGAATTTCGAAAGGCGAGGCAGGATCCTACTTCTATAGGCCTTCTCGTTCAGCCAGCTCGGGAGTTCCGAAGGATTCCAGCTCCGTATGGCATCGAACTGCTTTTTTTTGAGTAGCTGACCGACGTGCTTCTGCGGTTGGGCTATGCGTAGCAATGCGGCCCAGCTTCGCTTGCTCCAGAAGGTTTTCACGATTCGCGATGGGAACGCAGCTCGCACAATATCGGGAACCGGTCGTAACGGCACCGCCACAGACCCCACAACGAGGCCGTGTCTTAGGTAGGACTGGAGTCCTGGAGGTGGGTGTTGGGCGCTCGGCACGGCGGCGCATCGATTGCGTCAGCCTTGTGGGCAGGGGATTGAATGGTGATCGTCTTGTTCTTCCTTGCCAAAAAATCTTGGCTGCTCGCCGAGTTGATTTTGGCACGGGGGAACACATTATAAAAGGGCGCCCCTTTGGAGTACGTTTTGAGTGCGTTGCTCAAACTTCTCCAGAAAGGAGCACCCTTTATGACCAGCGCTAAATATAT
>Ga0207862_1000655_pt1 | contig 10527 bp, 7 predicted proteins | sample LuqExpMetageno81_FD_187838 | JGI IMG/M metagenome (GOLD analysis project Ga0207862, IMG submission 187838) | Tropical forest soil microbial communities from Luquillo Experimental Forest, Puerto Rico - Sample 81 (SPAdes) | ecosystem: Environmental > Terrestrial > Soil > Tropical forest ... | reverse complement strand
CCAAGGTTCAAATGAGGAAAGGTAGGGCAGCCGAAACGCGCAAGGGTGCATGAGAACGAATGCGACTTAGATGGTGGATACCAAGTCGAAATCCCTTCACAACTCACTCAGTTTACAAGACTCTAAACGTAGAGGACCTGTCGCTTGAGAACTTTTCCGATTTTAAATCCCCGAAAACATTTCCGGGCAACAGCGGATGCACGACGCACCCGAAATAATTTGTTTTGCTTTTCCCGCGTGCGCGCTGAACCTCCGTTAACCCGATTTACCGTCCAAGAATGTTTCCGTCAATTGCCCTATCCAGCGTGGCGGTGCGCGCAGCAAGTAGCGTCGCGGCGTTGTCATGATAAACCTGTTTCAGAATTTCATCGCTGAGCCCAAATCCATTTAGGCTCCAGTGATAGTCGAATTGTTCGGTTTCGTAGAAGTGCTCGTCCAGCGATTCTAGGATTCTGAACGTGACGCGGTACATCGGCTTGTCAAAACCCATGTCGGTCCCGTAAACGAGTCGATTGGCATACTTCCCATAAAACTTCGACGCAAAGCGCGGGATAGGCGCGGTCTCAGCGTAACGCGCGGAAATGTCAGCGTGCAGATTAGGATTGCGATCGAACATTTCGCCCAGTCGGGCCAAATCGTAGTCCAGGTTGGCGAAGTGACACGCGATGAACGTAGTCCCTCGGTGTTTCGCGAGTGTACGGTCAAAAATATCCATCATTCCCGGGAGGTTCACGATGTTCGGCTTATTGTCGAGTCGCCAGTGGTACGCGTTCATGAGGCCGTCGTTCGTCTTGTCCATCTTCTGGTACATCCAGATCGGGTCGGCGACATGCAGGCTGATCGGCATCTCAAGTCCGCCGCATCTCTCCCACACCGCATCCATGCGCGGGTCGTCGGGGTGCATTCCAGGTGCTTTGGATTTGCCTGAGACTAGTCCGTTCCCCTTATCATGGATTTCACCCACGCCGCGCGCACCCGCTTGCCGGCAGCGCTCCAGTTCCTTGACGGCGGCAGGCCCGAATCCCTGCTTGTCGTAGCCAGACAGATCCAAACCGCACCACATCTCAAAGCGATCGGGATACTTCGAGTACTTACGATAGATATCATCGAACTCAGTGCCGGTAGCCATCGTAAGGATGACGGTCTTCTGAATGCCAACCTCATCCATGGTTTTGACCCATTCCTCAATCTGCTGCGCGGTCTTGGCATACGGATGAGAGTGCATGTCAATGATCGGGTATTTGGCCTTATCAATCTCAGTGACTGGAATTTTATAGATCGATTTCGGGCGGTAATCTTTGAGAAGAATTGTCTCCGGAGACGGCAGTCCCCTCGCTTGGGGAGTGTTCCCGGGATGAACAGGTTTCGCGTCTTGCAGGGGGTTCGGGCCCGACGCCGCGACAGGTTGAAACCAGGCGGCTATTCCAACCAGATTTGCGCACTTCAGAAATAATCTTCGATCCACTTCATTTTTCGTTCGCATAGAGTCACACTCAAACGATTTCAATCCCAACAGATGTTTTGCACAATTATTGTCGGCCACTCGAAAATAATCGCCAACAGCGAAGCAACAAACACTTACGGTCCTGATCTTCTCCCGACCGGTAAGCAAAATTGCGAAATTTCTGTTTTGAGTGTCTCGGGGTGTGGAGTCAGCCAGGGGGCGGGCGGCTACCTCCGGCCGAGATCCTGTACCAAAATATGCGGATTTTCGCATAGATGCGACCCTCGAACAAGCAGTTCGTGGATCGGAGTTATGCCGACCGTACAGGGTGGGTAGTTCTGGCAGGTTTCAAAGTAATGGCGGCCTACCATTGCGGTACAGCCGCCAATTATGACTTTGCCAAGCTGAGCAGTTTCCGCCCAAAACAACTCGGCGAGGCAATAGCCACGCAATGACTGTACACGCGCGCTCCATCCCCCAATAGACTGCTGTCCGTCGGATAGTGGATATTCGTCTCCACTACCGTGGTGTCCACCCTCATCTTCCGCCCTTGCACCACGCCTCGTTCTCGCGCCAACGCCATCAACCGTTCATGCAGCTTCCCAATCACTTCCGGTCCGATCGCTTGTCCCAGTCGTGCCAGTGTCTTCGCATCCGGTACTTTCTCGTCTCCGATGCGCGTGAACGCCCGATACACCAAGTTGGCTCGTACTTCTCGTTCCAGCGTGTCGTAGCTCCAGTTCCGCACATGTTTCAGGATCAATAGCCGCAGCGCGACTTCTGCCGGTGTCTGGGTTCGCCCGCGTGTCTGACTCTTGGGATGGCGTTTTCCCTGTGCTTGGTAAACCTCTTCCACCATAGCCGCGTCTTCCAGCAGTTGGTCTACTTCTCTCATCCACGGTTCCCACAGATCCTCGATGTCCTTCGCTAGCCCCTTGTGCCACAAACTCGGTTGCTGATGCCGCAGTTTGATCACGCTGCCTCCTTGACTTCTTCAGACGCAACATGAACGCGAAAAGCTGCATTTCCACATCACTGAATCGCCCCAAAGTGCACAAACACGCACTACAACGCGCTATATTTGCGACGGAAAGTAGTTAGCAAGGACGGGGACTGCAATTCTCGTGCTCAAACGGGCTTTGCCCCCACCGGCGGAAGGATTCGGCATCAGATTAGTTGAAACCAGGTAAGAGCACGCACGAGTGCCAGTGTTCGTCCTCGGCGTGCGCATCGCAGAACCACTTTCCACAAGTCGTGCAGCGAACAGTAGCCGGAAAGCCACAGACTGCGTTGTCGGGTGAAACAGCCTCGCACGGACGGTCCCTGTCTTCACCCTCGAGCTTCGCTTCGTCCATTGAGGCGACCTCTAGTCGCCATTCTACTCGCATTAAGCCACGCTTCCGACGTTATCGAAAAACACTCAAGCAGGGGTCTCGGAACTCTTCCGGTTAACAGGCCAATCCGCAGTTGACAATCCTATCGAAAAATCTCAGGGCGCGGGCTAGCCCCGACGACCACCCGGTATGCAGCCGAAAACCGTATTTGCCGTGCTGCCAAAAGTCCGACTTTGGTCGTCCACGGCCTCATTTTCCCATGGTGCGGTTCCGGTTCGAATTGAGTTACGCTAGGATGGCATCCTACATGCGTCACGGTCCGTCGGATCATTCCGGGACGCTTTCAGCTACACGAATTGCTTGAAACAGCGGTGAGGAAGTGCAAAGCTCTGATTATCTGATTATTGAGCATGATCTGACGACTGAGGAGGGATTATGGGGAGCTTTTCAAAGGAGTTACGCGCGACGCTTCTTATCAGCCTATTGGTGGGAAGCGTCGCTGGATGCTCGAAACATGTAGACGACGCGACGATCGCGCAGGATGTTCAAAGTAAGCTGGCGGCGGATCCTACCACGAGTGATGCGGCCGTCAGCGTGAGCGCCAAGGACGGCAAAGTCACGCTGAGAGGCACGGTGAAGGATAAGGCCACGCAACAGAGAATGGAGCAGATCGCCCGCCAGGAGCCTGGTGCCGCGGCAGTCGAGGATCAGACAGCGGTAGTGGCGGCGGGCGGTCCGGTAGCGCAAGCGGACAACATGTCAGCGGCTGCGCCGCCGCCCGCTTCGGCTCCCGCAGAGGCTCCTCCTCCTGCGGCCGCTCCGGCTCCCGTCGAAGCCCCCAAGCCTGAACCCATCGTTGTGCCCGCGGGTACTGATTTGACAGTCGTCATCGACACCGCGTTGAGTTCCAAGAGCAGCCAGTCGGGTCAAACATTCTTAGCGACGGTGGCGCAGCCCGTGACCGTAAATGGAACGACGGCGATACCCAAGGGTTCCAGCGTAACCGGCACGGTGCTCACGGCAAAAGCGAAAGGCAAAATCAAGGGCGAGGGCGAGCTCTCCATTACACTGAAAAACATCACTGTTCGCGGACATAACTACCCGCTGCAGACTGCCAACCTGGACAGCACGGTGAAGGGCAAGGGTAAAAGGACGGCCGCGACGACTGGCGGAGGAGCAGCCGCTGGTGCGCTGATCGGGGGTATAGCCGGTGGCGGGAAAGGAGCGGGAATTGGCGCGGCCGTAGGTGCAGTCGGAGGGCTGATTGGAGGCGCCGCAACCGGCAATAAGCAGATCGAAATCCCGGCAGAAACGCCGCTGACGTTTACCTTGTCCCATCCATTGACACTCCCGCCGCGAGCGGAGTAACCCAGTTCGCTAACGGAACTTCGGCTGCGAGGCCACTTTCGAACACGTTGGAGACGACATGATTTCGCTCTGCTGATCCAGCGACTCCGCCGAGGGTGTCGCGTTACTCCTTCCAAAGAGTGAACCAGGTCTCGAAGACACGATTGACGTCGAATCGGAAGAAACCAAGGATCTCGCAGCCGATTTACATCGGAAAAAGGTTATTGTAACGGGGAGTCTGGCGGATTACGTCTAAAAAGGAGAGTCTCGCTCCAACGCCGCGCGCTGGGTGTGTCTCCAGGCAGCCCTTGCGCTCCCACCGTAGCAAACCGGTAGGGGAACTCTGGGGGAAAGCATGAGAAGTAAGGATATGACAACGCCTGGTGTGGGTCATAGGACTGCGGCTGCGGCGTTATTAGCGGTGCTGCTGGCGGTGATGGTGCCTGCCAAGTGTATGGCGCACGCGGGATGGCAAACGACTGCATCCAAGACGCCGCCGGCGGTTGGCACAATAAAGGCTATTTCCGGGAAGGCGCTGACGCTTTCAACAGATTCGGGCACTGAACTGAACGTGATCTTGCCCGAGGATGTGAAGCTGTTGCGCGTGGCGCCTGGCTCAAAGGATTTGAAAGATGCGGCACCGATTCAACTGAGCGATCTGAAGGGCGGCGACCGGATCCTGGTGCGCGGGAAGATAAGTGATGACGGGAAAACGTTCATAGCCGCAACTGTTGTGGCGATGAAGAAAGAGGAGCTGGCGGAAAAGGCAGCGCACGAGAAAGAAGAATGGCAGAGGCACGGAATCGGGGGGCTGGTGAGGTCGGTGGACGTGCCAAATGGAGTGGCGACCATCGGCGTAATGAGCGCGGCAGGGAGCAAGGAAGTCGCGGTGCATACGACGAAGTCGACTGTCGTGAGGAGGTACGCGCCAGACTCGGTGAAATTCGATGACGCAAAGATCAGTTCGCTGGCGGCAGTGCACGTGGGCGATCAATTGCGCGCGCGAGGGATGCGTAGCGCGGATGGCGCGGAGTTGACCGCAGACGAAATCGTAGCCGGATCGTTCCGCAATATTGCGGGTACGATTCTGGCAGTGGACGCCAAGGCGGGAACCATGAACGTGTCGGATCTGGCGACCAAGAAGCCCCTGGAAGTGTGCTTTACCTCCGACTCTGAGGTCCGCAAATTGCCGCAGCCGATGGCACAACGCATCGCAGCGCGGCTGAAGGGCGTTTCGCCGGACGCAAGCCAACCGGGCGGAGCGCCGCCTTCTGGCGGGTCCGGGCAAGGGGCGACGGGAGGGCCAGGCGGCGGCCCGGGTGGCGGCCCCGGAGGGCGTGGAGGAGACTTACAGCAGATGTTGAGCCGGTTGCCGGCGACTCCGCTGAGTGACTTTCAAAAGGGCGATGCCGTGATGATTGTGGCAACTGCGGGCGAAAGTGACTCGCAACCTACCGTGATTACGCTGCTGGGTGGGGTAGAGCCCATTCTGCAGGCCTCGCCGCAGGGACAAGCGGCGTCGATCCTCACGCCGTGGAGTTTGAGCAGTGGAGGAGGCGTGGGCGACGCCGGGACTCCGTGAGCCGCTTCAGACGCCGAATAAAATAGAAACGGGAACGAGAACAGGATGAATCCGAGCAAGTGGAAAGAGACGATGTGGCGGCTGTGTATCGCGTCCGTTTTCGCGGCTATGTTTGCTGCCGCTTTAGGGGCGCAGGCGCCAACGGGTGGCGTGCTTCGGGGACAAGTGACCGATCCTTCGGGGGCCGCAGTGGTGGGGGCGACGGTGCTGCTGACCACGCCATCCGGCGCCGCGATGGACACGACAACAAACAAGGACGGAGTTTACGAGTTCAAGGATCTGGTGCCTGGAAAGTATGAGCTAAAGGCGATCGCGCAGGGATTCGCCGTGTTCTCGAAAAGCGGGGTGTTGATCGCGGCGGGCCAAACGCTGAAGGTGAACATATCGCTGGACATTGAAGTGCAGCAGGAGAAAGTGGTGGTGAATTCCACCACGGCCCAAGTGGACGTGAATCCGGCAAACAACGCGAACACCATCGTGATGCAGGGAAAGGACCTGGAAGCGCTTTCGGACGATCCGGACGAACTGCAATCCGAGCTGCAGGCACTCGCCGGACCTTCAGCGGGGCCGAATGGCGGCCAGATCTATATCGACGGATTTACCGCCGGGCAGCTGCCTCCGAAAGCATCGATACGCGAGATTCGCATCAATCAGAACCCCTTCTCTTCAGAGTATGACAAGCTGGGATACGGCAGGGTGGAGATCTTCACGAAGCCCGGCACCGACAAGCTGCACGGGCAGATTATGGTGATGGGCAACTCCTCGGCGTTCAACTCGAGGAATCCGTTTGAGCAAGTGCCTGAAGGAACGTCACCGCCGAGCTACCACACGATGTGGTACAGCGGGAACATTGGCGGAGCGATTAATAAGAAGGCGTCGTTTTTCTTCACCATCGAACAGCGCGAGATCCAGAACTTGAGCATCGTTAGCGCAACGGTGCTTGACCCAAACTTCAATATAGTGCCGTTCAGCCAGGCCGTGGCCAATCCGGAGACGCGGACGAACCTGAGCCCTCGCATCGACTATCAGATAGCCCCGAACAATACGTTTACTGCCCGGTATCAGTATTGGCGGAATTCGGAGACCAACGGCACGGTGGGTCAGTTCACCTTGTCGGAACTGGGCTCACAGGACCTGGACACGGAACAGACCGTGCAGCTCAGCGACACGCAGATATTCGGGACGCACACGATCAACGAAAGCCGCTTCCAGTTCGTGCATTCGAACACCGACAGCACACCGTTGAATCAGAGCACAACGGTTAACGTTGGTGGCGCGTTCATCGGCAACGGGAGTGGTGGGGGGAGCATCGACGACATTCAGAACCGGTATGAGTTTCAGAACACCACGTTCATGAATTACGGGAAGCATTCGTGGAAATTCGGTGGGCGGCTGCGGGCGACCGCAGACGATTACTCGAGCTTGGCCGGTTACAACGGGCAGTTTTACTTCAACAGCATTCAGCAATACCAAACGTTTCTGGAGGGATTGGGAGGCGGGCCGACCTACTACACGCAAACGGCGGGAAGGTCTTCGTTCGGGGTGACTTTGGTGGATGCGGGACTGTTTGTGCAGGACGATTGGAAGATACGTCCGACGCTAACCGTGAGCTACGGGTTGCGGTTCGAGACGCAGAATAATTTCAGCGATAAAGCGAATTTCGCGCCGCGGCTCGGAGTTGCATGGGGAATCGGAGGGAATGCCAAGAACCCTCCGAAGACGGTGTTGCGTGCCGGTTTTGGCATGTTCTACGACCGCTTTACCTACAATCTGGTGCTACAAGAAGAGCGGCAGGGCGGCATTGATCCGGAGCAGTACCAGGTGAAGTTCCAAATATTGAATCCAACGTTCTATCTAAGCAGCACGCCGTTGTCATTGGGTCAGCTGCCGCCCGCAACTACTCCAACGATCTATCAAACAAACAACCAACTTCACACACCTTATACGATTCAGACAGGCGTGACGCTCGAGCGTCAGGTGACGAAATCCTCGAATATCGCTCTGACGTTCCTGAATTCGCGTGGAGTGCACCTTTTCTACACGAACAACCTCAACCCCGTGGATCCAGTTACGGGCGAGCGGCCGAACGGCATCGACGAAAACCTTTTTCAATATCAGTCCGAAGGCACTTTCAAGCAGACGCAGGTGATCGTGAACGGCAGCATCCGGATGGGCACAAAACTATCGTTGTGGGGATATTACACGTTCAATAACGCGCACAGCGATACCTCCTCTTCGGGGTCGGGGAATGGCCCGACGACTCCGGGCTTCGCGTCAAATCCCTACGATTTGCAGCAGGATTATGGGCGCGCGACGTACGACATCCATCACAGGTTATTTGTGGGAGGGACGATCGGATTGCCGCGCGGATTTCGAATCAGTCCGTTTCTGATTGCGAGTTCGGGAATTCCATTCAACATCACAACCGGGACGGATCCGTATCAGAGCAACGTGTACAACGTGCGGCCGGCGTTCGGGACTTGCCCTCCGGGAGTGCCGACTGCATTTGGCTGCTTCGTGGTGCCGCCGGCTGAGGCGTTTCCGACCTACACACCCATTCCGGTTAACTATGGGGAAGGGCCGGGCCGGTTCGCACTAAATTTTCGCTTCAGCAAGACCTTCGGATTTGGCCCGGTGCTCGAAAACGCGGCCAACGCGGGCCAGGGCGGGGGAATGGGTGGCGGGACATTTGGACGAGGTCCCGGCGGCCCAGGGCGAGGTGGGCCCGGGGGCGGTCCTGGCGGGCGAGGAATGGATGCCGGAGCGACGAACAAAAGGTACGCCCTGACTTTCGCGGTGAACGTGAGAAACGCGTTTAACAACGTGAATCTTGCGACGCCGATCGGAATCCTTACATCACCGCAATTCGGCGAGTCAAACGCATTGGCGACTGGCCCATTCAACTCGCAGACAGCGAACCGGATTATTAGCTTGCAGGCGTCTTTCAGCTTTTGACCCGACGGAAACGGCTTGGGCCATCTTGGCCTGACCGCGCAGCCGAGGGGTAAGCGCGCGAAGCACGGTAGTGGGGTCCGGAGAGGAACCAGGGTCGGCTACCCCCTCCTGGCACTTTTGACAGTTCCCCTCGCTTGCCGAAAACCCTATTCTTCCTGCAATTCCTCACGAGGATTCGGCTCGAATCCCACCCCCTTACCCGGGAAGGACGGCAGTTTTGCTGCCCGATTCTTTCCACAATTTCAGCCGAATCCTCACTCTTTTTGTTCGCAGTGCAGTTACGGCGCAAGCGTCGCCGAGCCAAAGCCGCGCTCAGACTCCGTAGGAGCAAAGTAAAAGGCCTCCGGCGAGAATGGGCCGGAGGCCCTTCAATTCGCAAGTAGTTAATCGTCGTCCCTGCTGAAGCCAAACAGGTCCGACATTACGGCAACGTTCGCGTCGCATGCGTGGTTAAGGCACGGAAGCTTGAATCCAGCCTCGATCGACTTTAGCAACGAGAAGCTGTTGTAGTAAGTTCCGCTCTGCACGCCGTTCTTCGAGTAATTTGTCTGAACAGCGAGGACGACCTTGTTCTGGTTCTGCGGCGGGAACAGGCCGTTTGGCGTGGTGGCGATTCCGCTGTAATCGTTCTCGTCCCACACGATAACGATCGCGTTGCGGCCCTCGCGCCAAGCCGGAGAAGCTGTGATGGCCTGCACCACGCGTTCGATGGTCACGTCACCCTGCAGGATCAGGCCGGGGTTCAGGCCAACCTGCGTGCCGTACGTGAGACCGCTGCTATCGCCGAAGTCAAAAGCACAGAATGCATCAGCGTTGCCACGGCCGTGCTGGTCATCGCATTGGCTCGGAACGATGAATGAGAGGGAAGGCACATTGCCGGTGGCCAGATCAGCATAGAGGCCATGGGGGCCGGCAAAGCCAACAACGTTATCCAGGCTATTGTTGCGCAGCGTTCCATCCTGGACACTCTCGAAATAGGCAAATGGATTGTGTTTCACGGCGTAGGCTTGCACAACGCTGGACGAGGTCAGCGGCGCGAGCGCAGCGAAGTTCGTCAGATTGGTGGCGGTCCCGTTGCTGTAGTTCACACCGAAGGCGGCGCCAAGGGGCAGGCTTTCCTGGTAGGTCTTCCAGGACAGGTCAGTTTCTGCGAGTTGGTCACCGATCGACTTGCCTTTCGTCTTGGCCGCCGACACCGACTTCACGCCGTCGATGTCAGCCAGATAAGGAAACTGCGGCAGGGTCACTTCGTTCCAGTTGTCAACGGCCGGAGTCTCCGCGTCCATACCCACTCCAGCGATCGGGCAGACATTTCCGGTGTCGATCGGAACGGGTGCGTTGCCACCATTGTTGTCGGCGTTCACGATGCCGGTAACGATGTTGGGAGAGCAGCTTGTGCTGCCCCAAGCCGGAGCATTGTCGCTGCGGACGCCGAAGTTCGAGCCGCCAACGATCTCGAGATAGTTGGTCAGGCTGGGATGGCCGATGGCGAAATAGTTATTCGCCGAATTGACTTTCTTGTTGCGGATGAGGCTATTGAGGTACGGCTCGTTCGGATTGCTGAGGATCTGCTGATAGCCGTGGTTCTCCATCATGATCACGAAGACGTGATCAAGATGCGGGACACCTTTGGGTACCTGGCTTTCCTGAGCGAACGCGGCGCTCACCGCGGCTGCGGCACACAAGCCCAGTGTCAACGCTTTCTTTAGCATGGATTCAACCTTTCGTGAGATCGAGAGAGTGTGTTGGTCGTGCCCGTCAATAGTGCTGGTACGACCCGTGGTACTCTGGTCGAGATTTGTTTCAGTTCGGTTACGGGCTGGCTAAAACTTGAGCAATGCCTGTGGAATGACGGCGTGGTTGAC
>Ga0207862_1000653_pt1 | contig 10533 bp, 8 predicted proteins | sample LuqExpMetageno81_FD_187838 | JGI IMG/M metagenome (GOLD analysis project Ga0207862, IMG submission 187838) | Tropical forest soil microbial communities from Luquillo Experimental Forest, Puerto Rico - Sample 81 (SPAdes) | ecosystem: Environmental > Terrestrial > Soil > Tropical forest ... | reverse complement strand
AAATGCTTCCGGATGCGTTCCCATTGCCCGTCGCTGAGCCGAATCATTCGACATTTATAGCGGATCGCGACCGGTCAACAATTTTGAGATAGGTTCTAGTGTTCTGCCGACCGGGACATGATGTAGTTCATCAAGCGCCACCTCGGTAAATTGGTCATTCGGAGCCGCAGGTCTCTCGTCGATGTCGAGTTCTTCGAGTTCGTCGCGCACGATGGTGGCGATATCGAAACGGACCTGTTCGCTCGACGGCTTCGCCCAACGCTTTTGTGCGCACCTGCCATTTGGGAGCAAACCAGCAAGCAGCGCTCTTCATCCCCATGCCGAACTCCGACAGGCCCGTTCGGTCTGGTGGAATCACCGCCGGACGGAACGCGCGCGGGAAAGCGTCACCAATGCCAGCGGCGTTGTCCCTGATGATTCGCCCCGACCATGAAGTATCTATGTCGATCGAAACCTTCAGTGTCCATGCCGGTCCATGAAGCTCGTGAAGCTTAGATTTATTCTCAAAGTAGCTCTGAACGGAGTTATCAACGAACTCGGCCAACGCGAACCATGGGCTGTACTTCAAATGCCGCAGTACTGATAGGACGCTGACGCCGGGCCGGATGTTCACCTTCCCTGAAGCCGACATCGGTACTGTTTCAACCGCCATATCCATGCAGTATACCCAAGCAAACGACACGCGCACGTTCGTAAGGAACTGTGCTGTCCCTGTCTGCTTTCTACACACAGCGGGGCCAGGCCACTCCGGAGCCGGCGCAACCGGCGAAATTCGGATCAAATAATCCATAGCCACCTTGAGGAGCGGAGTGGTGTTGGCGATGGCGCGAAGATATGTAGTTTAGTTGCTCGCTGAGCTTTGCCAAATGCACCCGCTAGACCACGCGTCTGTTGCTGCAGCAGCGCGCGAAGCTCGGCACGACCCTTCAGGATATCGCCCCCCGAAGCGCAACTCCGCCCGCAGAAAGTGCACCGCACCGGGAAGGCCCAATCTGGGATCCATCATCGGCGCGGATCGTTAGCGGGAGCGAGTTGAGCGTCACGCTTACCCAATGCTTACCTGCAGATATCGATTGGCTCGACTGATTTGCTAAACTGCTGAATTTGTTGGCGCGCCCGAAGGGATTCGAACCCCTGACCTCTGCCTTCGGAGGGCAGCGCTCTATCCAGCTGAGCTACGGGCGCGTGCTCTCTTTTCAATATAGAAAGCGCCGCCAAGCGGCAACGGCTGCAGCCTTGCCGCACACGACCCAGGCTCCTAAGCTTCCCAGCGAACATCCCGTCATCCTGAGGTGGCCGCGTAGCGGCCCGCGAAGGATGTACGGCCCAAAACACCGAGACCGCATCCTTCGAGGCCCGCGCTGCGCGCGGGCACCTCAGGATGACGGGAAAGCCTAAGGAGCCCCCCATGTCGCAAGTTGCGGAAAAAACCGAGAAGCGCGCGCCGAAGGCCGCGCAGATCAAAGACGCCGCGTTCAAATGGGACGATCCGCTCGACCTTGAAAGTCAATTGACCGAGGAAGAGCGCATGGTGCGCGACACCGCGCGCGATTACGCGCAGGAGAAATTGTTTCCGCGCGTGCTGGCCGCCAATCGCGAGGGCAAGTTTTATCCGGATATCGTGCGCGAAATGGGCGCGCTCGGCATGCTCGGCGTCACCATTCCGCAAGAATATGGCGGCGCCGGCCTCAACTATGTCTGCTACGGGCTGATCGCGCGCGAGCTGGAGCGCGTCGATTCCGGCTTCCGCTCGATGATGTCGGTGCAGTCGTCGCTCGTGATGTACGCGATCTACGCCTATGGCAGCGAGGCGCATCGCCGCAAATATCTGCCCAAGCTCGCAACCGGCGAGATGGTCGGCTGTTTCGGCCTGACCGAGCCTGATTTTGGCTCCGACCCCGGCTCGATGGTGACCCGGGCGGAGAAAATCTCGGGCGGCTACAAGCTCACCGGCGCCAAGACCTGGATCACCAATGCGCCGGTCGCGGACATCGCAGTGGTGTGGGCCAAGCTCGACGGCAAGATTCGCGGCTTTTTGGTCGAGCGCGACACCAAGGGCCTCTCGACGCCGAAGATCGAGGGCAAATTGAGTCTCCGCGCCTCGATCACCGGCGAGCTCGTGTTCGATGGCGCGGTTGTGCCGGAGGAGAACCTGCTGCCGAATGTCTCCGGTCTCGCCGGGCCGTTCGGCTGCCTCAATGTCGCGCGCGCCGGCATCGCCTGGGGCGCCATGGGCGCCGCCGAATTCTGCTGGCATCGCGCCCGCGACTACGTGCTCGCGCGCAAGCAGTTCGGCCGGCCGCTCGCCGCCAACCAGCTCGTTCAGAAGAAGCTCGCCGACATGCAGACCGAAATCACGCTCGGCCTGCACGCGGCGCTGCGGCTGTCGCGGCTCATTGACGAAGGCAAGGCGTCGCCGCCGGCGATCTCGATGCTCAAGCGCAACAATTGCGGCAAGGCGCTGGAAGTGGCGCGGCTCGCCCGCGACATGCACGGCGGCAACGGCATCACCGACGAGTTCCACGTCATGCGCGTGATGTGCAATCTCGAAACCGTCAACACCTACGAAGGCACGCACGACATTCACGCGCTCGTGCTCGGCCGCGCGCAGACCGGCATCCAGGCGTTCATGTGATGTGTAGGGCGGGTTAGCCGCAGGCGTAACCCGCCGCAGCGATCAGTTGTCGGATTACGCTGCGCTAATCCGCCCTACCAAGATCAAATTGGAGAATCCGATGTGCCGCAACATCCGCACGCTGTTCAATTTCGAGCCGCCGGCGACCGAAGACGAAATCCGCGCTTCGGCGCTGCAATTCGTGCGCAAGCTCTCCGGCTTCACCCACCCTTCGCGCGCCAACGAGGCGGCGTTTGCCCACGCCGTGGATGAGGTGACCGAGGCGGCGCGCCGGCTCCTTGGCGCGCTCGAAACCGCGAGTCCGGCGAAGAATCGCGAAGCCGAAGCGATGAAAGCGCGCGAACGCGCGAAGGCGCGGTTTGCATGAGTGTTGTCGCGCGACTGCAAGCCGCGAGCCTGCGCACATGTAGGGCGGGTTAGCCGCAGGCGTAACCCGCCGTAGCGATCAGTTGGCGGATTACGCTGCGCTAATCCGCCCTACCAGACGCTCACAAAAAACTCTGCGGGTCGACGTCGATCTCGAGCTTGATCGGCCCGCGCCGCTTCGGCGCCTTGGCGAGCCAGCGGCGCAGATAGGCGGGGAGATCGTAATTGCGCGGCGCTTTGATCAATAACCGCAAGCGATGGCGGCCGCGCACCAAAGCGAGCGGCGCTTCGGCCGGTCCGAGCACGCGCACGCCATGCGTGGCGTTCTCGTTGAGCGGCGCGGCGCGCGCCAGTTCGCGCGCGTAAGCCGTGGCTTCGTGCTTGTCGGGTCCGGAGACCACGATCGAGGCGAGCCGACCGAACGGCGGGTAGCCGCTCTTCTCGCGCGCGGCGATTTCCGCCGCATAGAACGCCTCGCGATCCTGCGCGATCAGCGCGCGCATGACCGGATGGTCGGGCTGATGCGTCTGCAACAGCCCCAAGCCGACGCCGGCGTCGCGGCCGGCGCGGCCGATCACCTGATGCAAAAGCTGAAAGGTGCGCTCCGCCGCGCGCGGATCGCCGTTGCTCAATCCGAGGTCCGCATCCACCACGCCGACCAGGTTGAGCATCGGAAAATGATGGCCCTTGGCGACGAGCTGGGTGCCGATCACGATGTCGAAGCGGCCGGCGGCGACGTCGGCGAATTCCTCGCGCATGCGCTCGATGGTGGCGACGAGATCGCTGGAAAGCACCAGGATCCGTGCGTCTGGAAAAAGCGCGCGCACCTCCTCTTCCAGCCGCTCGACGCCGGGGCCGACCGGAACGAAAGCATCGGCCCTCCCGCATTTTGGACAAGTCGGCGGATGCGGCATGGCGAAGCCGCAATGGTGGCACACGAGCTGGCGGCGAAAACGATGATCGACCAGCCAAGCGTCGCAATTCGGGCAAGCGAAGCGGAAGCCGCAGGCGCGGCATAAAGTCAGCGGCGCATAACCGCGGCGGTTGAGAAACAATAAAGCCTGCTCGCGGCGCTCGAGCGCGGTCTTCACCGCGGCCGCGAGCGGGAGCGAAATGAAGCGGCCGGGCGGCGGCCGCTCGCGGCGCAGATCGATCGCTTCGACGGAGGGCAGGCGCCGGCCGCCGAACCGCTCCGGCAAGGAAACGCGCGCATAGCGCCCGCGCCGCGCATTGACTTCGCTCTCGATCGAGGGCGTCGCCGAGGACAGCACGATCGGAATGCTGGCGATATGCCCGCGCACCACCGCCATATCGCGGGCGTGGTAGCGCACGCCGTCCTCCTGCTTGTAGGCCGGATCGTGCTCTTCATCGACCACGATCAGGCCGAGATCGGCGTAAGGCAAAAACAACGCCGAGCGCGCGCCGACTACGACGCTGACTTCGCCGTCGGCGACCGCTCGCCAGGTTCGCGCGCGAAGCCGCGGTGACAATTCGGAGTGCCATTCCGCGGGCCGGGTGCCGAAACGCGCGGCGAAGCGGTCGAGAAATTGCGTGGTGAGCGCAATCTCCGGCATCAGGATCAGGCTTTGCCGGCCGCGGCGGATCGTATCCGCCACCGCGTCGAAATAGACTTCGGTTTTTCCCGAACCGGTGACGCCGTCAAGGAGCGTGACCGAATAGCCGCCGGCTACCACCGTCTTTTGCAAGGCGGTCGCCGCGGCGCGCTGGTCGGCGGTGAAATCCGCCGTGATGAAATCGGGATCGGGCGCCTGCGCGACCGGCTCGGGCGGCAGCACCACGGTGGCTAGCGTGCCTTCGTCGATGAGGCCGTCGATCACGCCGGCGGAAACGCTCGCCTCGCGCGCGGCATCGGTCTTGCCGCGCACCATGCCGTCGGCGAGAAGATCGAGCACGCGCCGGCGCGCAGTGGTCAGGCGCTCGGGCGCCGCGCCCGCAAGCCGCACGCCGATGCGCTCGCGTTCGGCGCCGAGATGCTCGCCCATGCGCAGGCACATGCGCAGCACCATGCCGCGAGCGGACAGCGTGTAATTCGCGACCCATTCGACAAACCGGCGCAGTTCCGGCTTGAGCGGCGGGAATTCGAGCCTCTCCTCGATGTCCTTGAGCCGATTATCGAGCCGCGGATTCGGGTTGGCGTTCTCGGCCCAGACCACGCCGGTGGTCTCGCGCGGCCCGAGCGGGACAGTGACGATGTCGCCCGGCGCAAGCTCAAGCGCGGCCGGCACGCGGTAGGAATAGGCCCGATCCAGCGCGACCGGCACCAGCACATCGACCACACGTCTGGCCATCTGGTGTCCCGATTCCGAAGTTCGCAAGGGTTTGAGGCGCCTCTGATGCGAACTTCGGAATCAAAGGAACACCAGCAAAGTCACGATTGTAGTGTGGTTTTTGGATTTGAATTTCCTATCCGCGCTGGTCGCTTAATCGTAGGAACTTCAAATCCCCACACTAGCGATTCTCGGCCGATTCTCACCGATTTAGGAAGGGTAAAGGCGCACGCGGCTAGTATCTCCGTTCATTCCCCCGCAAGCGGGAATCCAGTAGGAACCCAAAGCGAGCTGGGTCCCCGCTTTCGCGGGGACCAGCGGAACGTGGCGCCGAATATGGCGAAGAATACGGAAAACGCCCTTATCGCCCCCAAGATGGCGGCGGAGATCGATGCCTGGCTGCGGCATCTGCAAGCCGAACGCCAGCTTTCGGCCAAGACGATCGAAGCCTACCGGCGCGACGTGCAGCAGTTCCTGCATTTTCTTGCCGGGCATTGCGGCGGCGCGCTGTCGCTCAAAGACCTGGCGGCGCTTCATCCCGCCGATGTCCGCGCGTTCCTCGCCGCGCGGCGCGCGGACAATATCGGCAGCCGTTCGCTGATGCGCGCGCTCGCCGGCATCCGCGCCTTTGGCCGTTTCCTGGAGCGGACCGGCAAAGGCAGGCTCGCGGCGCTCGCGGCGGTGCGCGGGCCGAAGCTGGGCAAGACCCTGCCGCGGCCGCTGCCGATCGACGCGGCTAAGCGCATGGCCGATCCGACCCTTCCCGCCGGCGACGGCCGCGAGGTTTGGATTCATGCCCGCGATGCGGCGGTGCTTGGATTACTTTACGGCTGTGGCTTGCGCGTTGCCGAAGCGCTCGGTGTGCGGCGCGCCGCGTTCGACGGCCGCGACGCGCTGACTGTCACCGGCAAGGGGCGCAAGCAGCGCATGGTGCCCTTGATCGCGCCGGTCGCGAAGCTGATCGCCGATTACATCGCGCTTTGCCCCTATGACCTGCCCGCCGACGGTCCGCTCTTCGTCGGCGCCAAGGGCGGGCCGCTATCGCCCCGCCTCGTGCAACTGGCGATGGCGCGATTGCGCGGCGCGCTCGGGCTTGGCGCCAGCGCCACGCCGCATGCCTTGCGGCATTCCTTCGCGACGCATCTGTTGGCCGGCGGCGGTGATTTGCGCGCGATCCAGGAATTGCTCGGCCATGCCTCGCTCTCGACCACGCAAATCTACACCGCTGTGGACGCCGAGCGCCTGATCGAGGCCTATCGCAGCGCTCATCCGCGCGCTTGACAAAAAATCGCCCCACCCGTCATTCCGGATTGCCGCGAAGCGGCAAATCGCTTGCGCTCGGCCCCGGAATGACAGGTCCGAAATGACGAGGGTATTCAATGTCCGAAATTCACGAGACCATCGAAAAGGCGCAGGAAGGCGAGCACTCTCAATATTTCAATAGACGCATCGCGCTGTTGATCGCGGTGCTCGCCCTGTTTCTTTCGTTTTCGGAGACGCTCGGCAAAAGCGCGCAGACCGAGGCGATCGGCGCGAATGTCGAGTCATCCGATCTGTGGACGTTCTTTCAGGCCAAAAGCATCCGCCTGACCCAACTCAATACCGCGGCGGAGCAAATGCTGATCGCGGCGGAGGCCGCCTCCGACCCGGCCGCGAAAGCCTCAATGCAGGAGCAGATCGACGCCTGGAAAAAGACCGCGGCGCGCTATGATTCCGAGCCGTCGACCGGCGAAGGCCGCAAGGAGCTGGCCGAGCGCGCCAAGGAAGCGGAGGAAAGACGCGACCTGGCGCTGGCGAAATACCATCACTACGAGCTCGCCTCGGCGGCGTTCCAGGTCGGCATCGTGCTGGCGTCAGCCGCGGTGATCACCGGCGCGCTGGCGCTGGCCTGGCTCGGCGGCGCGCTCGGCATCCTCGGCCTTGCGCTAACGGCGCTTGGACTGTTCGCCCCGCATGCTGTGCACCTGATCGCGGTGTTGTAGCTGCCGCCTCGTCATCACCGGGCCGCCGCGAAGCGGCGAGACCCGGTGATCCAGTTTAGCGAACGGTAAGATGGATTGCTGGGTCAAGCCCGGCAATGACGAGTAAGAGTACGCGTTTCAAAAATTAATCGCGCGCTTGGCGACGGCGAGCGCCGATTCCTTGATCGCCTCGCTCAAGGTCGGATGGGCGTGGCAGGTGCGCGCGATGTCTTCGGACGAGGCGCCGAATTCCATGGCAACAGCCGCCTCGCCGATCATGTTTCCGGCATCGGGCCCAAGAATATGCACGCCGAGCACGCGATCGGTCTTGGCATCGGCCAGAATCTTCACGAAGCCCTCGGTCGTCAAATTCACTTTGGCGCGCGGATTGCCGGTAAAAGGAAATTTCCCAACATTGTAGGCGATCCCGGCGGCTTTCAGCTCCTCTTCGGTTTTGCCGACCGAAGCGATTTCCGGGCTTGTGTAAACGACGTTGGGGATCACTTCGTAATTCACGTGGCCGGCCTGTCCGGCGATGATTTCGGCGACCGCCACACCCTCCTCTTCGGCTTTGTGCGCCAGCATCGGGCCCGCAATGACGTCCCCGATCGCATAGACGCCTTCGACATTGGTGCGAAAATGCGGATCGACCAGGATTCGCCCGCGATTGTCCTTTTTGACGCCGAGCGCTTCGAGACCGAGGCCATCGGTATAGGGCACGCGGCCGATCGCCACGAGAACAATGTCGGCTTCCAGTATCTCCGCCGCGCCGCCGCCTGCCGCCGGCTCGACTTTGACCTTAAGCACCTTGCCGGAGCTGTCGATGCCCGCGACTTTGGATGACAGTCGCACCGCGATGCCCTGCTTTTGCAGCATGCGATGGAATTGCTTGGCGACCTCGGTGTCTATACCCGGCAGAATGTGGTCGAGGAATTCGACGATCGTGACGTCGGCGCCAAGCCGCCGCCATACCGAGCCGAGTTCGAGTCCGATGATTCCAGCACCGACGATCAGGAGCTTTTTGGGCACCGCGGGCAATTCCAACGCGCCGGTCGAGGACACGATACTTTTTTCGTCGAAATCGATGCCGTTCAGGCGCGCCGCATCGGAACCGGTGGCGATGACGATATTCTTCGTCTCCAGCATCTGCGCCTTACCGTCGGCGTTTTTCACTTCGACTTTGCCGCGCGCGGCAATACGGCCGGTGCCGTGGAAGGTCTCAATCTTGTTTTTTTTGAACAGGTAATCGACGCCTTTGACATTGCCGTCGACGGCTGCCTGTTTGTATTTCAGCATAGCGGCGAGATCGATCGCCGGCGTGCCGATCTTGATGCCCATCGCGGCAAATTTATGCGCCGCTTCCTCGTAAAGCTCGGACGCGTTGAGCATCGCCTTCGATGGGATGCAGCCGATGTTGAGACAAGTGCCGCCGAACGTGGCCCACTTCTCGACCACCGCGGTCTTCATGCCGAGCTGCGCCGCGCGGATGGCGCACACATAGCCGCCGGGGCCGGAGCCGATGACGATGAGATCGTAGGGCATGAAAAAACTCCCGAACCATTAATCGTCATGGCCGGACTTGTTCCGGCCATCCACGTCTCGTTTGATGCTCAAGACGTGGATGCCCGGCACCATAGGCGAACGAAGCGACGCCGTTCTTCGAACGGCCATGGCCGGGCATGACGGAATCACAAATCCAGCACCAATCGCGCCGGGTCCTCCAAGCACTCCTTCACGCGAACCAAAAACGTCACCGCTTCGCGGCCATCGACCAAGCGATGGTCGTAAGACAAAGCGAGGTACATCATCGGTCGCACCTCGATCTTGCCGGCGACCACCATCGGCCGTTCCGCAATCTTGTGCATGCCGAGAATGCCGGATTGCGGCGCGTTGAGGATTGGCGTCGACATCAGCGAGCCGTAAATGCCGCCATTGGTAATGGTGAAGGTGCCGCCCTGCATCTCCTCGATCTTGAGCGAGCCGTCGCGGGCGCGGCGGCCGAAATCGGCGATCGCCTTCTCGATCTCGCCCAGCGATTTGTCATCGCAATCGCGCACCACCGGCACCACCAGCCCGCGTTCGGTGCCCACCGCGATGCCGATGTGATAGTAATTTTTATAAACGATGTCGGCGCCGTCGATCTCGGCATTCACGGTGGGAATTTCCTTGAGCGCCTGCACGCAGGCGCGAACAAAGAAGCCCATGAAGCCGAGCTTCACGCCGTGTTTCTTCTCGAACAGGTCGCGGTACTGCGCGCGCAGCGCCATGATGTGACCCATGTCGACCTCGTTGAAGGTCGTGAGCATGGCCGCGGTATTCTGCGCGTCCTTCAGGCGGCGGGCGATGGTCTGGCGCAGCCGCGTCATGCGCACGCGCTCCTCGCGCGCGGCATCGTCGGGCGGCGCTGGCGCCCGCATCTGCACCGCGGCGGCGGTCGCGGCGACCGGCGTCGGCGCGGCGGCAGCGCGCTCGATGGCGGCGAGCATGTCGCCTTTGGTGACGCGGCCATCCTTGCCCGATCCCGCAACGCTCGCGGCATCGACGCCCAACTCGGCAGCAAGCTTGCGCACCGAGGGTGCAAGCGGCGCATCGGTCGGTTTTGCTGATGCCGGCGCGGCGCTGGTCACAGGCTTGGGCGCTTCCTTGGACGCCGCTGCCGGCGCGGACTGCGCCGGAGGAGGAGATGCGCTTGGCGTTGCGCTTGCCGCCGCCGGTGCGGATTTTGCGGCGCCGGCAGCGCCTTCCTTGATCTGGCCGAGAACGGCGCCGACGGCGACCGTATCGCCATCCTTGGCGGCAATATCCGCGAGCACGCCGGCCGCCGGCGCCGGCACTTCGATCGTCACCTTGTCGGTTTCAAGCTCGACCAGGGGTTCGTCCACCGCGACGACTTCGCCCGGTTTCTTGAACCATTTGCCGATGGTCGCCTCGGTGACCGATTCACCCAGCGCCGGCACGCGTATCTCAGCCATGGGCTAATTCCAGATGTCGGATGTCGGAAGTCAGGTGACAGAGATCAGAAATCAGAGATCGCAAGTCGATGCCAAAAATTCCCTGTCCGAGCTCTGACATCTGACCTCCGTCCTCCATTACGCCAACGCCTCATTTAAAAACTTGCCGAGCTGCGCCAGGTGTATGGACATTTGTCCGACCGCGGTGGACGCGGACGCGGGCCGGCCGACATAGCGGGCGCGCCGATGCTTGGCGCCGATCTGATTGAGCAGCCATTCCAGGAATATGTCGACGAACACCCAGGCGCCCATATTACGCGGCTCCTCCTGGC
>Ga0207862_1000652_pt1 | contig 10538 bp, 15 predicted proteins | sample LuqExpMetageno81_FD_187838 | JGI IMG/M metagenome (GOLD analysis project Ga0207862, IMG submission 187838) | Tropical forest soil microbial communities from Luquillo Experimental Forest, Puerto Rico - Sample 81 (SPAdes) | ecosystem: Environmental > Terrestrial > Soil > Tropical forest ... | reverse complement strand
CGAGGGCCCCTGTCCGATGATGATGTCGAGCCTGTAGTCTTCCAGCGCCGAGTAGAGCAATTCTTCCAGCGCTGGCTGCATGCGGTGCACTTCGTCGATGAACAACACCTGCTTCTCGCGCAGGTTCGTCAGGATGGCCGTCAGATCGCCCTTGATTTGCAGCGTCGGGCCAGAGGTCTGCTGGAACGCCGCGCCCAATTCGTTGGCAATGATGTTGGCCAGCGTCGTCTTGCCTAGCCCGGGAGGACCGTAAAGCAGCACGTGATCAAGCGCCTCGCCGCGAGACTTGGCCGCCTGAATTGCAATCTCGAGATTGTTCTTTACCTTGTCCTGCCCAATAAACTCACGCAGCCGCTGCGGCCGCAGCTTCAGCTCGAACGACGCGTCGTCATCCAGCGGCGCCGCCGAGACAATGCGCTCGCGATCCAGACTATCTTTGGGCAAAACCACGATGGGGCGATGGTAAAGCGAAAGCTAAGCGCTGCGCAATGACCACGCAGTGACGGATGCGTCCCGGCGCCTCAGGTCCGGGCCTGGCAGCCGCTCACGCCCCCTGTCCCCAAGCCGCTGCAGCCCCATGAATTTCTGAATCTCCGCTTCCACCTTCGCGTCTAAGCACCCAAGTATTGAGCCAAATTTAGGGTCCCTTCACACCTTCACAGAAAGGACGTCCCCTATGACGCTTGGACTCTCTCTCTCTGCCTTCACTCTTCTCCACATGATCATCAGCCTTGCCGGCATCGGCTCCGGCTTCATCGTCCTTTACGGTTTGCTCAACAGCAAACGTCTCGACGGATGGACCGCCATCTTCCTCACCACCACCGTGCTCACCAGCGTGACCGGGTTCCTGTTCCCGTTTGAGAAGCTGCTCCCGTCGCACATCGTCGGAGCGCTCTCCCTCGTCATCCTGGCCATCGCCATTTTCGCTCGCTATAGCCGTCGCATGACCGGCGCGTGGCGTGGCGTTTATGTCATCACCGCAGCGATTGCACTCTATTTGAACTGCTTCGTCGCCGTGGTGCAGGCCTTCCTCAAGGTGCCTGCCCTGCACGCCATGGCTCCGCATGGCAGCGAGCCGCCATTCCTGGTCGCGCAACTCATCGTCCTGGCCATCTTCGTTTGGCTCACGTATCGCGCTGCCAAGCGGTTCCACGCAATTGCGGCGCAAACCACTTAAGCCGCGTTCGACACTCTTACCGCAACCTTGCTGCGCACGCGAGCGGCTGCACCGGCCGCGCCGTGCCTCGTAAGACGACCCAACCCTGCTGCACATGGAAGGAGACGGAAGATGCCCTACATCACCACCAACGACGGCGCACACATTCATTACAAGGACTGGGGCAGCGGTCAGCCCATTGTTTTCAGCCACGGATGGCCGCTGAGCGCCGACGACTGGGACACCCAGATGCTCTTCTTCGGGCAACGGGGCTTTCGTGTCATTGCCCACGACCGGCGCGGCCATGGCCGCTCCACCCAAACCTGGGACGGCAACGACATGGACACCTACGCCGACGACCTCGCGGCGCTCACTGAAGTACTAGACCTGAGAGACGCCATTCACGTCGGCCACTCGACCGGCGGCGGCGAGGTGGCGCGCTACATCGGCCGTCATGGTTCCAAACGCGTTGCGAAAGCCGTACTCATCAGCGCCGTGCCCCCTCTGATGCTGAAAACCGACAACAATCCCGGAGGACTCCCGCTCGCGGTCTTTGACGACCTGCGCGCGCAACTGGCGGCCAACCGGCCCCAGTTTTATCGCGACCTTACGCTCCCGTTCTACGGCTACAACCGCCCCGGCGCGAAGATTTCGGAAGGCATCCGCGAACACTGGTGGTTGCAGGGCATGCTGGGCGGAATGAAACCCCATTACGACTGCATCAAGGCCTTCTCTGAGACCGATTTCACGGAAGACCTGAAGAAGATGGATGTGCCCACTCTCATCCTGCACGGCGACGACGACCAAATCGTGCCCATCGGCTCGGCCGCGCTGATGTCAGCCAAAATCGTGAAGAACGCCCAGTTGAAGGTGTACCCAGGCTATCCGCATGGCATGCCCACGACCCATGCGGACGTCATCAACGCCGATCTCCTGGACTTCTGCAAGAGCACCGTGACCAAGGCCGCTTGACCGGCCGCACATTGGAATTCTGCATCGCGGTGAAGTCGCGCGCCCAATCCGCTATTTCACCGCGATGACCTTGATGGTCGTGACCTGGCGAACCCAGCGGGCCGGGCGCTCATCGCCGGGCGCAACGATGCGGAACGGCCCCTGCTTCTCGTCGAGCGGCTTGCCATCACGCTTGTCGGCCAGCAGGATTTCGCGCTTGGCAAAGTCCGGATCGACCTCCGCCAGCGCAAACACAACTTTGCAGCCGTCGGAAGCCTCTACCAACAGGGCCTGCGTCAGTTGCGGGCCCTTCATTTTGCCGCCGGCCGCTACGCCCGCCAACTTGAGCACCGCCGAGAGCGCAACCCCGTCGAATTGGGCTGGCGCATCGTGGTCCTTCACGTCCACGGTCGTATGCGGCAAGGCCGCGATCTGCGCCGCGGTCAGCGCGGCCGTCGTGCCGTCGGCCCGCACCACCTGCAGCGATTGTGCCCACAACCCGGGTGCTATCGTCAGTACGATTGCGCCGGCAGCCAGGCGACGGCGTAATCTCCGAAGCTTCATCGAGTTCGTCCCCTTCATCGTGGTGCAGCATCAGTCTTTCTGCAGCATGACTTCGGTGGATTTGATCACCACTTTGACGACGTCGCCTTTCTTGAGTTCCATCGCTTCGGCGCTTCGCCGGGTAATCACGCTTTCGATCAGGTTGTCGCCCACCCGTACCACGACGTGGGCCATTACACCGCCGAGCTGAATTTCCTCGATGGTGCCGGGAAGTTGATTGCGGGCAGAGAGTGTCATGGGCAAAGTCTACCGTAAATCGCTTTGGGGCAAAACGCGCGGTGGATTTGCCCGTACCCGTTCGCTATGCTGAATGCACCCATGAACAACCTCGGCATCCTGCTCTCCGGGCGCGGGTCGAACTTTGAGGCCATCGCCGACAATGTGGCGTCTGGCACGCTCGACGCCAACATCGCTGTCGTCATTTCGAACCGTGCGGACGCCCCCGGCATCGAGTCGGCGCGACGGCGCGGACTGAACGCGGCGGTGATTCCGTCGAAAGGCGTGGCGCGCGAGGAACATGACCGCGCCGTAGCTACAGTTCTGCAGCAGCACCAGGTCGATCTCGTCTGCCTCGCGGGCTACATGCGGCTGCTCTCGCCATGGTTCGTCAGCCAGTTCCCCAACCGCATCCTGAACATTCATCCTTCGCTTCTGCCGGCCTTTTCCGGCCTCGATGCGCAGAAGCAGGCCTTCGATTACGGCGTAAAGGTCTCAGGTTGCACTGTACACTTCGTAGACGCCGACCTCGACCACGGCGCCATCATCCTGCAAAAGACTGTGCCCGTGCTCGATACCGATGACGACCACACCCTGGCGGCGCACATTCTTGCGCAGGAACATGTCGCTTACACCGAGGCCATCCGCATCGTGCTGGAAGGGAAGTATTCCGTCATCGGTCGCCGAGTGGTCATGTTAAAATGACCATGGTCATGAGGATATAGTCATGAACAAGGCAGCGTTGACGAAAAAGAAACCCAATGCGGCAGCTACCCTCGCCGGGGTGCGTCAAATTGCCGCCGGCGAATTCAAGGCAAAGTGCCTGAGGATCATGGACGAAATCAACGCAACCGGCAAGTCCCTCGTCGTGACGAAACGGGGTGTGCCGGTGATGAAGCTCGTCCCCATTCGCAGTGGCAGAAAGAAGAACGACGACTTCTTCGGCAGGTTGAAAGGAATTATCGAAATCGTCGGCGACCCTGACGATTTGATCAAGCCAGTGTTCCCCCTCGAAGACTACGACATGCTCAAATGATCTTGCTCGATACCCACGTGCTGGTGTGGTCTCAGCGGGAGCCCCGAAAACTCTCTCGCCTCGCCGAGGCCGCAATTCGACGCGCGCGGGCGTCTCGCTCTTTGGCTGTCTCGGTCATTACTGTGGTAGAACTGGCGAGCCTGATGAATCGTGGCCGCATCAGGACAGCGGGCCCTATGGAGGGGGCCATTCGCCAATTGCTCGAAGAAGTCGAGGTCCTTCCTCTCAGTCTGGAAGCTGCGATCAACACCAGCCACTTTCCAATCGATTCCCTTCCCGATCCTATGGACCGTATGATCGTTGCAACAGCGCAGTTGCACGAAGTGCCTCTAGTCACTGCCGATGAACGAATCATCAACTGCGCGTGGATCAGAACCATCTGGTGAAAGCGCCCCGCCGTCGGTACTCTGTGGAAGGCAGGAGTTCATAAAGAGGTGCAACGCGGGGTGGCAAGTCGTTTCATGCGTCGCGGTTGTAGCTATCGTCTGGCTAGTCTTCGCAAACTTGCGACAAAAAGCGAAAACTGCCCAGAACGAACGTGAGGAACTGCCAAGCCAACTTGAGAAACTGCGAGCTGAAAAACTCAATGATGAACATACAAGATCCTCGGTAAGTCGCGAATACTGGGCGATTCCACCGGAAACACGCCAACAACTGCGATTGCTCGCCGAAGGGCACATCCAGAAGACGCACATTCCGACAATGGCTGGTTCGATCGAGGTAGCTGTAGTGAACATGTGGAAGCGAGCGCAAGACGAGCAACGCCGCCGAGGGGACATCCCCGTCCGGAATTGAAAAAACCTGCGGATCCGCTACATCGCATAGTGCAGCAGCGAAAACACGTCGTATTCTCGCAGCTTATCGCGGCCCTTGAGCCCGTCGAGCTCCACCACGAACCCGAGGCCGCAGATCTGGCCGCCCAGCGACTTCACCATCTCCGCCGCCGCACGCGCGGTGCCTCCTGTGGCCAGCAGGTCGTCGCAGATGAGCACGCGCTGGCCCGGCGCGATGGCGTCCCTGTGAATCTCCAGCGTGTCGCTGCCATACTCCAGCTCGTAGGTCCACTTCAGAGTCTCCGCGGGAAGCTTCTTCGGCTTGCGCACCGGTACGAAACCGGCATTCAGCCGGTAAGCCAGCGCGGGGCCGAAGATGAAGCCGCGCGCCTCAATGCCCAGCACCAGGTCGACGTCTTTGTTGATGTAGTACTCGGTGAGCGAGTCGATGAGCCGGGCAAATCCCTTGCGATCCTTCAGCAGTGTGGTGATGTCGTAGAAAAGAATCCCGGGCTTGGGAAAATCGGGGACCTCGCGGATGAGGGTCTTAAGATCGTTGCAGTTTCCTGCGGTGGGCGACATGGGCTATACGGCTCCTTCGATGCCGAATGATTTTGCGGCGAGAAACGGCGCGGTCGAGACCTCGACTTCGTCGACTCGCGCGGCGCGCGGACCTTCTCGCAGGCGGACATGCAGGGCACTAAGCTGTTCGCGCGTGCCCGTGGCCATCACTTCCACCCGGCCGTCTTCGCGATTGCGCACCCAGCCTCCGATGCCCAGCATCGCCGCCTCGCGCTCCACGAACCAGCGGAATCCGACACCCTGCACGCGACCCGACACCAGGTATCTGCGAGTTTCCCGCTCGTCGCTCATGGCCAGAAATCAAGATAAACGGCTGAGACGGCCGCTGCAACCGTGCCGCGAAAGAGTCGCGATGGGTCTGCCAAATTACACCCTTTCGCGCCTTGCACGGCGAACTGCTCTGGTGATACGGTGCTTGAGCCGCTCGTTTCCTCGCGCCAACGTGCCATAACGTCACGACTTTCTAAGGAGCAACATGCGAAATCAGTTCAAGGTTCTTACCACCTTGCTTGCATCAATCGCGCTCTTGATGGTCACGCTGCCCGCGTGGGGCGCCTCGAAATCCGACGACGAACAAACCATCCGCAATGCCACCACGGTCCTGCAGGCCATGGTCTCCAGCAACGACATTCCGAAAAGCGTGCTGGAAAAGGCCGATTGCATCATGATTCTGCCGAGCGTAAAGAAGTTCGCCGTCGGTATCGGCGGAACCGGCGGTCGCGGTCCTTTGGTCTGCCGCGAAGGCAGCGGCTTTAGTGGCAAGTGGTCGCCGCCGGCGATGTACGGCATCGGAGGAGCCAGCGCCGGCTTTCAGGTCGGGGGCAAAGCCAGCGACGTTGTAATTGCCATCATGGCGTCAGGCGCAGTCGACAAGGTTCTGAACGGCAAGGTCAAAGTTGGCTCTGATGTAAGCGCTGCCGCCGGTCCGGGCGCGCAAGCCGGCACCCTGTCAAACACTGCCGACATGCTGACCTATTCCCGCTCCTCGGGTCTGTTTGCCGGAGCTTCGCTTGATGGCGCCTCGCTCGATCCGGACGCCAACGCCAATGAGCGGCTTTACAGCAAAACCGCCAGTGCGAAGGATATCGTGTCCGGCGGCGTGAAGCCCACTACTGCGGGACAAGAGTTGGTTTCGCTCCTTGATAGCAAGCTGGGAACGCACTCTCACTGAGCCGCGGGCTCAACCCTTTCCCGCTTCGTCAAGATTAACCCTGGGCGTAGTTTGGCTACGCCCAGGAAAGATACTCCTGACCCAGGTAATTGGCCCGAATCGTTTCGCCCTCTCCGGCAGGGTCAACTCTGCCCGGCTACCCTGGGCGACTACTTGTGCTTCGGCGACACTTTATTCAGCATATCGACCAGCGATTTGGCTGTCGCTGGAACCGGAACATCGCCGCGGATGATCTCCATTGCATCGACCGTCTTGCCATACATTTCCTGATCGGCCTTGTTGTCAGCGCCCATCGCTGCGTTACCCAGCGACGCGCCAGCGAACAATCCCTTGGTTTGCGAATAGGTCAGGATATCAACCTTCGGGTCGTTGAAGCCGGCGGCTTGCGCCCCCGCCGGGCCTGCGGCCGCGGTCGCGTCGGACCCCAACTTTAATTTGCCCGAGAGTACCTTGTCGGCGCCGATCTGGCTCATTACTAGCAGTACATAGTCGGTCGAGGTCGTGCCCAATTGCGCTCCGAGACTACTGGTATCGAGTGTGTACATGACCGGGGCGCCCCAGTTCCCGTCCATCGCCTTACCGCTGCGGCATAGCAGCACACCCCGCCCATAACCTACGCCGATACCGACGCCAACCTTCTTCACACCGGGATAGACAAGCACGCACTCTGCCTTGTCTAAAAGACTTCTAGGGATTCCATTGGGCTTGTCGATAATGTTGGCAAGCACCGTGGTTGACTCGGCAATACGCTTGTCCAGTTTCTCCTGGGCAATGGCGCTGAGAGCCGTGGCTAGACAGATTGCAGCTACCACCAACTTCTTCATGTCAGTGACCTTTCTTGAAGCGCTTGTCTTTGGAAGCCAGTCCGGAACCGGCGACCTGAGTTGATCTGGACTCGGTCCTTGTCGGCACGGAGTTAGCGCGAGAATTGTAACGCGGTGGGTATCAAATTGACAGAAAAATCAGGGGCCTACCTGCGTGGTGTCGAAGACATCTCTGCTTAGGCCCGCGACAGATACGCCCCTTCCGACGTATCCACTCGAATCGTCTCTCCTTCGTTGATAAACGGCGGCACCTGCACCACCAAGCCGGTTTCGGTCTTCGCTGGCTTAGTAACGCTGGAAGCCGTGGCCGACTTTAGTCCAGGTTCGGTTTCGACGATCTTCAGATCGACCGTCTGCGGCAACTCAACGCCGACCGGCTTGTCGTCATAGAACTCTACCGAGATTTGCAGGTTGGGGGTCAGGTAGTCCACCGCGTCGCCCAGCACGTCCTTGCCCAGGTGAAGCTGCTCATAGTTCTCGGTGTTCATGAACACGTGGTTCTCGCCGTCCTGGTAGAGATATTCCATCTGGATCTGATCCACCGTGATCTTGTCGATCGGGTCGCTGGAACGGAAGCGGTGCTCGAACATGGCTCCAGTGCGCAGATTGCGCAGCTTGGCCTGGATGAACGCACGAAGATTGCCCGGAGTGCGGTGCTCGACGCTGAACACAGTATGTAGATCGTTGTTGTGCTTGATGACCATGCCGGGACGCATTTGTGTGGCTGGAATCGCCATGGGTAAAACTCCTTCTTGGCTTGGAAGAGCCGCAGGCTGATAACTCTCGGCTCAGGGGCTAAACACTTGATTTTACATGCTCAGCCGTGGGTTTGGGAAATCGGGAAGAGGCCACCGCTTCGCCATTGCGAATGAAACGCCGTCAACCCGGAATAGGCAATCCCTGCCTAGCTGAAGCGGAAGCCTTTGCCGGGTGGTGCCTACTCGCGGAATCCGCACCCACGGCACGCGTTTCGCTAAACCGTTTGTTTTAAGTCCGCTCACGCCCTGTCGGTTCTGGCAAGCTGCTTGCACTCCGTTGCCGTGCCAGCCGCTCCTAAAGCTCGGCGCGGAAATGCCGATAGAGACGCCAAACTCGCCATGACTACCGCAGGAGACCAACATGTCAGTCGCAGGAATTTTGAGCAGTGCCGTATTTAGCATCGGCAGCCAGCTCTTACAAAGCCGCAAGCACCAGATAAGCCAGGAATTCCAACAGCTCGGAACCGACCTGCAGTCTGGGAATCTCACGGCTGCCCAGGCCGACTTCGCCGCTCTGCAGAAGATGCAGCCGCAGCCGCCCGCCAGTTCGTCCACGCCAGGCAGCAATCCGATCACGCAGGATTTCAACCAACTCGCTGCCGATCTGAAGGCCGGTAACACCACCGCCGCCCAGCAGGACTTCACCAAGCTGCAGCAGGACTACCAGAGCCAGGGAACTCAGACCCACCACCACCATCATCACCACGGCGGTGGCAGCAACAACAGCGGTGGCGGCAGCGAGATCAGCCAGTTATTCAGCCAGCTCGGCTCGGCCCTGCAGTCCGGCAACTTGTCCACGGCCCAGCAGGCCTACGCCACCATGCTGCAGCAGTTCCAGCAGTTCGGCGCAGCGGGCGTCGCGGCCAGCCAGACAGGCGCGACCACCCTGTCGGTCAACGCCTAATACGCCAAGTACGGCGGCAGATGGAATTCCTGTCGCCGCCATTGGACTGCAATTCGGGTTACCATCGTAGTCAGAGGAGTCCTCCATGACCGACGATGCCAACGAATTCGTAGCCGAAGGCGAATACGAGCCTTCCGGCCGCAATACCGTAGCCCTGGGATTTGCCCTGTTGATGATCGGCTTTGCCGCCGGTGCCATTGCCGCCGCGCTGATGACCCCCAAGACCGGCAAACAGATGCGCCGCGAACTGAGGCGCAAGGCCAGCGACCTGCGCGACCGCGTGGACGACTGGACCGATCAGGCTGGTGACTTCCGCGAAAAAGCCGCCGAGTTCGCCGGCAAGGCCCAGGATTGGGCTGACGCGGCCAAAGAGCGCGTCGGACCGCTGGCCAAAAAGTTCCGTAGCTAGCGGCTGTGCACGCAGAAACACCCGGGCCGCGCCCTGCGTCGCGTCCGGGTGTTGCTGTGTGATGTCTGCGCGAAGGCTATTTCGTCGATCCGCTCAGGCAGGTCGACATGAAGCTCTTGCGCTCGTCGCCCTTCAAATTCTTCGCGGTTGCCTGCTTGTTGCATTCCTTCATCTTCTCCTGCTGCGACAGCGGAACCCCGGCCGCGCTCAGGCACTGCGACATGAACTTCTGCCGGTCGTCGCCCTTTAAACCCTTGTCGGTGGCCTGCTTGTTGCAGTCCTTCATCTTCTGCTGTTGGGCCTGCTGAGCGGCGCTGGGCTGTTTGGTGTCCTGGGCGATCGCGGGTAAGGCCAACGCAGCCAGCATTACGAGAGCGAGCACGATCGAAATCTTGCGTTGCAGCATGAGACGTCCTCTTCAGTGGATTGGATTGACCTGGGAGGCCCGGAGGGGAGACTACCCGAAGCACCCCGATTGTATAACGGACGATGGCGCAATTCGAGAACGAAAAGACAAACTGATCAGGCAGACTGCTAGTAGAGGCGGAAGTTCACTTCCACGTTGATCATGACCGGCACGGCCTGGCCGTCTTTGCGAGCGGGATCGAACTTCCATTGCTTTACGGCTTCGATGGCCTTCTCGTCCAGCCCCATTCCTAGCGCGCGTTGCACGCGAATCTGCTGTGGACGCCCGCTGGCGTCCACCACCAGCCACAGCACGACCGTTCCCTGGTACTTGGCCTTGCGGGCTTCTTCCGAGTATTCCGGGTCGGGCGCATAGAGCGCCTTGGGCGCGCTCACGCCGCCGCCGACACGATAGGCTCCACCACCGTAGCCGCCGCCGTGTCCCGGCCCAACGCCCGGGCCCGTTCCGGAACCCACGCCGCCACCGTAGCCGCTGCCGATGCCACCGCCGGCGCCAGTGCCGTTGGAGGGCGGCCCCATCACCTTAGAGAGCGGATCGCCCAAATCTCCCTGCGTCGGCAGCTTAATCTGTGGCGGCACCACTACTGACGGATCCACGACCAGCTTGGGGTTCTCGTTTCGCACGACAATTGCCGGCGGCACGATTTGATCTTTGGAGAGCTTGGGCAGCGCGCCTTTGGGCGCCTGCAATTTGTCGCGGTCGCCGCCACCACCACCGCCACCCGCCTTGGTCTTGGAGACGGGCAGCGGTATATAGGGGCTGATGTC
>Ga0207862_1000651_pt1 | contig 10548 bp, 9 predicted proteins | sample LuqExpMetageno81_FD_187838 | JGI IMG/M metagenome (GOLD analysis project Ga0207862, IMG submission 187838) | Tropical forest soil microbial communities from Luquillo Experimental Forest, Puerto Rico - Sample 81 (SPAdes) | ecosystem: Environmental > Terrestrial > Soil > Tropical forest ... | reverse complement strand
CATGGGGCCGAGATCGGCGCCCGGGTCTGGTTCTCCGAGGCGGGATCCCGGGAATCCCTGATCTTGCGGGGCGGCGAAGGGGTGGGCCGGGTGACTAAGCCAGGGCTCTCCGTGGCCGTGGGGGAGCCAGCCATCAACCCGGTCCCCCGGCGCATGCTGCTTAATAATCTCGCTACCGTGTGGCAGGAGTCCGGCGCTGACCGCTCAAGGCGGCTAGCGGTGGAAATTTTCGTCCCCCGGGGAGAGGAGATCGCCCGGCACACCCTCAATCCCCGGCTGGGCATTCTGGGTGGCATCTCCATTTTGGGGACTACAGGACTGGTCAGGCCCTTTTCCCATGACGCCTACCGGGCGACCATCGCCGCCGCCCTCAAGGTGGCCCGGGCCGTGGGCCTCAAGAGCGCCGTCCTCACCACCGGAGGAAAAAGCGAGGAGTACCTCCGGGGGGTTATCCCCCGCTTGCCGGAGGAGGCCTTTGTGCAGATGGGGGACTACGTGCGCTTTGCCCTCAAGGCCGCGGCCGGCCTGGGGTTCACTCACCTCACGGTGGGTGCCTTTTTCGGCAAGGCCGTAAAAATTGCCCAGGGGTTCGGTCACACTCATGCCTCCCGGGGTTTGGCCAATTTCAGGGAGCTGGCCCGCTGGATCAGGGAAATAACCGGGAACCCGCTCCTGGCTCAGGCGGTGGCCCGGGCCAATACCGCCCGGGAAGTTCTGGAAATCCTTCCCGCGACCCAATCTCAGGCGGTGATCGGGGAGGTGGGGAGCCGGATGCTCACGGCCCTGCGGCAGCATGCCGGCCCCGGCCTCGGGCTGGCCGTGGTGATCCTGGATTTTGACGGCCTGCCCCGCTTTTGGGAAGAGAGTGCGGGGGGCCCGCCATGATTCCCGTCCAGGTAGTGGGCCTGGGGATGTCGCCGGCGGACCTCACCCCTCAGGCTCTTGACCTCATCCAGAGAGCCCAGGTGCTGGTAGGTGGCAGGCGCCTCCTGGACTACTTCCCCCATCACCCGGCGGAAAAAATCGTCCTGGGAAAAGACCCTGAGAGCGCCCTGTCCAAACTGGCGGCACTGGCCCGGGACCGGCGCGTGGTGGTTCTCGCTTCGGGGGACCCCAATTTTTATGGCATAGGCCCCCTGGTGGTGCGGGTTTTGGGGCCCGAGAACGTGACGATTCACCCCAATCTCACGGCTGTCCAGACGGCCGCGACCCGTCTCAAGATACCCTGGGACAAGGGCCGGGTGGTGAGCCTGCATGGCCGGGGCTGGGAGGCCCTGGAAGCCGCGCTGGAGGAGCCCGGTCCCTGGTTCATGTATACCGACCCGGTGCACACGCCGGGGGCCATAGCCCGGCGCTTGTTGGACCGGGGACAGACCAAGGCCCGGCTCTGCGTTCTGGAAGACCTGGGCGCGGCCAGCGAGCGCCTTACCTGGCTGAACCTGAAGGAGGCGGCGGGCCGGACTTTCTCTCCTTTGAATATGGTCGTCTTGGAACAGGCCGGCGTCTCTTTGGGGGACAGCCAGCCGGACCCGTCACCCGCAGCTCCGGGCCTGCGCCTGGGGATGCCGGAGGAAGCCTATGCCCCCGAGCGGGGCTTGATCACCAAGGCCGAGGTGCGGGCCGTGGTCCTGGCCAGACTCAAGCTTTACCCCGGCCAGGTGCTCTGGGATGTGGGGGCCGGTAGCGGTTCCGTGGGGCTGGAAGCCAGTCTCCTCCTGGGCCACGGGCGTATTCTGTCAGTGGAAAAAAACCCGGAGCGGGCCGCTCAGATTGCTGTCAACCGAGATAAGTTCCGGGTGGCCAACCTGGAAGTCGTCTGTGGTGAGGCTCCCGAATGTTTGGCGGATCTGGCTGTTCCTGACCGGGTGTTTATCGGCGGCGGAGGCGAAGCCGTGGCCGGCATTCTCCGGGAGACCCTGCGGCGCCTTCGGCCGCAAGGCTTGGTGGTCCTCACCGCCACCCTTTTCGAAACCCTGGAAGAGGCCCGGCGGGTCTTGCTTCAAGAGAACTGCTCGGTGGATACTGTCCAACTCCAGGTCAGCCGCGCGCAACCCCTGTCAGGGGGAAGTTATCTGCAGGCCTTAAATCCGGTATGGATCGTCACCGGCTCGGCCCCGTGAGAGGTAGTACAAAGTTCTAGTCGAGGCGCCAGCTACACGGATAACTCATTGAGGTCTTTTTTCTTTTAAGCGAAAACAGAAAATCCACAACCGAAAGCCACTTAACATGGCAGACCGACATCCCATAATTTTTGTAGGCGCTGGCCCTGGGGACCCGGAGCTGATCACGGTGAAGGGCATGAAGGCCCTCTCCCGGGCGGAAGTGCTCCTGTATGCCGGCTCCCTGGTGTCCCCGGCGGTGCTGGCCTGGGCGCCCCCGGAAGCGGAACAGGTAGACACCGCCCCCCTGGCCCTGGAGGACATTGTGGCCCGCCTCATCGAGGCCCAGCGGGCCGGCAAACGGGTGGTGCGGGTGCATTCCGGGGATACCAGCCTGTTCAGCGCCATGCAGGAGCAGTTGGAACTCCTGGAGCGGGAAGGCATCCCCTCCCAGGTGATTCCCGGGGTCACCGCCGCGGCGGCCGCCGCCGCGGCCCTGGGCCAGGAACTGACGTTGCCGGAAGTGACCCAGACGGTGATTCTCACCCGGGCCGCGGGCCGCACCCCGGTGCCGGAGGGGGAGAACCTCCGGTCCCTGGCCGCACACGGCGCCACCCTGGTAATTTATCTCAGCGTCGGGCTTCTGGAGCGAGTGGCCGCGGAGCTGGCCGAAGCTTACGGGCCCGCGGCCCCGGTGGTGGTGGCCTACCGGGTGAGCTGGCCGGACGAACAATTCCTCCGGGGGACCTTGGCGGACATCGCCGCCACGGTCCGGGAAGCCGGCATCAGCCGCCAGGCCCTGATCCTGGTGGGCCCCGCTCTGGCTGCCTGGGAGGGGCATCTCAAGGCCCGCTCCCGCCTGTACGACCGCACCTTTGCCCATGGTTGGCGGGATGCAGCCGATTAGGGTGGTGGCCCTGACTCCCGCCGGGGCCCGGGTGGCAAGGCGTCTCTGCCAGGTCCTGGAAGGGGCGGCCTGTTGGCTCCCAGCCTCCCGGGCCGAACCTGGCGAACAAAGCTTTGACAGCCTGACCGCGGTCTTCGCCGAGGCCTTCGCCCAAAGTACCAGCCTGGTGTGCATCATGGCTGCCGGCATCGTGGTGCGCCAGGTCGCGCCCCTTCTTCAAGGCAAGGACCGGGACCCCGCCGTAGTGGTGGTGGACGAGGGCGGCCGCTTTGCGGTGAGTCTCCTGTCAGGACACCTGGGGGGCGCGAACGATCTGGCCCAGCGGGTGGCCAGGGCCCTGGGCGGCACCCCGGTGATCACCACCGCCACGGATGTCCAGGGGCTGCCTGCTCTGGACCTCCTGGCGGCTCAGGCCGGGTTGGTCATCGAGAACCTTGACGGCGTCAAGGAAGTGTCCATGGCCCTGTTGTCCGGCGAGCCCGTCCGGCTGGTGGACCCTGAAGGCCGCCTGGCCGGGGCTCTTAAGGGGCACTCCCAGCTTTTTACCCGGGAAGGCGACCTGGAGCAGGCCCTGGCCAGAGACTCTGGGCCCACGGTATACGTGGGTTATGAGGAGCGGGCCTGGCCGCCGGAGTGGCTGCGCCTCCGTCCCCGGGTTCTCATCGCCGGAATAGGCTGCCATAAGGGCACCCCGGCCTCGGAAATACTGGGCTTTTTAGAAGAGAATTTCCGGCAGGCCGGGCTTTCCCTTCTATCTTTAAAGGCGCTGGCCACCATCGCCGCCAAAAAAGACGAGCCGGGGCTTGAGTGTGCGGCCCGCCGGCTGAACGTGGACTTGCTATGGTTTACCGCAGAGGAACTGGAAAAGGTGCCGGTGCCGACCCCGTCAGCGCAGGCGGCCCGCCACGTGGGGGCGAAGAGCGTCAGCGAGGCCGCGGCCCTGAAGGCGGCCCAGGGGGAACTCCTGGTGCCCAAGCGCAAGGGCGCCAACGTCACGGTGGCGGTGGCCCGGGCCGTCTCGCCGTCGTGAGCCTGGGGCCGGGCTCGGCGGAGTATCTGGCCCCGAGGGCCCGGGCGGCCCTCGCCGCCTCCCAGGTGGTGGTGGGGTATCAGACCTATGTGGACCTGATCGCCCCCCTCCTCACCCACCAGGAAGTGGTGGCCACGGGGATGAAGGCCGAAGTGAAGCGCTGCCAGGCGGCCATCGACCGGGTCCGGACCGGTCAGGACGTGGCCCTGGTCTCCAGCGGAGACGCGGGCATTTACGGCATGGCCGGCCTGATCCTGGAAATGTGCGCCGCCCAGGGGCTCAAAGTGGGCCAGGCTGAGGCTGACGGCGAAGTGGACCTTTACCTGGAGGTGATCCCCGGAGTCCCGGCCCTGGCCGCGGGCGCCGCCCTTCTGGGGGCCCCTTTGATGCACGACTTTGCGGCCATCTCCTTGAGCGACCTCCTCACCCCCTGGGAAGTCATTGAGCGGCGGGTGGCGGCGGCCGCAGAGGGTGATTTTGTCGTGGTCCTCTACAATCCCAAAAGCAGGAAACGGGACTGGCAATTGCAGGCAGTGGTGGAGCTGCTCCTCAGGCACCGGGAGCCCCACACCCCGGTGGGCCTGGTAAGCCGGGCCATGCGCCCGGGAGAGGAAGTCGTGATTACTACCCTGGAAAACCTTCCGGCCCAGCCAGTGGACATGCAGACCATTATTATTGTAGGCAACTCCCAGACGTTCCGGTACGGCGACTATATGGTCACCCCCCGGGGCTATCTGGCTAAATATCAGGTGGCAAATCACGGGCAGCCCCCGGTTTCGGCGGCCGACCCGCCGGTCGGGGAGTGACGGGGCGCGGGCCATGGCTATGAAGTACAGGCCTCTCATGATTCTGGGTTCCGGTTCCGACGTGGGCAAAAGCCTGGTGACCGCGGGCCTCTGCCGGGTCTTCCGCCAGGAGGGCATCCGGGTGGCCCCCTTCAAGGCCCAGAACATGGCTTTAAACAGTTTTATTACCCCGGAGGGCGGTGAAATGGGCCGGGCCCAGGTGGTCCAGGCCATGGCCGCGGGCCTGGCCCCTCACGTGGACATGAACCCCATACTGCTCAAGCCCACCTCCCAGGTGGGCTCCCAGGTCATCGTCCACGGCAAGGTTTATGGCAACTTTGCCGCCCGGGACTACTACCGGGAAAAGCCCCGCCTGGTCCGGAAAGTAATGGAGAGCTTCCGCCGCCTGCATCACACTTACGAACTGGTCGTCATGGAAGGGGCCGGCAGCGCCGTGGAGTTAAACCTCAAGAAAAACGACCTGGTAAACTTCGCCATGGCCCGGCGGGCCGGGGCCGCGGTGCTTCTGGTGGCAGACATCGACCGGGGCGGGGTCTTCGCCGCCACCATCGGCTCCTACCATTTACTGACCGCCTCCGAACGCCGCCTCCTGGCCGGCTTTGTCATCAACAAATTCCGGGGCGACCCGGAGCTTTTCCGGGAAGGGGTCGGTATCATCGAAAAACGCACCCGGCGCCCCGTTCTGGGAATTCTGCCCTACCTGACGGACCTGGCCTTGCCCGAAGAAGACAGCGTGGCCCTGGGGCGCAAGACTTACGGCGTCATGCCGCCCCAAGCCAACGGCCTCAGGATCGGGGTGCTGCGGCTGCCCCATATTTCCAACTACACCGACTTCGATCCCCTGGAGCACGAACTCGGGGTTGCCCTCAGTTATCTTGATCATCGGGACACCCTGGAGAGCGTGGACCTCCTCATCCTGCCGGGCACCAAGAATACCATCAACGACCTGAGGTTCCTGAGGGAAACCGGACTTTCCCAGCGGATTGAGGCGTATGTCCGGAACGGCGGGCGGCTTATGGGCATCTGCGGCGGCTACCAGATGTTGGGGCTGGAAGTGCGGGACCCCCTGGGGGTCGAAGGGCCGCCCCGGACTACCGAAGCCGGGTTGGGGCTCCTGCCGCTGGTGACCACCATGGCCGGGGAGAAAACCACCACCCAGGTGCGGGCCAGGGCCTTGCCAGCCTCGGGCGCGGCCGGGGAGGAGAGCCTCGAGGCCTACGAGATTCACATGGGAGAGACCGAGGCCAAGGGGCCGGGCAGCCCGGCTTTCGCCGTCTTAGAGCGCCACGGCCGCCACGTCGAGGTCGCGGACGGTTGGGTCAGTCCCGACGGCCGCGTCCTCGGCACCTATCTCCACGGTGTGTTTGAAAACGACGCTTTTCGCCGGCGCTTCCTCAGTAGCCTGGCCCCGGGTGGGGACCTCCAGGCCTCCGAGGGCCTGTCTTTCCGGGCTTTCCTGGAGACCCAACTAGATAAGTTAGCCGGGGAAATCAGAAGGCGCCTGGATATTTCCCTGCTCAAGGACCTGATTCGCCGATGAACATGGATTACCCGCCACCTGACGGCACCCCGCCCCACGGGGGTGACGTCTTTCACCTGGCCCGCACCCTGGGGGTCAGGGTCGAAGATCTCCTGGATTTTTCGGCCAACATCAATCCCCTGGGCTACCCCGCCGGCGTCCCCGAGGCGGTGCAGGCGGCCCTGGTTGACCTGGTCCACTACCCGGATCGCCGCTGCTTGGAGCTTCGGCGCGACTTGGCCAGGTATCACGGCCTCTTACCCGAAGAGATTCTGGTGGGGAACGGCTCCACGGAACTCATCTACCTGGTAGTCCGGGCCCTGCAACCGGCCCGGGCGCTCATAGTCGCCCCGGCCTTCAGCGTGTACCAGGAGGCCCTGGAGATGGCCCGGGTTCCTTATGAATTTCACCTCACCCATGAGTCCGGCCGCTTTACCCTGGAGCAGCTTCCGGAGGCCCCGGCAGCCGAATTGGTCTTCCTGGCCAATCCCGCCAGCCCCAGCGGGGCTCTTCTGAGCCCGGAACGCCTGCTTTCCTGGCTTAAAGCCTGGGACGCGGCCGGCGTTTTTGTGGCCCTGGATGAGGCCTTTATCGACTTCGTAGAGGAGGCGTCCCTCAAAACCTCCCTCAGTCGGTTCCCCCGCCTCATTCTGCTGCGTTCCTTCACCAAGTTCTTCGCCATTCCCGGGCTGCGTCTGGGATATCTCCTGGCGGCCCCGGAACTTATCGCCAGGCTGGCGGCCATGCAGGAGCCCTGGTCGGTGAGCACCCTGGCCCAGGCCGTGGGTCGGGCCTGCTTGCAGGACCAGGACTATATGGCCCGGACCCGGTCCCTGGTTAGCGAAGCACGGCGGCATCTTTACCAGGGCTTGCAGGCCCTGCCGGGTCTGACGCCCTTTCCCGGGGAGGCTAATTACCTCCTGGCGAAGCTCACCCTCCCCGGCTGGACTGCCAGGCGCCTCCGGGAAGGGCTCCTGTCCCGGGGCATCATCATCCGGGACGCCAGCAACTTTAAGGGCCTGGATGAGCGCTATATCCGGGTGGCAGTGCGCCGCCTTGAGGACAACGACCGTCTCCTGGCCGCCCTGGCCGCCTGCCTGGGTCAGAAGTGAGCTTGCACCTGGCCTTCCCTTTCCTGGCCGGTTATCTCCTGGACCTGTGTCTGGGCGACCCGCCCCGCTGGCCGCACCCGGTGAGATGGCTGGGCCGCCTCATTACCTTTTGGGAGGCACGCCTCTATCAACCCAGGTTACTGTCCGGGCTCTTTTTCTGGCTGGCGGTAACCGGGACTTCCCTGGCCGCGGTCCTGGCGGCGCTGGCCCTGACAGCCGGCCTCGGCCCCCTGGCTCAAGGGGCGATGGCCGCCTACCTGATCTATGCCGGGCTGGCCACCCGCAGCCTGCATCGGGAATGTCAGCAGGTGGAAGAAGCCCTGGCTCAAGGGAAACTGGCAGAGGCCCGGAAGCATCTGGCCATGATCGTGGGTCGGGAAACGGCACACCTGGAGGAGCAGGATATCCGGCGGGCGACCCTGGAAACCTTGGCGGAAAACCTCAGCGACGGCGTGATTGCCCCCCTGTTCTTTATCCTGCTGGCCGGGGTCCCGGGCCTGACCCTGTACAAGGCGGCCAATACCATGGACAGCATGGTGGGCTATAAGAATGAACGCTACCAAAGGTTCGGCACGGTGGCCGCCCGGGTGGATGATGTGCTGAATTTCCTGCCGGCGCGCCTCACTGCCTGGCTGATTTGTCTCGTGGCCGGTCCGGCGGGTCTGAACCGCCAGCAGGCCTGGGCCATCATGCAGCGCGACGGCGGCCAAGCCTCCAGCCCCAACGCCGGCCGGCCGGAAGCCGCCCTGGCCGGGGCCCTGGAGGTGCGCCTGGGCGGCCCCAGCAGTTATTTCGGCCGCCTGGTGGCAAAACCTTTGATCGGCGACCCCGGCCCGCCTCTCACCGCCCGCCACTACCGGCAGGCCCTGGTGCTCCTCTATGGGGTTTCGGCCCTCATGGCCGCCTTGACCTTTCTGGCCCTGCGGGCCACGGGGGCCGGCCTCTGGGGACTGCTGGGCTGCCTCCGTTAAGATCTTTTCACCACTCGACGCCCTCCCGGGCCCCGGAGCAGATACAAAGGGCAATCGTATCCGAAGCAATGTTCCCCTCACCCGAACCGAGATTTTGCGACTTCCATAGCCACCTGCAGTCAAAAAATGGTTTTTGGGACTTCTTGACCTGGGAAAATCGGAGGGCCATTATCCCAGAAACACTGTTACCCCCAGGACGAGGGTCTCCAGGATCTCGTTGACCGCACCATAAACGTCGCCGGTGACGCCACCAAGCCGGCGCCGAAAGTACCGGCTCAAACCCCACACCACCAGTCCCGCCAGGACAAGGCTTATCGGGCCTGAATAACCTCCCACCAGGAAGCTTAACAAGAGGGCGCATATGGTGGCCCCGGGCAAGAGCCGCCAAGTGGCTCCCTCGGTCATGGCTTCCCCCAAGCCACCACCGGGCCGGGCGTAGGGGGCGATACCAGCCAGGAGTACCTGACCCCAGCGGCTGATGAGGGGAAAAAGAACCAAACTTCGCTCCCTTCCCTGATCAAAGAGAACCATGAGGAAAGAAACTTGATGAGGAGTATCAGTACCAGACTCACGGCCCCGAAGGCTCCCAGGCGAGAGTCCTTCATGATGGCCAAGCGGGTTTCCGGAGTGCACCCGCCCCCCAAGCCGTCTACGGTGTCGGCCAAGCCATCCAGCTGCAGTCCCTGGTGAGAAAGACCGTGAGGGTCAGCAAAAGCGCAGAGGCCGCCGATGCTGGGAACAAATGGCTAAGACCGACCCCGGCCCCCCCAGTAGACCAAGCCGAGGATCGCCCCCCACCAGAGAAACCAGAACAGCGACCTGGCTAAATCCCGAGAAGTCACCTCACCGAACCGGGGCCAGGGAAAAATGGTGAGAAAAGTGAGAGCCAGCGGCAAGGTACATTTCATGGCTGTGATAGGTCTTATGGGGGAAAGGGCTAAGGGGGGCGGCCCTTTACCCTCCCCCAACTCTTATTCCTTTTTCTTAGCCGCACCAGTTTCGAAGAAGGTGGCCATTTCCCGGTAGATGCGCATTCGGCTTCGAGCAGGCCCATCCCCAGGACGACGCCGGTACCCTCTCCCAAGCGCATTTTCAGGTTGACTAACCGCACCAGGCCCAGATGGTCCAGCATGACCAGGTGGCCAGGCTCCACCGAGCGGTGGCCACGATGAGGCAACTTGGTTTTACAAGGGCAGCGCCAGCTTTCATGAGTTTTTCCACCGCCTCATCATCCTTGTTTGCTTCCACCTTTATTTCGTAAGTGCAGGGCGGAGGACAAATTATTGGATCGTCACTTGAGTAATAATATGAAAGTATTATCTATTGTCACTTTTTTTGTAAAATGAGTTTGAATATATTTCGCCACTAACCACTGACGTTCAGAATTAGGAATACCATCAGGTTTGTCAAAACCCCCTGTATAAATCACCAACTTGGTATTTGTCTTCTCAAGACCTTTTATCACTTCCAGCTGCATCTTGGAATCAGCGGTATAAGCTATCTGGTGATAGCGGCTCGGGCTGGGACGGTCAGCAAAGAAGTATAGAGCGCCCTGGTTGCTGAAATCAAAGATGGGTTCATTGGGCGTGGTGTGCCGCTGGATGAAATCTACCAGCCGCCGGAGGTGTTTATACTGGTCTTCGCTGATCTGCACACCGCCCAGACGCTCCCAGTTAACCGGCATCTTCTTCGGCAAGGTTTGACCCGTGACAATGCGCCAAGCTTGCGGAAGTAGATCACCACCAGAATAACAAGCCTCGGTGATTTTCCGGGATATGTCCAAAAGGATTGGCCTGGGGGAAGGGGCTGGGAGGCATGAAGGTTGCTAACTGGAAGAGGACTACAAGGGACAGGTTTTCGGTGTTGACGCTCACCGAAAGGAATCTTCCAAAATAAAAAAATAAATATTGTTAATAGAACCAATCCCACGGGGATTAAGAATAACGTGGTAAAATGCCATTGGCAGCGTGTCTCCGACGACCAGCCGAAACGGGTGCCCTTGATGGTATTGATCATCCTGGTGTCAATTTTCGGTGTCGGGACTGTGGGACAACTTCTTACCGCGGTGGGCAAACATCCGCAGGGGCATTTCCGTCTCCTGCTG
>Ga0207862_1000649_pt1 | contig 10555 bp, 10 predicted proteins | sample LuqExpMetageno81_FD_187838 | JGI IMG/M metagenome (GOLD analysis project Ga0207862, IMG submission 187838) | Tropical forest soil microbial communities from Luquillo Experimental Forest, Puerto Rico - Sample 81 (SPAdes) | ecosystem: Environmental > Terrestrial > Soil > Tropical forest ... | reverse complement strand
GCGACGCTGACGCGCATCGCGTTCAAGCGAGCGAGCGAGGCGAACTACCACCTGTCATTCCTACCGCGTGTGGCTCCATGGCTCATGGCGTTCCGCGCCGCCTCGCGGCCGGAGCGGCTCATCGAAACGGCGCGGCTGATCCGCCCGCTTTTCGCGCGCGCGGTGGCAGAACATGAGAAGCTGCTGGCGGAGGCGGGAGCGTCGCGCAGCCTGCGCAAGACCGGCTGGCTGAAGGTCTATCGCAGCGGCCGCAGTTTCCGCGCCCTGCAAGGGGAATTCGATCTGGCGGCGCAATTCAGCCTGCCCCTGCAAGCGCTCGATTCGTGCGGGGCGCGGGCGCTCGAGCCGTCACTCAAACCGGTGTTCACGCATGCTGTGTTCTGGCCGGAGGCGGCGAGCATAAGCAACCCGCTCGACGTCACGCGCGCCTACGCCGCGCGCTTTACTCAGCTTGGCGGCGTGACGCTTATTGGCGACGCGCGTTCGCTGCACCGTTCCAGCCTACGCTGGCGGGTGGAAACCAACGAGGGCGGTATCGATGCGTCCGAGGTCGTGGTTGCGCTCGGGCCGTGGGCTGGAGACCTACTCGCTTCGCTCGGGCTCAAGTTGCCTTTGATGGGCAAACGCGGTTATCACCGACACTTTCGCACGCAGGGCAACGCCGCGCTGTCGCGGCCGGTGCTCGACGCCGACATCGGCTATGTGATCACTCCGATGGAGCAGGGCATCCGAATGACCACCGGCGTCGAATTCGCCGCGCGCGACGCGGCGCCGACGCCGCGCCAGCTCGACCAGGCTTTGCCGAAGGCGCACGAACTGTTTCCGCTGGGCGACCCCGCCGACGACAAGACCTGGCTCGGCTGCCGGCCCTGTTTCCCGGATTCGCGGCCAGTCATCGGGCGGGCGCCGGGTCTTCCCGGCTTGTGGCTTGCCATCGGCCACGCGCATTGGGGCCTCACCCTCGGGCCGGCAACCGGCCGCCTGCTGGCGGAGATGATGGCGGGCGCGACGCCGTTTTGCGATCCGGCGCCCTATCGCGCGGAACGCTTCCTCTAGCGGCCGAACTTGTCTTGCCAGCTCAGTAGGTCGCTGGAGAAGGGCGAAGCCTTCGCCTCGTAGACGCCGCGCGCGATCGCGCGCGCCACTAAATTGGCGCCGACCATCCCCAGTTCAGCGAGGCCGAAGTGCGGATCACCAAGTGGTTTAGCGCCAGTCGCGGCGGCGAACACCGCGTCGCCATCGAGCGGCGTGTGCACCGGATAGAGAGCGCGAGCAAAACCATCATGCGCCATTACGGCGAGGCGATGGCATTGCGCCTTGGTCAACTTGGCGTCAGTGGCGAGCACGGCGAGCGTCGTGTTTTTGATCGGGCCGCCTTTGGCGCGGAACGCGAGGTCTGCGGCGGAGAAGGACGCCGGCCAGCCGCGCCCGCCGAATTCTTTGTTCTGCTCGAACGGCGCTGCCCAGAAGTACGGGCCGTCCCCAATCGTCGCAGTGCCGACGCTGTTAACTACCGCTAACGCGCCGATCGTGATGCCGCCGTTTGTCACCGCCGAGACGGAGCCGACGCCGCCTTTGAGTGTGGCGGTAGTGGCGCCGAGCCCGGCACCGACGCTGCCGAGCTCAAAGATGTCGCTGGCATTCTTCGCCGCCGCGTAGCCGAGTTCGCGATAGGGCGGGTAACGGCCCCAATTCTTGTCGCCGCCCGAGAGCAGGTCGAAGAGGATCGCAGCGGGCACAATCGGCACGCGCGCATCGCGGACCCGAAAGCCGCGGCCCTGCTCGTGCAAATAGGCCTGCACGCCCGAGGCGGCATCGAGCCCAAACGCCGAGCCGCCCGACAGCACGATGGCGTCGATGCCTTCCACCGTCTGCGCCGGATCGAGCAGCGCGGTTTCACGCGTACCGGGACCGCCGCCGCGCAGATCGACGCCCGCCACGGTGGCGGCGTCAAACACCACGACCGTGACGCCGGAGGCGAGTTCGGCGTCGCCAGCCTGGCCGACCCGCAGACCGGCAATATCGGTGATCAGATTACGCGCAGCGCCCATGGCACAACCGCTTATCACATCTATGCAATTGCGGTCAGGGCAACCTTGCCAGTGCCATACTTGCCGAGGCATTTAAACGCCCATGAACGGCAACGTGTCCATCCTGACCGCCTTGATCGCGGGCCTGGTCAGCTTCCTCTCCCCCTGTGTTCTGCCCCTGGTGCCGCCTTATCTGGTGTTTCTGGCGGGCACGTCGCTGGAGCGCCTAGCGGATGAAGAGCCGGAGCCACGAGTGAAGTGGGAAACCACCTTCGCCGCCGTGCTGTTCGTACTCGGCTTCTCGACGGTGTTTGTGACGCTCGGCGCCAGTGCCAGCGTGATCGGTTCGCTCATCCGCGCCTATTCCGGCCCGCTCGCCATTGTTGCTGGGATCGTGATCATCGCCATGGGCCTGCATTTCCTCGGCGTCACGCAGATCGCGATCTTGCATCGGCACAAGCGGTTGGAGGTCGCAAAGCCCGTGGGCCTGTGGGGCGCCTATGTGATGGGGCTTGCCTTCGCCTTTGGCTGGACGCCGTGCATCGGGCCGATCCTTGCCGCCATTCTCGCGGTGGCGGCCTCCGAACAGACGGTCACCAGGGGTGCCGGCCTCCTCGCGCTCTATTCGCTGGGCTTAGGCATTCCCTTTATCGTCGCCGCCTTCGCGGTCGAGCCCTTCGCTGCCTTCCTCTCGCATTTCCGCAAATATCTGCGGCGGGTCGAGCAGACCATGGGCGCGCTCCTGGTGCTCACCGGCGTCGCCTTTCTTACCGGCAGCATAAACCAGATGAGCATTTGGATCCTGGATATGTTTCCGGCCCTGGGCCGGATCGGCTGACAAAAAAAGCTCGGCACCGGACTTTATTGCAATGAATTTCTATTTCACATTCGTGCAGTCGGAGCCCGGGCACTCAATATAGGTAACCTTGCCGCTGGCGTCCTTCTTCCAAATGTACATCACGTAATCGAGCTTGGTGATGTCGCCCTTCTTGTCGAAGGAGAGATCGCCGAGCACGGTCTTGAACTTCATCCCGGAGTGCATCTTCTCTGCGACCTTCTTCGGATCGAGCGATTTCCCCGCTTCCGCCGCCTGCTTGATCACCTGCACGCCGGCGTAGGAATAGAGCGTGTAGGCTTCCGGCTCGAATTTGGCGGCGCGAAATTCCTCGACGATCGACTTGGCTTCCGGCTTGTTGCGCGGGTCGGGGCCGTAGGTCATCAGCGTGCCCTCGACACCCGGTCCGCCGACAGCGGCGAATTCATCCGAAGTGATACCGTCGCCGCCCATCAGCGGAGCCTTGACGCCCTGGTCGCGCATCTGTCGCACGATCAGACCGCCCTCGGTATAAAGGCCGCCGAAATAGACGAGATCGGCGCCCGACTGCTTGATCTTAGATACCAACGCTGAATAATCCTTCTCGCCGGTGTTGATGCCTTCGTAGAGCACTTCCTTCATACCTCCGGCGTTGATCGTCTTCTTCGTCTCGTCGGCAAGGCCTTTGCCGTAGGTTGTCTTGTCGTGCACGACAGCGACCTTCTTGCCTTTGAAGTGCTTGAGGATGTAGTCGCCGGCAACCTTGCCCTGCTGATCGTCGCGGCCGCACACGCGGAAGATGTTCCACATCTTGCGCTCGGTGACGGTCGGGTTGGTGGAGGCGGGCGTGATCTGGAGGATGCCGTTCTCCTGATAAACCTCGGAAGAGGGAATGGTGACGCCAGAATTGTAGTGACCGATCACGAATTTCACGCCGTCGGCGGCAAACTTGTTGGCGACCGATACACCCTGCTTCGGATCGGAGACGTCGTCGCCGTATTCGACGGCGATCTTCTCGCTGAGAATGCCGCCGGCGGCGTTGATATCCTTGGCGGCTTGGTCGACGCCGTTCTTCATTTGCGCGCCGGTGGCGGCGCTCGGCCCGGTGATCGGTCCGCCGACTCCGAATTTGACCTGTGCCTGAGCCGAGTTCCCGGTGAGCGCGATGGCGAAGCCCACCGCGAGGCCGAGCGTAGTTATCCTTTGCATCCGTTTCCCCCTTCAGGCGAAGCCGGGCAGGCTCCGATCGCCGGAATGTTACGTCAGCCCGGCTTTCGGCGCCAGCGCAGCAGGCCGCGCCGTTCGTTCAGCCAACGATATTGCGTGACCATCTGCGCGGCGCGGGCGGCCCGAAAACCGACCGCGCCGAACAACAGGCAAACGGCGCTATCCACCAGAAAATAATGCAGCGTCAAGAAGGTGGCCTGGAACAGGGCAAAGTGAAAGAAACGCACCGCACCGCCGAGGATGAAGGCATAGAGGACGACCTGCCACCACGGCCGCCAAGTGGTCGCGATCGCGCGGCCGGCGAGTACGGCAGCCCCGCCGCCAAGGATGACCGTAACCAGCAGGAACACGGCGTAAGAATCCTCGTAGAAGAACTCGGGGATCGAGAAGGCGGTGCTGACGTCGCTCAATGCCGCCCCCCTTCGAGATACGCCGATTTGATCTCCGGCCGCTCCAAGAGCTCATGGCCGCTTCCGCTTAACGTGATCAGGCCGTTGACCATCACGTAGCCGCGGTGTGCTAGCTTGAGCGCGTGATAGGCGTTCTGCTCGACCAAGAAGACGGTGAGTCCATTCTGCGCATTAAGCGCCTTGATGGCGTCGAAGATCTGCCGCACCACCAGCGGCGCGAGCCCAAGCGACGGCTCGTCGAGCAGCAACAACCGCGGCCGCGCCATTAGCGCGCGGGCGATCGCGAGCATCTGCTGTTCGCCACCCGACAGCGTGCCGCCGCGTTGGCTGATGCGCTGCCGCAGACGAGGAAAGAGCGTAAGCACGCGCTCGAGGTCTTGTGCAAAGGACGAGGGGTCGGCGGTCGTAGCACCCATCTGCAAATTTTCCATCACCGTCATGCGCGAGAAGATGCGGCGGCCCTCTGGTGCCTGCGCCAGATTGAGGCGAGCGATCTCGTGCGTGGGCAGGCAGGTGATGTCGCGGCCGTCAAACAGGATCGAGCCTTCGCGCGAGCGCGGATTGCCGCAGATCGTCATCATCAAGGTGGACTTGCCGGCGCCGTTGGCGCCGATCAGCGTGACGATCTCGCCCGCATTGACGTCGAGGTCGACCCCTTTGAGCGCCATCACGCGGCCGTAGAAGGTCTTCACACCGCGCACGGAGAGCAAGGCGCTCATAGCCCGACCTCCGCTTCGACTTTTGCGATGTCCTTGTCCGCAATGCCGAGGTAGGCGGCGATTACTTTGGGATCGTCGCGCACGGCGGCGGGCGCGCCATCGGCGATCTTGACGCCGTAGTCGAGGACGATGATGTGGTCGGAGATCTCCATGACCACCGACATGTCGTGCTCGATCAGCAGGATCGAGATCCCGCGCTCCTTGCGGATCGCGAGCAAGAGCTCGTTGAGCTCGGCGCTTTCGCGCGGATTGAGGCCGGCCGCCGGTTCGTCGAGGCAGAGGAGCAGCGGGTCGGTGCACATCGCGCGCGCGATCTCCAGCCGCCGCTGCGCACCGTAGGGGAGGTCACCAGCGGGATCGTCGGCACGCTCGGTGAGGCCGACGCGATCGAGCCAGAGCTTCGCTTTGTAGATCGCGGCGCGTTCGGCCAAGGCATAAGAGGGAAAGCCGAAAATGCCCAGGAGCGTGTAGCCGGAGGCGACCATCAGCTGGTTGTGCTGAGCAACCAGCATGTTCTCGAGCACCGTCATGCCGGGAAACAGCCGTATGTTCTGGAATGTGCGGGCGACGCGCGCCTGCTGCGTCACCAGATATTCCGGCATGCGTTCAAGCTGGTAAAGCGCGCCGCCGGTACGCGCAAGATGGCGGGCGCCGCTCTCGGTGAGCGCATCGAGTTCGGCCCAGACGGCAGAATCGCCGTGGCGCAGCGATACGCGGCCCTCGCTCGGTTTGTAGAAGCCGGTGATGCAGTTGAACACAGTAGTCTTTCCGGCGCCGTTGGGCCCGATCAGCGCGGTGATATTGCCGGCCCTCGCCTCGAACGAGAGATCATCCACCGCGATCAGACCGCCGAAGCGCATGGTCAGGTGCTCGACGCGAAGCAGGATATCGGCGACGTCCGTCATCCGTGGCCTTCCCGCGTGAGTTCGCCTGAGATGCTCTTGCGTTCCTTGAGGAAGACTGAAGGCGCGCGCGTCGTGATCAACCCGCGTGGCCGCCAGATCATGATCAACACCATGGCGAAGCCGAACAGAAGCATGCGGTACTGCGTCGGATCGAAAGTCGGGCCGAAAATCCGCCTGAGGAAATCCAATTCGCGCATGATCTCGGTGCCGCCGATCATCACGATGGCGGCGATGGCGACGCCGATCTGGCTACCCATGCCGCCGAGCACAACGATCGAGAGGATCGTCGCCGATTCCAGGAAGGTGAAGGACTCCGGCGAGATGAACCCCTGCCGTGTGGCAAAGAATGAGCCGGCGAAGCCGGCGAACATCGCACCCATAGCGAAGGCGGTGAGCTTGGTGTTAGTCGTGTTGATGCCGAGCGAGCGGCACGCAATCTCGTCCTCGCGCAGCGCCTCCCAAGCGCGGCCGACCGGCAGTCGGCGCAAGCGCAACGTAACGAAGGCGGTGAGCAGCGCGAGCACTAGGATGATGTAATAGAGAAAAACCACGCGATAGAGCGGCGAAAATTCCAACCCGAACACAGCGGCGAAGCCGTTATCGTCGGCGTTAAACGGAATGCCGAAGAGGGTCGGACGTGGGATGCCGGTAATGCCGGCATAGCCGTTGGTGAGATCGACCCAGTTGATGATGACGATGCGGATGATCTCGCCGAAGGCGAGTGTAACGATGGCAAGGTAGTCGCCGCGCAGCCGCAAGACCGGGAAGCCGAGCAGAATGCCCCAGAACGAAGCGAGGATCCCGGCGAGCGGCAGCAGCAGCCAGAAGGACAAGCCGAAAGTCTTGGCGAGCAGCGCATAGGAGTAGGCACCGACCGCGTAGAAAGCGACGTAGCCAAGGTCGAGCAGGCCGGCGAGTCCGACCACGATGTTCAGCCCCCAGCCCAGCATCACGTAGATCAGAATTTGGATACCGAAATTGTCGATCCACTTGACCGCTCCGGCAAAACCCTCAAGTAGGACAACGATGCCCGGATAGGCGACGACGAAGGCGATGGAGAAGGACACGAACCATTTGCGCATCCAATTGCGCGCCGCCGAGGGTGCGGCGACTGGCCGCTCGCGGCGCTGCGTGAGGTATGGCGCGATGGCGATGGAAAAAACGAAGCGCGCGATGCCGACGAAGGCGACGAGGCCGAACAGCAATGGCCAGCGTGTGACCAAGACCAGATTATTGCGGGTGTCGGTGATGGTTTGAAAGCCGATTAGCGGCAGCAGCAGGCCGAGGGCAAGCACGGCAGTGAAGCCGGCATCGCGCAATGCGCGGGCCATGTCGACGCGCTGAGCGGACGCGCCGTCAGCCATCTCACACCTTTTCGACGTCCGGTCGGCCGAACAGGCCCTGCGGCAGGAAGATCAAAGTGATGGCAAGGATCGAAAAGGCCGCGACATCCTTGTAGTCAATAGAAAAATAAGCCGACCACATCGTCTCGATCAGCCCTATCAGGAGACCGCCGATCACGGCGCCCGGCAGCGAGCCAATACCGCCGAGCACTGCGGCGGTGAAGGCCTTCACGCCCGGCACGAATCCGTCCGAAAAGGTCACCACGCCGTAGTACATCAGGTACATAGTGCCAGCGACGGCGGCGAGCGCAGCGGCGATCACGAAGGTCATCGAGATGGTCCGGTCAACGTCAACCCCGACCAGCGCTGCCATCTTCTGGTCCTGCTCGCAGGCGCGCTGCGCCCGGCCGAGCGGCGTCTTTGCCACTAGATACCAGAACGCCACCAGGAGCACGGCGGTGACACCCCAAATGATGAGCTGTCTCACCGACATCGTGACGGCGTAGTCGTTGCGGTTGAGCAGCACGAACTCGCCTTGCACCATCGGGGGGATCGGCTTATTGCGCGGGCCCTGGCTCACCTGAACGAAGTTCGACAGGAAGATCGACATCCCGATTGCTGAGATCAGGGGCGCCAGACGAAAGGAGCCGCGCAGTGGACGATAGGCGACGCGCTCGATAACCCAGTTGACCAGTGAGGTGAACAGCATCGCCACGATCAACACAATGAACAATGCGAGCGTGATCGAAGAAACGCCAAGCCATGCGGTAAGCAGTAGGAAGGCGATCAGCGCGATGAAGGCCGACATCATGAACACGTCGCCATGAGCGAAATTCACCATGCCGATGATCCCGAACACCATAGTGTAGCCGATGGCGATCAGCCCGTAGATCGATCCGAGAGTAATGCCGTTAATGAGTTGCTGGAGAAAGACTTCCATGCGTGCGCTCGCGACTTTCGCCTTTGGCCGGTCCGGCGAGCGGCCAGATGCGACAAGGCTTAACAGGGCATGGCGGGAGCGGCAACGCTGGGCCGCGGCGTGTGACTAAGTCATGCGGAGACTGATGAGGCTTGCGCACTTCAGACGCTGGCGCGCGCGCTTTTGGCGTGATCCGCCGAACGCCCATGGCAGGACGAGGATCTGCAACGGCAAAGCAGCAGATAGGGTCCTATGTTCAATCCTTCACTGGACGCCATGGTAAGTCGGCTGCCTAGATGCCGGTTCCTGCGTCCAGCGTGGGCTGAGCACGGAACTATCGATTCGTCAACGCGTCATCGATGCGTTCGGAGGAACGTGAAATCAACCAGAACCCCGATCGGCCGCGCCAGCGAGAGCGGGGCGGTGAGTAGCAGAAGCCGGGCGAGCGGCAATAGCAGCGGCCAAGGCCGGGCCAAGCGGCCAAGAGCAAGGCCGCCAACGCGCTGCAACAGAATGAGGGAAGCCCCGCCGCACGGTGCGGCTTTTTCGTTTGTGGCTTACGCGTTGGCGTCGCGCGCGCGCTGGCGTATCCTCCACGCACTATGACCGCATCCGGGCTCCCGCTGTTTCATTTGTACGGCGATCCGCCGGACGATAGCGCGTTTGACTTCATCCATATTGAGACTATCGCTTCGCGCTCGTCGGTGCACGACTGGACGATCCGCGCGCACCGCCACCGCAACCTCTTCCAGATTCTGCTGATCGAAAAGGGCGGCGGCGAGATGAGCTTCGAGACCGCCACCGTGAAATTTGCCGCGCCGGCCGCGATCCTGGTGCCGGCGACGACGGTACACGGTTTCCGCTTCACGCCGCGCGTCACCGACGGCTGGGTGGTGAGCTTTACCGAAGACGTAGCCGATGCGCTCGGCGACCAATCCGGGGAGGCGTTGGCGCGGCTCAAGGCGGTGGCGGCCCACCCGCTGGTACCGCTGACGGGCGCGGGCGAAACCAAGCGGCTGTCGGCGCTCTGCAACGATCTCAACGAGGAAGCCTCGCTCGCGCGCGAAGGCTATCGGCTGGCCATGCGTGGGCTGCTGGCGCTCATTGCCATCGAGGTGGTGCGCCTCGCGGTGAGCCGTCAACGCTCAGGTTCGGTGACGCTGACGCGCGCCGATGAGCGAGTGGAGGACCTGCGTCGGCTCTTGGACGAGCATTTCCGCAAACAGCGGCTGATCAGCTTCTATGCCGAGAAGCTGGCGATGACCGCCGACCGGCTCAACGATCACGTCAAGCGCGCGACCGGGGTTACGGCGGGACATATGATCCGCCAGCGCGTGCTCACTGAGGCCAAGCGCCAGCTCGTGTTCACCAACCAGCCGATCCACGAGATCTCCTACGATCTGGCGTTTTCCGATCCGTCGCACTTCACGCGCTTCTTCCGCAAGCAAACCGGCATGACGCCGCAAGCTTTTCGCGAGGGCCACGGCGGCTGAACGCCGCGAATCCAACTGCTTGGTTAAGCGGCTAAGGTTAAACGGCTAACAAGTAAGGTAAAGGCTCGGTTTTTTTTGAAATCGACGTTTGAAGCGAATACGCATTGTTCCAAAGATCGAGGAGGAACGCATGCGTAAGCTCTCTCGCGCTGCCGTTGCGACGATCCTGGCAATCGCCTTCTACTTCACCATCGTGTGGGGTTTCGACGGGCTGCATGCGCTTACCTCGCCGGGGTACGGCCTCGATGACGCCTGGCGCTCGCAGTTCTTGTTCGGTCTCGGTAGTCTTTTCGGCCTCGGTCCAATCGGATTGCTGAAACTCGCCGCCTTCTTCGCGGCACTTAAGCTCGCGGTGGCCTCGATTTGCGCCCTGCATATCTTCGACCGCATGCGCGCGTTGGTGCGCGGCAGGGCGGACTCGAAAATCCTCGAGGGCGGCATGATCCTAGTGGTGCTCGTCAGCATCGCGTCGGTTGGTCCGGGAGTGTGGCTGCAGAACGCCGAACTGGTACGCGATGGTTTCGTGCAATTGACGCTGGCGGCGGTCGCTGTCGCTCTGTGCAACGTCGAGCGGCATTACAGCCGTCCGGCCGAAGAGAAAGAGTCGGAGCCTCCACAGGAGCTCGCCGCCGCGGAGCGTAGCGTGCCTTGGTTCTGGTCCTTCCGCTGAACGCGGTTATTTGGATCTTGTGAAC
>Ga0207862_1000647_pt1 | contig 10572 bp, 11 predicted proteins | sample LuqExpMetageno81_FD_187838 | JGI IMG/M metagenome (GOLD analysis project Ga0207862, IMG submission 187838) | Tropical forest soil microbial communities from Luquillo Experimental Forest, Puerto Rico - Sample 81 (SPAdes) | ecosystem: Environmental > Terrestrial > Soil > Tropical forest ... | reverse complement strand
TCGTAAGGATAGCTCGTTTGCAGTGTCGAATCCGGGCCTTATCACGACTCGGTGACTGCCAGCCGGCTATGGAACTCGAACGGGCGACGGGCGTTAACTACGCGGTGTTGTGGTCAGCTCGGGGGGATTTTCGTGTGCGTGATCGATCGCAGGGGTGGTCGCATCAGCGCTGCGGAGCAATCCGATGGCCAAACTGTTCGTTCGCATCGCAGGCGCGTTGGGAATAACGACGCTTGCCCTGTTATTTGTCGGGCTCATCCCGTTTTTCGCCGATCCGACTGTCGGTGCCGGCATCGCCGCTAAGGCGCCGAGCTTCTCCGTCAATCGGCAATTCAAGGGCGATCGGCTGCCGGTCTCCAGTGCTCCGAACGTCGCGCGACGCGGGCTGAGCACGCAGGAGCAATCATCAAAGCCACAGAAGATTCCGGTCGGGTGCGAGGGGTCGTTTTCTCCGATCTCGTCGCCACGATTGGCGCACATCGTGGGACGCTGCATGACGTGATCGAGGCGCGTCGCTTATTTGTCGTTGCATGCGACCGCAGCCGTGATGCTGTAGTTTTCGGCGCTTTTTTGCACGTTCGGATTTTCGGTAAATAAATTAGAAAATAAAATCAGAATGCAATCGACGCGGCGCCTGCAGCCGCATTTCCAGCTGTCATCTTCGATCGTCTTGTTTGATATCGGAATGGAACTTTAAGTTCCCTTTGATGGTTGATACCGGCAGAACGGCATTTCAGCACGGGAGGTGTTGTCGTGTCAGCAATTAGCCGCGCACGTCTTTGCCGCGCGATTGCAACGTTTGCGATTATTACAGTCTCCGCCGGCCCTGCTTTTGCGCAGGCGCTTTCGTTCGCGCCGGCATTTCGCTTCGATCCATTGTCCCAATACGCGCCGCAACAGCAGGACGATGAGGCCGGAATGGAGCAGTTGCCGGCGCAGTTTCGCCGGCAACTGGTGACGTATCCGACCAACGAGCCGCCCGGAACCATCATCATCGATACCGGACATACTTTTCTTTACCTGACGCTCGGCCATGGCACGGCGATGCGCTACGGCATCGGCGTCGGCCGCCAGGGCTTTACCTGGTCCGGTGTTGAAACGATCGTGCGCAAGTCCCAATGGCCGGACTGGATTCCTCCGGCGCAGATGGTGGCGCGCCAGCCCTATTTGCCGCGCTGGGTCGGCGGCGGCCCCGGAAATCCTTTGGGCGCGCGGGCGCTCTATCTCGGCAACACCGAATATCGCATCCACGGCACCAATGATCCGAGCTCGATCGGCAAGCACGTTTCGAGCGGATGCATCAGGTTGCAGAACGCCGATATTATCGATCTGTACAATCGCGTCGGGATCGGAACAAAAGTGGTGGTGCTGTCAAATGACCCGCGGCGGGCGTCGCTCGACGACGGCAAGCCCGTTGTGACGCAGAGCTTGCCGACGGGCGGCCCGATGTCGGCACAAATTCCGGTGCAGCCGGTCGCGCAAGCGCACGAGCTTGTTTCCAGCAGAACCGGACCGTCCGGCCTTTATTGATCGGCAAGTCTGGATTGATCGGCTCTGGCACCCCAAATCGCTGCCGCCACAAACTCTGGGCGCCGCGCATAACGGGCGGCGACGCAAGCGCAGCCCCCTTTTCAACCATACCGGAAGTAACGATCTATTTCGAGAGGTGCCGGAAGTGAGACGTTAACGGCATGGATAGGTCAGAATCTATCAAGCGGCCGAAATTCGGTTCGGAACATCGGCGCTCTCAGGATCAAGCGGCAGAATTATTTGCAGACTTCACGACAATCCACGAGGCGCTCGAGGCTGCGCAGCTTGGCGTCTGGTCATGGGATCTCGCGACCAATGCGGTGAACTGCTCAAGCAACCTTGCGGCGCTGCACTGCTTACCGCCCGGCGGTTTTGACGGCAGCTATGCCGGCTTCCTCAACTGCATCCATGAAGAGGATCGCGACGCGGTCAATGCCGCTCTACACGAAGCAGTGCAAAAACAGAGCGCCTTTCGCACCCGATATCGCGTTGCGCACACGGCGAGCTCCGACGAGCGCTGGCTCGCAACGAGCGGCGCCGTTTTCGTCGAGGACGGCGCCAGACGCGTCATTGGTTTGTGCTACGACGTGACCGAGCGCGCCAATCTCGAAATTGAGTTGCGCAGCAGGATCAAACAGCAGGAAGCCCTGGCGCAGTTTGGCGAGCGGGCATTGGCGGAGCCGGATCTGGAGCGGCTCTTAAACGACGCGGTCAGCAGGGTGGCGCTGACGCTCAATGTCGATTTCGTCAAGATCCTGGAATTGCTCCCCGGCGATACCGAGCTGTTGCTGCGAGCCGGATATGGTTGGAAATCCGGTCTGGTCGGTTCGATCTTGACCGCCACCGCGCCGAACAGTTTCGCACGCTTTACCTTGGGCGCGGCGGCTCCGACCATCGCCGACGATTTCGACACCGAGACGCGATTCGAGGTGCCGAGCTATCTAAAGGATCACAGCTGCAAGAGCGGCGTGACCGTGAGCATTGCCGGCCGCGACGGCCGGGCCTATGGCATTCTCGGCGTCTGCACCGCCAAGAAAAGAAAATTTCATCCCCAGGACACTTCGTTCTTGGCCGCGATCGGCAACCTTCTGGCCGGCGCTATTCAGCGCCGCCAACTCGAACAGCGTCACGAATTGATGATCCGCGACATGCGGCATCGCTCCGGCAATCTGTTCTCGCAGCTCTTGGCATTGTTTTCCCAGACGGCGCGGACCTCGAAGAGCATTCCCGACCTCACCAGCAAGTATCAAGCGCGCGTCCTGGCGATGGCAAACGCTCACCGCTTGATCACCGAGGGCGGTTGGAAATCAATCCCGATCATGGAGCTGCTTTACGTCGTGTTGGGACCTTATATCGATCGGGTGTCGTTCGACGGCCCCAACTTCGATCTCGAGCCCGATCCGGTCTTCCATCTGAGCGCGGCCCTGCACGAGCTTGCCGCCAACGCCATCAAGCACGGCAGCCTGTCGCGGCCGAAGGGTCAGCTCGAGCTGCGCTGGTCGGTGAGCCACGCGCAGCGCGGCATGACGCTTACCCTCGATTGGGTTGAGAAAAATGGCCCGCCGGCGCGCCGCCCGCGCAAGCTCGGCTTCGGTATGCGGCTGATTGATCTGGTTATCCGGCGACAGCTCAATGGCGAAGTCGCCTATTCATATTCGCGCAAGGGACTGAGCGTGAAACTTATCGTGCCACTGACCCATGAGCGCTGGCCGAGCCGCAGCGCTCAAGCGTTGACCACAGCCCCCTCGCTGCGCTGAAAAAGTCTCGGTCTTCGGCGGCCTGCATCCTCTTCCGTTGCCGCAGCAAATCGGTACAGTGCCGCCGGATCAAAACGGGGATGGGACAGTCGTGAACGAACAAGCGGTCAGCTTCAAATCGGCAGGCTTGCGCCTGCATGGCGTCCTCGGCGTGCCGCAGGATTTGCGCGCGCCGGAACGGCGTGCGGCATTCCTCGTCCTGCACGGTTTCGGCTCCAATTCCGAAAGCTCAAACGTGCTGGCGCCGACGCGCGCGCTCAACCAATTCGGCTATGTCACGCTTCGCTTCGACATGCGCGGCTGCGGCAAGAGCGAGGGCGAATTCGGCCGTGTCATCTGCCTCGAACAGGTCGAGGATCTCGGCAATGCGCTCGACTTTCTCGCTGCCCAACCGGCGGTCGATCCGGACCGCATCGGCGCGATCGGTTCGAGCTTCGGCGGCGCCGTTGCCGTATACGCCGGCGGCACCAACCCGCGCCTTGCCGCGGTGATCTCGAACGGCGGCTGGGGTCACGGCGAACGCAAATTTCGCGGCCAGCACCGCACGCCGGAAGCCTGGGCCAAGTTCACCAAAATGCTCGAAGAGGGCCGCGCCTATCGGGCGCGGACCGGCGAATCGCTGATGGTGCCGCGCTACGATATCGTGCCGATCCCCGACCATGTGCGCGAAAGCCTGGAGCGGCAAAAGGTCGGCATGCTGGCGCCGAATTCGGTCGAGATGTTTCCCGCCGAGACAGCGCAGAGCATGTTCGATTTTCGCGCCGAGGAAGTGGTCGGAAAGATTGCGCCGCGGCCCTTGCTCCTGATCCATGCCGCCAACGATTCGGTGACACCGACCGAGCAGTCGATCGAAATGTTCAAGCGCGCCGGCCAGCCGGCCGAACTGCATTTATTCAGCGGGCTCGACCATTTTCTGTTCGCGGAGAATTCGGCGCGGGTGTGGACCCTCCTTCGCAACTGGCTAGACGCCTATTTCCCGGCACGAGGCAAAGCATGAGCGCAGCCGCCAAACTGGTCGGCCATGACGAGCTCGGCCGCTTCATCGCGGACATTCTCGTCAAGCATGGCGCCAGCGCGCACGACGCCGCGATTGTGGCGCAAGGTCTGGTCTGGGCCAATTTGCGCGGCGGTGACGGCCATGGGGTGTCGCGGCTGCCACGCTATGTGAAGCTGTTGGCGGCCGGAGAAATCGACGTCAAAGCGCAGCCGCGGCTCATCCATGATCGCGGCGCGACTTTGATGATCGATGGCGGCCACGGTTTTGGCCCGGTCGCGGTGATGGAAGGGGCTGCGCGCGCGGTCGAACGGGCGAAACAGACCGGGGTCTGCTTCGCGCTCATTCGCCACACCACGCACACCGGCGCGATCGGGCGTTACGCCCAATGGATCGCCGGGCGCGGCTGCGCCGCGCTGCTCATGGGCGCCGGACCCACTTTGATGGCCTATCACGGCGCCCGGGTTGCCAGCATGGCGACGAGTCCGATTGCCATTGCGGTGCCAAGCAGCAAAGGCCCGATCGCCCTCGACATGGCGACCGCCACCATCTCGAACGGCAAGATCTTGCAGGCCCGCGCCACCGGCACGGCACTGCCGGAGGGCACGGTACTCACCGCCGCCGGCGAGCCGACAACCGATGCCAAACAAGCCGAAATCCTGCTGCCGCTCGGCGGCCCCAAGGGTTCGGGATTGGCCTTCATGTTCGAAATGCTGGCCAGCGTGCTCGCGGCAGCGCCGATCCAGGCGCCGGCGCTCGGTCCACAAAAACGCACGCGGCACACCGGCAATACCGCGATGCTTGTGATCGATATCGAGACGTTTCGGCCGCTGGTCGAATTTCAGACCGACGCCGATACGCTCGCCGCGATCGTCAAGGCGCTGCCGCGCCGGGCCGGCATCGACGAAATCTTGTTACCCGGTGAACGCGGCGGCCGCACCGAAGCGGCGCGCCGCAAAACCGGCATCCCAATTCCGCCAAAGCTGTGGGAGGAATTGGCAGCGATGGCAAAAGCGGATGGGGTGAGAATGCCGGATATCGGGGGCGCTTCGTGAATGTCCGCGCGCAGTCGGCGGCCAGTGCGATCGCGGCTAAACCGCCGTTTCGCGCCGAACATATCGGCAGTTTGCTGCGTCCGGCCAAGTTGCTGCGCGAACGCGCCCGTTTCGCCAAGGGTGAGATCAACGCGGCCGAGCTCGCAGCCGCCGAAGACGACGCCATTGCCGAGGCGATCCGGCTGCAAGAACGATTGGGTTTCAAATTTGTCACGGATGGCGAATTTCGCCGCCGCTCCTACCACAGTTTTTTCTACGGCGCGCTCGGTCACGCTGTTGGTGCGGACGGACAAAGCGGACGGTTGCGATTATCGGCCGTGCAATGGACCCATCCGATCAATTCGGCCGATGCCGCTTTCCTCAAAACCAATCGGATCGCTGGCCGAAGATCACGATTCCAGGGCCCTGCGCGTTGCACTTCCGCGGCGGTGATGCCGCGGTGACGGCAACTGCATACCAGGATGTGGATCAGTTCTGGTCGGATACGATCGACGCTTTCACGCGTGAGCTTCACGCCCTTGCAGAGGCAGGCTGCCGTTATGTCCAGATCGACGAGACTGCTTTCGCCAAATTCGGCGATCCGCATGTACAGAGCGCGATCGCCGCGCGCGGCGATAATTGGAGCGCGCTGATCGACAAATATATCGCCGTGACAAACCGTCTCCTCGCCGCGTCGCCGAAGGAAATGCACATCGGCATGCACCTTTGCCGCGGCAATCGCGGCGGCCACTGGCACGCCGAAGGCAGCTATGAAGAGGTTGCGGAACGACTGTTCAACGCTTTGGCCATCCAATTTTATTTCCTGGAATACGACACGCCGCGGGCCGGCAGCTTCACGCCGCTACGCTTCGTGCCGAAGCATAAATCGGTGGTGCTCGGACTTGTCTCCACGAAGATTTCGCAGCTCGAGGACATAGCGGCTCTCAAAAGCCGCCTCGACGAGGCGACCAAATTCGCGCGCTACTGACCGGCGAGGTCGACGCCGGCTAGTCCGGAATTCCCAACGTCGTTTCGTTGATCAAAACCGGCAAGCTGCGCGCGCTCTGCATCAGCGTCTTGCAACGTGACGAATCGCTGCCCGACGTGGCGACCTGCGACGAGCTCGGCTACAAGGGTTTTCGATGTCGCAACAGTCCTTGGGCTGCAGTCCTCGGCCGGCGTGCCGCCGACGATTGTCGCCAAATTGCAGTCCGCGGTGGCAAAGATCCTCCGCGAGCCCGACATCGCTGAGCGATTAAAGACGCTCGGTATCCTTATCGCGATTGGCGTGCTGGTGATGATTGCGGTCCTCTGGTGGTTGTACTGAACCAGCTAAAAGCCGTCGGTGCCCGGCGACTCAGGCGTCCGCGAGCCGCAAACCGATCAGCCGCTCGAGAACGGTGTGATCGGCAAGGAGCTCCGCCGATTGGCCGCGATGCACGATGCGGCCGCGTTCGAGCACGATTACGGTCTGCGTCAGCGGCAGCGCGATTTCGACATGCTGCTCGACCAGCACGAAAGCGTTGACGCGTTCGCCGATCATCTGCCGGATCGCCGCCGTCAGCTCTTCCGCCACAATCGGCGCCAGGCCCTCGAACGGCTCGTCGAGTAAAAGGAGGTTCGGATTGGTCATCAGCGCGCGCGCGATCGCCAGCATCTGCTGCTCGCCGCCGGACAATTGGTTGCCCAGATTGCGGCGGCGTTCGGCAAGCCGCGGAAACAGTTCATAGACGCGCGGCAGCGACCATGGGCCGTTCCGGGCAGCAACGGTGAGATTTTCTTCGACCGTGAGCGTCGAAAAGATCTCGCGCTCCTGCGCTACCCAGCCGATGCCGGCGCGCGCCCGGCGGTGCGGCGATTCACGGGTGATGTCGGCGCCACGCCAGAGGATGCGGCCGCGGCTCACCCGCGTATAGCCCATAATCGTGAGCAAGAGCGTCGATTTGCCCACGCCGTTGCGGCCGAACACGGCGAGGCCGCCCTGCGACGCGAGATCGAACGACACGCCGTCGAGCACGATGGCAGAGCCGTAGCCGGCGCGCACATCTTCGATCGCAAGCAGCGGCTCAGCCACGGTGATACTCACGTTGTTTTTTACCCAAATAAACCGCGCGCACCTGCGGATCGGACGCAATTTCGGCCGGTGTGCCTTCGACCAAAATGCTGCCGCCGACCATCACGATGACTCTCGTGGCGAAACGAAACACGAGCTCCATGTCGTGTTCGATGAATAGCACCGCGATGTCGCGCGACAGTCCGGCAATGGCGGAGAACAGCTCTTTGCTTTCCTCGCGCGGCACGCCGGCCGCGGGCTCGTCGAGCAGCAGAACCTTGGGCCGGCTCGCCAGCGCCAATGCAATTTCGAGAAGCCGCTGCTGGCCATAAGCAAGTTCGCGCGCTGGGCGATGGCAGACGGTGCCCAGCATCAGCGCGCCGAGAATCTGATGGGCTTCCTCGATCTCCTCACGGTAGGCGATCAGGCGGCGCCACCAGGTTTGCGCAACCCGCCGTCGCTCGCAGACCGCGAGCGTCACCGATTCGAGCGCAGTGAGATGCGGAAACAGCGAATTGATTTGATAGGTTCGGGCGAGGCCCCGCCGCACGCGCTCTTCGGGAGCGAGCGCCGTCACATCCTCCCTGCCAAGCAGGATCCGCCCACCGTCGGGACGCAGCATGCCGGTCATCAGATTGATAAGCGTGGTCTTGCCGGCGCCGTTTGGACCGATCAACGCATGACGCGCGCCGGGCGGCAGCGTGAGATCGACGTCGGCAGCGACGATGAGTGAGCCAAATCGTTTATCGATGCCGCGAGCGGCCAGCGCGCTCTCACTCACGATTGAGCCTTTGCGCGCCGCGTCAGGAGCGAAAGGCCGCCAAGGAGCCCGTTCGGCAACACCACCACCACCGCGATCAAGAGAAGCCCGATCCAAAAGTACCAGTATTGCGGGTTAAGCCCAGAAAATTGATCGCGAGCGACCATGTACACGACAGCGCCCAGGAGCCCGCCATAGAGCCGGCCGGTGCCGCCGAGAATGAGCATGACCAGCACATCGGCCGAACGCTGAAAGCCTAACACTTCGAGCGAGACGGTCTCGGTGGTTTGCGCCAGGATGGCGCCGGCCGCGCCCGCAATCATTGCCGCGATCGTATAAATCGTGCGGATATGCGAATGGGTCTTTGCGCCGATCGCGCGCATCCGCTGGCTGTTGTCGCGGATGCCGCGCAATGCCAGGCCGAACGGCGAATGAATGAGCCGCCGCGCGCCGAGAAAGATCACAAACAGCGCGGCGAGCGCGTAGCCGTAAGCGGTGTAGCCGTAGAGATCGAAACGGAATCGGCCAAGAATCGGCCAGGTATGGATGCCTTGCAGGCCATCGAAACCGCCGGTGAGCCAGCTCGCGCTGTTCGCCGATTCCTGCAGCAACAGGCCGATGCCGAGCGTGATCATGATCAGTGGCAGATGGCGAAACCGGGCGATGATGAAGCTCGTCACGTAGCCAAACAAGCCAGCCGCCAATGCGGCGAGGAGAAGGCCGGTGAGCGGCTCGCCCCAGCCCCATTTGGAAATCAGCCCGGCGGCGTAGGCGCCAGTGCCGAAATAAGCGGCATGTCCGAGCGACACGATGCCGGCGAAGCCGAGAATAAGATCGAGCGACAGCACGAATAGCGCGGCGATGGCGACTTGACTCGCCAGCAGCAGATAATCGGGCGCCAGGATGAAAGGCAGCAGAGTGGCGAGCCAAAAGGCGATTTCGCCCCAGCGCCAGCGCATTTGCGCCTGCAGATGATCGCGCGGCGCGGCGATCGTTGTGCTGGTCACGCTAGCGTCTCCCGAAAATCCCGGCGGGGCGCAGCATGATCAGCACCGTCATGACCAGATAAATCAGGATCGAGCCGACCGCCGGCACATAATATTTACCGGCGATGTCGCTGACCCCCAGAAGCATCGCGGCGGCAAGTGAGCCGCCGATCGAGCCAAGGCCGCCAACCGAGACGACGATCAGGACGTAGATCAGGTAGGTGAAGGCAAAGGACGGATCGAGGCCGACCAGGTCGATGGCGAGCGCGCCGCCGAGCCCGGCAAGGCCGCTGCCAAGCGCAAAAGTGACGGCAAACAGCGCATCGACATCAATGCCGAGCCCGCGCGCCATGCGCTGATTGTTGACGGCGGCGCGGACCTGTGCGCCGAAGCGTGTCATCTCCAGCGTGGCGACGAGCACGACGGTGATAATCAGCGCGATGCCGATGAGGAACAGCCGATAGATCGCAAAATTCAAGCCGGCAAAAGCAATCGAGCCGCGCAAGAACGCCGGCAACTGAACCGGCTGCTGGTCGGTGCCGTAGATGTAGGCCGCCGCCGCGATCGAGACGAACACGATGCCGATCGTCAACAGGCATTGTTCGAGGTCGCTGGCATTATAGAAACGGCGGAAGAATGCGCGCTCCAGCACGACGCTCGCCGCGGCAGCGGCCACGAAAGCGGCCGGCAACGTCGCAAAAAACGGCCAGCCGACCCGGTTCATCAGCGTGACCGTGACGTAACCGCCGAGCATGGCGAAGCTGCAATGTGCCAGGTTGACGAAGTTCATCATGCCGAGCGTGACCGACAGCCCGACCGAGAGCAGAAACAGCAGCATGCCATAGGCGAGGCCATCGAACAGAACGCCCAAGACAGGAGGCATCGGACGCAGCCGTCGTCGCTCTGTTACTGCCGACTCATAACCCCCCGCTCAAAATTCACTGCGTCATGTGCCCGGGATCTTTCACGTTCGGCACTTTGTCGATCTCGACGTTGCGCAACTCGCCGCCGACCTTTTCAACTTTGAAAATGTGAACGGTCTGGACGACGTCGCGGGTTTCCGGATCGATCGACATCGGTCCGCGCGGGCTATCCCACGCCATGCCCTTGGCCGCGGCGATCAGCGTGTCACCATCGGTCTTGCCGCCGGTCTTCTGCAGCGTCGCGTAAATCAGATGCATGCCGTCGTAGCCGCCGACCGCGAAGAAATCGGGATTACGATGGAATTCGTCGTTGTACGCCTTGACGAAGGCTTTGTTCGTCGGCGTGTCGAGATTGTAATCGTAGTAGGCGACCGTGATGATTCCGAGTGCCGCATCGCCCATGCTTTTGAGCGCGGTCTCGGCGGTCAGCGCGTCTTGTCCCAAAATCTTGGTCTTCGACGTGTCGATGCCGCGCTCCGCCAGCGCTTTGCCGATCGCCGCGGGCTGCGCGCCGCCGGGCACCCAGATATAGATC
>Ga0207862_1000646_pt1 | contig 10574 bp, 9 predicted proteins | sample LuqExpMetageno81_FD_187838 | JGI IMG/M metagenome (GOLD analysis project Ga0207862, IMG submission 187838) | Tropical forest soil microbial communities from Luquillo Experimental Forest, Puerto Rico - Sample 81 (SPAdes) | ecosystem: Environmental > Terrestrial > Soil > Tropical forest ... | reverse complement strand
TGCCCCCTCCCAACCCACATAGGGTCCGGGAAAGGCGGGGCCCCTCGCCCCGACTTTCCCGGTTTAACTCACCAACTAAGGGATTGGGGGAGGGGGTGTGGGGGAGGGGTAAATGCACACCGGCCCTTAGCCCTCTCCCCCGCTAAACTTCGGTTATGTCTTTTGCAGAGCAAAAGACATAACCGAATTACAAAATTCCCCATTTCTTGGCCCGGTCCTGATAGGGCGGGGGGAATTCCGGCTGGAAGTTCTGGTAAAAGGTGACGGGGTAGCGGGCCCCGATTTTCTTACCGGCCTCGGCCATGCCTTTGAGGATAGCCGGGAGCAGGCGGGCGGGAAAGCTCACCACCAACTCGTCGTCCTGGGTCATGGAGAAAATGCGGTCCCCGGCGCCGGGGATGGTGACCCGCACCTGTCCGGTCTTGTGGGGGCCGATGAGGTAGGAACTGCATTCGATCTTCCCCCCGAAATCCCCTTGGGCCCGCTCCCCCAAGCCGAAAGTGGCCCCTTGAATAAGGCGCATGAGCTGGGCCGGGTTCCCGTAAACCACCACCACGTCCGGGTCCAGGCCCAGGCGCTCCAGGGGGGCCAGATACAGGGCCTCGATTTCCTGGGGGCTAAAGCGGGTCAGGGCCTCCACTTCCTCTCGGGCAGCATCCAACTCCTGATGGAAGCCCACTTCACAAAGAATCCTGGCCATTTCCTGGCCGGGGTCGGATTCCGGGGCCAGGCCGAAGGCCAGCATGCCGGGAACACAGATCAGGTCTTCCGGGGTCAGGCCCACGGGCCAGCCGTACAACCGGGCCATGGTGACCCCCTGGCAGATGGTGACTCTTTTCCCGAGGGCCTGGGAAGGACGCCGGGTCTTTTCCGGCAGGGAGGCGGCATCGCTTAAAAAGCCGACTCCCAGCGGTTCGGTGCGCATACGGAGGGCTCCCTTAAGCTCACGGGCGGCTTCCTGGTAGTTCATGGGTGGTCCTTTCCGGATGAGAGTCAAAAGGTGTTGGGATATTATTTTAAAGTTAAGGACTGGGCGAGGCCATGCAACCCTGAAAATGGATTTTCCCTGAACGGTTTTTAACAGTCTCCTGCCAGGGGGCCGTGCTTCTATCCTTATAAACTTCCGGGTTGTTTTCCCGCCACCAGAGCCTGACAAATATGTTGAAAAAAATCGAGATATGATGAATGGTAGAACAAGATTAAGCTTATATCTCATGGTTCATCACGAGCACTCCTAATTTCCAGAGAAACGGAGGTGAGCCTACCCCAGACCGCGAACTTGAGCAAACCGGAACAATGACCTCCGGCCTGGATACATGATGGTGCAGTAGAAGGAGGAACCGCAGATGAAAGTTTACGAGGTGGAACGCATCAGGAAATTGCTGGGACTTCCCGAAGAGGCCGGCAATCAAGAAATTGAGGCGCGCATTGCCGAACTCATCGCGAAGGAAAAGCCTTCTCCCAAACCCTTGCCTCCGGAGGAGAAGCCCGAAGTCCCTGCCCCTGAAAAGGGCACCCTGGTTACCGAACTGAGCAAGATGGAATTTGAACCCCTCCTGCCGGTGGAGAAGAAACTCATCTCCTGGAGTATTGCCCTGGGCGTAGTGGGCCTGGGCTTCCTGGTGTGGGTGAGTTATACCTTCTTCCCCGCGGGCCATTGAGAATCTGAGGAGGGCAGCACATGGAAGAGAAAAAGCAAGGGATCAGCGAAGACTGGCTATCTTTTTGGCTCGGGATGGTGGTCTTTGTCCTGGGCCTGGGATACTTCTTCGGCCTGGACCTGTTGGGCTGGGGCATTAAGACCAGCGTCTGGATGGATATTACCAAGGCCCTGTCACCGGTCTCGGATACCTTCAAGGGTGTGCCGGGACTGACCTCGTTGTTCCTGACCTATCTTTTCATGCTCGTCCTGACCGAGATCGGCGCATCCTTCCTGGGCGTCAGGATCGGGAAATTCATTCTGGCCTTTTCCATAGTTTTCTGGATCGGTTATGTCTGCTGGTTGTGCGGACATTTTGCCTACATTGCGGCAACCCCTGAGACACTGGCGAAATTCGGCATCAGCTGGTCCCTCAGGTTGACCGGAGAAGCGGGCTTCATCGTGGCCCTGGTCGCCGGGCTCATAGTCGGTAACTTCTTTCCCGGTTTTTCTGAAACTCTCAAAGAGGCCACCCGCCCCGAGCTCTATATTAAAACGGCTATCGTCATCCTGGGAGCGGGCCTGGGGGTTAAGTCGGCGGAAGCCATCGGGTTGGCTTCGGCCGTGCTCTTCCGGGGCCTGTGTGCCATCGTCGAGGCCTATCTCATCTACTGGGCGGTGGTCTATTTCATCTCTCGCAAATACTTCAAGTTCAGCCGGGAATGGGCCGCTCCCCTGGCCTCCGGCATCTCCATCTGCGGAGTCTCGGCGGCCATTGCCACGGGGGGGGCCATCAGGGCGCGGCCGGTGGTGCCCATTATGGTCTCATCCCTCGTGGTCATTTTCGCGGTGGTAGAGCTTATTATCCTGCCTTTCGTGGCCCAAACCTTTCTTTGGCAGGAGCCCATGGTGGCGGGCGCCTGGATGGGCCTGGCCGTCAAGACCGACGGGGCCGCGGTGGCCAGCGGGGCCATCGTAGATTCCCTCATACGCTCCAAGGCCTTGGCGGAGGCGGGGATCAACTATAAAGAAGGCTGGATGCTCATGACCGCCACCACGGTCAAGATGTTCATTGACATTTTTATCGGGGTGTGGGCCTTCATCCTGGCCATCATCTGGTGCGCGGTCATCGAGTGCAAGCCGGGTGAGCGGGTGCGTCCCGGGCAGATCTGGGAAAGATTCCCCAAGTTCGTCATCGGCTATGTCCTGACCTTCGTGATCATGCTGCTCCTGTGCCTGGCCAATCCGGGTCTCATCAAGACCGCCAAGGCCGCTACCGCCCAGATGGACACGTTCCGGGTGCTCTTCTTTGTCCTGACCTTCTTTACCATCGGGGTGGTGTCCAACTTCAAGAAACTCTGGGAAGAAGGCATCGGGCGCCTGGCCGCGGTATACATTCTCTGTTTGTTCGGGTTCATCATCTGGGTGGGGCTCCTCATTTCCTGGATCTTCTTCCACGGGGTGACGCCGCCCATAGTAGGGGCCTGAGGAACACCTGCAGGTAGAGCAAACCAGGCTTTTTGAAGGGAAAGCCCGGCGCCAGGATCTCTGAAGATGTGCCAGCCGGCCTGGCAGGATTGCTGATCTTGCCAGGCCGCTCTTTTGCCTGATAGAATGGCTTCGTGAAACTTCTGCCCGCACTACCCGCAATCTTTTCAGGGCTGTTTCCCTGTCCTGCTTTGCCAAGCCCCTGACCGAGGGAGCGGGTGGCGAGGCGCTGACCTCCCGGCAAGATTATCCAACCCCGGAGTAAGGCATGGATTGGGCTGCCTGGGGCCTGGACAGGCTGGATTGGCTGTTTTTTGCCAGGGCCCTGAATATCGTCATTATCAATCTCATCTTGTCCGGCGACAATGCGGTGGTCATTGCCATGGCGGTGCGCTCCCTGTCCCGCCGGCAACGGCGCTGGGGCATCACCCTGGGTTCTGGAATCGCAGTGTTTCTCAGGGTGGCCCTCACCTTTTTCGCAGCCCAGTTGTTGGATATCCAGTTCCTCAAGTTGATAGGCGGTGCGCTCATCGCCTGGATTGCCGTGAAACTCTTCCTCAAGGGCACCGTCGAGCAGCGGGACCAGGAGGTCACGAGCCTCCTGCAGGCCACCTTTCTCATCCTGGTGGCGGACCTTACCATGAGCCTTGACAATGTTTTGGCAATTGCCGCCATTTCCCACGGCAACTTGTTTCTCCTGATCTTTGGGCTGGCCGTGTCCGTCCCCTTCGTGATTTTCACCAGCAGCCTCCTGTCCATGCTGATGGACCGCTATCCCATCATCGTTTATATAGGGTCGGCGATTCTGGGGCGGGTAGCAGGCGAGATGATCCTGAGCGACCCGGCGGTGGTCCGGTGGCTTGCCCCGCCGCCCTGGCTTTCCTATACCTTGGAGGCGGTGTGCGCCGCGGGCGTGATCGTGGTCGGCAAACTATGGGTCTGGCTGATGTTTAAAAGGGCTGCAGAACTGGAGGAAGCTAAGGAATTGCAGACTTCTCCAGGAAGCAGTTTGCCGCCCCGGCCATCAAAGGAGAGGTGAGTATGGCGATTCTGACCATTTCCCGGGAGTATGGCAGTGGCGGCGAGGAGATCGGCCACCGGGTGGCAGGGCGGCTGGGTTATGAGTATGTCGACAAGGAGTGGCTCCTCAAGGATCTGGAGAAGGTCGGCAGCCGGTGGGGGCGTGTCGGCCGGGAACTGGACGAAGTGTACCCCACCTTCTGGGAACGTCACGATTGGCAGTACCGGGGCTTTGTTGCCCAGATACAGGCTCTGATTCTGAACTATGCCGCGGCAGACCGCGTGGTCATCATGGGGCGGGGGGGGTCCTTCCTGCTGCAGACGGTCCCCCATTGCCTCCGGGTAAGACTGGTGGCACCGCTAAAGGTGCGGGTGGAACGCATCATGCTGAAGGAAAGTCTGGACCAGGAGGCTGCCGAGCGCTTGATTGCCCGGGTGGACCGCGACCGGGCCGGTTATGTGAAGGCTAACTTCGGAAAAGACTGGGATCTGGACCAGGTGTACGATCTGACCGTGGATACCGGCAAGCTTACCTACGGCCAGGTAGTGGACATTTTACTGCCTGCCCTGGCGGACAAGGACCGCCTGGCCACACCCGAGGCCAAAAGCCGCCTGCAACAGATGGCCCTGGCTTACCGCTTGAAAGCCCGGCTCGCCACCGAGCCCCGGCTGCGGGTGCCTACCCTGGAGGTTACCCTGGAAGACGGCACCCTGGCGGTATTCGGCATCATCCACTCCCCCGGGGAAGAAAGCCTGCTCAAGGAGATCTCCCGGGAGGTCTGCGGCAACCAGCCGTTACGCTTCAATCTGCACCGCCGGGTTTAGGTGAAAGAGTTAGTTTGAGGGAGGGAGCCAGGGGTCGCGGACCCCTGCCCCCTCCCCCCAAAAGATAGTGGGAACAATGACCTATAATACCAGGGCCGGGGAAGAATTGCGGTTTCATGCCATGTCTGCGGAGGAGGCCCTTGAGCTTCTGGGCACAGGATCCCAGGGCTTATCCTGGGCCGAAGCCGCGGCCCGCCTGGCGGAGCATGGCCCCAACCAGTTGACCGAAGCCAGAAAAATCTCGCCCCTGGTCATTTTCTTCCGTCAGTTCGCCAGTCTGTTAATGCTTATCCTCCTCGCTGCCATCGTCATCTCCTATCTGTCGGGGGAGATCCTGGATGCGGCGGTTATCCTGGTCATCCTCCTGGCCTGTGGCGTTTTGGGATTCGTCCAGGAGTACCGGGCCGAGCGGGCCGCGGCGGCCCTGGCCAGGCTTGCGGCACCCACGGCCACGGTCATCCGGGAGGGCCGGGAGGCCACCATCCCCAGCCGGGAGGTGGTTCCGGGCGACCTCCTGGTCCTGCACACCGGCGACCGGGTGGCCGCGGACGGGCGCTTGCTGGAAACCGTCAACCTGATGGCCGACGAAGCCCTCCTCACCGGGGAGTCCACCCCGGCTGAGAAGAACGCCGCCGCGCTTGCTCGGCCTGACAGCCCCGTGGCCGAGCGGCACTGCATGGTCTTCGGGGGCACGGTGATCACCTATGGCCGGGGTCGGGCCATGGTCACCGCCACCGGCATGGGCACTGAGTTCGGAAACATCGCCCGGATGCTAACGGAAGTGGAGGCCGAAAAAACTCCCCTGGAGCGCCGCATGACCACCATCGGCCGGGTGCTGGCGGTCATCTGTCTGGCGGTGGCCGTGGGGGCCGTGCTCCTGGGGGTCTATAAAGGGGATGAACTGTGGCCCATGATTATTTGGGGCATCAGCCTGGCAGTGGCGGCAGTGCCCGAAGCCCTGCCGGCCGTGGTTACGGGTGCCCTGGCCATCGGCACCACCCGCATGGCCCGGCGCCACGCCATTGTCAAGCGGCTGCCCGCGGTGGAGACCATGGGGTGCACCACGGTAATCTGCACTGACAAAACCGGCACCCTTACCAAAAATGAAATGACCGTGCGGCGCCTGTACCTGGACGGGAAAACCGTGGAGGTCACCGGCTCGGGCTATGATCCCCGGGGGGAATTTCTGGAGGCAGGGGATAGCGACCGGCTCACCGCCACCCACCCGGTCCTCGCTCAAGCCGCCCGGGTGTCTATCCTGTGTAACGATGTCGCCGTGGAAGCGGACTCGGGGGGCTGGCAGGTGCGGGGGGACCCCACCGAAGGGGCGCTCTTGGTCCTGGGGCGCAAGGCCGGTCTGGACCAGACTACTGTGCTGGCGGACTATCCCCGGGTGGCGGAAATTCCCTTCTCCTCGGAACGCAAGCGCATGAGCACCATTCATCAGGGGCCCGGTGGGTTTCTCATGTGCCTCAAGGGCGCGCCGGAGAGTCTCTTGCCCTGGTGCTCCAGGGTGCTGACCAGCCGGGGGGCGGAGCCCCTCGCCGACGCGGGAAAACAGGGGATAATGCGGGAAGCCGCGGCCATGGCCGGCCAGGCCCTCAGGGTCCTGGGGCTGGCTTACCGCCCCCTGACGGACCTTCCCGAGTTGACGCCGGAGGCGGAAGAGACTGATCTGGTGTGGGTGGGCCTGGTGGGCATGATGGACCCCCCCCGACCGGAGGCCAAAGTTGCCGTGCACCGTTGCCATCAGGCGGGGATCAGGGTGATCATGGTTACCGGGGACCACCCGGACACGGCCCGGGCCATTGGCCGGGATCTGGGAATCCTGACCCGGGAAGGAGGTGGCCCGGAGCTGCTCACCGGCCAGGAGCTGAATGCCCTGAACGACGAGGCGCTCCTCACGGCCTTGGGGAAGATCCGGGTGTTTGCCCGGGTGTCTCCGGAACACAAGCTGCGGCTGGTTAACCTCTTGAAAGGCCAGGGTGAGGTGGTGGCCATGACCGGCGACGGGGTGAACGACGCCCCGGCCTTAAAGCGGGCCGACATCGGGGTGGCCATGGGGATCACCGGCACCGAAGTCACCAAGGAGACCGCGGCCATGATCCTGACTGACGACAATTTCGCCTCCCTGGAGGCCGCGGTGGAGGAAGGCCGGGCCATTTTCGACAACATCAAGAAGTACCTGATTTACCTCTTGAGCTGCAATTTTTCCGAGATCCTCGTCCTTACGGGCGCCATTTTCCTGGGCCTGCCCCTGCCCTTGCTGGCCCTGCAAATCCTCTGGGTCAATCTCATCACGGACGGTCTCCCTGCCCTGGCCCTGGGGGTGGACCCCAAGGCTCCGGACATCATGCGGCGCCCCCCCCGGCCACCCCGGGAGGGAGTCTTTACCCGGTCCGTGAACGTGCTCCTGGTGGTGATTTCCTTTTATCTAACCCTGATCCTGCTGCCCCTGTTCGCTTACTATGTTTTGCTGAACCCCCGCCACTTGAGTGAGCCCAGCCAGGTCCTTACCCAGGCCCAGACCATGGTGTTCGTCACCCTGATCCTGGCGGAGCTGGTGAACGCCTTTAACTGCCGCTCGGACCTGCATTCCCTTTTCACCGTGGGTTTTTTCACCAACCGCTTCCTGCTGGTAGGAGTGGTCCTCTCCCTGGCAATCATGGCGGCGGTCATCAACTGGCCACCACTGGCGGATATTTTCCACGTCAGCGCTTTGGCCGCGGGCGATTGGCTCCTGGCGGCCGGCTTGGCCCTGACGCTTTTCCCGGTGGTGGAGGTGACTAAGTGTCTCCTGCGTCGGCTGATCCACCCGGCCTGAGCCGCAGCCTTCTTTCTGTCAAGCCCTTCCCCTGGCTCAGGCCCCGATTTATCGTCTTCCCCAAGAAAAAATTGCTTGATCCCTTCAAGGACCTGGTGGCCGAAGGCCGTCGGGCCACATCTGACCAGTCTATGCGGGCGAACTTTGACCAGGTTCTGGATCCCCTGGGGCTCTATGAAGCTGCCTTTAACCGCTATGTCATCACCTCCCGGCAACCCGACAAGAAGAACACCCCGGAGCAGCAAGCCCTTTTGGCTCAAACGGACAAGGATATGGTCAGCGCCCCCGGGCTCTTTTGAAGGAAGTTGATAAGGCCCTGGCCTTTCAGAAGGAAAATATGCAATCCCGGGTGGCCCGCGCCACCGCCCTGATCGGCGGCAGCGCAGTGCTGGCCATTGTCGTGGGTTTACTGGTATCTTTGTTTTTGGTGCGTGGTCTCACCAGGACTTTAAACCGGGTTATCTCCAGCTTGGAGGATGGCTCAGGGCAGGTAGCCGCCGCTTCCCTTGAGGTGTCCAGTGCCAGCCAGTCCCTGGCCGCGGGTTCCTCACAGCAGGCCGCTTCCCTGGAGGAAACCACTACATCCCTGGAGGAACTGGCGGCCTCGGTGAAGCAGAACTCCCTGAACGCCGGGGAGTGCAACCAGTTGGTGCTCCTAACCCATGAGAAAACCCGGGAGGTGCACAATTCCATCCGGGCCACCAGGGATTTCATGGAAACCATTTCCAGTTCTGGCGAAAGCGTCAAAAAGATCATCAAAAACATCGACGAGATTGCCTTTCAGACCAATCTCCTCGCTCTCAATGCCGCGGTGGAAGCGGCCCGGGCGGGCCAGGCCGGGGCCGGGTTTGCCGTGGTGGCCGAGGAGGTGCGGGCCTTGGCCATGCGGGCCGGCGAAGCGGCCAAAACCACCAACGCCTTGATCGGCGAGACGGCCCGGCAGATCGAACAGGGCTCGGCTCAAATTCAGGAAACCCTCGCCAAATTCTATGAAATGGGGGAATCGGCCAAGAAGGTGAACAGTCTGGTGGGTGAGATCGCCGACGCCCGCAAGGAACAGGCCCTGGGAATCGAGCATCTGAACCAGGCCATCCTGGAGATCGACCAGGTGGTGCAGCAAAATGCCGCTAATGCCAAGGAGAGTGCCAGCGCCGCGGCAGAGCTTCAGGCCCAGGCCGAGCGCCTGCGGGATATTGTGGGTGAGGTGACCTTTCTGGTAGAGGGGAGCGCCAGCCAGCCGCACATGGGGGCCGCAGCTTTAGGGGAGGATCAGAAGGGTCATTTAACAGTTGCCCCGGCCGGAGGAAAGTTAGATTTCTAAAGAGGGCCGGAGTCTCCGGCCTTCCCCTCAAAGCCATTTGGCTCATTCCCGGCTTAACTGCGATAGCTGGCGTTGATGCGGATATAGTCCTCGGTCAGGTCGCAGGTTTCGTAGAAGTCCTGGAAGTCCCCCGCCGCCAGATTGATGGTGACGGTAAAGGGGCCGGCCAGGATAAGTTCCCGGGCCGCGGCTTCAGCCGCGTCGCCCCGGCCTCGGCCATTTGCTGCCACCAGGTGCGGTCCAAAGGCAATGCTGACCTGCTCCGGGTCAAAGCGGGCCCCGGAGCGGCCCAGGGCCGCCATGATCCTGCCCCAGTTCACGTCTGCGCCCGTCATGGCCGTCTTCACCAGGGGTGAGGTGGCCACGGTGGCCGCAGCCTGACGGGCCTCCCGGGGGGAGGCCGCGCCCTCTATCACCACCCGGAAGACCCGGCTCACCCCTTCGCCGTCGGCCACTATTTGCAGGGCCAGGTCCGCCAACAGCCGGTCCAACAGCTTACCGAAGGGGGCCGCCGCGGCGAGATCCGTCACCGGCGGGTGGCCGGCCATTCCGCTGGCCATGAGCAGCAGCGTGTCGTTGGTGGAGGTGTCGCCGTCGATGCTGATGCGGTTGAAACTGCGGTTCACCGCAAGCTTCAGGAGCTGTTTCAGGACGGGGGCGCTGATGGCCGCATCCGTGCATACAAAAGCCAGCAAGGTGGCCATGTCCGGGTGGATCATGCCGGCCCCCTTGGCCAGGCCCGCCAGGGTGATCGGTTGGCCCCAGAGTTTTTCCCGGACAAAGGCGGTCTTGGGCCGGGTGTCTGTGGTCATGATGGCTTCGGCCACCTCGGCCAGACCATCAGGGCGCAGGCGGGCCGTAAGTTGGGGGAGGGCCCCCTTGATCAGGTCCACCGGCAAGGGTTGGCCGATAACTCCGGTGGAGGCGGGGAGGACCGTGGCCTCAGGGATCGACAGGAGCCGGGCGCTCTCCCGGGTGAGGTCCCGGGCGTCCTCTTGCCCCCGGGGGCCGTTGCAGGCGTTGGCGTTGCCGCTGTTGATCAAGATGGCCTGGGCCTGCCCCGGCCGCAGCCGGCGTTGACAAAGCAGCACCGGCGCGGCCTTTACCCGGTTTTGGGTGAAAACTCCGGCCGCCGCCACCGGTCTGTCAGCCGCGATGAGAGCCAGGTCCAGGCCGCCGTGCTTTTTGATCCCGGCGGCGATACCCGCAGCCTGAAATCCTTTCACTATCACCTTTAGTTCTCCAGAATGATGGCTGGCGGATTATGGCCAATAAAGATTTTTGGGAGAGGGGGCTAAGGGTCGCAGGCCCTTACCCCCTCCCCCAATCCCTTACGGGGTGTATATTTCCGACAAAGTCGGGGCCTCTTGCCCCGCCTTTCTCGGGGCCCCCGCGGGTTGGGAGGGGGCTTGGGGGGAGGGCAGGGACCTGAGAAACCTGGCTCCCCCCCCAACCCT
>Ga0207862_1000645_pt1 | contig 10576 bp, 9 predicted proteins | sample LuqExpMetageno81_FD_187838 | JGI IMG/M metagenome (GOLD analysis project Ga0207862, IMG submission 187838) | Tropical forest soil microbial communities from Luquillo Experimental Forest, Puerto Rico - Sample 81 (SPAdes) | ecosystem: Environmental > Terrestrial > Soil > Tropical forest ... | reverse complement strand
GGCTTGGCGCCGTCGCAGCCGCCCACCAGGAAGAAGTGCTTGATGGCCCCGGACTTCACCGCGTCGATGACCTTGCCGGCCACCCCCATGACGGTGTTACGGCCGAAGCCCACCGTGACGCTCTTGCCGTTGGCGTCTTCCTGAAAACCGGGCATTTCCAGGGCCTTTTGAATTACCGGCGCGAAGTTCAGGTCCGGGAGGTGCTTGATGCCGGGCCAGCCTACCAGGCCTCGGGTAAACAACCGGTCCGCATAAGAATCCGCGGGCCGCTGCAGGCAGTTGGTAGTCATGACGATGGCCCCGGGAAACTGGGGAAATTCCTTGATCTGGTTCTGCCAGGCGCCGCCGAAATGCCCGTAAAAATGGGGGTATTTCTTGAGGCCGGGGTAGCCGTGGGTGGGGAGCATTTCCCCATGGGTATATACGTAAATGCCCTTGCCTTCGCTTTGCTTGAGAATCTCCTCCATGTCCAACAGATCATGCCCGGAGACCAGGATGGCCTTGCCTTGCTTGTGCCCCAGGGGCACCTGGGTGGGCACCGGATGGCCATAGCGCCCGGTGTTGCCGGCGTCCAGGAGTTCCATGGCCCGAAGGTTGATCTCGCCGCATTTGAGGACCATGGGGATCAGGTCAGGGACGGCCAGTTTCGGGTCGGCGGTGGCGGCAAGAGCCTCGTGGACGTAGGCATAAACCTTCTCATCCTCCTGCCCCAGTATCCTGGCATGGTCGGCGTAGGCGCACACCCCCTTGATGCCAAAGAGCAGGATGTGCTTTAAAGACAGAGAGTCGGCGTCGGGCGCGGGATAGGACTTGAGGCCGTGCTCCTCGCCTTGGGCCACCAATTCGTCCACGCCCCCTTTGGGCTGATAGGTGGCGGGCCCGCCGGGAAAATCGGCCTGGCCGCCGGCGGCCTTCACCTTGGCCTTGAGTTTTTCCCGTAACTCCACACACTGGTTGATCAAGGTGACAAAACGTTGAGGATCGAAATCCACGTTGGTGAGGGTGGAAAAACAGGCATCCAAGGTGAAAACGTTGGCGTCCGGGTCGCTGACACCCACCTTCCGGCCGGCCACCGCCACCTGGGAAAGTCCCTGCAAACCATAAATCAACAGATCCTGCAGGGCGGCCACCTTGGAGTCTTTACCGCATACTCCGAGGACAGTGCACCCTTCGCCCTTGGCTGTTTGCTCACACTGGTAACAAAACATACTGGCATCCTCCTGAATGAACTTTTGGGCTTGCCTTGGTTTAAGCCCCCGATGGAGAGTGGCGATGTACTGGCCGGCAAGCCTCATCCCCATAATAACCATAAGAGCCGAACCGGCTTTTGACTTAAACCAAACCCCAGCATTTTTTTTAAAAGTAAGGCTTCAAAATCTCCTTGTCACCCGAGGCCCCAAATTTTTTTTCCGAGCTTGCCGAGAACGCCCATTGAGGAAAGATTCTCACATTGAGGAATCTTGGGGTGGGTGTTCTGTTCCTGGGGGTCATGTTGGTGTTGGCCCAAGGGGCAGTACCGGCAGGGGCCGACGGCCTGGAGAAGCCCCCCGCCCTGGGCAGCGACGCCCGGCAGTTCCTGGAAGAATTGCGGAGCGGCGGCGCTCTCAAGTTCTACGAGGACACCGAGGACGTCCTGCGGGCGGGCAAGTTCGAGCGGGCCTACATCCGCTACATTTTTTTAAACGCCCATATCCGGGGCCAGTCCCTGTACGCGGGTCTGCTCCCCATGGTGGACCAGCGCCTCCAGTTCTTGAGAGAGCAGATGCACCTGGGGGAGGGGATTCAATATAACGCCCAGGAGGAACGGCCCGCCAGAAGAAGGCAGGCCCGGGTAGTTTGCCCGCCCCCGGCGCCCAAGGCGACTAAGCCGTGCCCCGAGGAGAAGCCTCCGGAAATCGTCATTCCTCCTGCCGCTCAGGAAAACAAGGGGGCGGAATCTCATCAAGACGAGGCCAAACCGCCCGGGGAACAAGCCCCGAAGTCTGCCCTGGCCCCCAGCTTTTGGGAGAAGCTCCAGCGTAAGGTGAAGTTCTGGCAATGAAATTGAAAAACTGTGCAAAACTGGGTTTTGTCATCTGAACGAAGTGGATGGTCTCAACCAATTGGAGATTCAAGATTATTCGGTTCGATCAGAATGGCGTTGTTGGTGAAATCAGATTTGCCATGGCTTCTGCTGAGATGCAATTTTTAGGGGAAGGCCAGAGACCCGGACCCCGGACCGTCTCCCTCCAGCTGGCTCAAGCTCTTATTCCAGAAGTTCCTTAAGGGCTAAAAGTTCCCGGCGGATATCCTGGAGGAGGGCCAGCACCGGGTGGCTGACCTGGGGAGAGGTTGGGGGCGGCGGCGCCGGGAGGTTCCTGGTGCGGTGATAATGGCCCACCTGATCCTTGAGCTGGCGCTGCATGGCCGGGAGCGTCATCTTTTCCTCTTCCCGGAGGCGCTTGAGCTCAAAAATGAGCTGGATGTCGGCGGGCCGGTACAGGCGGTGCCGGGATTTGCGGCGGGTGGGGCGCAGGATTTTCCCCCGGCTCTCCCAGTAGCGCAGCACGTGAGGCCGCACCCCGGTTATGCGGCTCACCTCGCCGATGGTGTAAAATTGCTTGTGGAGAACTTGCTCTTCCACGGTGCCTTGAGTGTAGCAGTTAGCAGTCAGTGTTAGGGAAGACTACTGGCTGCTGATTGCAGTCAATCCGGCTTTTTCCCTAAATCGCGGCACATCACCGCAACTCCGCGCCCAGTTCCCCGGCCAGGGCCTTGATGAGGGCCTCGTGGTGCTGGTCCACGGCCTCGTCGGTCAGGGTGCGTTCCGGGTCCCGATAGGTGAGGTGGAAGGCCAGGCTGCTCTTGCCGGCCGGGATGGGCTGGCCCACATAGACGTCGAAGAGCCGGGCATCCTCCAGCCAGGGGGCCCCGTGGCAATAAAGGGATTGTAGCACGCGGGCTGTGGCCACTTCCTCCGGCAGGACCAGGGCCACGTCCCGGTAAACGGCCGGATAACGGGGGAGTGGCGTATACAGAGGGAAGGGTTCTGCCCGTCTGCACAGGGCTTCAAAATTCAACAGGAAAACGAAGAGTTTCCCCGCCAGGTCCAGGCGCTCGGCCACGGTGGGCAAAAGTTCGCCCAGCCAGCCCACCATCTCATCCCCGGCCAGCACTGCAGCGCCGTACCGGAAGTAAGAAGGCAGTCCTGTACCCGAAAAACTCACCTCCCTGACCCGCAAGCCCTCCAGCAGTTTTTCCACCACCCCTTTGAGGTCATAAAAGTCCACCTCTTCAGGTTCCCAGTGCCAGGAGGTCTCGGTCCAGCCGCCGTACATCACCCCCGCCAGCCACTCCTCCTCCCGGGGAAGATCGGCCCCGGGTTCAGGCACAAAGATTTTGGCCATTTCAAACAGGCGCACGTCCAGGTTCTGTTTCAAGGTGTTCTTGCGCAGCATGTCCAAGAGGCCCGGGAGAAGGGAAGTGCGCATCAGGGCCTGTTCCTCGCTCAGGGGATTGGCGAGATACAGGGGCAAAGCGGCTTTGGTTCCGCCCAGCAAACCCTCCAGGCGTTCCGATTGGAAGGAGTAGGTGACCACCTCGAAAAAGCCCTGGCCCAGGAGAATCTCCTTGGCCTCCCGCCGCAGGCGCGTGGCGAGCGTTGGGCGGGGTGTAGCCACCACGCCATGGGGTAGGGTCACCGGAATTTCCTCGTAGCCCCCCAGCCGGGCCACCTCTTCAATGAGGTCGATTTCCCGCTCCAGGTCCCCCCGGTGGGAAGGCACCTGCACCGCCAGGGTGTCCTGGTCGAGGTGGATGGTGGGGAGGTGGAGGTCCCGCAACAAGCCTTCCACCTGATCCAGGGTGTACGTCAGGCCGATCACCCGGTTGGCCCGGGAAATGCGCAGGCTGAGGCGCGGCCGGGGTACGGGGTTGGGGTAGGCGTCAATCCTCCCCTTGAGCACCCGGCCGCCCCCCAGGCCCGCCATAAGCCCTGCGGCCCGCTCCAGGGCCAGAATGACCCCGTCCGGGTCCACCCCCCGCTCAAAGCGGTAAGACGATTCAGTGCTCAACCCCAGGCGCTTCCCGGCCCGGCGGATGTGGGGCGGGTTGAAATAGGCGCTTTCGATCAAGACCCGGTGGGTGTCCGGGGTGACCTCGGATTCCTGGCCACCCATGATCCCGGCCAGGGCCACCGGTTGGGTCGCGTCGCAGATGAACAAGGTCTCGGGGTCTACCCGGCGTTCCTGGTCGTCCAGGGTGACAAAGGTCTCCTCTCCCGGGCGAGGCAGGCGCACCGCGATTTCGCCCCCGGTGAGGCGGTCAAAATCGAAGGCATGCAGGGGCTGGCCAAACTCCCAGAGGATGTAATTGGTGACGTCCACCAAATTGTTAATGGCCCGTAAACCCGCGAGCTTCAGGCGCTGGCGCATCCAGAACGGAGAAGGCCCCACCTTGAGGCCGGCCACCAGGCGGGCTGCATACCGGGGGCAGGCCACCGGGTCCAGGATGGTCACCTTGGCGAACTGGTCAATGGCCTCGTCGGCCTCGACAAAATCGACCTCCGGGTGGCGCAGGGGTTGGCGGAAAAGGGCCGCCACCTCCCGGGCCAGGCCCAGAATGCTCAGGCAGTCCGGCCGGTTGGGAGTGACGGCCACTTCCAGGACCACGTCGGCGAACTGCAGGGCCTCCCCCAGATCCCGCCCCAGGGTGAGGTCCTGGGGAATGGCCATGAGGGTAGTGTGATCGGCGGAGACGCCGAGCTCGTCTTCGGCCAGGAGCATGCCCTCGGAAAGAACTCCCCGGAGCTTGACCGCCTTCAATTCACGGCCCTGGGAAATCGTGGCGCCGGGGGGCGCAAAAGCATACAGGCGGTCAGCGGTGACGTCGGGGGCGCCGCAGACCACCTGGTAGCTGCGGCTGCCGTCTTCCACCTCCACCACGGTGAGACGGTCGGCATTGGGATGGGGGTCCACCCGGACCGCCCGGGCCACCACCACTCCGGAGAAATCCGGGTTTACCGCTTCGATTCCTTCCACCTCGAAGCCCGCCAGGGTCAGCCGGTCGGCCAGCACTTCAGGGGTCACGGGGAGGTCGACAAATTCTTTTAGCCAATTCAGGGGGAGTCGCATAATGGCTAAATTTACCCCTCCAGGGGTGAAAACTCAAGTCCCCGGAGACAGTTCCCCTCCGGAAAAGCAAAAAGGGACCGCTCTCGGTCCCTGTCAACGGCCCAGGCCATCCGGGGAGGCCGGATGGGTCGGCCCTCTGACATCTAAGGATAATCAGGAACTCTTGCGGCGCCCGAAACCTTTGGCCCCCAGGCCTTTCTCCTTGGCCAGTTTGCGGCGTTGCTCCGAATATTCCTTACAGACCAGGGGGAATTTCTTGGGATCGAGATTATATCGGCGATAATAATCCTTAGGCGTCAACTGGTGGGCCTTGCGCAGGTGGGCCTTGAGGGTGCGCATCTTCTTGCCGCACTCCAGGCAAACAACATATTTATCTTTGACGATGTCTTGCAGGGGAATGGAAGGTTTTTTTACTAGTTGTTCTTCCGGAACTTTTTCTCCCTCGATTTCCTCGGGCAACACCAGCCCGCCCTCCAATGAAGATAACAGGTGGTAGAGGTCCTTAATCTCCTCCACCAGTTCCTTGGGGGTAAGTTCACTCATGGAGGCATGGGAAATGACAATTTGAGCGGTCAGCTTAAGAATTTCGGTCGCCATTCGGGGGTTCCTCTCTCTTACATTTTTGGAATGGTGATAATAAATAACTGCTTGGCTCGCCTGATTCTCTGGTCAGAGAATAAGTAGTATGCTGCATGCTGTCAACCCCTTTTCCCGATAACAATCAAATTTTCCGGTTTTTTCATGCACTATTACAAGTCATACCTTAGTTCCTGTAGCGATTTTTCCCAGCAGTTCTGGCTCTTCTATGGTTATCCGGCTTTTCTCGACTTGTATTACCCCCAAGGCTTTGAATCGGGCCAGAGTTCGGGAAAGCGTTTCACTAATGGTACCCAGATAAGCCGCCAGGTGAGTCTTGGTGACAGGCAGGTCAAAACTTAAGCCGGCCGCCACCCGCCCGTGACTCTCCTGGCAGCGCTCCTGGAGGTACTTCGCCAACCGGGCCGATACTTCTTTAAGAGACAGGTCTTCAAGCTGCCGGGTGAGATGGTACAGGAGGTGGCTCATGGTGGCCAACATATTCCTGGCCAGCCGGGGGGAGGAGGTAAGCAGGTTGAGGAAGTCGATCTTGGGGAAAAACAGGGTCTGGCAGTCCTCCAAGGTAATAGCTGAGACCGGATAGGTGGACTCGGCCAGGACCGCCGCCTCACCCATGGTTTCCCCCGGCGCCACCAGGCGCAGGATATACTCCTTGCCCTCCCAGGAACTTTTCACCAGTTTCACCTGGCCGCGCAGCAGGATGTAAAACCCCAGGGCTTCTTTGCCCTCCCAGAAGATGGGCACATCTCGCGGAAAGTCCCGGCTGATGGCCACCCTGGCCAGGGCCTCCAGGTCGTTGTCCGCCACCCCGGAAAAAAGGTAGATTTTTCTTAAAACATCCTTCTTCTGCTCCGACATGGCCGCCTCTTATTCCTGATTTTTATCAATCTTCCCTGAGGTTACCATGAAATCCAGGTTTTTCTTACGGTTATCTCAACCTCAAGACAGATTTCTTCCGTAAACCTTCCTCTTTCTGCGGGTATCCTGCAGTGAGCCTTTCAAGTTGACGCATCCGGGCCCTCTCTGATAGAGTGCAAACGCCTTGGCGTGGGTCCATCGTGGCCGGATGGCGCCTCATCCCGGGAAGGAAAGGAGACCGTTGTGAACTGGCTTACATGGATGGCCCTGGTTATTTTGAGTGGCTCATTGGCTATAGGTGGCTGCGCCCCCAAAGAAAGGAATGACATAAGGATCGGGGTCAACGCCGAAATCACCGGCAGCAAGCCCACCGTGGGCGATTCCTGTCAGAAAGCGGCTGAACTCCTGGCAGGCCAGGTCAACGCCGCTGGCGGCCTCAAAGTGGGCGACAAGAAGTACCCCGTCACCCTGTTCATCGAAGACAACGAAGACAAGCCGGAAGCAGCCGCGGCGATGGCCAAAAAGCTCATCAGCCAGGATAACGTTCTGGCCATCATCGGTCCTAACGCCTCCGGCAACGCCATTCCCGCCGCCCGCATCTGCGAAGACGCCAAGGTCATCATGATCAGCCCCTGGTCCACCAATCCCAAGACCACGGAAAATATGCAATACGTCTTTCGGGCCTGCTTCCTGGACGACTTCCAGGGTGAAGTGATGGCCAAGTTCGCCCGGGATAACCTGAAAGCCAAAACCGCCGCGGTCCTCTACGACGTGGCCTCCGAATACAACAAGGGCATCGCCGAATTTTTCAAGAAATCCTTCGAAAAAATGGGCGGCCAGGTGGTGGCCTTCGAATCTTATACCAAGGACGACAAGGACTTTTCCTCCCAACTCACCAAGATCAAGGCCGCCAACCCGGATGTCCTCTTTCTCCCCAATTATTACAACGAAGTGCCTCTCCAGGCCCAGCAGGCCCGGCGCCTGGGAATCACCTGCCCCCTTATCGGCTCCGACTCCTGGGGCAGCAGTGAACTTTTGACCCTGGGGGGCAAGGACCTGGAAGGCGGCTTTTTCAGCACCCATTACGCCCCGGATATGGCCACGGTCATTGCCCAAAAATTTATCAAGGACTATGAAGCCAAATACGGCAAGAAACCTGATGACGTGGCCGCCCTGACCTATGACTCCGGCAGACTGCTCCTGGCCGCCATCGCCCGGGCCGGGTCCCTGGACCGGCAGAAGGTCCGGGACGCCCTCGCCAGTATCTCGGAATTCGCAGGAGTCACCGGGACGATGAAATTCTCCGGCACCGGCGACCCCGTCAAAAGCGCCGAAATCATCCAAATCAAAGACGGTAAATTCAAGTTTTTCACCAGCGTGTCGCCTTAGCTGAAATTATTGAGGGGAGGGCCGGGGGAGCCGCGGCTCCCCCACCCTCCCCACAAATCCAAGGGACCCAGCCATGCTCCTCATACTGGCTCAGAATGTCTTGAATGCCTTGCAGTTAGGGAGTGTCTACGCCCTGATCGCCCTGGGCTACACCATGGTGTACGGCATCCTCACCATGATCAATTTTGCCCACGGGGACATTTTTATGGTGTCCACGTATCTGAGTCTGGCCGCGGCCCTGTTCCTGCTGGGGTTGCCCCTGAAATTGCCCCTGGTCCTGGTGTTCACCGGCTCCCTGCTTTTCTCCATGTTTCTCACCGCCACCCTGGGGGTGGTTATTGAGCGCCTGGCCTACCGGCCGCTGCGCCAGGCCCACCGATTATCCGCGGTCATCACTGCCCTGGGGGTGGGGTTATTTCTCGAGCATTTTACCCTGGCGATTCTGGGTCCAGAGCCCCGGCGCTTTCCCGACCTCATTCCCGCCACCCCCTGGCAGGTGGCCGGACTTACTCTGACACCTCTGCAACTGTTGACGATAATACTGGCGGCCGTCATCATGATTCTGCTCGACCTCCTGGTGCGGCGGACGCTTCTGGGCATGGCCATGCGGGCCATCTCCTACAATCGCCCCATCGTCCCTCTCATGGGGGTGCCGGTGGACCGGGTCATTTCCCTCACCTTCGCCCTGGGCTCGGCCATTGCTGCGGCCGGCGGCCTGATGTACGGTCTGGCCTACCCGGTCCTCGACCCGTATATGGGGGTGCGCATCGGCTGGTGGGCCTTTATTGCTGCGGTGGTGGGAGGCATCGGCAATATCCGGGGGGCCATGCTGGGGGGCTTTATTTTGGGGGCAGTGGAAATTTTCACCCCGGTGTTTCTCCCGTCCTCCACCTACCGGGATTTTGTCGCCTTTTCCCTGTTGCTCCTGCTCCTGGTCTTTAAACCCACCGGCCTTTTAGGGAGACCGGTGTTTGAGAGGGTATAGGTATTTATGGGAAAATCTGGGTTGTAGGGGCGTCGTATGCGTTGCCCCTACCGGCATCTCGCGCCCCCACCCCCAACCCCTTGAGTTGGATTTAATCCGGCTGAAGTTGTGGCCTTTGGGCCTCAACTTCAGCCGAACTAAAAGGGTTGGGAGGGGGGCTTGGGGGGAGGGCAGGGAGCCGCTGCTCCCTGGCCCTCCCCCCAAAGAACCTTTACTTACTTTGCGGAGCAAAGCACATAATCGATTTTTAAGTTATGCCGCCGAAACGCTTGCTAATCTGGGGCGGATCATTCGTGCTCCTGGTCCTCGCCTGGGTCCTCCCTGCCTCGGGCCTCCTGAACCCTTACGTCGTGCAGATCCTCATGTATGTGGGGATCAACATGATCCTCACCCTCTCCTTGAACCTGGTGAACGGCTACATGGGCGAGTTTTCCGTGGGGCATGCCGGGTTCATGGCCATCGGCGCCTATGTCTCCGCCATCCTGAGCGTCTGGTGCGTGCCCCGGGAACTGGGGCCCTGGCTTTTTCCGGTGATTCTGGTCGGGGGCGGCCTGGCCGCGTCCGTAGCCGGCCTGGTGGTGGCCTTCCCGTCTTTCCGCACCCGGGGGGATTACCTGGCCATCGTCACCCTGGCCTTCAACATGATCGTCAAAAGCATCCTGGAAAACCTGAATGTGGTGGGGGGCCCCCGGGGCTTCAAGGATATCTCGCTCCTTACCAATTTCCCCTGGGTGGTCTTCTGGGTGCTGCTGACATTTTACCTCCTGCGCAATCTGGTCTATTCCAATTTCGGCCGGGGGATTACGGCCATAAGGGAGGACGAGGTGGCCGCCAACCTTACCAGCGTGGACACCCGCCGCCTCAAGGTTTATGCTTTCTGCATATCCGCGTTTTTCGCCGGGGTGGCCGGGGGGCTCTTTGCCCATCTGCTGCAGTTCATCAACCCCCGAAGCTTTTCCATCCTCAAGTCCACGGATATGCTGGTCATGGTCTATCTGGGGGGCATGGGCAGCCTGGTGGGCTCCTTACTGGGGGCCACCCTGTTCACCCTGGTCCTGGAATTCCTGCGGCCCCTGGGCCTGTGGCGCTGGGTCATCGGCCCCTTGCTGCTCGTTTTGTTGATGATCTTCCGCCCCCGGGGCATCATGGGCTTTAAAGACCCACGCTGGCTCAGGCCGGCGGACGAGGAATTTTATGAAGGAGGAGGCCAGGGGTCGCGGGCCCTTACCCCCTCCCCCACACCCCCTCCGCCAACCCCTTGAGGGGTAACAGAATACCGGGTGGAGCCAGTGCCATCAGGCCCTGGCTCCACGCGTCCCCATAAAGGGGGTGGGGAGGGGAGCTTGAGCGACTGTCTTTCCCGTCAAGTTGTTAGGGGTGCCGGTGGGCACCAAGGTTGTTGTTTTTTTAACCAGGGCGTTCAAGATGGTGAGGAGTTTACGCATGCAGGCCACCATGGCCACCTTGGGGGCTTTGCCTCGGGCCAGGAGGCGTTGGTAAAAGGCCCGGATCACCGGTTTATGACGGGTAGCCGACAGGGTGGCCATGGAGAGGGCCTGGCGCCCCGGGCGGCGGCCCCCCTCGATATGGCGGGACCCTCGCCATGTGCCGCCGGCGGGTCATCAAGTGCTTCAGT
>Ga0207862_1000644_pt1 | contig 10585 bp, 8 predicted proteins | sample LuqExpMetageno81_FD_187838 | JGI IMG/M metagenome (GOLD analysis project Ga0207862, IMG submission 187838) | Tropical forest soil microbial communities from Luquillo Experimental Forest, Puerto Rico - Sample 81 (SPAdes) | ecosystem: Environmental > Terrestrial > Soil > Tropical forest ... | reverse complement strand
ATGGACTTGCCGCCTAACTGGCGCCCGCGAATCCACGTGAACGGCTTGCCCTCTTCCCAGGAATAGGGATTCTCGAGGTCGTTGACAAAAAACTTACCGGAGAATTGATCGCAATCCTCCGCTGCGCATTGGATATTTTGAGTGCGCAAGCGCTCCCTGCGATCGTCCCAGTCGCGGAACTTCATCTCCCAGATCGGCACATGCTCGTCGTAGTCCTGCTCGGGAATAATCATGCGCCCGGCTTCGAGCAGGAGCACGTTCAGGCCCTTCTCCGTCAATTCTTTGGCTGCCCAACCGCCGGTGATTCCGGAACCAACAATAAGAGCGTCGTAGGTCGCGTTGGCCATAGATCTTTCGCTATGCCTTTTTCTCGGAAGCTACCGGGGCGCACCCGTGAAATACGCCTGGTATGATTTCGCGTTTCAGTTCCTGGGTCTGGCCGATTTCGGAGGTGTAATACCCGTGGATGGTCATGAGCTTGAAAGAGCGGAAGAATTCGCCACGCAGTTGATTGAACCGTCGGCTGGAAGAAACGGCCGGTTCTTTCGGAAGGGGCTGGGCCCAGTCGACGGAATCGTCGAGGGCCTGAAGCAGAACCGTTTGCTGGACCAGCGAGGCATCGAGAAAGTTCTTGCCAAACACCGCGTTGGCTTGCGTGTCCACATCGTCCAGACCCGCCAGAAAGCGCTCGCGCTCGTCCGCCGTGGCCCAGTCGGTCAAAATGACGTCCATAAATTCGTTTACGCGCGCGGCCTTAGCACCCGGGGTATCCGTCGCGGGAAGGATCAGATCGATCATCGCCACGACAACGGCGTTCTGATGCAGGGTCAGAGTGCGAAGCCCGTATCCAGCGGGGGGCTGCGCTTGCCGGAGTAGAAACGTAACCTCTTGCGGCAGCACCGGAGCAACTGCGGCAGCGGAAAGAACACGCAATACATCACGCCGGAGCATACGGTCCTCTCGCTAACGCTGCGAGACCGGTCTCACGCACCGAGAATCTCGTTGCGGATATTCTTCAGAACGTAGGCTGCTCGTTCAACGCCCACTTCGCCGGATAGGATCGGGTCTTCATTTTCGATGCTAAGAATCCCCTGGTAATCGATGTCCATGTAGGCCTGCATAACTGCCTTCCATGTCGATGCACCATGCCCGTAACCCACTGCACGGAACGCGTCCGAGGCGAGCGGCAAGTCACTCTTTTCGAAGACAAAATTCAGCACCCCGTATTTGGCAACATTCTCAGGATAGAGAACCGTGTCCTTCATGTGCGCGTGATAGATCATTCCCTGCTTACCGAGAAAGTGAATCACCTCCACCGGGTCGCAACCTTGCCAGAAAAGATGGCTCAAGTCGCAATTCGCGCCGATCTCTTCGCCGACGGCTTCCCGCAACCGCAGGAGCGTGCGCGGATTGTAAACAACAAAGTTTGGATGCATTTCAAATGCGAGGCGACGGATGCCGTGATCGCGCGCGAATTTCGCCGCTTCCTTCCAGTAAGGAATGACCTTCTCCTTCCACTGCCATTGCAGCATCTGGTCGTACTCTTCTGGCCAACGGTAAGTCACCCAGTTGGGCTGCGTGTCTGTCGGCGACCCTCCCGGGCAACCGGAGAATCCCACGATGACCTTCACATCAATCCGCTCGGCCAACTGAACCGTCTTTCGAAAGGTGTCGGCATCTTTCGCGGCGTGCTTCGCGTCAGGATGGACGGGATTGCCGTGGCAACTTAGGGTGGCCACGCGAATCCCGCGATCTTCGAACTTCTTCACCCATGTCTTCGCTTTGGCGGAATCATTGTAGATCTCGTCTAAGGGACAGTGGTTCGCGCCCGGATAGCCTCCGGTGCCGATTTCCATCGCTTCGAGGCCAAGCGCGCTCACTTTATCAAGCATTTCATCGAGCGAGAGCTTGGCGTAAACGGGATCGAACACTCCAATCGGGATTTTCTTCTTTGCTCCCGCAGATGCCTGCGCGGGGCGCGATGCGGCGGCAGAGGTCTCAGGAGCGAGTTCGCCCACTGCCCCCGCCAGTTTGGACGCTCCGGGTATGGCCGCAGCCAGAAGACCCGTGCCTCCTGCAGCAAGGAATTGTCTGCGGTCAAGACCTGCGGAAGAATCCGACCTCTTCGGACGTCGTGCACTCATTCGAGAGCCTCCATTGATTGGAAAAGAGTGGAGTAAGAAGACCGAAAAATTATACGCCCAGCGACGCGCCAGGTGGAGTCAAACTCGCGATCATTTTGACGGACGCAGCGCCTCAATTGGAGGAATGGAGATGGCCTCAGTCAGCGCCCGCTCCGGCTGGCTCTTATTATTTTGAAGCGCCTCGACGACCATCTCGATAGCCTGCCCGGTATTCGGAGGGATATATATCGTGGCTGTCAGCACGCCAGTACGAACCCAGGCCTGTCCCGTCTTGGGCAATCCATCGCAGCCAAGAAAGGGAAGACTCAACCAACGTTCGCGTTCTGTCTCGGAGAGAATTTCCTGGAATGCCTTGCGTGCGCCGATAGCCATGGAATCATCCTGAGCCGCCACGAGATCGACACTGGCTTTTTGCGATGTCGAGAGTTTGAGCCAAGAACGGACCGCTCGCTGCGAGCTTTCCTCAGTCCACTGGCCCTTCAGCGTGATCAAGTGGATATTCGCAGCCTTGGCTTCCTGCATCCCGGCAGTCCGCTCTTTGGCGGCTGAATTCTCCGAGGGTCCCTGAATATAAAGGACCGTGCCTCCTGCCGGAAGCAGAGCCGTGCACTGGCGCCCCTGAATCCGGCCGATTTCGACGTGATCGGAACTCACACTGAAGATGGGAGCCTTGTTCGAGCGGCGAAGCTCGGAAATATAGTTCGCTTCGCGATTGAGCACCGCCCAACCTATTCCTGCGTTTACCGCGGCCCGCGCCACCTGCGGCAGCGATGTGCCGCCCACCGGTTCGAAGATAATCGCGTCCGGGCGCTCATCAGGCGTTGCCTGAATGGCTTTCAGGATCTGCGTACTTTGATTGATGGCATCGTTGTCCGCATACTGTATTTCCAGGTCGGCGCCGAACTTGCGGGCTGCCTGCTCCGCTGCATGGGCTTGTTCGACTTGGTAATCGTTATCTTTGGTTGTCAGCGACACTAGAACTTTGATCTTGGGCATTCGCACACCGATAATAATTTCCGTCCGCTAATAACTTTACACTGCTGTGGCAGAAAAGTGTGCTCAACCTCGCAAAAGTTTCGTTAGGAAAAACGTTGCGGCGAAGAGGCAAAAGTAGCATTGCAATCGTGCTGCAACGGCGGTGCCTCGACTTTCTCAAAATGACCGCCGCAGAGAGGCGCGTTCGAGAGTTTGCGCAAAGCTGCGCAGGGCAGACGAGATATTGGGTTAAAACGCGCAGGGGTCAACGTAAGCAACCCTCTGGTTTCCATAAGCCATTGTTGTACACAGACTTAGCACTAGGCGCGGCGCTCTGAGCTGGTATGTCACTTGCACTCTCTTATCGGGAGGCAACGTCTGTGGACCTGCTGACGGCTGCCGTTGAGCTCATCGCGAAGGGCCCTCGAACCCCCCGCGCAGTTGATATAACAACCCCTCACAAAAGATCTCTGAAAAGCAAGGCATCGCTGAAACCGTTTGTTCACGCCGACAGGCAATTTTCTTTGCAGAGAACGAAGCGGCACAGTTTGCTGCGGGAGAATCTATGAACTGGCAAGACGAATACCTGAGAAAGTTGGTTGGGCCACAAGAAGCAATGCAGTTCATACAGTCCAACATGCGCGTCTATATCCACCCCGGATGCGCGGAACCGGAAACTCTGGTGGAAGCGCTGATGGCGCGTGGGCCATACGTGAAAGACGTGGAAATCGTGCACCTTATGACCACAGGTCGGGCGGATTACATCGCCCCCCAGATGGAAGGCCATTTCCGGCACAACGCGATGTTCATTGGCCCCAATGTTCGTCAGGCAATCAACGAGGGCCGGGCGGACTACACGCCTGTATTTCTGAGCCAGGTGGAGGATTTATTCGAAAGCGGCCAGATGCCGATCGACGCCGCTCTCGTCCAGGTGTCGCCGCCCGACGCACACGGCTTCTGCAGCTTTGGCGTCGGTGTAGACGCAACACTTACGGCTGCGCGGTGTGCGAAGTTCGTGATCGCCCAGGTAAACGATCAAATGCCCAGAACGTTTGGCGACTGCTTCATTCACATAAAGGACCTCGACGCGGTCATCGAAGTCTCGCGGCCCCTCTGTGAGTTGAAGCCCATCACGATTACGGAAGTGCATCATGCGATCGGCAGACACGTGGCCGGGTTGATTGAAGACGGAGCCACCCTGCAGTTGGGGATCGGCGGAATTCCCGACGCGGTTCTTGTCGAACTCACTCATCACAAGGATCTTGGGATTCAGACCGAAATGCTAGGCGACAGCGTCATACCGCTGATCGAGGCGGGAGTCCTCAACGGCAACTGCAAGAGCATCCACCGAGGAAAAATTATTCTGGCATTCGTTCTCGGGACCAAAAAGCTTTTCGATTACGTAAACAACAACCCGATGTTCGAATTCCACCCGAACAGGTACACGAATGATCCGTTCGTAATATCACAGAACTTCAAGATGGTGGCAGTGAATTCGGCGTTACAGGTGGACATCACCGGTCAGGTCTGCGCGGACTCCATTGGCACCTCTTTCTACAGCGGAATCGGCGGCCAGGTGGACTTCATCCGAGGCGCTTCGCATTCAAACGGCGGGAGACCAATCATCGCTATGCCGGCAACCGCAAAGAACGGCACGATTTCCCGCATTGTGCCGATGCTCGATCCCGGCGCCGGCGTCGTTACCTCCCGAGGCGCGGTCCACTACGTTGTAACGGAGTTCGGCGTGGCTTATCTGCACGGGAGGACCATTCGGCAACGCGCCCAAGCCCTCATCGAGATTGCTCATCCGAATTTCCGCGACGAATTGTACGCCTATTGTGAGAAGACGCGCTGGCTACAACGGCCCGCATTTCAGGAAAGGTAAACCATGGCAACTCAAGCGCGAGGCAAAGTCACGATCGACCCGGAGGAATGCAAGGGCTGTGGCGTGTGCGTGGACGCGTGTCCACCGAAGTGCCTTTTGTTGCGGCCGTATCTCAACGCCTATGGCGTCCATGCCGCCGACTACACGGGCGAAGCCTGTTCCGGCTGCGGCATCTGCTTTTATGTGTGTCCGGAGCCCGGGGCCATCACGGTCTATCGATTGGTTGCGTCGAAAGCGGCGATCCCCAAGAAGGAGGTCGGCCATGCGGCAATTCTGTAAAGGCAATGTGGCAGTCGTGAAAGGCGCGCTCCTTGCGGGCTGCCAAGCTTACTACGGCTATCCGATCACTCCGGCGAGCGAAATCGCTGAAGCAGCGGCCGAATACCTGCCTCAAGTCGGCGGAACCTTCCTCCAAGCGGAAAGCGAAGTGGCGGCCATCAACATGGTTTATGGCGCCGCGTCGGCAGGCCAGCGCGTGATGACCGCTTCCTCGGGGCCGGGGCTGAGCCTGATGCAGGAGGGCATCTCCTACCTGGCGGGTTCGGAGCTTCCCTGCGTGATCGTCGACGTCGTGCGCGGTGGTCCAGGACTGGGAAACATTGCTCCCGAGCAAAGCGACTATTTTGCGGTCGTGAAGGGCGGCGGCCACGGCAATTACAAGAACTTCGTCGTAGCGCCGGCTTCGGTGCAAGAAATGGCAGACCTGACGATTCTCGCGTTCGAACTCGCGGACCGCTATCGCAACCCCGCCCTTGTCCTTACCGACGGATTCATTGGGCAGATGATGGAGCCACTTGAATTGCACGACCGCCCCGTCGAGCAGCCGGCAAAACCGTGGGCCATTCGGGGCACTTCCGAGACTAGGAAAAATCTGATCTCTTCCATCTACCTGGAGCCCGACGAACTGGAAGCCCACGTCCGAAAGCTGGACGATAAATACAAAAAGGCGGCCGAGCTGGAGCCCCGCCGTGAGTTGTATTACGCGGACGACCCGGAAGTGCTGCTCGTAGGCTACGGCATCGCTTCGCGCGTCTTGCGGTCCGTCGTGGACAAGGCGCGAAAAGAAGGTGTACGCGCAGGGCTATTTCGACCGATCACATTGTGGCCATTTCCGTCTGAAGCACTGCGCAAGGCGGCGCGGCGCGCGCAGGTGGTGATGGTGGTGGAAATGAGCACAGGGCAGATGGTCGAAGACGTGAAGCTAGCTCTAGACGGAAGAGTAGATGTCGAATTCTACGGGCGCACCGGCGGGAATGTACCGTTGGCCGACGAAGTTAGCAGAGAGCTGTTTGCCCGCATGGGTCTGGTTACCGAGTGGGGCGTTTGAGTCTTAGAAGAATTGATCGAAGGGGTGGCACCGTGGACGAATACCAACCGATCGAGTCGAAGTCACCTGTCTTCTACAAGACCTACGGGAGAAAGCCGGAACTGCAGCACCAGACGCACTATTGCCCCGGCTGTGGCCACGGCGTAGTGCACAAGCTCATCGCGGAAGCCATCGCCGATATGGGTGTGCAGGATCGCTCCATCTTTGTGAGTCCGGTGGGCTGTTCGGTGTTCGCCTACTACTACTTCGATATGGGCAACGTGCAGGCGGCCCATGGCAGAACCCCGGCGGTGGCCACGGCCTTAAAGCGGGCCAACCCCGGGAGCATGGTGATTGCCTATCAAGGCGACGGCGATCTGGCAGCCATCGGGACCGCCGAGATCATCCATGCTGCGAATCGCGGCGAGAAGATCACGGTGTTCTTTGTGAACAATGCGATTTATGGCATGACCGGCGGGCAGATGGCGCCGACAACGCTCGTCGGACAGCTGAGCACAACCTCTCCCTGGGGCCGGCGGCCTTCAAACGAAGGATATCCGCTACACATGGCGGAATTGCTCTCGACACTCGATGCGCCGGTGTACGTTGAGCGCGTTTCGCTGCACGACAACAAAAACATCATGAAAGCGCGCAAAGCAGTCCGGAGAGCGCTGGAACTACAACGCGATGGAGCGGGTTTCAGTTTTGTCGAACTGCTTTCTCCGTGCCCCACCATTTGGAAGATGACTCCGCAGGAATCGCGCAAGTGGATCGAAGAAAAGATGCTGGCCGTGTTTCCGCTGGGAGTGTACCGCGACAGGAAACTTGCCCCGGTGGCCGATACGGTGAGTCAAACAAGTCTAAGCAAGCTGCTTGGCTTCGAGGAATCGGAAACCGACACCGTGAAAGCCGCGCCGACCGCCGAATCGTTTGCTGACTTGCGAATCAACATCGCAGGTTTCGGCGGCCAAGGCGTTTTGCTGCTCGGGCAGATTCTGGCTGAAATGGGAATGCGCGAAGGTCGCGAAGTAAGCTGGCTCCCGTCTTACGGGCCTGAGATGCGTAGCGGCAGCGCGCATTGTTACGTATGCCTTTCGAAGGAACGTGTTGGCTCACCTCTTGTGGAGCATCCGGATTTGCTGATCGCCATGAACGAGATTTCACTGCGCAAATTTGCCCGAGAGGTTGACTTACACGGCACGATTCTTTACGGCAGCGCAATCTTGCCCGCAGGCCTTCCCACGATGCATGCGCAAGTGCTTTGTGTACCCGCGGCTGAAATTGCGGACAGTTTGGGCACAACGAAGGCCGCGAACATGGTCATGCTGGGCGCACTGCTCGAAGCGACAGGGACTCTGCCGAAAGAAACGGCCTCAGCTGTCTTGGGGTCCAGGGTACACAACGCAAAGCTGCTCGAAGTGGACTGTCGCGCAATCGATGCGGGAATGGCTTGCATTCGCAAGCAGTTGAACCGTGCGAGCAGCATCCACTCGCCGGAAGAAGCCCTGGCGCCGTGCAGCTAAGGGCTCGACGAAAAACCAAAACTCTTTATTTCCACTTCCCTTCCCCTTCAACGATTGTGATATAGCGATCGATTGGAAGATTCGTGAACCGCTCGACCCGGCCGCTCGGCAGTGGCCATTTCACTTCGAGCCAGTCGAGCTTTTCGCGTTTCTCCACGCCAAGAACCAGGCGTGGATCGTGTGAAGACAGATAGCTCCCGCCGCCTACTTTCATTCGTCCTCGCTTCAGGTCTCCTGCCTGATAGCTGACGCGCGCGCCGACGGCATCCGGGTTGCACTTCTTTCCGACGAGCTGGACGCCAAGCCAATGATTGCCCGTTGCGGCTGTATTTTTCAGCAGCATTGGTGCCGCATTGTTTACCGAAATGAGCACATCTACCGCGCCATCGTTGTCAAAATCTCCGATGGCCAGTCCGCGCGAACACAATCTTTTTGCAAAAATCGGGCCACTCGCTCCGCTCACGTCCTGAAACGTTTTGCCCGTGCGGTGAAACAGCATCAGGGGTTCTTCGTACGTTACTTCGCCGTGTAGCGAGTTGATCAGGTCGTCCGGATTGCCATTCGCCAGGAACAAATCCAGGTTCCCGTCGTTGTCATAGTCGAAAAATTTCAGACCCCACCCGCTCATCAGCTTCGTGGCCTTGCCGATACCCGTCGGCAAAGCCATGTCGTCAAAGGTTTCGTCGTGGTTGTTCTGATAGATAGCGAACATTTCACGGTCGAGGTTGGCTACAAAGAGATCCATCCAGCCGTCCTCATTGAAGTCCGCTGAATCGATCCCCATTCCGGAGCGCGATCGGCCTTCGCTGCTATAGGCGGCCCCGGCAGCCGTTCCGATTTCTTCGAACTTGCCCTTGCCGCGATTCACGAACAGAAAATTCGCCACTGTATCGTTGGTGACAAACAGATCCATCAGTCCATCATTGTTGACATCGGTCGCCACCACCCCCCAGGCCTTGCCAAGTCGCGATGCGATCCCGGACTCCTTGCTCACATCGGTGAAAGTTCCGTCGCCATTGTTATGGAAGAGCCAGCTGGCCATTGGCGAATAGATCTGCGGGATGCAGTAGTGTTTTTGCCCGTCCTCGTGGACACCACAGGGCTTGTTCAACTCTTTGGAAAAATCCACAAAACGGCAGACAAACAAATCCAAACGCCCGTCATTGTCGTAGTCAAACCAGACGGCACTCGAAGCCCAGCCCGGCGCTGCTACGCCTGCCTTCTCGGTCACGTCGGTAAAGGTCCCATCGCCGTTGTTGCGATACAGAATGCTGCGCCCGTATTGCGTGACGTACAGATCGGGAAAGCCATCGCCGTTATAATCGCCCACAGCTACGCCCTGCCCGAATCCTCCGGCGGCTACCCTAGCCTTTTCGGTAACGTCGGTGAAGGTCCCGTCCCGATTATTTTTGTAGAGGGCATTGCGCAGCGGCGGATCCGGCGTAAAGAAATCGCATCTGCCGCTATTCACCAGGTAGACGTCCATCCAGCCGTCGTTGTCGTAATCGAAAAACGCGCAGCCTGCCCCGGTGGTTTCAGGCAGATATTTTTCAGGAGATTTCCCACTTGAATGCATCCAGCGAATGCCACTCTTTCCGGCAGGAATTTCTTCGAAGGGATATAGCGGCGTCTGCGGAAACAACCGTTCCCGCCAGCGCGGCCAGAGCAACGCCCCGGCCATCGTTCCTGAAAGAAATTCACGCCGCGTGAGCCTGGGCCAGCGGCATCTGCCTCGCATCCTCTTCGTTCCTCGCAAAAACCGGCGCGGTTCTTACTGCGGCTTATCGCCTCCAGGGGCAGGCGAAGACTTTGCAGTTAGGCTGCGGTGAATCTCGAACTCTTTTTCCGCCTCTTCCTTGTGGCCAGACCGACTCAGTGCCGTTGCAAGCGTGTAGTGGACTGCTGGATTCCAGGCCATCAGTCGCTCGGCAGCCTGCAAGGGCGCAATCGCCTCCTCGTAGCGCTTCATCGTCACCAGGCAGGAGCCCCATCCCAGAAAAGCGTCCGCGAAGTTCGGATCCAGCTTCGCAGCCTGCGAGAACCGCGCGATTGCCTCGTCCCAGTTTTCTTCCTTGCGAGCTATCTCTCCGAGAATGTAGGCAGCACCCGCGTTGTTAGGGTCGATTTCGAGCTCCTTCACAAACTCCTGTTTGGCGCGCTCCGCAGAAGCAGCATCGGCATCCGGCCGCGAGAGCAGCAGCCGCCCCAGGAGGAAGTGCAGGCCCGGTGCATTCGGTTGTTTCTCGATTAGGTCTTCATATTCACGCTCGGCTTCGCCCCACTTCCCTTGGAGCTCGAGCGCCTCGGCGTTCAATTTGTGTGCGGCAACGGAATCTGGTGCGAACCGCCCTAGATCCTGCGCAGCGCGCGAGGACAGGTCGGAATAGGCGTGCACGACCACGAAAAGAACGTCCGGGTCCTTGGGGAACGTCTTTTGTAGCTGGCGCAGGAACTCAATGCTGGCGTCACGGTCATCGAAGGTCAGGGCGCAACGCAAACCGGCGATGCCGGCCTGTTTGCGGGTGTCTGTCGAGCTGGCAGCGCTGCCTAAGGTCCGCCTCAACACCGGCAGAGCTTCCTTGCAGCGCCCTTGTTGCGCGAGCTCGATGGCCTTATCGGCAGTCAGTGCGGGCGCGCTCTTTGTCGGGGCGGCGGGTTTGCCGGTCTGCCCACCTAAGGGAAGCGCAAGGAGGAAAGACGCAGTCGCTAGAAGGACAATCGCCAGCTTGCGGGAATTTTCGAGCATGTCGTC
>Ga0207862_1000643_pt1 | contig 10587 bp, 7 predicted proteins | sample LuqExpMetageno81_FD_187838 | JGI IMG/M metagenome (GOLD analysis project Ga0207862, IMG submission 187838) | Tropical forest soil microbial communities from Luquillo Experimental Forest, Puerto Rico - Sample 81 (SPAdes) | ecosystem: Environmental > Terrestrial > Soil > Tropical forest ... | reverse complement strand
AAAAATGGCCGCTAACTCCAACGGGCAGAAATGGATACGTATAACTAGCTGATGAATCAATGAGATGCGAACAATTTTCCGCTAAGCCATTGATTCTAAACAGTCGTGATATTTATTTATTTCGTTATTGTGTTATACACCACCAACACACATGACGGGCCCCTCCTCCCCGCAAGTGACGGCAAAAAACCGCTCGTTGCCTACAACAATGACTAAGCTGCTCTGGAGCTCCGGCTGCCGGCAGGATTGAGATATCTGCTGTTAAATGCACTTTTCCGGGCATTTTGTGGGCGTCGCATCTCGCGCTACACTCATCTGCCATGACCCTTTTCTCGCGTCGTCAATTTTTGCAGACAGGAAGCATCGTCGCCGCAGCCGCGGTTGTGCCCGCAGCTTCTGCGGAAGAGTGCAATGCGGCTCTCCCTCCGTCCATCGCTAACCTGAAGTCCATGAAAGACCAGGCGGTGCCCATCGCCGGGAGCGAGCGCACGGCGAGGGTGGAACGGGCTCGGGAACTGATGGTCCAGAACAAGCTGCAGGCCATCGCCATCACTACCGGAAGTTCTCTGACCTACTACAGCGCCGTGCGCTGGTGGACGAGCGAACGGTTCTTCGCCCTGGTCCTTCCAGCCAAGGGCAAGGCATTTTTCGTTTGTCCAGCGTTCGAGGAAGGCCGGGCGCGGGAGCAGATCTCGACCGGGCCGTTCGGAGCAGATGCAGAAGTCCGAACCTGGCAGGAAAACGAAGATCCCTACTTGCGCGTGGCGCAGGGATTGAGCGACCTGGGGATTACCACCGGCGTGCTTGGCATCGAGGAGAAGACGCAGTTTGTCTTCAGCAATGGCATGGCATTGCACCTTCCTGCCATGCAGACATCCAGCGCGACTCCGGTGACGGCCGGGTGCCGCATGATCAAGAGCCCACATGAGCTGGATTTGATGCGGCTAGCGTCAAAGGTTTCCATCATGGCGTATGAAGCGGCCTACAAAGCTCTACACGATAGCATGACGCAGGATGAATTCTCGTCGCTGGTCGAAACGGCCCACAGCAAGCTGGGATTTCGCGGCGGAGCGGAAGTGCAGGTGGGTGAGCACTCGGCGGCTCCACATGGCTCCATCGCGCCACAGAAGATCAAAGAAGGCGAGATTGTGCTGATGGACGGCGGCTGTACGGTGGAAGGCTACGCCTCCGATATCAGCCGGACGTTTGTGCTGGGCAAACCATCCGACAAAATGAAGAAGATCTTCGACATCGTGTACCGGGCGCAGAGTGCGGCGTTGAGTACTGCCCGGCCGGGTTTGCCCTGCGAAGCGGTGGACGCGGCCGCGCGCAAGGTTGTGATCGACGCCGGCTACGGGCCTGGCTTCAAGTACTTCACACACCGCGTGGGCCACGGAATGGGACTAGACGGACATGAGTGGCCCTACCTGGTTCCCGGAAATGTGACGCCATTGCAGACTGACATGGTGTTCAGCGACGAGCCCGGCATTTACATTCCGGGCGAGTTCGGTGTGCGCATCGAGGACGACATGCACATCACCGCCGATGGGGCGGAATTGTTCACCCCGCGGAGTCCGTCGCTAGAGCAGCCTTTCGGGGGAGCATAAGCCTGGCGGCAGCGGTTCGGTCCAAAACGGGAATCTGCTGCGAAAAAACGAAAACTCACCTCGACTTTGAACAGGGATGGAGGTTAGCTTTAGCTATCGCTGCACGAAATTTCGAAACCCAGCGACTGTTTCTCGCTGGCGTATTCCGCTATCACGTAGTTTGTCGCGCGGATTCCGCAACGGGAACCAGCAGAGGTAGACGGAGCTACGAACTCCTTGGGGGACCCTGTGGGAACTAGACGGAAGTCGAATGGCGAACACGAAATCTACGAAAGGCAAGCGGTCATCTGTAAAGCGTTCGCCAACCCCACTCGCTTGCAACTGATGGAGATGCTGATACGCGGCGAGCGGTGGGCGGCGGAATTGCAGGAAGGACTGGGTATCTCGAAAGCCAATCTCTCGCAACACCTGGCTGTTCTGCGGGCCGCTGGCGTGGTTTCGACCCGCCGCGAAGGCAAACAACTGCATTGCGGCATTGCCATGCCTGAAGTCAAGCAGGCAATGGGAGTGTTCCGCAGCATGTTGAAGGCGCAGAGCAAGGAAAGCCGCCGATGGGCATAAGTTCGCCGTCCGGCAAGGTGTGTGCTGGAGACTGATCGCGGCGGCACTGAACTTCACGATGGCGCGCTTTATCGGGCGCCTTTGACAGCTTGGCCAAGTCCGCAGGTAAAGTGCCTGCCTGTGTGCTGCCCCACCAGTTAAACTGATGAGCGATGGCACGCGCCAGTATCCTGGAATACCTCGACAATTTCCGCTCTCATGCCGGTGAAATGGCCTACGTCTTCCGGCGCGGATATCGTGTGCAGCGCTGGAGCTACGGCGATGTGCTTCGCAACGCTTACCGCTTTGCACGCGCGCTGGAAGCCCGCGGCATCGGCAAGGGCGACAAGGTAGTCATCTGGGGAGAAAACTGCGCAGAGTGGGTGGTCTCGTTTTTTGGATGCCTGCTGCGCGGGGTCATCGTTGTGCCGATCGACGCGGTTGCTGCGCCGGACTTTGCGGCACGTGTCGCCTCGCAGGTGGACGCGAAGCTGTATGTCGGGGCCACGCATCATGTAATTCCGGAATTGGCCCACTTCGATCTGGATGCCTTGAGCGAGGTGATAGCGGAGTTCTCCGACGGGCCGATTATTGCGGAAGCAGAACGCGACGACATCGTCGAGATTGTCTTCACCTCTGGCACTACGGCAGAGCCGCGCGGTGTGGTTCTTACGCACGCGAATGTTCTCGCCAATCTCGAGCCTCTGGAACGGCAAATCGCCGCCTATCTTAAGTACGAGCGCATCTTTCACCCCTTGCGTTTTCTCAACCTTCTGCCGCTGAGCCACGTCTTCGGGCAGTTCCTGGGGATATTCCTGCCGCAGCTACTCGCCGGGACTGTGCTTTTTCAAGACACTCTCAATCCCACGGAGGTGATGCGTAGCATCAAGGACGAGCGCGTTTCGGTGGTCGTGGCGGTTCCGCGTCTCATGGCGTCGCTGAAAGACAAGATCGAGCGAGACATGGAGGCCGCGAGCCGGACGGAGTGGTTCCATCGCCAGCTGGAAGCGGCGAAGGACGAGCACTTTACGAAACGCTGGTGGCGCTTCCGCAAGATACATAACCAGTTCGGCTGGAAGTTCTGGGCCTTCATTTCGGGTGGAGCGGCGCTGGATGCCGAAACGGAGGAGTTCTGGCGGCGCTTGAGCTTCGTGGTGATTCAAGGCTACGGTCTGACGGAAACCACCTCGCTGATTTCGCTTAACCACCCCTTCAATACCGGCAAGCGCTCCATCGGCAAAGTGCTGGAAGGCCGCGAAATGAAGCTCGATGAGAATGGCGAGATTCTCGTGCGCGGCGCCAATGTCGCGGTTGGCTACTGGCAAGGCAAGGAATTGAAGCCGGTGCTGGGCGAAGACGGCTGGTTCCGCACGGGAGATCTGGGCGCGCTTGATGCCGACGGCAACCTTTATTTCAAGGGCCGCAAGAAGAACGTCATCGTCAATCGGGAGGGGATGAACATCTACCCCGACGATCTGGAGGCTGCGCTGCGTCAGCAGCCTGAAGTGCGCGACTGTGTTGTGGTGGGACTGGAAGAGGGCGGCAACGCCGATCCGGTCGCCGTGCTATTGCTGCGTGATGCTGCGAACGATGCTGCAGCAATTGTTGCGCGGGCGAACCTTCGGCTGGCAGAGTTTCAGAGAATGCGGCGCTGGTTGGTGTGGCCGGACCAGGATTTTCCGCGCACGCCGACGCAAAAGCCAAAGCTCGCCGTCATCCAGCAGGCAGTGCAGCAGCAGTTCGGCGGCGCCGGCGGTGCAGCGGTGCCGCAGGGCGGACTGGCGGAACTGATCACTCGCATCACGGGACGATCGACCGGTCCGCTGGGCGCGGACGCCAAGCTGGAAGGCGACCTCAACCTCAGTTCGATGGATCGGGTGGAACTGATGAGCGCGCTGGAAGATCGCTACCAAGTGAACCTCAGCGAGGCCAACTTTGCGCAGATCAGCACAGTGGGCGAATTGGAGCGCATGCTGCACGAGCCGCAACGGGCGCAGCAGAGCGGTTACCGCTATCCGCGCTGGGCGCAGCGCTGGCCGATCACATGGATACGAACGGTCATCTACTACCTCGCCTCACTGCCGGCGACCTTGATCATGGCCCATCCCACGATTGTGGGCCGCGAATTCCTCGCAGACATCGACGGCCCGATATTCATCACCTGCAACCACGTGACATACATCGACGTTGGCTTTGTGCTGATCGCCATGCCGCATCGCATCCGGCGCAAGCTGGCCGTTGGCATGCTCGGCGAGCGTTTGTGGAGCATGTGGCGGCCGCCTGCATCGATAAACGTTTTCGCGCGTTGGTGGCAGCAGGCCGGCTACTACCTCGTCGTCGCGCTGTTCAACGTTTTTCCACTACCGCAGCAATCCGGAGTACGCGAGAGCTTTGCCTTCGCCGGCGAGTCGGTGGACCGCGGCTACAGCGTCGTCGTGTTTCCCGAGGGCCGTCGCACGCAGGATGGAAGGCCGTCGCCGTTTCGATCCGGCGTAGGGATGCTGGCGCAAAAACTCGGCGTTCCCGTGGTTCCGCTACGGATCGACGGACTTTTTGACATGAAACTCTCGGGGCGGAAGATTGCCCGCCGGGGCGAGCTTAAAGTGATGATTGGCAAGCCTTTACGCATCGAGCCTGAAACTCCGGCAGAAGAAATTACCCACCGACTGGAGAGCGTCACCTGGAGTTTGTGACGCGCCTCATAGCACTCCGGCAGCGCGAAGTGATACCAATATCCGTTTTGCCAAATAGGGCAAGTTCGCCTGTGTCTGCGTGGCGAGTTTCGCGGGTTTGGCGCGGAGGAGTTCGCATGTACGCAGTGGTGCAGAAGTTGTGGCCAGAGCTGGAATGGATCAAAGACTCTGAGTTGCGAGAGAAAGTCACGAAGACTTGGGAGCTGGCGCTGGAACGCAGCCCTCTGACAGCCGACGATCTGAACCACATTCCGTTCACCCTCTTGGTTCCGAATTGCCCGACGACTTTTATGGAGCACAAGCGCTGCGTGGTGCACATCGCGCGCAAGGCCGCTGAAAGCATGACCGAGTTCATGGGGAACGCACTGCCGATTGACCAGGACACGGTGATCGCGGGCGCCATCCTCGCCGATGTTGGCAAGCTGTTGGAGTACGAAAAGACCGATGGCAAGACCCGCCAGAGTCAGCGCGGCGAGATGCTGCGGCATCCGTTTACCGGCGTCGCGCTGGCCATGGAGTGCGGGGTTCCCGACGCAGTCTGTCACATCATCGCGGCGCATGCCGCTGAAGGCGACCTGGTGAAGCGAACGACCGAAGCCTACATCGTGCATCACGCGGATTTCATGGCCTATCTGCCCTTTAAGAATTTGGCCAAGTAATTAAGAAGAGAGGAATCCCATGGCATCCATTACTACCCCAGTGCCCTCAAAAGCAGTGGCGAAGCCAACCGTCACAGCCCTCATGTCGGGGTGGGCTGCGGGAGTGAAGTTCCAAGATCTGTCGCAGGACGCTGTGTACCAGGCGAAGCGCTTCCTGCTCGACAGCGTAGGCTGCGCACTGGGCGGCTACCAACAGCATGACGTGACCATCGCGCTGGAAGTGCTCGACGAAATCGCCGGTCCGGGGAAGGCGACCGTGATCGGTACGGGCAAGCAGATGGATGCGGTATCGGCGTCGCTAGCCAACGGCCTGATGATCCGCTGCATGGATTACAACGACATCTACTGGAAGCAGGACCCCTCGCATCCCTCGGACATTTTTCCCGCCGCAATGGCTTGCTGCGAGCGCGCTGGGGGAGATGGGCGCGAATTGATCGTCGGCCTCGTGCTGGGCCACGAATTCGAAATGCGACTCTGCGAGGCGGCCTTCCCGGGAATCCGCGAGCGCGGTTGGCACCACGCGACGCTGACCGCGTTTGTGTCGCCAATCGTTGCTGCACGCATGCTGCGCCTCGACTGGGCCCAGATGCAGCACGCCATCGGCATCAGCGCCAGCGCGCGTGCAACGCTGGGTGCGGTGACCGCTGGCAAGCTGACCATGATGAAGAACACGGTTGACCCCATGGCGACCCAGAGCGGCGTGCTGGCCGCGCTGTTGGCCGAGAAGGGCTACAGCGGCCCCGAACACGTGCTCGATGGCAAAGAGGGCCTAACGCACTGTTTTGGGCCGGAATGGAAGCTCAACATCCTGACCGACGGTTTAGGCAAGTCCTGGCGGATCACACAATGTGGGATGAAAGCATTCCCTACTGAGGCGTTGACTCACACTCCGATTTCTGCCGTGCTGGCGCTGGTTAAGGACAACCACCTGAAGCCGGATGATGTGGTCAAGGTACACATTCGCACCACGGCGCGCGGGGCCGATATTCTCAGCGATCCGAGCAAATACGATCCGCACACCAAAGAAACGGCCGATCACTCGCTTCCTTATGTTATCGCCGCGGCAATCGCCGAACGGCAAGTGACGCCCCTGCAGTTCACCATGGAGAAGATCATGGATCCGGCGATACGGGCGCAGCTAAACAAGATTGTCGTCGTCGCTGACCCCGAGATCGAGAACGTATTTCCGGCCTTGCAGCGCGTCATCGCAACCATTACGACGACCGATGGCCGCGAGTTGAGTAAGCAACTCGACTATCCCAAGGGTGATCCGCGCAATCCTCTGACCGATAAGGAAGTGGAAGAGAAATTCGAAGCGCTGGCCGGGCCAGTAATGACCGCCGCTGCTCGCCGCAAGGCCATAAGTGCGATTTGGGCGCTGGAGAAGCAGGCGAGCGTCACAGAGTTGATGCGCCTTTTCAAAGCCGACCGCTAGCAGGAGGTAGAGCGATGGGCCAGACCATCGTTGAGAAAATCTCGCAATCCCATATGGCCGAAGGGCCGAGCCGTCCGTTGCGCGCGGGCGATTTCCTGTCGATTCGGCCCGACCACGTGATGACCCACGACAACACCTCGGCAGTAATGAAGAAGTTCAAGGCGATTGGCGCGAAGCAGGTGCACGACCCCGCGCAACCGGTGTTCACCGCCGATCACGACATCCAGAACACCGAGGAATCGAACCTTGCGAAGTACCGCAGCATGGAAACGTTTGCTGCGCAGTACGGCATCGACTTCTACCCTCCGGGTACGGGCATCGGCCACCAGATCATGGTAGAGAGAGGCTACGTCCTTCCGGGCGACTTTGTGGTTGCGTCGGACTCGCACTCTAACATGTACGGAGCGCTGGGCGCAGTCGGCACGCCGGTGGTGCGCACCGACGCCGCCGCGATCTGGGCGACGGGCGAATTCTGGTGGCAGATTCCGCGCACCATCCAGGTCGTTCTAGATGGCAAACTGGCGCCGGGTGTCACGGGTAAGGATGTGATCATCACCCTCTGCGGACTCTACAACCAGGAAGAAGTGCTGAATGTCGCGATCGAGTTTACTGGGTCAGGCGTGGCCTCGCTCAGCATGGACGCGCGCCTGAGTATCGCCAACATGACCACAGAGTGGGGCGCGCTGGTAGGCTGGTTTCCGGTAGACGAGATGACGCTATCCTACATTGAGGGACGCCGTCGCGAACTTCTCCCCCACGGCATCAAGCGCATTTCCGAGCGGCAAATTGAGGAGATTCGCACCCATTCGCCACGACCTGACTCCGACGCCGTCTACGCCGGACGAATCGTGCTTGACTTGGCAGAGGTCACTCCCCACGTTTCCGGACCCGACACGGTGCAGGTCATGCAATCCGTCGCCGAAATCCAGAAGACGAAGATCGCGATTCAGAAGGCCTACCTCGTTTCGTGCGTGAATTCACGCCTCGAAGATCTGGCCGCCGCCGCTAAGGTGCTTGAGGGGAAGAAGGTCGCGCCCAGCGTCAAGTTTTACCTGGCAGCGGCCAGCCGCTCAGTGCAGGAAGAAGCAACGAAGAACGGCATCTGGCAGACACTGCTTGCCTCAGGAGCGCAGCCGCTGCCTCCCGGATGCGGGCCTTGCATCGGGCTCGGCACAGGTCTGCTCGAAGCGGGCGAGGTCGGCATTTCGGCTACCAATCGCAACTTCAAAGGCCGTATGGGCTCGCGTGACGCGAAGTGCTACCTCGGCAGCCCCGAAGTCGTGGCGGCGTCAGCGGTGGCAGGTTACATTTGCGGGCCGAATCCAGCGGAGTATCGTGAGGTCAGGAAGAACTTCGAGCCCTTTGTCATGACCTCGCAGGCAGAGAAGGTCGAGATACTAGAAGGCTTTCCGCGCAGAGTGAAGGGGCGTCTGGTGTTTCTGCCGCAAGACAACCTGAACACAGACGGCATCTACGGCAAGGATTACACGTACCGCGAAGACATGACGCCCGAAATGATGGCAAAGGTCGTGATGGAGAACTACGACGCAAACTTCGTGGCCCGCACTCAGCCGGGCGATGTGGTGGTCGGTGGATCCAACTTCGGCACCGGTTCCAGCCGCGAACAGGCTGTCACGGCGCTGAAGTTTGCCGGAATCCCTCTGGTCATTGCCGGCAGTTTCTCGCAAACCTATTTGCGCAACGCTTTCAATAACGGCTTCTTGTGCATCGAGACGCCGGAACTGGTGAACCGGCTACGTGTAAGGTGCGCGGAAGCAATCACTAATAAGGAGAAAACCATCATCCCCAGTGACGACATTGAGGTCGATTTCGCCGCCAGCACCATTCGCTACGCTGGTGAGGAGTTCACGTTTCCCGCGCTGGGCTCGGTGCCGCAGTCGCTGGTGATCGCCGGAGGAATTGAGAACCTGGTCAGCGCCAGGCTAGGGCTCGACAAGGTGGCCACAATTATTTGAATGTCCTGCAATGTGGGATAACGATTCATTCAGGAGTTGGAATCATGGCAAAACATACTGTCGTAACCATGCCGGGAGACGGCATCGGCAACCAGGTGCTTCCCGAGGCAATTCGCGTGCTCGACGCGGTCGGTTTTGAAGCCAACTACGTGCACGCGGACATCGGCTGGGAGTGCTGGCGCAACGAGGGCAACGCACTTCCCAAACGCACCATCGAGTTGCTGCGGCAGCACAAAGTTGGGCTGTTCGGCGCGATCACGTCGAAGCCAAAGAAGGAAACCGAGGCCGACCTAATCCCGGCATTGAAAGGCAAAGGCCTGCAATATTTCAGCCCAATCGTTTCGATGCGGCAGATTTTCAACCTCGACATCTGCATGCGCCCCTGCCTGTCGTTCCCCGGCAATCCGCTGAACTTCATCCGCAAGCGGCCCGAGGGTGGCTACGAAGAGCCGAAGGTGGACGTGGTGGTTTTCCGCCAGAACACCGAAGGCCTCTACGCGGGCGTCGAATGGACCAACCCGCCGCAGCTTGTTCGGGACGCGCTAGCGACGCACTCCAAGTTCAAGCCGTTCTCCAGCGTGCCTGGGGTTGACTTGGCGATTTCGGTGCGCATCATCACCCGCCCGGCGGCGCAACGAATTTGCGAAGCGGCGTTTCGACACGCGCGCACCTTCGGCTACAAGTCAGTGACCATCTGCGAGAAGCCGAACGTCCTGCGCGAGACTTCCGGCATGATGGAAGAAGTCGCCAAGGAAGTGCAAAAGCAGTACAGCGAGATCGCACTTTGGTCGACCAATATCGATGCGCAGACTATGTGGCTCACGAAGAACCCGGAGGACTATGGAGTTATCGTCGCCAGCAACCTGTTCGGCGACGTCATCAGCGACGCTTTCGCCGGACTGGTCGGCGGGCTAGGCTTCGCGGCCTCCGGCAACATTGGCGAAGAAGTAGCGGTGTTCGAACCGACGCATGGCTCCGCACCGAAGTACGCCGAACTGAAACCGCCGATCGTGAATCCAATCGCCATGATTCTCTCGGCGGCGATGATGCTTGACCACCTGGGCGAAACCGAGAAAGCCACGAAGGTGCGTTCCGCTATCGCGGCCGTTGTCGCCGAAGGCAAGGTGCGCAGCTACGACATGATGCGCATCCCCGGCGGCGCCAAATCGATTGCGCAGGGCGCGGCCTCAACCACGCAGATCACCGATGCGATCCTGTCGAAGCTCGGCGTCGGTGCGGAGAAGGAATATGCCGGCAGCTGCCGAAGTTAGTCAGGTGAAGCGTGGTGAGGCGGGGCGTGCTGGCGGCGACGTGCGCTCCGACGTGCACGTAACGGTGGAAGAGCACTCCAGCGGCGGCATCGAGATCAGCCTGCAGTCGCGGGTGGCGCTCTACTACGGCGACCGCATCCGCCAGCAGGTGCTCGACACAGTGCGCGAACTGGGCGTCGAACACGCCCACCTCACGATTGTCGACGAAGGCGCTCTGCCGTTTGTCATTGGGGCACGCGCCGAAACAGCCCTAAAACGCACCGGTCTGGGCGGAAGCAATAAATCTTTGCCCGACGCGATCCCGCTTCCTCCAGCCTCAGCGAAAGATCGTATGCGTCGCTCCCGCCTTTATCTGCCGGGCAACGAGCCTAAGTATTTCATCAACGCCGGACTTCATGCGCCTGAC
>Ga0207862_1000642_pt1 | contig 10596 bp, 8 predicted proteins | sample LuqExpMetageno81_FD_187838 | JGI IMG/M metagenome (GOLD analysis project Ga0207862, IMG submission 187838) | Tropical forest soil microbial communities from Luquillo Experimental Forest, Puerto Rico - Sample 81 (SPAdes) | ecosystem: Environmental > Terrestrial > Soil > Tropical forest ... | reverse complement strand
GAGCCCGATCTCGCCATCATCGACACCCATCATCACCTCTGGAACGACCCAGGACGCTACCTGATCGACGAGCTTCTCGCCAACGGCATCGAGCCCTACACCACGCTTTATCATTGGGACCTGCCGCAATCCCTGCAGGAGCGCTTTGGCGGTTGGCAGTCGAGCACGACGTCGAAGGCATTCGCCGACTACGCCGGTTACGTGACGGAGCGGTTGAGCGATCGCGTCAAAAATTTCTTCACGCTTAACGAAGCCGGACGTTTTCTCAACTTCGGCTATGGCTGGGGGATCGATGCACCCGGTCTCAAGCTGCCGACGGGCGAATTGAACCAGGCACGTCACCACGTCGTGCTGGGCCATGGGCTTGCGGTGCAGGCGATCCGCGCTCGCGCGCGCGCCGGCACGAAACTGGGGCTTGCCGAAAACATCGCGGCCTGCGTGCCCGCGATCGATACGCCCGACAATGTTCGCGCCACCGAGAACGCGACGCGCGAGTTGAACGCCGGCATTCTGGGCGTGATCCTGGAAGGCAAATACACTGACGGCTATCTCGCCTATGCCGGCAAGGACGCGCCGAAGTTCACTGCCGACGAATTGAAGGTCATCGGCTCGAAGATCGATTTCGTCGGGCTGAACATCTATGCGCCCCAGTTCTACATCGTCGCCACCGAGCGCGCGTCGGGTTTCCACGTCCTGCCGTTTCCCGCTTCGTTCCCGCACATGAATTCCGAATGGCTCCGCATCGGGCCGGAGACCGCCTACTGGGTGCCACGAATCGCGGCGAAGATCTGGAAAACGGACAACATCTATATCACCGAGAACGGCACTTCCTCGGAAGACATGGTCTCCGCCGACGGCCATGTCTACGATCTCGACCGCATCATGTTTCTGCGCAACTATTTGACGCAACTGCAGCGCGCGATTTCAGAAGGCGCGCCGGTGCGCGGCTATTTCCTGTGGAGCCTGATGGACAATTTCGAATGGATCTTCGGCTTCGAGAAGCGTTTCGGTCTCTATCACGTCGATTTCGAGACGCTGCAGAGGATTCCAAAGCTCAGCGTCTCGTTCTATCGCAACGTCATTGCCAAAAATGCGGTGGGCATCTGACATGACGGCACGGCCGACGCGGCGCGAGGCGCTGTTGCAGACCCTGCTGATCGCCGGCGGGGCCGCGATGCCGAATGTGCCGCTCGCCGCCGCGGCGGCGCCTCCCGCCGTCTCGCGCAACAGCGAGATCGATCGTCTGCTGCGGGCGGGCCTCGATGCCGGGCACGCACCAGGTGTCGTCGCCATGGCCGCGACGGGGAAGGACGTCCTGTATGAGGGCACCTTCGGCGTCCGCTGCACGGGCGCGGCGGCGAAAATGACGGCGGATACGGTCTTTCGCATTGCCTCCATGGTGAAACTCGTGACGTCGGTTGCGGCCATGCAACTGGTCGAACGCGGCAAGCTCAAGCTGGATGAGCCCGCCGAAAGCATCGATCCGACGCTCGCCTCGCCGCTCGTCCTTACCGGCTTCGATGTGCGCGGCACGCCGCAACTGCGCCCCGCAAAGAAGCCGATCACGCTGCGTAATCTGCTGACGCACACGTCAGGCTTCAGCTATCCCCTGTGGGACGCCAACGTCCTTCGCTATCAGAAGGCTGCGCGCGGCAACAAGGACCTGCCGCGCCGGCCGCTGGTGTTCGATCCGGACTCCCGCTGGGCCTATGGCGGCAGTCTCGACAAGGTCAGCCGGCTGGTCGAGATCGCGAGCGGCGAAAGCATCGACCGCTATTTCGACGATCACATCTTCGCGCCGCTCGGAATGACCAACACGACGTTCGTCCTGTCGGCACATCAGCGTGCGCGCGAGGCAAGCCTGCATGTCCGACAGGCGGACAGAACGCTGAAGCCGGAACCGCTGGAAAAGCCGTCGCAAGCGAAGGCGTTTTCCGGCGGCGGCGGCATCTATTCCACGGCGCCGGACTATCTTGCGTTGCTGCAGGCGCTTTTGAACCGGGGAAGCCTGCGCGGCGAAAGCATCCTGCGGCCCGAGACGGTCGCGCTCATGTCCACCAACCAGATCGGCGACATCGCGGCGGGAATCCTCAAGACGACAAACCCCGCGCTTTCGAACGACGTCGACTTCTTTCCCGGAACCCGCCTGCGCTGGGGGTTCGGACACATGATCAATCTCGATCCCGTCAAGGACGGACGCAGGGCCGGCAGTCTGACGTGGGCCGGCCTCTACAACACCTATTACTGGATCGATCCGGCCTCCGGCGTCGCCGGCGTCATCATGATGCAGATCCTGCCCTTTGCCGACGCGCGCGCGCTCACCCTCTATCGGCAATTCGAGCGCAGCATCTACCGCGTGCTGAAGACGGCGTGAGCCTCCCCTCTCCCCGCTGGCGGGGCGAGATTTTCGCTCTCACGTATTGCACCAGGATCCCGCCAACACGCATTTCTGCCGCTTGTTGATGTTGGCGCAGCTTGCAGCGGCGGCATCCTTGGCTTCCTCCCGGTTGGGACGCCGCGCCGCACCCCATCCTGTTCCCGTCGGTGTCCACCACAGTGCAAGGCACTGCTCCGGACCCGACAGAATGATCTTGCAGCTCCCGGCTGGTATCTGGTTCTGGCACAGCCTCATGGCCTCATCCTGAGCTTCCTGCACGCTCTGCTTGTCCCAGGCCGCGCCGTAGCCGAGATGGTTGGTTTGTCCCACCGCCAGCGCGAGATATCGGCTTCGGCCCGAGGCCGTGCAGGTGTTGCCGATCAGTTCCTCGCCCGGTCCGCAAACGATCTGCTCACAGGTATTGCCGTTCAGCCGCTGCCCGGCGGGGCAATTGAGCGGCATACAGGTCGAGCCTTCCAGTCGAAAGCCGGTGTTGCACTGGATCGCGACGCATCTGTTGCCGCTGAGCCGCTGGCCGGTTGGACAGGTGTCCGGTACGCAAAACGAACCTTCCAGTCGATAGCCGCTGCCGCACTCGACCGCCACGCAGCCGGTGCCGCTCCAGCGTTGGCCGACCGGACAGCTTGGCACCGCCGTGCAGGCGGCACCGTCCCATTGCGTGCCCGGTTCGCACAAGGGATGGTCGGACAGAAACGCCGTGCGGTTGTCCGCCCTGGATTGGCTCACGGTCATACCGATGGCGCAGATGAGCGCCAGCAGCAGACCGCCAATCGTTTTCAGCTTCACGGCAATTTCACCCTGCCCTGTTCTACCGTGATGGGATTTGGACGATCATCGTTCGTCCGAACCGGCGCGCTATGGATTCGCAGTCGCTGAAATCTTATGGTTTGCCGGCCGCAAGCCGCAAGACCGATCTCGGTCGGCCTGCCTGCAGTTGGGGATTACGCGGCGCTGCTTGGGAACCTCCGCACCTATCTACCGTTCGAAACAGCGCAGGCTTATGCGAACCGGCGACTAAAGCTTTATCGTTCCGCGAAGGCCTTCTCGACCACGAACTGCGCGGGCTCGCCATGATTGCCCTCGACAAAGCCGCGCTCCGTGAGCAGCACGCGCGTGTCATGGACCAGCGCAGGGCTGCCGCAGATCATTACGCGGTCGTGCGCAGGATCGAGCGGAGCAAGTCCGATATCGGCAAACAGTTTTCCCGACGTGATCAGGTCGGTAATGCGGCCGCGGTTGCGGAAGGGGTCGCGCGTCACCGTCGGATAATAGATGAGCTTGCCGCTCACGAGCTCGCCGATAAGCTCATCGTTGGGCAATCTTTCGGTGATCATCTCGCCATAGGCGAGCTCTTTCACGCGACGGCAGCCGTGCAGCAGCACGATCTTGTCGAAACGCTCGTAGGTCTCGGGGTCCTTGATGACGGACAGGAATGGTGCGAGCCCCGTGCCGGTGCCGACCAGATAGAGGTTGCGGCCGGCCTCGAGATTGTCGATGACAAGCGTGCCGGTCGCTTTGCGGCTGACGATGATCTCGTCGCCCGCCCTGAGGTGCTGAAGTCGCGAAGTTAGCGGACCGTCCGGCACCTTGATCGAAAAGAACTCGAGCTTGTCCTCGTAGTTGGCGCTGGCGACGCTGTAGGCCCGAAGCAGCGGCCGTTCACCGACCTTGAGCCCGATCATGGTGAACTCGCCGTTGCGAAAGCGGAAGGTGGGATTGCGGGTCGTGGTGAAGCTGAACAGCGTGTCGGTCCAGTGGTGAACGCTGGTGACGCTTTCCAGGTTGAAATTGCTCATCGCTCGATTCCCCTCACCTGCAAACCCGGTTGACCGGTCAACTCGTTCGTATACGATCATTCGTATACAAATGAATAATCCAGCTTGATCAACCCGTCAAGTCGGGCGCAAAATCGTCAACGATTTCAGTGGAGAAGGAGCGGACCCATGGCCCATGACGCGCCGCAATCGACCGGCCCCGGCAAGCTGGTCATTCGCAATATCGGGCTCCTGTTGTCCGGCGCCCTGGAGAAGCCGATCCTCGATGCGGACGCGATCGTTGCGGAAAACGGCATGATCACCGGCATCGGCCGCTTCAAGGACCTCAACACCGAGGGCGCGACCACCATTGTCGATGCCAACGGCACGACGGTCGCACCGGGCCTGATCGACAGCCACGTTCACCCCGTCGCCGGCGACTGGACGCCGCGGCAGAGCCAGATCAACTGGATCGACAGTTACCTCCACGGCGGCGTCACCACCATGATTTCCGCCGGCGAAGTTCATATGCCCGGCCGCCCGCGCGACGTGGTCGGCCTGAAGGCGATGGCGATCTTCGCGCAACGCGCGTTCTGGACCTTGCGCCCTGGCGGCGTGAAGGTGCATGCCGGCGCGCCCGTCATCGAATGCGAGATGGTCGAGGACGATTTCAGGGAGCTCGCCGCAGCCGGCGTGAAACTGCTCGGCGAAGTTGGCCTCGGTGGCGTCAAGGACGGCCCGACTGCGCGCAAGATGGTTTCCTGGGCACGCAAATACGGCATTCAAAGCACGATCCATACCGGAGGACCGTCGATCCCCGGCTCCGGCCTGATCGACAAAGACGTGGTGCTGGAAGCCGACACCGATGTGGTCGGCCATATCAATGGCGGCCACACCGCGCTGCCCGACGACCAGATCCGCTGCATCTGCGAGGGCTGCAAGCGCGGGCTCGAGCTCGTGCACAACGGCAACGAGCGCTCGGCGCTCTACACGCTGCGCACCGCGCGCGAGATGGGTGATCTTTCCCGCATCATCCTCGGCACCGATGCACCGGCAGGCTCCGGAGTTCAGCCGCTCGGGATTTTGCGCATGATTGCGATGCTGTCCTCGCTCGGCGAGGTGCCGGCCGAAACCGCCTTCTGCTTTGCGACCGGCAACACCGCGCGGATGCGTGCGCTTGATTGCGGCCTTGTCGAGATCGGTCGCGCCGCCGACTTCGTCATCATGGACAAGGCGCAGCACTCGCCCGGCAAGACGCTACTCGACAGTGTGCGGCTCGGCGACCTGCCCGGCGTGGGCATGACCATCATCGACGGTATCGTGCGCACCCAGCGAAGCCGCAACACGCCGCCGGCTACGAAAGTGCCTGACATCGTCGGGCATTAGAGCGATAGCCTTGTGTCGAATCGACATCGCGCTTTGGTTTCGCGTTTGAGCGAGCCCGTCAGCTCTTGCCCTTCACCTTGAAAAGCACCGGCAGCGTGAAATTCAACCCCTCGTCGGCGACCAGCGGCGGAGGCTGCGGCACGGGATCGGAGCGCCGGACCATGGCGAGCGCCGCATCATCGAACGCCGGGTCGCCGGATCCCTTGACGATGCTTGCCGACAGCACATGTCCCATGCGGTCCAGCACGAAGCTGACCAGGATTTCGGCGGTCTTTGCGATCCGCTCCGCCGGATAGCGCTTATGCTTGTCGAGGTGCGCTATCAGCGCCTTCTGCCATGTCGCTCGCACCCGCTGCGCGCTTTCGCCGATCCCATGCACGGGCGCAACCGAACGGACGCCCTCCGGAATCGTCTCGGAACTCGGCGCGGCGGTCGCCTCGGCAGCAACAGATTCCTGTGAAGCCTGGGTCTCCACAGTGGCGACCTTGGCTTCTTCTTCCACCGGCTTCTTCACCTCGTTTTGCGTGACGATCCGGTCGGCTTCCTCGGTTTCGGTCGGCGTGTCCTTCGGAAGGTCGGTTTGCTTGAGCTCGGCCTTCTGCTCGGCGAGCGCGGGCGACGCCACCGAGGCATCCGATTCCGGCCCGGGCGGCAGATCAGTCACCTCTTTCCGGGGCGAGGTCAGTTCGAGACCGATCTCGATCGCGGGCGCGCCGAGATCCTCTTCAGCCTCGTCGGCCTTCAGATGCGTGAGCGCGAACGCGGCGCCTCCGACGTGAAGCGCGAGCGCGACGACACCGGCGGCAATCCACAGGGGCCGCGAAGGTGCCTCTTCGATGTCTCGTTCGGTCATCGCGATCGGCCGTGACTTCAGGGTTTTGCAGCCTCCGGTACGCCCTCGAGTGCGACCAGCTTGATTTTGGCGTAGCCACCGGCATGCAGGATTTCCAATACATCCATCATCTCGCCATAGGGCACCGCGCGATCGGCGCGAAGAAAGATGAATCGATCCTTGCTGGCATCGGGCATGGCATCGAGCGCGCGCACGAGATCGACGCGTTTGACCGGGGTTTCTCCAAGTGCGAGCGCCAGATCAGGCTTGATGCTGACATAGGTCGGCTTTTCCGGCTTCTTCTGCGGTGTCGCCGTCGACGTTGGCAGATCGATCGGCAGATCGACGGTCGAGAGCGGCGCGGCGACCATGAAGATGATCAGCAGCACCAGCATGACGTCGATGAAGGGTGTGACGTTGATCTCGTGCGTCTCGCCGAAATCGCCGTCGTCATCCAGGTCGCTGTCCGCAAGCGAGATGCTCATCGCGTTACTCCGCCGCCCGCGCCAGCGGTACACCGCCGTGACCGCGATCGAGATCGCGGGACAACAGCCGCGACGCCACGCCCGAAGCGCGCGCGACGAGCTCCAGATAGGCCTTGGTCACTCGGGCGAAGTGATTGTAGATGATGACGGCCGGAATCGCGGCGGCAAGGCCGATCGCGGTCGCAAGCAACGCTTCTGCGATGCCCGGCGCGACGACGGCGAGATTGGTCGTCTGCGATTTCGAAATTCCGATAAAACTGTTCATGATGCCCCACACCGTGCCGAACAGCCCGACAAAGGGGGCGGTCGCGCCGATCGTGGCCAATAGCCCCATGCCGATCCGGATGCGGCGTGCCTCCGCGCGTGCGATCTCGCCAAAGCTCGAGGCGGCGCGTTCCTTGATGCCGGCATCGCTGGAAATGCCCGCAGACAGCCGCGCCTCGCGCAGCGCGGCGGCCAGCAGCGCCGACAACACGCCGTCCCCGGATCCCAGCGCTCGCTGGGCTTCGGCAAGCGACCTCGCTTCGGCCGCCCTGCGCAACGCCGCGCGCAGCTTCTTGCGGGCCGACGACAGTTCGATCGTCTTGGCGATCAGGATCGTCCATGTGAGAAGCGACGCTACCGCAAGGCCGACCATCACGGCCTTGACCAGGATGTCGGCCGACAAAAACATCGACCAGGGCGACAATTCGTGCAGCGTCACGGCCATCGTCTCAAGATTCCTTCAGTATCTGTAGATCGCGTTCAGGTGGACGCAAGTGACCCTGCGCCCACAAGATGTGTTGTTGGCATCGCTCGACATTTTGCCGCTTGTCCCGCACGCCTCGTAAGTCGAATTTGCCTTTCTGCTCTATCGGGCCCGACGAGCAAAGGGTGTTGGTTATCGAGCGCAAAATCCCCGGTCAACGCGACACAATCGCCGCAGCTTTTGAATCGATCCAGATCAAAATGATTCTAAACTGAGGCTTGTAATCATTCTAAAGTGGGCCCGCCGCGCAGCGTTCATTGCCGGTACGCGATCGTCAAAAAGGCACTCAAGCCCTCGCCGACCAGGCCGCCCGCGCCGTTTGCGGCAATGAAATAGCGCTCGTTGGTGAAATTCTTGATGTTGAGCGCGACGCGCCACGACGGAGATTCCCAGCCGATCATTGCGTTTCCGATCACGTAGGCTGGCACCCAATTGACGTTCGTCGTGTCGCTGTAGGTCCTGTCGCGATAGTTGAGACCGGCGCCAACCTGGAATCCCGGTATGCCGGCGATCGAGAACCTGTAGGTGGTCCAGAGGTTGGCCATATAAGCCGGCACGCCCTGCGGGTGGTTGCCGATGGTCGTGACTGCTTGCGGCGCGGTCGTGATGACCGCGTTCATTGCTGTCGCGTTCGCGAGCAGATGCCACTGGTCCGTGATCTTCGCGTCCAGCGAGGCCTCGACACCGTTGGTGAGCTGGCTGTCGAAAACGATCGTGTCGGTCGCGCTGATCAGGGTTGCGACGTTGTCGCGCGAAATGTTGAAGGCCGAGGTGTTCAGGATAATCTTGTCATTGAACAGCGAGAATTTGATTCCGGCTTCGTATTGCAGCGCGGATTCCGGAGCGCCAATGCCATTCTGCGTGTTTTCCGAGTTGAAATTGGTGAGATAGCTCTTCGACACGCCGATGTAGGGCGATATTCCCGGAAACAGGTGATAGAGCGTGCCGACGTTCCAGCTCACCGGCTGGTCGTCGCGGACTTGCGGAACGCCGGCAATGATGGGAGCGCCGGTGCTCGTAAAGCGGCTCGGCGCGGGATTGGTCGCCGAGGTCGGCACGGTGATCAACGGATCCAGCTCGGTATTGAACCAATCCTGTCGGGCACCAAGGCGAAGTTTCCATTTCTCCGTCAAGTCGATCTGGTCGGTGGCGTAAAGGCCGTAGAAACTGCCGACGAGATGGTCCTGGTCGCAGGAGTGCTTGGCATCGCACTGGAACACCAATCCATTCGGCGACAATTCGGGCGGCGTCGGCGCGAAGATGTTGGTAATGTTCGGCAGATCGGCCGTTCTCCTGTTGGTGTCCATGATCTGGTGCTGATATTCGAAGCCGGTCAGCAGCGTGTGATGGATTGAGGCGGTATCGAACTTCCAGACCGGCTCGAATTGATAATCATAGAAGGCATCCGAGTCGTCCTGCGAGCGGAGCTGGCGGCCGACCAGCGAGTCCCCCACGATGTGGGTGCCGGTCGCGCTCGTGCTGTCATTGTTGCGCATCACGTCGATGGAACGATGCGTATAGGCGAAGCGGTTGTTGATGGTCAGGAAGTCGCTCACATTCCAACTGTCGGTCAGCGTCGGACGAATGAAGTCCTGATTGGCGAACGAAAACGGAGTCGAGTATTTCGCGTCGATCGGCACGCCCGTGATCGGCGAACCGTTCAAATAGATAAGACCGTAGGAATCGGGAGTTTGATTCAGATGACGGGCATCGAGCGAGAAGCTCAGCGTATGGTCTTCGACATGCCAGGTGAATTCCGGGCGCAGCTCGTAATCCTGGTAACCCAGATCCCGAAAGCCGGCCGCTCCCGCGAAATAGGCATCGACCCGGTAATAGAGCCCGTTGATGTTTGTTGGGCCCGTGACGAAGCTGCTGTTGTTGACGGTGCCAAACGACCCGGCCTGGATGCTGCTGCCGTAGTGAAAATCTGTCGACGGCGTGTAATGAACGATGTTGATGGTCCCGCCGGGCGGACCGCTGCCGAACAACGCCGAGCCCGGGCCTTCCAGGACTTCGATCCGCTTGACGCCATTCAGCGAATGCGAGACGCCACCGAGTTGATCGCCGTCGGAGAATCCGTCGCTGTAGACTTGCGCGTTCAGGCCGCGAATCAAGAAATGGTCGAAATAACCCAGCGAATCCTGACCGCCGAAATTGACTCCGCTCGCGTTGTAAAGAGCGTCCCGCAGCACGGTCACGCCCTGCTGGTTGAGGATTTCGCGGGGGACGATCTGCACGCTGACCGGCAGATCCTCGAGCTTGGTACCGGTCTTGCCGAGCGATAACACCTGCTGCGACGCCGGCCCCGAGTTGCCGGCATTGATGGTGCTGCTGCTGTCGGCGCCGCTCGTCTGAACCGAGGGCTGCGGCTGGGTCTCGCGGCGTGCGACCTGTGGTTTGGGCTTCTGGGCTCCGCGCTCGGCGCGCCGCGAAGGCGCGTTGCCGGCGCGGCGTTGCGGCTCAGGGGCCGTCACACTGATCGGCGGAAGCTGCGAGTTAGGCTGGCTCGGTTGCGCTTCTGTCGGCGGCTGCGTCGCCGCGGGAGGCTGTGCGTCGCCCGGCGCCGGAGAAGCCGCGTTGGGCGGCGGCTGTTGCGTTTCGGCCGTCGCCGGCAGGCTGGCAGGCGCGGTCAGGCTTGCGACCATCGCGACCAGGCCCGTCGTGGCGAGGAATCTGCGAACCGAGCCCCTTGCAGGCATTTCGTCGAACGCGCTGATCGTGCTGCGCGGATGCGACGATCCCGCTTCCTGCTTCGCCAGACCCACTTTTCACGCGCCCCAAAAACCGACCACACTTCGCAGGTGGCATTTGTCATGCCACAAGCAATGTGTGGTTACCGAGCGCATTGCGCGCGGTCAACGCGACAGCCTCTGGAATTCATCCAGACCAAAACGATTCTAAACGACCGATTTGAATCTTTCTAAAGACCAGGCGTCGCCTCGTCCGGCGTAAAGCGGGCTCAGACGAGACCCGAAGCGGACACGGGCAGGCGT
>Ga0207862_1000641_pt1 | contig 10608 bp, 9 predicted proteins | sample LuqExpMetageno81_FD_187838 | JGI IMG/M metagenome (GOLD analysis project Ga0207862, IMG submission 187838) | Tropical forest soil microbial communities from Luquillo Experimental Forest, Puerto Rico - Sample 81 (SPAdes) | ecosystem: Environmental > Terrestrial > Soil > Tropical forest ... | reverse complement strand
AGGGAAACCTGTTCTACAGGAAATTGCCGAGGCCGTGGGCCACAACAAAATCTCCATTAACATCGTCTGGACTCTGATCACCGGCTATCTGGTCATGTTCATGCAGCTCGGCTTCGCGCTGGTGGAAACCGGCTTTACCCGGGCCAAGAACGCAGTGCACACCATGGGCATGAACATCATGATCTATGGCATCGCCATGATGGCCTGGTGGGCCTGCGGCTTTGCTTTCATGTTCGGCGGTGTGGGGCAAGTGTCTTCCCTGGGAATGATCGCCAACCTAGACCACCAGGTAACCGTTAACCTGTTCGGCAAGGATTGGGGCTTGCTGGGTTATAAAGGGTTCTTCCTGAGCGGTGACGCTTACGACGTTTCCGTAATGACCCTGTTCCTCTTCCAGATGGTCTTCATGGACACCGGCGCCACCATCCCTACCGGCGCGCTGGCGGAGCGCTGGAAGTTCCTGGCCTTTGCGGTTTATGGTCTGTTCGTCGGTTCGATTATTTATCCTATCTATGGCAGCTGGGTCTGGGGCGGCGGCTGGCTCTCCCAGCTGGGTGCCAACGCCGGCCTAGGCCACGGCGCGGTGGACTTTGCCGGGTCCGGGGTGGTGCACATGGTCGGCGGGGTGGTTGGCCTGGCCGGGATCTTAGTTCTGGGACCCCGAATCGGCAAGTATAGAAAGGACGGCACCCCCAACGCCATCCCGGGCCATCACATCCCCATGGGAGTGGCCGGCGCTCTGATCCTGGGATTCGGCTGGTTCGGGTTTAACCCCGGTTCCACCCTGGCGGGTACTGATCTCCGGATCGGCGTCATCGCGGCTAATACCATGCTGGCCTCGGGCGCCGGGGCCTGTGCAGCCATGGTCACCATGTGGCTGAAGTTCGGCAAGCCTGACCTCACCATGTCCGCCAACGGCTTCCTGGCCGGCCTGGTGGCCATCACCGCGCCCTGCGCCTTTGTGCATCCCGTGGGTGCGGTGATCATCGGCGTGGTGGCGGGCATCCTGGTGGTTTACAGCGTCTTGATTCTGGATGGGGTTTTCAAGATTGACGACCCGGTGGGTGCGGTCTCGGTGCACGGCACCTGCGGCGCCTGGGGGGTCTTATCCGTGGGCCTGTTTGCCGACGGCACCTACGGGGACAAATGGAACAACGTGGAGGGCACCGTGAAGGGCCTCCTCTATGGCGACGGTGGGCAATTCCTGGCCCAGATAATCGACGTGCTGGTCAATTTCATCTGGATATTCTGCCTGTCTTACGTGATCTTCAAGCTGATCGATTGGGTCATCGGCATGCGGGTTTCTCCGGAGACGGAACTGGCCGGCCTGGATGTTCCCGAAATGGGTGCCCTGGCCTATCCGGACTTTTCCATGGCCAAGTCGATGCGGAAAGAAACGGCCAATGGTGAGTTGGGCTAACCACATATCCTGGCCCGGATAGCCAATGCATCCGGCCATCAAAGCAAGAGGAGAATACCTATGAAAAAAATTGAGGCGATCATTCAGCCTTTCAGATTGGAACCGGTCAAAGAGGCCATGCATGCCATCAGCGTCAAGGGCATGACGGTCACCGAAGTCAAGGGCTTCGGCACCCAAAAAGGCATCCGGGAAGTCTACCGGGGCATGGAATATCAGGTGGATTTCCTCCCCAAGGTAAAGATCGAGGTAGTGGCCTCGGATGAGAAGGTGCAGACCGTGGTGGAAGCCATCATTAAAAACGCCCGCACCGGCCGTATTGGTGATGGCAAGATCTTCATCTATCCGGTGGGGGAGGTTATCCGCATCCGCACCGGGGAAACCGGCGACGAAGCGGTGTAACTGTTCACGGGGGGAGGTGACTCCCCCCATTTCCTTAAAAAACGGGATCTTCCGTTTTGTAACTGAAACAGGAAACGGGCATTTGGAAAATCCCCGCACAGAACCAATTTGTAATAATGCCAATGGCCAGGTTGTTACAACTGGTTAGATCATTAAAATGTTTTCTCCCAAGCAGATGTGGTTGGGAGTGTTGTAAGCGACCGTCTGTAAGACCACAGGGAAGGCTCTTTCAGTGAGTTAATCCTAGGGAGAGTAAAGGAGAAATGGTATGGAACTGAAGTGGCATCAATTCAATGAAATTTTCTTGAAAAAGGCCCTGGCTTGGGCGCTCTTGGGGATCCTGGGGGGCTGGCTCCTGCCGGCGGCTCCAGTTTCGGCGGCGGAGCCACCCCCTATTCAAGAGGTGAAGCCACCGGCAGCACCCGAAGCACCCACCACCACCGGACCTATGGTCTGCGATACCTGTGTACCTCTTTCGCCCCATAAAGTGAGCGTGGCCGCGACTTTCGCGTACTCATTCTACCCCGGCGTATTCGACAGAAACTGGAAATATGCAAGCATCGGGGGCAATTTTGGCACGTATTATATGCCGTTCAGGGTAACCTTTGGGGTGATGAAAAACTGGGAAACCTATATAGTCGCGCCCTTTATCGTGAACACGACTAACAGCGTCGACGTTCCCGGTCCTAACGGCGAGCGGGCCGCCACCTACACGGGGATCGGGGACATCAGCTGGTTTAATAAATACCAGTTTGTGGAGGAAGGCAAGTTAGCACCTTGGATGCCGGCGGTGTCCGGGGTATTCGGTATCGGATTCCCCACCGGCCACGCCTCGCATCTCAACCCTAAATTTCTGGGTGTGGATGCTATCGGCACCGGCTCTTTTGCGTTTACTACCGGTGTCAACCTCTACAAGTGGGTGAAACCCCTGCTGATTTACAGCAATATCTGGATTACCAATCCGGTGAACATTTATCCTGGCAATTCTGAGAATGTCCGATCCCGGAGTTATGTGACCTTTAACCTGGCGGCGGAACTGCCCCTCAATAAGAAATTCGTGGCCCTGTGTGAGATGTACAGCAACTGGACCTGGACCACCATCACCACCCCCCAGGGCTATCAAACTCCGCAGACCGTGTTGGGAGTCATGCCAGGGATAGAATTTCTGGCCACGGACAAATTGTCCTTTTCCGCGGGGGCTTCTTTTGACCTGCTGGGGAGAAATGGCGTCCGCAAATACACCCCGATGCTTACCGCGTTTTATAATTTCTAGGACAACCTCCCTTTCGGGGATTCACGTCTGATGCAAGGGTCCTCAGTTCCAACCGGGGACCCTTTTTCTTTGATCTGAAGCCACTAAACCCGCCTGAAGAGAGCAGGCCGGCGGCAGGTCCCGGTGGGGCCTGGTTTGCCTTAAACCATCGGCGCCTCGCTGGCATAATCCTGAGAATTGCGAGGATATTGCCAAGGGCCGGAATTGCCTTGAAGCAGCAAGGCAACCGGGATACAATGCCAATATCCATGCATTTTCTGCCATTCCTCCGAGAGCGAAGTGATTTTTAGCGCCAACATCAAGTTGGCGCTCCCCAGGCAGGCCCGGTTTCTGGGGCTTAGACAAAAAGGTAAACATTCTCTCACGGTGACCTCAGACAGGGAACGTGTTGTGGACAAGACCTTTCTTCTTGAATCCTCCCAGTTCCAACAGTTTCTCGAGGCCCTGCAACGTCAGGGGTATGCCGTCATGGGACCCACCCTGACCCAGGGGGACCTGCGTTACGGCGAAGTGCGCGCCAGCGCGGATTTGCCGGTGGGCTGGCGCGATGAGGAGGAGGCCGGGTCTTTCCGCCTGATAAAGCAGGATGACCAGGTCTCCTTTGGCTGCCGCGTGGGGCAGCACTCCTGGAAGCAATTTTTATTCCCTCCGGACGTGCTCCTCTGGCAAGCCCGGCGGGAAGAGGGGAACTGGCGGCTTAAGGTTCCAGCGACGGCCGAGCCTCCCTATGCCTTCCTCGGGGTCCGGGCCTGTGATCTTGAGGCCCTGGAAGTGCACGATCGGGTGTTTATGAGGGGCCGCTACCTTGACCCCATCTATCAGCAGCGGCGGGAGAAGGCCTTCATCGTGGCGGTCAACTGCTCCAAAAGCGGCGCTACCTGCTTTTGCGCCTCCCTGGGCACGGGGCCCCGGGCCGCGACTGGTTTTGACCTGGCTTTGACGGAGGTCCTGGAAGACGGCCGGCACTTTTTCCTTGGAGAGGTGGGGACCAAACGGGGCGCGGACATCCTGGCCGCGCTCACCCATCGCCCCGCCACCGCCACTGAGGTGGCCGCAGCCGAGCAGCTGATGGCCGGCGCGGCCCGGAACCAGACAAGGATGTTAGCCACGGCAGGTCTAAAGAATTTCTTGTATGACAATTTTGAAAATCCTCACTGGGATAAGGTGGCAGAGCGCTGTCTCACTTGCGGCAATTGCGCCATCACCTGCCCGACCTGTTTTTGCCACAACTATAGGGACTCACTTACTGTTACCGGCGAGGTGGCGGAGCGCCGGCGGTTCTGGGAGGTGTGCTTCTCGGTGGATCACTCCTACCTGCACGGCGGCGCCATCCGCCCCAGCCCCCGGTCCCGCTACCGCCAGTGGCTGACCCACAAGCTGGCCACCTGGCAGGACCAGTTCGGCTGCCTGGGCTGTGTGGGCTGCGGCCGCTGCATTACCTGGTGTCCCGTGGGCATCGATATTACCCAGGAAGTACGTTCGCTCAGGGCAGCCGCAAGCCTTGAAACTAACAAGACTGCCGGGGAGAAGGAACATGGAGACCATTGAGGCCGTATTGGCAGACCACCCGTTTTTTAAGGGAATGACCCCTCAGCACCTGGCGGCTGTGGCCGCGTGCGGCCGCCGGGTGCAGTTTATGGCTGGAGAATTTCTGTGCCGGGAGGCTGAGGAAGCCCTGGATTTTTTTGTGATCCTTAGAGGTTCGGTGGTTGTAGAAATCTTCTCTCATCGGCGGGGGCCTCTCACCACTGGCACGATCGAGGAGGGGGAGGTATTAGGTTGCATTTGGTTCGATAAGCCCTTCCACTGGCACATGGATGCCAAGGCCCGCCAGCTCAGCCGAGTCGTGGCCCTGGACGTCAGGGCTCTGAGTGCAAAGTGTGAAGAGGATCATGATTTGGGCTATGATTTCATGAAACGCTATGCTCAGCACCTGGTCGTGCAATTCCGGGTCGCCAAGCTGCAGTTGGTGGACATGTATGGCACCTGAGCCGGAAAAGCTGACGTCCCGGCCGTCCGACGCCAACGGCCTGCTGTTGCCGCAGCCATTCCGGGTGAAGTCCCGGCGGCGGGAAACCGCGGACACCTTTACTATGGCTCTGGCCCCAGCGAGCCCCCGGGTTGAAGAATGGCCCTTTGAGCCGGGCCAGTTCAACATGCTTACCGTCTACGGCATCGGCGAGGTGCCCATCTCCATCAGCGGCGACCCCACCGAACCCTGGCGCCTGATTCACACCATCCGGGCTGTGGGCGCCGCCACCCGGGCCCTCTGCCGGTTAGCCCCGGGAGATATCCTGGGGGTGAGGGGGCCTTTCGGCACTACCTGGCCGGTAATTGAAGCCGAGGGTCGCGACCTGGTAATAGTGGCCGGGGGGCTGGGTTTAGCGCCCGTCAGGCCGGCCATTTACTACGCCCTTGCCCACCGGGCGGCCTACGGCAGCGTGGAGCTGATCTACGGGGCCCGGTCCCCCCAGGACATCCTCTATTACCACGAACTGGAGCGCTGGCGGGGCAGGTTTGACGTCCGGGTGCATATCACCGTGGATGCAGCTCCCCCGGAGTGGCGGGGCAGGATGGGGGTGGTTACTAAGGTCGTGGCCCAGGCTCGTTTCGACCCGAGCCAGACCACGGCCATAGTGTGCGGACCGGGGTTGATGATGCGCTTCACAGTCAAGGAGCTCCTGGACAGGGGCGTCAGTTCGGATTCCATTTTTGTTTCCCTGGAGCGCAACATGCAGTGCGGCATGGGTCTGTGCGGCCACTGCCAGTTGGGGCCGCTGTTCATCTGCAAGGATGGGGCGGTTTTCCCTTACAGCCGCGTCAAGAATTGGTTCGAAAAGAGGGAGGTCTGATATGGCGGGGCGCATTCCCAAACTGGCAGTGTGGAAGTTCACCTCCTGTGACGGCTGCCAACTGTCCCTCCTGGACCTGGAAGACGATCTTTTGGCCATAGCGGACCGGCTTACCATCGCTTATTTCATGGAAGCCACCCGGGCGGTGGTCAAGGGTCCGTATGACCTTTCCCTGGTGGAGGGGTCGGTGAGCATCCCGGAGCAGCTGGAGCAGGTGAAAAAGGTGCGCAAGGCTTCCAAGGTCCTGGTGACCATCGGCACCTGCGCCACCTCCGGAGGCATCCAGGCCCTGCGCAACTTTGCCGATGTCACCGACTACCTTCGCCAGGTCTATCCCGCGCCCCAGCAGCTTAAAACCCTGGCCGAGTCCACCCCCATCAGCGCCCACATCCCGGTAGACCTGGAACTGCAGGGCTGCCCCATCAGCAAGCACCAGCTTTTGGCGGTGGTGAGCGCCTATCTCCATGGCGGCCGTCTTGAGACTCCGGGATACAGCGTTTGTCTCGAATGCAAGCGGCGAGGGAACATCTGCGTCCTGGTGTCCCGGGGGTTGCCGTGCCTGGGACCGGTGACCCGGGCGGGGTGCGACGCCCTGTGCCCTTCTTTCCACCGGGGTTGTTACGGCTGCTTCGGCCCCAAGGAAACCCCCAACACCCAGTCACTGGCCACCTGGTTTGAGGCCCGCCTGAACCTGCCGGCGGTTGACCAGGTGCGGCTCTTCCGCCAGTTCTATGCCAATGCCGCAGCTTTTCGGGCCGAATCGGAGAGGTTGGAGGATTTGGGAGTGAGCAGTGAGCAGTGAGCAGTGAGCAGTGAGCAGTACTTAAGGTGGGATGCGCTTCGCTTTCTCGCCCTACGGCCTAATCTAACCCCCTTTACAAAAGGGGGGAATGAAAATTCTGGTCTGAAAGTCCCCCTTTGCTAAAGGGGGATTTAGGGGGATTTGTCAGGGAAGGTCTGAATTTCATAAGAGAATATTTGGCTTAACGCAAATTGGCAAATGCTCTATGCACAGAAAAAACAGAACCATCAAGGTAAACTATCTGGCCCGGGTGGAAGGGGAGGGGAGTCTTTTCCTGAAAATCAAGGGCGACCGGGTGGAGCGAGCTGAGGTGCGGATTTTCGAGCCACCCCGGTTTTTTGAGGCCTTTCTCCGGGGGCGGCGTTTTTCAGAGGCGCCGGACTTCACCGCCCGCATCTGCGGCATCTGCCCGGTGGCTTACCAGATGAGTTCGGTGCAGGCCATGGAAGATGCCCTCGGGGTGGAGATCCCGGCGCCTCTGGAGAAGCTGAGAAGGCTCCTCTACCTGGGAGAGTGGCTGGCCTCCCACGCCTTGCATGTCTTTTTTCTGCATGCCCCGGATTTTCTGGGCTACCAGGACGCCCTCCAGATGGCCCGGGACCACGTTGATGTGGTCAGGAGGGGCCTGGAATTGAAAAAGGCGGGCAATGCGCTCTTCGCTTGCCTGGGAGGGCGGGAAGTTCACCCGGTGAACGTGCGGGTGGGCGGCTTTTACCGGGCGCCCACAAAGAAAGAGCTGGCCCCGGTGCTGGAAAAACTAAAGGGGGTCCGGGAAGCCGCGGTCCAGACCGTGCGCTGGACCGCCACGCTCCCCTTTCCCGACTTCGAGCCGGACTATGAATTTGTGGCCCTGAGCCATCCGGAGGAGTACGCCATCACCAGGGGGCGCCTGAAGTCTAACCGGGGCCTGGACATCCCGGTGTCGGAATACGGGGAACACTTTACCGAAGTGCAGGCGCCGTACTCTCACGCCCTACAGTCGGTGCGGCAGGGCGGCGGAGCCTATTTCGTGGGCCCCCTGGCGCGCTTCAACCTGAATTTTGACCAACTCGCACCGATTGCCCAGGCTGAAGCCCGGAAAGCAGGGCTGACGCCGGTGTGCCGCAACCCCTTCAAGAGTATTGTGGTGCGGGCCGTGGAGATGCTGCAGGCGGTGGAGGATGCGGTGGCCCTCATCGAGGCCTATGACATGCCGGAGGAGCCGGCTGTCACTATGACGGTTGAAAGTGGGGTAGGGCAGGGATGTACTGAGGCCCCCCGGGGCATCCTCTACCACCGCTACCGCCTGAACGAAGAGGGGCTTATTCAGGAAGCCCAGATCGTGCCGCCCACCTCCCAAAACCAAAAAAGCATGGAGGCGGATCTGGCCCAATTTGCCGGGCGGTTCTTAGACCTCCCCGACGAAGAGCTCACCTGGCGTCTGGAGCAGGCCCTGCGCAACTACGATCCGTGTATTTCCTGCGCCACCCACTGCCTCAGGATTCAGGTGGAAAGAGGTTAGGAGATTATGGGGAGAGAGCCAGGGAGCGTGGCTTTCTGCCTTTTCCTGGAGGAGAATCAAGATGATCGAACTGAAAAAATTATTTACTCCGGTGGAGGCCTTGGAGCCCGACGAGACCAAACAATATATCGAAGAGCACCAGGAAGGGGCCTACACTCTCCTGGACGTGCGCCAGCCCTGGGAGTACGAGGAAGACCATATCCCCGGCGCCAAGCTCGTGCCCCTGGGGGACCTGCAGGAGGGCACGCAAGACCTCGACCCGGAAAAGCCCACTCTGGTGTATTGCGCCGTGGGGGGACGCAGCCGGGTGGCGGCCCAACTCTTGAGCGGCCGGGGGTTTAAGGAAGTGTACAACCTGGCCGGCGGCATCAAGGCCTTCCGGGGCGCCAAGGCCAGCGGACCCCAGGAGCTCAACCTGGACCTGGTGCGGGGAGATGAGTCCCCCCAGAACATGCTGAAGCTGGCCTTCGGCCTGGAGCGGGCCCTGGGCATCTTCTATGACCAGTGCCAGGAGAAGGCCCAGGATAAAGACCTGGTGGAGCTTTTGGCCAAGCTGGGGCACGTCGAGGTAGTGCACAAGGGGAAGGTTTATCAGCGCTATGCGGCCCTGGTCCCGGACGCTCCGGACATGGCCGCGTTCGAGGCCGGCATGACCTCGGAAATCATGGAAGGCGGCTTTCGTGTGAACGAGTTTCTGGCGGCCAATGAGCCCTGGCTGAAGACCGTGGGCCAGGTGCTGGAGTTGGCCATGATGCTGGAAACCCAGGCCCTGGACCTGTACCTGCGCTTCGCCGAGAAAAGCCAGGAAGAGGGGACCAAACGCGTGCTTTTCACCCTAGCCGACGAGGAAAAGGTACACGTCAAAAGCTTGGGCCGGCTCCTGGATGAAAAGCGGTGAAGGGGTGTGGGCGAGTTGGAAGATCCTGAACTTTTATCTTTAGTGCACCACCTCTTCGAGACCCGACAGTCGGCGCCCCTGGCCACCCGGGAAGGGGAGGGAAGGAATTTTGCCTCTCACCGTGCAAACTAAACGTGGTTCCTGAGCTGCAGTTCGATGGGGTGCGGGTTCAGGTACCATTGGCCCTTGAGATAAGGCTGGTCGTACTTGCGGACATAGTGGCTGATGAGGCTCACCGGCACAAGGAGGGGTAACAGGCCCTGGCGGTACAGGTCGATGAGATCCCCCAGTTCCTGTTTTTCGTCGGCGCTGAGGTCCCCCTTGAAATATCCCATGAGATGGTAGAGCACGCCGGTGTTTTTCCTGGGGGTGGTTTTACGCTGCAGGGCTTCGAGCAGGAGCTGCTGGTAGCGGTCATATAGTTCGGGAACCGGCAGGGTCGCAGGCTGGGCCACGAGTTTTCCCAGCCGCTGCAGGTACTCACGGCTGTGGGCTCGCAGCAAGAGCTTGTGGCGGGTGTGGAAGTCCACCAGCGCGCCCCGGCCCCCGTCCAGGGCCAGCATCTCCCGCCAGCGCTTCAAGGTAAAGATGGCTTCAATGAAGTTCTCCCGGAGGGTTAGGTCGTGGAGCCGGCCTTCTTCCTCCCTGGGCAGCAGGGGAAAGTGCTCCATAAAGACACGGGCGAACAGGCCCACTCCGGTCTTAGTGGGGGAGCCGGAAGGGCTGTAAACCTTGACCCGTTCCATGCCGCTCGAAGGCGAGTCGCTTTTGAAAATAAAGCCGCAAAGCTCTTCTTTTGCCAATTTCGCCACGCGCTTTCGGGCCCAAGTCAGCATCCGTTCGGTGTGATCGATACCGGAGTGCACCGTGACCAGCCTGGGACTATGGGGGTCGCCGGCCAGGCGCATGGCCTCCCGGGGAATGCCCAGGCCGCATTCCACCTCCGGGCAGACCGGCACAAGGTCCACATATTTCCCCAGAGTACCGGTGATGAAGCGATCCCACTTGTGGCCGCCATCGTAACGCACTTTCTCGCCTAAAAGACAGGCGCTGATGCCGATCCTGATCTTCTCAGTCATGGAGGGAGAGTTATCTATGGTCCTGCGGTTATTATAATCGAAAATGGAGACTTAGACCCTTTTTCAAGGGACCTTGCTGTTGTGCATTTTTTGGGGAATCTTTTCCTGAAAAATATTCTGAAATATCTTGCGTGTACCTGGTATGCAAATTAGGTTTGGGACCTACTTCAGATCCCCACAAACCTCAGGCGCCAAATTGGAATCCCATGATTTGAAATCTACATCTCGTCCTGCCACTTCTCGACCACGAGGGCCCTTTGGGCTTCGTACAGACAGCGTTGGATACTAAGGGGCCCCGCCATGGCCTCCAGCCCGCTTAAGGCGACCTCGGTTTTGCGGGCGTCAGTGAAGATTTCATTGCAGAGTTGACAGTTCTGCAAATAT